>Ga0131853_10000838_pt1 | contig 55155 bp, 46 predicted proteins | sample TergutLab28metaG_FD_92764 | JGI IMG/M metagenome (GOLD analysis project Ga0131853, IMG submission 92764) | Labiotermes labralis P1 segment gut microbial communities from Petit-Saut dam, French Guiana - Lab288 P1 (version 2) (version 2) | ecosystem: Host-associated > Arthropoda: Insects >...
CAAAATAAGTTCCTGCTTCCGTCGGTAAAGTGCCGTTGGAAAATTCGCCGCGGGCAGTTCTCGACCACAAAATAACTTCGTTCCCGCCGCCGATATTTCCGACAATTTCAAGCCCGTCTCTTGTGGTGTAAGTCAAAGTCGGAGAAATTTCCGCTCGGATAATGCTGAAATTTCTTGTCGCACCCGTCAAATTTATATTCGGATTACCCGCCAAACTTGCGGTAGCCGTATAATTCCCGACATCTTTGGTCGCCTCGCTTGTAATTGTTATCGGCAACATCATTCCGTTTTTCGTTCTTGCGGTTGCGGCAGGCATTTGGATTGCGCCGTTATATGCAAAACTCGTCCTTTCTTCCCAGATTACTTCGATATCTTCGGGCTCACCCGCAACGCCGTGCGCAATAAGATTTTTGAACGAAAAAGTTATAGGAGAAGTATATTCATAAGGTCTGAATCTAAATCCGATAACATTTTTGGTGAGAACGCTTGGTCTTACTCTTTGCCAATTGCTACCACCTATAATCGGTTCAAACATTCCTAATTCAAAAAATCCTAATGGTGAAAAACTTGTTTCATCAGCAGCCGGAATCTCAGTGCTTTTCGGTTGCCCCCCTTGAGGAAAAGGAATTTCTCCTTGCGTAGTTAAGAGCGAAAAGAGCCAGCTTTCATCGATGAATGCCTCAACAAATTCAAGACCTCTGTATCCGCTCCAATCGCCTGCAAATTCGTAATCCACGTATGCGTCTGCGGCGTTAATCGTGAATGTGAAAAATTCTTGGTCTCTGCCGTTTACCGTTGCATCTCCGCTTGTCTTCCAACCGTCAATATCATTTGTCAAATCGCGTTTTCTGGGGTCTTGTTCAAGTCCGTAAACAGTAAATTCAAAAATTTCCGCAGTCGTGCCGACGCCCCATAGATGCGTGTTCGGCATAAAAATAATCCCCGACAAAGCTCTGAACCTGCTATCTAAATTTGTCTGCAATATCGGAAGGGAATTAATCCAATCGGGCTGCCTGAAGTCGCGCGGGTTTAATATTGCAGTTCTCGGAGTTGGAGAGGCAGGCAAAATTACTTCAAAACCGCCGGGGTGCCCCACATCAGCCAGCAATAAATGCAGATTTCGGCTTGATGTATAAGTTATCTTCATTCCTGTAACTTTGCTCCAATCCCCGTCTGTTATATGCTCCACGGGAGCCCACGCGTGCTTCATCTCGCATCCGTCCCAGCCGTGAATCCTGCATTCGCCACTCGGAAGCGACGGAGTGCCGTCGCAACTTTGATTTAAGGCATAAAAAAAGTCCATTTTCATACTTTCGCCGTTGCGTGTCATTGTGGTATGCGAACCGAGACCGTCAATTCCGTCAGGACCGCGAAGAGACAAAGGGTGGTCGATCCATTTCGCATCCAGCAAATTAACTCCCGCACCCGCATTAACACTGCCGCTCGCAAAATTTGCGACAAGTCGTGTAATTTCGGCAGTTGCAGTTCCTCCTGCGGGATTGAGTGCAGAGTTAAACGCTAACCCTGTAATATAATTTAATATGCTTCCCAAAGGTTTTATTAAATGCGGGTGATTTACTTGAACCCAAGTATCTTGTCTGAAACTCCACAAATCAAGCGTTCTTGTGTGCGTTCCTGCAGGTAATTCTACTGCAAAATTGTGTCCGATGGCTCCATCGTCATCAACAATGGTGAGGATAATATTGGTGCTTGCAGTGTAAGTTATCTCAATACTTCTGAGATTGCTCCAATCCTCCGCCCCATCGGAAATAAAGACATTTCCCCAAGGGGCATTAGTCCAATCAGAACTGAAAGGTTGCCAAGTCGCGCGCCACGCAACTTTGCCGCTCGAGAGAAACTTACCTCCAACGGTATCAAGAGGAACTAATACCATATCAGGGTGAGGAGCCACATTGCCTCTACCCGAATTACTCAACCATTCTCGACTCCCGTCAAGCAAATCCACTCTTCCCGTGAGCATCTGCCGCTCACCGCCAAAAATCACACTCGCGACAATCCCTATTGCCGCAAAGACCTTAATTAGTTTGCTCATAAGAACAACCTCCTTTTTAAGTTATGTTGAAAAATATATTGAAAAAACGAATATCTGCTATTTGTGCTTTTTACCCACATAACACACCCCGCTTCTATATACCGTAGGTATATAGTATAGATTTTTTGCAGAGTGGTGAGATATGGGCGAGTATTAAGAGAGAGAGAGAGAGAGAGAGAGAGAGAGTAATTTCGACCTCTCGCTGTTGTCAAGGGATTTCGGCATTTTTGTGCATTTTGCATTCTTTTCTCCTCGGTTTTTGGTTTTTACTTTTTTCTCAAATTTCTTGATAGATAAAATATATTGTGGCGAGGGTGAAGTGGGGGATTATTTTTGGTTTTGGTGAAGATTGTGGGGGAAGGGAGAAAATGTGTGAAAAAGGCGCAGAGATAATCTTTGCGCCGCTGGTTGGTTTGGTGGGGTCAGTATTGCAAACGCAGAACGTCGTCGATGAAAAGACCTGTATATCGCGCTACGGTGTTGGCATCCACGCCGTCGTTCAGCATATTTACGGCAACTTGTCGCATTCCTTGAGTTATTCCTTGAGTTATTCCTTGAGTTATTCCTTGAGTTATTCCTTGAGTTATTCCAAGTTGCATTCCACGCGCTCTTTCTTCATCGCCGCGCACTCTCAAAGCATCTTCTGTTTTCCATTCTGTTAACAACATATTTATAACCTCCGATCCTTTATCGTTGAAATAAGTGTTTAATATGTTTTTCTCCAAGCAGTCCATTATCGCCTTTTTTATTGCCTCGTCTCTACTCATATTTTTTTCATAATTGCGAGCCATTGCTATGAACATTTCGTATCCTTTCAATGTTTCGCTTCTTTCCGCAAACTGAGGGTTTTTGCCTTCGTTTATATTGTAAACTTTGACAATTAGTTCAAGTTCCGACAATGCTCCTTCTTTTTGCTCAAACATATCCGACAATTTAAGCGTTTCTTCGTCAGGGTAATCCGTTTTTCCGTTGTATAAAACAATAAATTCGGGGCGCGGAATAGTAATTCTGTTTTGTTTATACAAAGTTTCCGCTTCTATTATCTTCTCATAAACCCGTCCCATATAAAGCAACATTCTAAGCGGCATATTCGGGTTTATTGTCGATTGGTGCTCTATTAAAACAACGAATTTGTTGTCTATTACAAACGAAATATCGTTCATCTGTTCCATATACAGCACGTTTTCCAACGTTGTTATTTGTATCTCCGTGTCTTCTCCGTAGTTGGTATTTTGTATCGCATTATACAACTCCAAAAGTTTATCTTTTTCGCCGAACAAACTTGTAAAAACACTGTCTTTATATTCCCTGTTTGCTTTTGCGCTCATTTTTTCTCCCTGAAATTATGCCGTCAATATGTAAAAATACATTATTACCGCAACAATTTACGAAAAAATCTTGAAAAACGGAGAATTTACGATGTTTATATGTTTGTTTGCGCGCGGATGTGTTTCTCACAAAAAAAACTTAAAATTCACGATTTTCTAAAAAAAGATCTCACATTATCCGCGCAAATAGTATTTTTCCTTGCAAATTGTTGTATTTTTACAAAAAAACGGAGAAAAGAAATGTTTCGCCCCGAAATTAAAGTTTACGATTGCACTATTCGCGACGGCGGTTTGATGAATTCGTCGAAATTCTCGCACGAGACCGTAAGAAACGTTTATAAAGCGTGCTGTGAAGCGGGAGTTGATGTCGTGGAACTCGGATATAAAAACAGTAAAACGATGTTTTCGCCCGAAGAATACGGTGCGTGGCGCTTTTGCGAAGACTCGGATTTGATGAAAATTATTGACGGGATAGATAATCCGAAAGGCACGAGAATTGCCGTTATGCAGGACGCGCACAAGGCGTTTGCGGAAGACGTGGCGCCAAAAAGCGAAAGCCCTGTCGATATAATTCGCGTGGCAACTTACGTAAAAGATATAGACAAAGCGATACATTTGGCGAACGAGGCACACAAAAAAGGCTACGAAACAACCATAAATATAATGTCGGTTTCGACGGCGATTGAGCGGGAGCTCGACGAGGCGTTGGCGCAAGTTGCAAAAGAAACAAACGTTTCGGCGTGTTATATAGTGGACAGTTTCGGCGCGCTTTACTCGGAAGACATTGATTATTTTGTCGATAAATTCAGCGGAATTTTGGGCGATATAAATAAGGTTGGAATTCATTGCCACAATCAACAGCAACTCGGATATGCAAACACGATTGCGGCGATAATAAAGGGAGTAAATCACCTTGACGGAGCGCTTTACGGCTTCGGAAGAGCGGCGGGAAACGCGCCGACGGAACTTTTGATTGGCTTTTTGAAGAACCCTAAATACAATATTCGCCCGCTTTTGGACGTTATAGGCAAAGAAATTGTAGGGCTTCAGGAGCAAATGAAATGGGGATATTCTATTCCATATATGGTCGGCGGACTTCTTAACAGGCACCCCGACGCGGCAATGAAGATGATGAAAATTCCCGATACCGACCCGAATAGGTGTGATTTTGCTCGCTTTTACGACGAAATGGCTAAGGAAGATTTTTGATTATTTGTTATTAAAATAAATGCAAATTGTAAACTACTGAGGTAGTTTGAATTTTGCAAGGCAAATTTTCGGGGGTGTATAGGCTTTCGACGGTTTGCGGGCTCTTTGAACTGTATGTAGCAGATGATGGTTGGCTGCTTTAACAATCCGTCAAAAAATAACTGCAGAAGACTATTCTTACGCGGTAGCGGCTTAATATTAGCCGTGCGTCTTGCAGGGGATTGGCGTTCGTTTCTTGTGGGACGTAAAAACTAAGGACGATCGGCGGTAAGGTACATCGGGTTATCGCTTAAATAAACGATGTGTGAATATTATCAAGCGTGTCAATTCGCGTGGTTTTATTCGAGATTAAAAGATTGACTAAACATATAGTAGTTCACTGAAAGCGCATATCGGACAGGGGTTCAATTCCCCTCACCTCCACCACTCCTTGCCGTCTCCTTGCCGGAGGGGCTGTTTGTAGCCGGGATTGGTTTTTGAACGGCTTGGTTGCAGAATTTGGAGTTTTGGCTTAGAGACAGCAAAGATTTGCGAAGTTTTCGGGGCATTAGCGCAGTTGGTAGCGCACCTGCATGGCATGCAGGTGGTCAGGGGTTCGAATCCCCTATGCTCCATTTTTTTTGTTTTGTTATTTCCAACTATTTTCTAATAAAATCCGCAAAAACACTGCTTAAAAACAACAAAATCACGAAAAATCATTCAAAACCGCAAAACGCGTCGTCAAAATATTATTTTAGTAGTGATAATTTTTCACTTAACACAAAAAGAGAGGTTTATATGTCTAGCTCAGTTTCACTTAAATCGCCTGTCCAACGCAAAATTTTGGTTATAAATTGCGGGTCGTCGTCGCTCAAATTCACGCTTTACGACACCGACAAGGAAGGTTTCGCCGCAAACGGTCAGGTTGACAGAATAGGTACGGGAAAGCCGATGGGGCTTATATACGACAATGTAATATTGGAAATAAAAGACGACATTCAAGCGGGCAATCACGCAGATGCATTCGCCGCAATGCTGAAAGAATTGACAAACTGCAATCACGGCGTAATAAGCGACCCGAGCGAAATTGACGCGGTCGGACACAGAGTTGTTCACGGCGGAGACGCATTTTTTGAAACCACGCTCATAACAGACGATGTTTTGGCGAAGCTCGAAGAAATTTCGGGACTTGCGCCGCTTCATAATCCTGTAAATATTATCGGCATACACGAGGCTATGAAAGTGTTTCCGAACGCAAAACAAGCGGCGGTTTTCGACACGGCTTTCCACAGCACAATGCCGAAACACGCGTTTCTTTACGGGCTTCCTATCGAATACTACACCGAAAAGAAAATCCGCAGATACGGTTTCCACGGGACGTCGCACTATTTTGTTTCGCTTAAAGCGGCGGAATTTGTCGGCAAAAATCCCGAGGAGCTCAAAATTATCTGTTGCCACCTCGGAAACGGCGGCTCGGTTTGCGCAATCGACGGCGGAAAATCGGTCGATACTTCAATGGGGCTTACTCCCGCGGAAGGCATAATTATGGGAACAAGAGCGGGAAGCATAGACCCTGCGATTTTGCTTCATTTAATGGACGCCTACAATATGTCGAGCAAAGACCTTAACGCAGTCCTTAACAAAAAATCGGGACTTTTAGGACTTTCGGGTGGAATTTCAAACGATATTCGCGACATTAACGCCGCCGCCGCGGAAGGAAACGAAAAAGCTATAACCACGCTGAGAACATTCGGCTACAGCATTAAAAAGTATATCGGCGCATATTTGGCGGCTTTAGGCGGCGCGGACATACTAATTTTCACAGGCGGAATAGGTCTCTGGAACGACGCAGTTCGCGCAGAAGCAGTAAGCGGACTTGCAGGTTTGGGAATAGAATTAGACGAAACAAAAAACAAAAGCGCCAACGGCACCAAAACAGTAGCCGAAGCGTCAAGCGATAAATCCAAAACAAAGATTTTGGTTATCAGAACAGACGAAGAATTGGTAATAGCAAGCGAAACTTTGGCGAAGTTGTAATTTGCGATATGATAATAGGGCGAAAGATTTTTCGCCCAAAGAAAACAAATAATACGCGCTGATGAAACTCAAGAGAACAAAAAAAACACACCCCGCAAATTCAAGCGAGGTGTGTTTTTTTATTATCCACAACTCAAAGAAAGAGCCAAATACCAGCAGCAATTAGTTTGAATTGTGGGAGAAAGCGATGCGAAAGCCGCCGCAGTTTGCCCGAACAGCAGAGCCTCGTAAGCCACGATTAGCCACACGCCCCCAAGATGCTTCGATTAAAAAACTGCCGCCGCGTGTTCCACCAAGATCGTTCCATAGAGTACTCGTAAACTCCCAAACATTGCCGCTCATATCGTAAATACCTAATTCATTCGGAGCAAGCCCGCCAACAGGTTGTGTCATTGCTGTCGGTCTATTGCCGTTATGCCAAGCAACATCATTCGCTGTATTACTTCCCGCCCAGGTAAAATCCGTACCGCCATTATTGCCGCCGCGCAAATTTCCACCACGCGCGGCAAATTCCCATTCACTATCTGTCGGTAAACGACCGCCTACGCGCTCTAAGAAACCGTCGGCTGCATTTATATCATTCCAACTTACCCTTTCCACAGGATTATCTGGTAAGTTAGTAGAGCCGACTGCCGCCCCACCTCTAAAAAACGACGGAGTAGCGCTTAATGTAGGGTGCCCTGTCATTACAGCTTGATACTGCGCTTGCGTTATGGGATACTTACCTATCCAAAATCCGGTGCTTATTGTATTGCTGAAACCGACTGTAATAGGAGTTGTTGTGATACAGGCGCCAGCCATGAAAGTTCCGGGCTCTACAAAGATGACCTCTATTGAAGTTCCACTTACAGTTATTGTTGCCGCTTGACCGTTCACTGGGTTTGACGGAAGCGTGTTAGGTCCATCGCCACCGCCGCCGCCTCTGTTATCATCGTCATCTGAACACCCAGTCCAGAACATACTTGCGGCAAACACCGTTGCCAAAACCAAGAATTTTTTGAAATTCATAAAACACCCCTTAAATTAAAATTAAAATAACCATTAGTTGCAAATTTATACGGAATGTTTCAGAAAAACTCAAAGCACACCCCGTTTGTCATAAATTCCTGTGATACGAGGTTATCTCCAAAACCTATTTAGTCAGAAATATATGAGAAAAGGGTGTGCTTGCTATGCAGATACACACGCTATCTCATTTTCTCACTAAATTGAACATTGGAGATATTCGTATCAGAGAAAATGAAAAAATCATTTTTTAGTCAAAGAACAGAGAGAAAATACTATTTGGGCGATAGTTATGTGAGTGAAGATTTCTACAATTGCGGATTTTGTTGCTATATTGTTTTGGCAAATGATATTTTTATTTTAGAAAAGGAAGAAAATTATGCCTAACATATTTGAATATTTGGGAATCGTGCTGTATTTTTATTCAAGCGAACACGAGCCAATTCACTGCCACGGCAGATACGGAGAATTTGAAAGTAAAGCAGAGTTTTATATAAGCAACGGCGAAATAACCGAAGTAAAAATAAAAGAAGTAAAGGGTATGAAACCGCTCAAAGGCGCAAAATTAAAAGACTTTAAGGAGTTTCTTAAAAATCATTCGCCGCAAATAGTTGCAAAATGGGTGGATTTCTTTGTTTATCATAAGGATGTTCCTTTTGAAAGGATAGAAAAGCATCTATGAAAATAACCGTAGAATACAACAGTGATAACTCTTTTTTTCTCCCACAAATAAGGCAAGCCGATTTTGCGGGTGCTTATTCGGTTTTGCTTACATTTAGCGACGGTGTAAAAAGAAAAGTGAATTTCGGCGGATTTTTGAAAAAATCTCTGCATCCGACAATTCGTTCTTATTTAGACGAAAATAATTTCAAAAAATTCAAAATTGAACGCGGAAATATTGTTTGGGGTAAGAACTGGGATTTGGTTTTTCCTGTAGAGCAATTATACGAAGGTAAAATAAAAGTATAAAAAAATAAAATTTACTGCGAAGAATAACAAAAAAAGACGGTCGGAAATTCCCCAGCCGTCTTTTTTATTTACAATGCTTATTCAACTTACTTAAAGGGCAAGAATGAAAAGTCGGGGCTTATTCCGACAATTCAAACTTTATCGCACCTACAAACTCCGCCAAACAGCAGATTTTTCTGTATTTTGCCATTTTCCCACAATTTTTCTTCGCTCTTGACAACAATATCGGCATTTTATTATTTCAACCACTGTTTTAATCAGTGATTAAATCGATGATTGAATTTGTTTTTTTTATATAGTTTCGGGCTTTGGGGAAAATGAAGAAAATTACAGAAGTATTATAAACACTTGATTTATTCGGTGGCATTTAATTATTTTATATATGATTGAATTCCTAAAATAATTAAGGAGGGCATTATGTTTTCACTTCAAAAAAACGTAAAAACAAACACTAATACAAAAGACGGCAATTTGCTGGCAAGCGTTCTCCGTTTGCAGATTTCGCGCCCGGTTAATTATGACTGGAAAAAAGATTATGCCGAAGCATTGGGAGAGAAATATGCGCGTATTCATTGATGCAAATATAATTATTGACGTTTTGCTTAACAGGCAAGACCTTTACGAAGACGCTTCTAATGTTTTGAGAATTTGCGAAGAAAAGAAAACTGCGCTTGCTCCGCATACCATTTCAAATATATTTTTTATTACGAGAAAAGATTATACGCCCAAAGAAAGAAAATCAATGTTGCTTGGAATTCTTGAATATATAGATATTGTCCCTACGGGGAAATATCAAATTGTTCAAGCGCTGAAAAACGAAAACATAGACGATTTTGAAGACGCTTTGCAGCTTGAATGCGCAAAAGAATTTAATGCTGATTTTATCGTTAGCAGAGATGTTAACGGATTTTCAAATACCGATATTGAAGTAATTACTCCGAAAGAATTTGTAAGAAAATTCGGTTAATTGTAAAAAGTGCGGGATTTGTATTTATTTTAATACAGTTTTGGGCTTTGGGGAAAATGAAGAAAAAAATACAAAAATTTACAAAAAAAGACGGTCGGAAAATTCCCAACCGTCTTTTTATTTATTTGAACTTCAACTTACTTGTTGATAATCCACTTTTTATTCCACATCACAAGAATTGCGCAAGCGATATACAATGACGAGAATGTTCCGATTGTGAAGCCGAAGGTAAGCGCCGCGGCGAAATTTTCCAGAACGTTGCCCGAGTTGAAGAACACGAAGAATATCGACAAAACAACCAAAAGCGTTGACCCGGTCGTTACTATGTTTCTCTTGAATGTCTCGTTTATACTTTTGTTTACAAGGTCGTCAAAACTCATTTTCTCGAACGCTTTGTCGGCGAGATTTTCGCGAACGCGGTCGAAAATAACGATGGTTGAGTTTATCGAGTAAGCAACAACCGTAAGAATTGCCGCAAGAACGGGAATAGAGAATTCCCAACCCGTTATCGCGAAAAGACCTACCGTAAGAAATGCGTCGTGAGCAAGCGCCACAACAGAGGCAATTCCGTATTGATACTTAAAGCGAATTGCCAAATACAAAACTATTACGGCAATCGAAAGAAGTATGGCTTTAAGCGCGTCCGCCTGCAATTCGCGTCCGATACGAGGTCCGACGGTTTCTACTCTCAGGACTTCAAAGGGCTTTCCTTCAAAGTTTTGCGCCAAAACGTTTGCTACTTGCTCGCGCACGTTAATGCCCTCGCCTTGCGCTTTGAGCGTTATTTGCATTTCTGTTCCTTGTGTTTCGCCGATTGAGCGAACGAGGCGTACTTCGGGAGTTCCCAGACCTAAGGTCGATACTTCCTGACGAATTTTGCCTATATCGGAGCGAACGTCGTCTTGAAAGTAGATTTGCAATTCTGTTCCGCCGACAAAATCCACCGAAAAATTAAGTCCGCCGCGTGCAATCAGGGCAATTATTGTAATCGCAATAAGTATGCCGGAAATAGCAAAGGCAATTTTTCTGTTCCCGATGAAATTTATGTTGGGAACTTTGAAATTTGTAGTAGTTTTTTCCATTTTTCTTCTCCGTTTCTCTTATATGCTCAATTTTTCAACCTTACCGCTTGCTGTTGCAACACGGAAAACGGTTTTGGTGAATGTGAGTGCGGTGTAAAGCGACACCGAAATACCAATCAACATAGTCAGCGCAAATCCGCGAATTGGACCCGAGCCGATATTATACAGAATAAGCGCGACAAAAATCGTTGTGATATTCGCGTCGAAAATCGCTCTGAACGCTCTTGCGTATCCTGCTTCTATGGCAGTGCGCGGCGCTTTTCCGACTTGCAACTCTTCGCGAATTCTTTCGAAAATCAGAACGTTTGCGTCAATCGCCATACCTACTATAAGTATTATACCTGCAATACCGGGAAGCGTTAAGGTCGCCGATAATCCCGCCATAATTCCGAGAACAAAAAGAACGTTGAGAACTACCGCGATAATTGCGACAAATCCCGAAAGTTTGTAGCGGTAAAGCATAAATATCGACACCAAAATAAAGCCGATAAGAAGCGCCCACGAAGCCCGCATAATAGAATCGAAACCCAGAGAAGGACCGATTACGCGCTCCTCAACAATTTCGATTGGAGCGGGAAGCGCACCTGCCTGCAACACAACCGCGAGCGCGCGCGCTTCCTCGATGGTGAATTGCCCGCTGATTTGCGCGCGACCCAAAGAAATTCTTTCGTTGATTGTCGGCGCGGAGTAAACAAAATCGTCGAGAACGATTGCCATTCTTTCGCCTACGTTGCGCGAAGTTATACGCTCAAACTCTCTTGCGCCGCGATTATTGAAAACCAAACTCACCACGGGGGCGGAAGGTCTCATAGGGTCGCTTGACATCTCCTCGCGCGCGCTTTCTATATTTTCGCCGCCCATAGCCGCTTCCGCTCTTACAAAATACAGGCTAAAAAAGCGCTGTCCTGTTCCTCTGTCCGCCGAAGCTCTGTTGCTGCGTAAAAATCTTGAAGTCCCGAAGCCGCCGCGCCTGAGTGCGTCAATTACGTCTTGGCGCGCCAAAATTTCCATAACCGCGCTTATGTCGCGCTCGCGAACTCTTACATCGCCGCCGTGTCCGAACAAATAATCGGAAAATCTGCTGACCTGCGCTTCTTGCTCTTCGACTTCTTCATCTTCGCGAGCGGTGGCTCCTGCGAATAATCTTTCTGCAAGGCGCTGTTCTTCGCCGACTGCTTCCGTAGGCTCTTGGGCATTTTCGATTACCTCTTCGCCTTCGCCGCCTGCGCCTGTAGCTCCTCTTGCCGCCATTTCGTTGCGCAACGCCCTGTCAATTATGCCGACCGCGTTCATAAACTCCGCGTCGGAGCGCAAAACGTGAAATCTCAGCTGAGCGGTCGATCCAAGCACCTCGCGGGCAATGGTTTCGTCGGTCAAGCCGGGCAATTCAACTATAAGACGGTCGCGCCCCTGCTTTTGAATATTCGGCTCGCTCAACCCCAAACCGTTGATACGGTTTTCGACAATCGTAAACGCTCTGTCGAGCAAATCGTCGTCGTGTTGGTTTTCGCGTGTTCGCTGAACTTCCAGAACAAGTCGCATTCCCCCCTGCAAATCAAGCCCCAGATTTATAATTCTGTTGCGTAGTTGCGGGTCCTCGTTAATAATTCTTCGTTGCTCTTCCGCCGAATGACCGTAAAGTCTAATGGACGGATAAAGCGTATAAATCGAAGCGCCAATAAAAAAAACTGTGAGCATTATAGCCCAGATACTGCTTTTTCGCATAGATAAAACCTCTCAATTTTCAAAAAAACAACGCCGTTTTCACGGGTAAAATATTAAATCGCAAAGGTAAAATGCGGTATTAAATGAAAATGTGAGGTATTTTGTGTGAAATTTGTAGAAAATTAAGAACAAAAAACGGCAAATAGTAATTTAACACCACAAAAAAACTTCTTCACTGTATAGTTTTCTCTAATTTTTATGAAAACTAATTTTTCACCATTTATAAAATCGTCGTATAACCCCATATGCTCCCCATTATCCAAGTAATCCATTTTTTTTGTTTCAAATAACGGGAAGAAAATACATTATACAGAGAGGCAAATATTATTTTTCTTAAAAAAAGGAAAATAAATGACAAAAAACAAAAATGAAATTATTATTTATCAAAGCGAAGACGGGCAAACAAAGGTTGAAGTTTTACTTAACAACGATAATGTTTGGTTGCCGCTCGATAAAATCGCACAAATTTTCGGACGTGATAAATCGACTGTATCAAGACACATAAAAAACATATTTGAAGACGGCGAACTTGACAAAAAAGCAACTGTTGCAAATTTTGCAACAGTTCAAACCGAAGGCACAAGGCAAGTTATGCGGGACATAGAGTTCTATAACTTGGATATGATTATTTCTATCGGCTATCGTGTAAATTCACAAAACGGCATTCTTTTTAGAAAATGGGCGACCGAAATATTAAAAGAATATATCCGCAAAGGTTTTGCAATGAACGACGAACTGCTGAAAGAAGCGGGCGGCGGGAATTATTTTAAGGAATTGATTAGCCGAATTAGGGATATTCGTTCAAGCGAGAAGGTTTTTTATCGTCAAATTTTGGATATATACGCCACAAGCGTTGATTATGACCCAAAATCCGAAACTTCAATCGAGTTTTTTAAGTTGGTGCAAAATAAAATGCACTATGCGGCACACGGAAAAACTGCCGCCGAATTAATAGTCGAACGCGCAAGTTCCGAATTACCGTTTATGGGATTAACCGCCTTTAAGGGCAAAAAACCAACAAAAAATGAGGCAATTATCGCAAAAAACTATCTAAACGAAAAAGAAATTAAGGCGTTAAATTTAATAACTTCGATGTATCTTGATTACGCGGAACGTCAAGCGCAGAAAGAAGAAGTGATGTATATGAAAGACTGGGTTGTCAAACTTGACACATTCTTAAAAAACAACGACGAAAATATTTTGCAGAACGCAGGAAGCGTCAGCCGCGAATTTGCAGTTGAACACGCAAACAACGAGTATGATATTTACAGAGAAAAAACAAAAAACGAATTAACTCAAGTCGAGCAAGATTTTCTTGAAACCATTCGAGCAACTTATAAATTGTTAGAAAACAAAAATTAACGCCTCGGCAGTCGGCAATGAAGATGTTTGGTATTTTTTGCAATTTTGCCCAAAAACAACATTTTTACAACAAGCAAATATTATTTTCCAGATAACCACAAAGAATGAATTGGTGAAGTTTTTCTGTAAAACTTTGTCAATTTGTTTGATTTTTAACGCTTGAAAAAGCGTGATTTTTTTGTATGTTGCAACAAAACGACTTATGGTCGTTCTGTTTGGAGTTGTAGCATACACGTCTTTCCGACAAAGGCAGTAGCAGTAATAGTATCAACGTTGTTGGCAAATGGGGAGTGGAAATTTTTGGAGAAAGATTTTATATGTTTGAATTCACTGCCAACAAAATGTATTTCCTTGATGATGAAACCGGTGAAAGAGACTACGATGAAGAAGCTGCAGATTATAAAATCGAAGGAAGTAAAATAATGTTTGGAGAAGGAGGAACGTGGTTTGAACTCGGGACTTATTCCAACGGAAAAATAGCATTATCCGCAGCAACTTTCGGGATGTCTTTTGAACTCGTTAAACTAAATTAAGTTTACTGCAAAAAAGTTATTAAATAAAATCAGAAATCATAGGGGCGGGAAAATTTCTCACCCCTTTTATTTTGGCATTTAGTATTTTTGAAGCATAAAACCAAAAAAGAGGAAATATGGAACAGAAAAACATAGTCATCAAGGGCGCTCGGGTACACAATCTTAAAAACATTGACGTGGAAATTCCGCGGAATAGTTTTACCGTGATTTCGGGGCTTTCGGGGAGCGGAAAGTCGTCGCTTGCGTTTGATACGCTTTATTCGGAAGGACAACGCCGCTATGTCGAAAGTTTGTCTGCATACGCGCGGCAGTTTTTGGGGCTTATGGAAAAACCCGACGTGGACAGTATCGAAGGGCTTTCTCCCGCGATTTCAATTGAGCAAAAAACGGGCGGGCACAATCCGCGCTCTACCGTGGCAACCATCACCGAAATTCACGATTATTTGCGCCTGCTTTACGGAAGCATAGGCGAGCCGCATTGCTATAATTGCGGAAAGCCGATAAGCAATCAAACCGTGCAGGAAATGTGCGACGCAATTCTTTCTTTTGAGGAAGGAACAAAAATCCAATTGCTCTCCCCTATTATAATAGGAAAAAAGGGCGAACACATCGACATCATAAAACACCTGCGCGAAAACGGCTTTGTAAGGGCGGTAATCGACGGCGAAACCAAAATGCTCGAAGACGAAATTACGCTCAACAAACAGCAAAAACACACGATAGAGGTCATTGTCGATAGATTGGTAATGAAAAAAGACATCGGACACCGCCTCACCGACTCGGTCGAAACCGCGCTTAAACACTCCTGCAACGCGAGTTTAATTGTGGATAAAAATGGCGAACGCGTGCTTTTTTCCGAAAATCTTGCCTGCCCCGACTGCGGAATAAGTTATGCCGAAATTTTGCCGCGAAATTTTTCGTTCAATACACCTTTCGGCGCGTGCCAGAGTTGCAGCGGGCTTGGATTTGTCAATGATTTCGACTTGGATTTGGTTATCACGAGCAAAAAAAACCAGCTTGTGCATTCTATTGCTTCTTGGAACGGAATTAGTTATGCGGCGAGTTATAATCGGCAGATTTTTTATGGGCTTTGCGATACATACAACATAGACAGAAAAGCGAGCTGGAACGATTTAACCGAAGCGCAGAGAAACATTATTTTGCACGGAAGCGGTTCCAAAAACATAAAAACTTCGTGGAGCAACAAGCCTTTTGAAGGGGTAATTCCAAACCTGCACAGGCGCTACAAAGAGACCGAATCTGGCGCAATTCGCGAGTGGATTGAGGGTTTTATGATTCAAAAAACTTGCCCCGATTGCGGCGGATTTCGACTTAACAAGGAGTCGCTTTCGGTTTTAATCGGCGGCAACGTAGGGGCGAAAAATTCGTCTCCGGCGATGAATATCGGCGAATTGTTGCACAAAAGCGTCGATGACGTAAAAATTTTCTTCGATAATCTTAATTTGGACGAACGACAACAATTTATCGCCAAGCAGATTTTGCGTGAAATAAATTCGCGGCTCGGATTTTTGGTAAATGTCGGGCTTGGATATTTGACATTAGACAGAATGGCGCAAACTCTCTCGGGCGGCGAAGCACAGCGCATACGGCTTGCCACGCAAATCGGGTCGCGGCTTACGGGGGTAACCTATATTTTGGACGAGCCGAGCATTGGACTTCACCCGCGCGATAATTCCAAACTTTTGAGCACGCTTTTGTCGCTTCGGGACTTAGGAAACACGGTTGTTGTTGTAGAACACGACGAAGAAACGCTGAAATCCGCCGATTATTTAATCGATATAGGACCGCGAGCAGGCAGACACGGCGGCGAAATTGTCGCGGCAGGCACTCCCGCCGAGGTTATGGCAAACCCGAATTCGCTTACGGGCGGCTATTTGTCGGGGCGGCTGAAAATAGAATTTCCGAAAGAGCGAAGGACAGGAAACGGCAATTCCATTAAAATAATTAACGCGAGCGGCAACAATCTCAAAAACGTAAACGCCGAAATTCCGCTTGGGACGCTTACGGTCATTACTGGCGTTTCGGGAAGCGGAAAATCCACGCTCATAAACCACACGCTTTATCCTGCGCTGTCAAAATTCCTGCACAAAGCAAAAGAGCACCCCTTGGAGCACGAAAAAATCGAGGGAATGCAGTTTTTGGACAAAGTTATAAACATAGACCAGTCGGCAATCGGGCGCACACCGCGTTCCAATCCCGCGACATACACAAAATTATTCGACCTTATTCGCGATTTATACGGCTCGCTTCCCGAAAGCAAAATTCGCGGCTACGACAAAGGGCGCTTTTCCTTTAATGTAAAAGGCGGGCGTTGCGAAGCGTGTCAGGGCGACGGCGTAAGCAAGATTGAAATGCACTTTTTGCCCGACGTTTTTGTGGAGTGTTCGGAATGCCGCGGAAAACGCTACAACCGCGACACATTGGCGGTAAAATTCAAAGAAAAAAGCATTGCCGACGTATTGGAAATGACGGTTGACGAAGCGTTGGAATTTTTTCAGGCGCTCCCCTCTTTGCGCAAAAAAGTCGAAGTTTTGTCCCGCGTAGGACTTGGCTATATTCATTTGGGACAGCCCGCGACAACGCTTTCCGGCGGCGAAGCGCAACGCATAAAACTCGCCTCCGAACTAAACCGCCCCGCAACGGGAAAAACGATTTACATTCTGGACGAGCCCACAACAGGACTTCACTTTGAAGACGTAAAAATGCTTATGCGCGTATTGCAAGAATTGGTAGATATGGGCAATTCGGTGGTGGTTATAGAGCACAATTTAGACGTAATAAAAAGCGCCGATTGGATAATAGACCTCGGTCCCGAAGGCGGCGGCAAAGGCGGTCGAGTAGTCGCCGTGGGTACTCCCGAAGAAATCGCGGGGAATATGGCGAGCACGACGGGGAAGTATTTGGGGTGAAAACAAAAATGAATAATAAAAAACAAGAAATAGTAATTCGCAACAGCACTGCGGAATTTTTAACTTTTGCCTATCAATCAAAAGGCGACGACGTAGAAGTCCGCGTTCAAGACGGAAGCGTTTGGCTTTCTCAAAAAAGTTTGGGGATGCTGTTTGAAACAACACCTGAAAACATACTTGTTCATCTTAAAAACATATTTAAAGACGGCGAACTTGATGAAAATTCAGTTGCTAAAATTTATTTAGCAACTGCCTCAGACGGCAAAAAATATAACATAAAACACTACAATCTCGACGCGATTATCGCTGTCGGTTATCGGGTAAATTCCGCTCGGGCAACTGCGTTTCGTCAATGGGCGACTACCGTTTTGCGCGACTTTACTCTTCGCGGCTATATAATCGACCGCAAAAGAATGGAAAACGGCGCGTTCCGCTGACAATGGCGGATTGGGCTAAACACTTGGACTTAATTTTACAGGCAAACGGCAAAGATATTTTGGAAGATACAGGCTCAATTACAGCCGCATTGGCAAAACAACACGCAGAAAACGAATTTGAGAAATATCGCCCAATTCAAGACAAGTTATTTCAGTCGGATTTTGACAGGGTCTTGAAAGAATTGGAGTAGATTAAACAATTTGGTATTATTAAATAATATATATTTTTGATTTTTCCCCTCACTTTCATTGTGCCAAATATTATATTTGCGAACAGAAAATTGATGCCGATAAAAAAATAATAAAGATGGGCAAAATGGCAAAAAATGGGCTAAACACTTGTAAACACTTGACTTTTGCGATGGACAAAACGTATTTTATACTATATACATTTGTATATATTCTCGCTGTCTCGCTGTCTCGCTGTCTCGCTGTCTCGCTGTCTCGCTGTCTCGCTGTCTCGCTGTCTCGCTGTCTCGCTGTCTCGCTTCTAAGCGAAAAATAATTTTTCAGAATTTTTTTTATAAATTTGAGCGCAAGGCCAACTCTTTGCGCTTTTGGGTATTTAGTGTTTTTTTTAACTTTAATTTTTTAAGGAGGACGTTTTATGAAAAAAGCGTTTTGGTTATTAGGTTTATTGATTAGTGTAGCGTTGTTTGTAGGCTGTTCAGACAACGACAAAGGCGGTGGTGATACTGCTTTAGGATTGCCTTCAGTCCCCAATGCGACAGGTGGAGAATTAACAGCGCGTCCTACTGCACCAAATGTGGTAGTAAATGAAAGCAACTTAAACGATTTTGCCGAAGCGTTCAGTATGATGATGGCAAGTGGTGGCTACTACTCGCCTGAACAAAACTCTACGAACAAAGCAAGATCTGTTAATACTAACAGAAGAGCAAGATTAGGGGCTACAAACTCTGACAGAACTGCAAGGTCTTGGAGCCCTGTCTATTCTGATAGTGGCGAAGAAACAGAGCTAGGAGATTATAGTGGACGAATTGATATCGTTTGGACGTATAATATGAGATATAAAGAAACTGCTAACGGCGAAGAGTGGAATGCTAACGGCACGGGTATGGCAAGATTCTTTAACTTTTCACATAACGGCAACCTATTTCTTGGCGGCGCATTAGGTGCTGCATTTTTAGATAATGGCTATGAAAACGAAACAGGCTGGGGTGATACATTAGAAGACAAAGTTAACGGAACGCTTCGATTTAACGGTGCATTTGAAGGAAGTATTACTTACAACAATGTTCACATAAGACAAACTTGGGGCTATAGTTATATAACCAATGATTACACTGACGATTTCAAAGTACTTGGCGGTTCGTTAACTATAAACAGCGGTGGCAGAACCTTTAGTATTGACGCTGAAGAATTCAAAGATTTTTTCTCGTTGATGCATTTTTGATTGACAACTGTTTTTTTTATAAGCAGTTTTTTAATCGGGTAGCCTCAAAAGAGACTGCCCTTTTTTGTATTTTTTCTTCCGTAGAGACGCAATGCTTGCGTCTCAAACGGTCGGTTGGGCAGGGTGGTTGAATTACAATAATCGTGCAAAATCGCCTATCTGCCTGACACCGTCGTTTTTTCATTAGTTGTTTTTGTGGTTTTTTTTAATTATTAACGATTATCTATCGCCACGGCAGGGGTAGCCGAGCGCGTTAGAATATAGTTTGCTTGGTAATATTATTAAATAAATATATTTTTTATTTTTTTCCTCACTTTCACTGTGGATTCACAAGAAGCGAGTTCATCGACCTTTGGCGCGCGAGACGGTATGAGCAGAGAACATTGCGGAATGGCGTGGGACTTGTGGGATCCAAATGATTGCGGCGACGATGACTGAGAACGGCTACGTTTAGCAGTTTACTTAAAGGGGACGAGGTTTTTCTCGTCTCATTTGTTTGTTTGCGGAGGGGGGGGGAATCGACCTATTTGGTATTATTGAAGCAGATTTGAAATAGCGTATAACGGATAAATTTCGACATTATCAATCCGACCGAAATTTTCGATAGAAGTTCTTATTCCAAGCGCGCTTTTTTTCTCTTCCATAAATAATCGCAAACTCGGCATCGCGCCTTTGCTTCCCGATTTTACCTCTATCGGAATAATATTGTTGTTCTTTTGTATAAGATAATCGACTTGCGCATTGCTTTGTTTTTTTTCTCTGTGCCAACAATATAATTGACACGGTATATGACACGATGACGCTTTAAGTATTTCCAAACCGACAAACATTTCTGCCAAAGCGCCCATATTTATGGTCTTAAAATCTTGTGCTATAATTATTTGGGAAGAGTCAAATCCAAGCATTCGCAAAAACATTCCCGTGTCTAAAAGCAACATTTTTCTTCGCTTGTAATTTGCTTCTGCGCCCAAAGGAATACCATTTGCCGAACTATGCACAACAGGAATTACAAGTCCCGCCATTATCAATAATTCAAGAGATTGTTTTACTTGGTTGTTATTCAAATTTGAGACCTTTTCATAAACAAACTTAGAGTCAATTTGATTGGCAACCGATTCAAATACATTTTCGATATGAATGCCGGACATTCTTTTTTTGTATTTTGCAAAATCGCTTCTGAATGTGGTTATCAAATCGTCAATTACTGTCTGACTTTCAAGCAAACTGTTTGTTGCAATATATTTTGCAATTGCTTCGGGCATTCCGCCGGTAATAAGAAAAATCTTGAATATTTTTTTTAATTCGTTGTGTATAATATCGGAAAGCGGTTTTTGCGAACTTGCCTTTCTGTAAGCTTCAACAAGCATTTTTTCTTTTTTTGCGAACATAAATTCTTCAAACGAAAAAGGATACAGAAACAACGAACGTATTCTTCCAACTGCGAAAGACGGCATTTCTTCTATGGCGAATTCCAGCAGAGAACCTGCGGCTATCAAATGCAACTCTTGGTATTTTTCATAGAAGTATCTCAACTTTGCCAAAGCCGCAGGACAACTTTGTATTTCATCAAAAAACACAAGTGTTTGCCCTGCCGTGATTTCTTTCTTATAGAACAAAGATAGCTGTTCACAAATTTCTTGCGGTGAATTAAACTGCTCAAAAAGTATATGGACAGCTTTATCGTCGTCAAAATTTACTTCGATATATGTTTTGAACGATTTTGCCAAATTGCGAACAGCAGACGATTTACCAACCTGACGAGCGCCTCGTAAAAGTAGCGGCTTTCTATTTTTCTCATCAGCCCAAGAGCGTAAAACCACGTCGATTTTTCGTTCAAAATAAGTGTTTTCTATCATAACTCCTCCTGTTTCTACAAAAAGTCAAGGTGAATTTCATCAAATATACACAAAAAGTCAGGGTAAATATAATACAATTACTGCAAAAAGTCAAGGCAAAACGCGAAATAGTTTATTTTTATTTAATTTTCCCCTATCCACTTTCGGCATAATGTATTTTATGCCGCACATTTTGGGATTTTTTGGAGATTTTTTAGTGATTATTACCATCGACGGACCTGCGGGAAGCGGGAAGACCAGCACTTCTAAGGCAATAGCCGAGAAAATCGGTTTTCAATGTATTGACACAGGGGCGATGTATCGTGTTATTACGTTAAAAGCGTTGCGTGAGAATGTTGCGTTTACCGACGAAGACAAAATGGGTGAATTGACGCGAAATACCAAAATCGAATTTGAGGGCGTTGTTCCTAATGTAAGAGTGATTATGGACGGCGAAGATGTGTCGGAGGCTATTAGGTCTGATGAAATTACAAAGAACGTTTCCGATTACTGCGCGGTAAAAATTGTGCGTGAATTGCTTGTGGAGCAACAGCGAGAAATCGCAAAGGGCAAAAATTCCATAGCCGAAGGACGCGATATGGGAACTGTTGTTTTTACGGGAGCGGAACTTAAAATTTATATGATTGCAGACGTAGCGACAAGAGCCCAAAGAAGACAAATGGATTTTGAAAAATTGGGGATTAAAAAAACGGTTGAAGAAATTGCGGCGGATATTGAAACGAGAGACAAAAAAGACAGCTCGCGCGCAAATTCACCGATGACAAAGCCAGAAGACGCAATAGTAATTGACACTTCGAACTTGAAATTTGACGAACAGGTGGAGAAAATTATTGCATTGGCAAAAGAAAAAGAGAGTTTTTGATATTTTTTACTATTAACCTTAACCAAAAATTGGAGAGCGCCTATTATGGCTAAAACCAAAAAAGTTTTAAAAGCAGTTGACGCAAATGGCAACAATGTGGACTTGAAAGAATTCGAAGAAGGCTTTCACAGCACGGAAGAAATCACTCGTATTTTGAACGAGTACAAAACAAAAGGCGACGAAATCGGCTCGGTAGTTGATATTGTTCCCGGCGAAATCGTGAAAGGAAAAATCCTTCAAATCAACGACAAAGACGTATATGTGGGTATCGGATATAAATCCGACGGAGCGGTTTCTACTGCTGAATTCCGCAACTTGGAAGACCTCAAAGTCGGCGACGACATCGAAGTTTATGTCGAAAAACTTGAAGACAGCGACGGAAATTTGGTGCTGTCAAAATCTCGTGCAGACTTCTTGCGCGTTTGGGACAGAATTAACGAAGCGCACGATAACAAAGAAATCGTTCAAGGTAAACTTACAAAAAGAGTTAAAGGCGGAATTGCCGTTGACTTGTTTGGTGTGGATGCATTCCTTCCCGGCTCGCAAATCGACTTGCGCCAAATCCCCGACTTGGATTCTATTTTGGGCAAAACTTTCGACTTGCGCGTAATTAAAGTGAACAAAACTCGCAGAAATATCGTTGTTTCACGCAGGGCGCTTTTGGAAGAAGAGCGCGATAAGCAACGCGGTGAAGTTATCGCAAAAATCGAAAAAGGTCAGGTCAGAAAAGGTATCGTTAAAAACATTACCGATTTTGGTGTATTTATCGATTTGGGCGGCGTAGATGGTCTCCTTCACATTACAGATATGTCGTGGGGCAGAGTGAACGACCCGAAAAATCTTCTTCAGCTTCACCAAGAAGTCGATGTTATGGTTTTGGATTTCAACGAAGAAAAAGACAGAATTTCGCTTGGTCTTAAGCAACTTCAAGACCACCCTTGGAAAGACATTGACGACAAGTTCCCAGAAAACTCGCACGTTAGCGGAAAAATCGTTTCGGTAACAGAATACGGCGCATTTATGGAGCTCGAAAAAGGCATAGAAGGACTTATCCACATTTCCGAAATGTCTTGGACACAGCACATTAAACACCCGTCGAAAATCGTTTCGGTTGGCGACATTGTTAAGGCTGTCGTTCTTAAAATCGACAAGGAAGCAAACAAAATTTCACTCGGTCTCAAACAACTTATGGAAGACCCGTGGAAAGGTGTGCGCGACGAGTTCCCGATTGGCAAAATAATGAAAGGCAAAATCAGAAATCTTGCGGCATTCGGCGCCTTTGTCGAGCTTAAAGACGGAATTGACGGTCTCATTCATATTTCGGATATTTCTTGGATAAAGAAAATCCTTAATCCGGGCGAAGTGTTCAAAAAAGGTCAGGAAATCGAAGTTAAAGTTATCGACATCGACGAAGACAAACACAGAATTTCTTTGGGTATCAAACAACTTACCGAAGACCCGTGGAACGATTTGGCGAAAAAATACAATATCGGCACAAAATGCGAAGGCAAAATCGTCAGAATTCTTGACAGAGGTATTGTTGTTGAATTTGAAGACGGCGTAGAAGGCAACATTCCGACAAAAGAAATCGGCTCGCAGGTGGAACACCCCGCGCTTATTTTCTCAATCGGCGACAAAGTTCCCGCAGAAGTTATCGAATTTGACTTGGACGGACAAAAAATCGTACTTTCGATAGCAGAATATTTCAAAGGAAACGCAGGCGAACTCGAAAAGTTCAAAGCCGCGCACCCAATTAAAAAAGGCTTGACTTTGGAAAAAATCCGCGCTGACGAAGAAGCGGCAAGAAACGCTTTGGAAGCAGACGATGACGACGAGGACTAAGAAAGTTGAGGCGTAATAGCTTAAACTGAAGAATAATCAGACCGTATATCGGTCTTTTAAGAGGCGCAGGAGAATTTCTGCGCCTCGTTTTTTTTGATAATTTCGCCAAACCACAAAACACCAAATTCACCCCTCAAGCATAATCTTATTACTCGTATGTTTAGCCGCTAAAATGTCCTTTTGCTTTGCCGTGGAGAAACTCAACAAAAAATCACTAAATCCCACAAAACCAACCATCGGCGCAAAGATTATCTTTGCGCCTTTTTTCACACGTTTTCGTGTATTTTTTACATTTTCAAGATTTTTCCGCAGGTTGCTGTGGGAATATCGTATATTACCTCTGCCAAAAATTGAGATTAGTAGGGATTTTTATCCTTATTTTTCGTTATTAGTTGTATTTGTCTATCTGTAGAGATAGTCAGCGAAATAATCCTTTGGGGTTGTTCTGCCTGACTGGCTGTTTTTTCAACTAAAACGATAAGGTATAATTCTCAATTTTTGGCGAAATAAGAATTTCGGCAGAACAGCCTTGCTGTTTTTCTGCGTTAAGCTTGGAAAGTTGGTTTATAACAATATAAATTAGTAAAGAGAGGTTGTTAAATGGGAGAAATTACAGTGAATTCTTTTAGCGAGTTTCATCAAGCGATTCAAAAATTAAGGCGCAAAAAATCTCTGATATTTCGTGGCTTATCGGACGTTAATTATGAACTTATTCCGTCTATTTGCAGAGATGGATCAAAAGCCGAACGATTAAAATTAGTAGAGAAAAGATTGTTTAACATGTTCAAAAAATCAGCGATTGCATATATTAAAACGGTTCTTCCTTCCAATGATTGGGAATGGCTTGCGCTAGCGCAACATTACGGATTACCAACAAAATTAATGGATTGGACTTATAATCCGTTGATTGCGCTCTTTTTTGCGATTGAAGAAAAGGAAAAGGGGGTAGATAGATGTGTGTATGTCTCTTGGAATTATGAAAATTTAATAAATATGGATATTAATCCATTTAATCTTAGCGACAAAATAAATAAAACCCAATACTATATTTATCAGCCGCCATATTTTACAGAACGGGTTATTACACAATCCAGCGTTTTTACGATTCACCCGTTAGATAATTATGGGTGTAATACAAACGACATTTGCAAGATAGTAATAAAAGAGGATTGTCGGGAGGAATTAATGGACTCAATTATAAGATACGGAGTAGATTATAAAACTATTTTCCCTGATTTGGGCGGCTTATGCAAGGATATTACGCTATTTTCTTATCGTTGGGAAAAAGAATCGTAAAAAAACAGAAAAAGGAGCGTGGTATGAAAAATGAAAAAAAGGAAATCAAAAACAATGCAAGATTAAGACGATCAGTAAAAGCAAGTTGTCGCATCGCATATTCTTCGCAAATTAACACAATCTCAAAGGAATCAGACATTGTTGAACATGAAAAGGTTGCTTTTGTTGCAGACAATGCCAAATCTGTTAGAAAAGCCAAGAAAAAACACAGTGCAGCAATCGCATATCACTGTTCTCAAAAGGCAAGAGTAAAAAAACGTAGTAGATTTTTGGTAGAAGCACAGTCGTCAGAAGAAACTGTCAAAACTTCCGTGGATATTTTGAAAGAACTAAAAGGAGGAGAGTAATATGCCAAATACAGCCGAGTGGATAATGGCTATAGCCTCAATTATTGCTAGTATTGGAGGCATATTAGCAGCTTTAGTTGCGGTATGTCAGATTCCTCAATTAAAGAAACAACTGGAGAACGGTAATAGTGAATTAAGGAATGCTAATTTGCAATTGAAAAACACTGTATTGACCAACATTCTGTCGTTAGAAACAGAAATGAATATCAGAAAAGAAAAGGTAGATGAGGTGGGCTTCGAGTATGAAAAACTTAAAAATGCGGGAAAACTGACTGATAATCTTAAAAACGTCTATAAAAGTCGCATTAATGCGGCTCTTGAAAACTGGTTTAACTCTATTGACAGATTATGTTTTTGTATAAAAAACGAATATTTGATAGAGAAAGACTGGAAAGCGGAGTATAGAGATTATATCATTGATGTTGTTAAAGGACACGAAGGTAAATTTGGTGTTGCGTCGAAGTATAAAAACATTGTTGATATAAACGAAAAGTGGTTGAGGGTGTAAGATAAAAAAAACAAAAATTTAACAGCGTTAAAAAACGCAGAAAAAAGAGGTTGGTATGGTTAAGATTAAAGTGTTTTTATTGGCGGTGATGGTTTTCGCAAGTGTGGTGTGTGCAGGTGTTGGCGATGAGGTTTGGTCGCAGGATGGCGATATTGAATGGAATATTCACAATTATGTGCTTACTATTCGCGGTGATGGAAAGATGCCTAATTATAACTTTCAGGAAACTGCACCTTGGAATTCACATATTTTTTCTTCCGCGATTATACAAAATGACGTAACAAGCATAGGGGTAAATGCTTTTAGTGATCATCGCGGATTAAGAGAAATATCTATTGGGAACTCTGTTCAAACTATTGGAAACTATGCGTTTTTCGGCACCAACTTAACTTCTGTAGTTATCCCAAACTCTGTAATGACTATTGGAGACTATGCTTTTGCCACTCTTAACAATTGGACTATGCCTTTGACTTCTGTGGTTATCCCAAACTCTGTAATAACTATTGGGGTTGGAGCTTTTTCAGGTAGCAATTTAAAGGAAATAACCATTCCAAACTCAGTGACACGTATTGAACGGTCCGCATTTTTGGGCAACACTAACTTGACAACATTAAACTTAAATGCCGATAATGTTAGTTTTGGATGGGAAGCATTTGGTAATACCCCTAATTTAACACGGCTTAATATTGGTGCTCAAGTAGCAACGAGACCAGTAAGAGAACTGTTGAGATTACCTAATTTAACTTATATTAGCGTAGATGCTCAAAATATTGCACTAAGTTCTTATGATGGCGTTTTATTTAGTAAAGAGAGAGACACTCTGATGAGATTTCCTAATGGTCGACAAGGCGCTTACGTTATTCCTAATTCGGTAAACACTATTGGAACTATAGCATTCGAGGCTGCTACCTTATTAACAGAAGTAACCATACCAAATTCGGTAAACACTATTGGAACTATGGCATTCGAGGCTGCTACCTTATTAACAGAAGTAACCATACCAAATTCGGTGACTAGTATTGGCGATCGCGCGTTTGCGAGTATGCCAAATTTAACAACGGTAAATTTTAATGCTGTAAATATTGCTCACAATAGATTATTATTTTCAGGTAGCAACAGCATAACGCAAGTTAATATCGGCGACCAAGTGACAAGAATCCCTGGTTCTGCTTTCAGTAGGCTAACCAACTTAACAGAAATCATAATCCCAAATTCAGTGGTTAGTATTGGCAGTAGGGCGTTCGAGATGACTGGTTTAACTAAAGCAACAATAGGTAATTCAGTATCTTCTATAGAAGATATGGCTTTTAGTAATACAAATTTAACAGAAATTACAATTCCCAACTCTGTAATAGATATTGGTAATAGTGCATTCGCGAATACAAATTTAACAGAAATTACAATTCCCAACTCTGTAATAGATATTGGTAATAGTGCATTCGCGAATACAAATTTGACAGATGTCTCCATTCCCAATTCAGTAACAAGTATCGGGCGGGAAGCATTTGCAAATAACACTAGTTTAAAAACGGTATATTTTAATGCTAACTTAACAAGTGTTGGTTGGGGTATGTTTTCGGGGGCTAATAGTATAGCACGAGTTAATTTCGGCGACGAAGTAACTACAATACCAAGTATTTTTAGAGGGGTAAACAGTTTACAAGAAGTCATACTTGGTAATTCGGTAACAACCATAGAAAACTTTGCGTTTGAGAATACTGGATTAACCGAAATCACCATTCCAAATTCAGTAACAACCATTGGATACGCCGCGTTTCGTGGCACGCCAAACTTAACAACTGTAAATTTTAATGCAGAAAATATTACCAATATGGCGGGTAATGTGTGGCGTATTTCTAACCATGTTTCAGAGCTATTCAATACAAGTATAACCACCATCAATATCGGAGACAATGTAACGGTAATCCCAGCTAATGCTTTTGTGGATCTACGAGGGATAAATGAAATAGTTATTCCCAATTCAGTGACGACTATTGGAAGTAGGGCGTTCGACGGTGCCACTAATTTAACAGAAATTACAATTCCCAACTCTGTAATAGATATTGGTAATAGTGCATTCGCGAATACTAATTTGACAGAAGTCTCGATTCCCAATTCAGTGACGACTATTGGAAATGGTGCGTTCGACGGTGCCACTAATTTAAAAGAGATTACTATCGGTAATTCTGTAACAAGTATTGCGCCTTATGCATTTGTTCGTACAGGTCTGAGAATAGTAAACTTTAACTCAAAAAACATGGTTGAAGCTATGAATTTGGTATGGGGTGAAGGCGAAAGTAATATACCTGCAATTATTCAAGTAAATATCGGTGACAGTGTAAAAGTAATTCCTAGTAATGCTTTTCGCAATTTATCAGAGTTAACAGAAGTAGTTATTCCTAATTCAGTAACAAGGATTGGGGCTATGGCTTTTGCAAATACAGGTTTGACGGAAATAACTATTCCCAGTTCAGTGGCAGATATTGAATATCGTGCATTTTGGGGAACATCTTTAACTTTAGTTAGAAACACGGCAGAATCTCCGCAACGTATTAGCCAAGATGTGTTTTTAGACTTAGATATAGCAAGTGCAACACTTTTTGTTCCATATGAGAGTTTAGTTGCTTACAGAATGGCGCCTATTTGGCAAGATTTCGGAAATATTGTTGCTCTAATCTATGATTGGAGCGAATGGAGTGAATGGAGAACAACCGTTATGGCAAGTTGTGTTCTGGCAGGAAGCAGAGAAAGAATAAGGATCTGCCGTACGCATAGTATACAAGACAGAGAAATTGAAGTCATTCCTACTCTTAACCACAGTTTTCTCGAAACTTGGACGACAATAACTCCTGCAACTTGCAACACTGCAGGCTTAGAGCGCCGAGAATGTTCACGCTTTGCAACTTGCGGTCATTACGAAACCCGTCCAATCGCTCCGCAACCTTGCGGTGGTACATATTGCAATATTTGCAATCCCAAATGCGGAAATTACCCCCGCACTTGCGGCAGAAGCGACTGCAACGAGCCACACTCTTGCAATGATGAAAATTGTATGATTTGCAGACCTAATTCAATCCGCCCCCGCGAAACGGAAAACCGCCAATACGGCATTATCCTCGAAGAAAATCCCGTCTCCGATTCTGCGGTAATCTTTATCCGAACTCCCGAACAAGCAACAATAACCTTGCGAATTTTGGATAATTTGGGCAATGTCGTATTCACGGAAACCGCTGCGTACGGGCGGGTTGGGAGACAGGGTCTCCACTTCGTATCAAACCCGCCCATACAAAACGCCGTCGATAACGCAATCATTTGGAATTTGACCAACCCCTCAGGCAGGTTTGTCGCCAACGGCACGTATTTGGTGGTGGTGGAGGCGACAGGTATCAGCGGAAAGGTGTACCGATATTCGGCAAGAATCGGCGTGAACAGGTAGAAAAATGTTTTTTTAACACGTTTTTTCAAGGGCGAAGAGAAATACTTCGCCCTTTTTTATTTATCCAGATAGCATTATTTGCAGAATATAAACAGGAAAATTTATTTATTGTTGCACGAGACGTGTGGATTAAATTATTTTACTGTGTTAATTTAATGTAAAACTTTATTAAACCGAAAACGGGAAAAGGTTGTATGAGCGAAGAAGTTATAGAAAAAAAGCGAAAATACGCGCGAAATTTGAAAGCTAAACGAGAAAAATTCGTAGGATTTATGAAAAGAACAGTCAATAACATTATTGTCTTAAATGAAAAGAATGTAAAAGATATGCCGAAAACTCATTTGCTTGCTTGTTGCGCGCACAGAAGCCATTTGGACTATCTTGTTCTGGGATTGAAAATTCCCGAATTCGGCGCGTCTCAAATTCGATTTGCCGCGGGCGACAATCTTACTCGCATACCGTTTCTGGGAAGTTTGTTTCGCTCGGTCGGCGCGTTCTCGGTTTATCGCGGAAAATCGTCGCAAAGAACTTATTTAATGCAACTTACCCATAAAGTAAAAATGATAGTTGCAAACGGCGATACTGTTATAGTGTTTCCCGAAGGCGGACGAAGTTATAACGGAAAGATGGGCGATATAAAGTCGGGCATAATTTCGGCGGGCGTTTTGGCGCAGAAAGAAAATCCGAAGCAACCTATTTACTACCTGCCTTGCGGTATAAATTACACAAACCTTCCCGACATCCGTGCATTCGATTTGCTTTTTAAGGCAAAAAAAATACGCGATAATTCCGAAAATGTATTCACTAAAACTTTGGGGAGTATTCTTTATTATTGGGCGGACATAAAAGTGTTTTTGGGCGATTGGATTTTCAAAAAAAAGACTGACATATATCTTAACGTAGGAAAACCTGTCGCATTATCGAGTATTACCGACGTCGAGAGCAAATATCGCGCAGAGGGAAAAACGGCGATTGCGGCAAACAAAGACGCCATAAACGATTGCGCAACTTGGCTTGAAAAACGCTTTTACGAAATTTTCCCGATACTTCCGCTGAATATTACGGCGTATCTCTTCAAAAAATACGGACGAAAAGGCTTAAGGGAAGAGCAGGTCGAAAAAATGCTGACCCAAATCAAAAAAATGTCGTTTTGCGTGGATGCTTTGAGCAATATGGACACTAAGCAAATCCTCAGAACGGGAATTTCACAGCTCAAAGAAAACGGAGCTACAGGCGGGATTTATCACGTTCGCTTAAAAAGAAAAAATCGTCTCGATTATTTTGCGGCGTTTTTGGAATCAGCAATAGAATATTACGAAAAACAGAGCGAGGCGTAATATGGCATTTCGTAATTATTTGATAAGCGACATTATTCTGGACGTGGACAGCGACTTCAAAGACGAAGCGTTGGACTTTGTTGTCAAAAGAATGTGCAAAAAAGCAAAGATTGCGAAATACAAGCCGATTATCGACGAAATTTTGGAGCGCGAAGACAACGTGTCTTCTTTTGTAGGGCAAGGCGTAGCCATTGTAAAAGCAACCGCCACCATAGAAAACGATTTTGCAATAATGGTCGCCCGAAATTGCGAAGGAATAAGTTATGACGCCGCCCGAAAAGCAAAAGTAAATATTTTAGTGGTGGTTCTTATAAATAAAAATGTCAGCGAGGAAAAAGTTATAGAATTAACCGCAGACATCGCAACATTTTTTAAGGATATTACGATTAACGCCGCTGTAAAAAGCGAGGAAACAGACACTATTTCGGAACTTTTCCGTGAAAAAAACGAAGAAGAAGACGGCGAAAAAAAGACAACAAAAGAGCCGCTTTTATCATCTGCCGCAGCCCTTGCCCGTGAAATAAACGCAAAAGCGATTTTGATTTTTGCCGACGCTAAACAAGATGTGGAATTTCTCAGAAATATCCGTATCCGCAAGCAAATAATAATTATAACGGCAAACAGAAGCAGATTTCCCGAAAACCTGATAGATTACGATTTTGTGCAGGCGCCGGCAGGAAAGGCGAGTGGAATGGGTCAGATAAAAATCGGAATAATGCTCGCCCTCTCTCGAAATTTAATAGCGCGCGAAGACACTGTCGTTTGCATTGCAGGAGCTCCGGGAAAAGATGTATTTAATCTTATTTCGGTAGTCGATATAGACAAAGAATTTGACTTTTTCTTCACACACACGCGCTCGCTTACTCCGCCCGACGTAAAGCCCGAAGTTTTGGAGCGGGTCTTGGGACTTGCAACCGAAATCGGACTTGAGGGGCGCGAGGGCAGGTCGATAGGCACAATTTTTGTTTTGGGCGACAGTGAAAATGTGGATGACCACATAACGCAACTCATAATAAATCCGTTTAAGGGCTACAAAAAGAGCGAGCGAAATGTGCTCGACCCCGCAATAGAAGAAACTATAAAAGAATTTGCCAGCATCGACGGCGCGTTTGTGGTCGATGGAGGCGGCGTAGTGATTTCGGCGGGAACATATCTGAACCCCACTTTCCCCGACACGGGAATGATACCCGAACTTTTGAGCGGATTGGGAGCGCGGCACGCGGCGGCGGCTGGAATTACCGTCTGTACCAACGCCATAGCGATTGTCACTTCGGAATCCACAGGACAAGTTACGGTTTTCAAAAACGGCTCAACTGTTTTGACACTTTCTAAACAAGGCGGACTGTAAGAATGAAGCTGAAAATGAAGAAAAGAGTTCTCGTTTTCAAACTTATTATCGCGGTAGCAATTATCGCGGTAGCAGTCGTCAGTGCAAGACCTATCAGAGCGATTTTTTTTGACAGAGCGCAAACAAAAAGCATAATGAAAAGCAAAATCGCCGAAAAAGATTCGCTTCAAAACATATTGCGAGGAATAAAGGAAGACCCCAACAATTTGGAAAGAGTTGTTCGCAACAGCGGTTATTCACGGAAAAACGAAACTATGTTGAAAATTATAGCCCCCGACCGAGAAAGCGAAAACAGAAGAATTGAAACAGGTTTATTTTTGGGAATTGCGGCGGCAACAATAATTTTGCTTATAATACTTTTTGCCGTTCCCGTAAAAACCAAAGAAGAAAAAAATAAAGAGGAAGAACGTCCGTGCAATCAGACGGATACGCAAGAATAAAAGAAGAAATCCTGAAAAGAGCGGACATCGTATCTACGATAGAGCGTTATGTTCCGCTTAAAAAATCAGGAAATTCCTATATGGGTTTATGCCCTTTTCACAACGAAAAATCACCGTCATTTTCTGTCAGTCCCGACACAGGAAACGGTGGAATGTACTACTGTTTCGGTTGCCAAAAAGGCGGCGATATTTTTAATTTTCTTATGGAAAAAGAGGGTTTTTCGTTTACGGAAGCATTGAAATCTCTCGCAAGCGAGTACGGAATTCCGTGGAATATAGAAAACAGCAAAAAAGAAGGGGACGAATACACCTCGACTTCTAATCGTTTTACTCTGCTTAAAGCGAGTGAATTTGCCGCCAATTTTTTCTACGACGAAATGAAAAAAAGTGCGTTTGCCAAAGAATACTTTAAGAGCCGCGGCATTTCGGGAGAAACTGCCAAAGAATTTCGCCTCGGATTTGCTCCAAACTCTTACGACGCACTACTTTCGGCGGCGAGAAGAGCCAAATTTGACGAAAATTTGCTTATAGAAGCCTCGCTTATAAAAAAGAGTGAATGGGGCGTTTATGATTTTTTCAGAAACCGCGCAATTTTTCCGATATTCGACACTTCGGGCAGACCCGTTGCTTTCGGCGGGCGGGCAATGGGCGACGAAATGCCGAAATATCTGAACTCTTCAAACTCGCCGCTTTACGACAAAAGCCGAATTTTTTACGGATATTATCAGGCGCAGAACGAAATTAAAGCCGAAAAAACCGCGATTTTGGTAGAGGGTTATATGGATATGATTTCGCTCTATCAGAACGGAATAAAAAACGCCATCGCCCCCTGCGGAACAAGTTTTTCGCAAGAACACGCTGTTTTTTTGAGCAGAGTATGCCAAAAAGCCATAGTTGTTTTTGACGGCGACAAAGCAGGAATAAACGGCGCAAAAAAGATTATAGAAAAACTTCTGCCTCTAGAAATCGATGTGCGCCACGTTTTAATTCCAAACAACCAAGACCCCGACGATTTTGTGCGAAAGAACGGAAAAGACGCATTTTCAGAACTCGTAAAACATTCGCAGGACGGATTTTCTTTTTGTGTAGAGCAAATAGAAAAAGAACGAAACGTTGCCACTCCCGTCGGAAAAAGCAAGGCGCTCAAAGACATAACACCAATGCTTGCAGAGATTAAAAACGAAATTATTCTGTCGGATTTTATCACAAATATTTCGATGCGGTGGAAAATCGCCCCTACCGAAATTAAGCGCAGTATTTACAATTTGCCAAAGAACCCAAACACTGCCGCGCCCGCGTCCACATCTGAAAACTTCAACTTTCAGGACGAAAACAAGCGTGTTTTTTATACTGAAGAAGGTAGAATATTGCAACTTCTTTTTTGCTACCCAAACATTCTTGCTGAAATAAAAAACGAAACAGAAGACGATTTATTTTGCGAAGCCCTTGTAAACAGATTATTTTTACTTATGAAGCGCGGTAATCTTGACAAGGACAACTTCCTCAGAAATGAAAATTTATACGGTCAGGAAACAGCGTTTTTGCTTACATTGACAAGCGAAGAAAGCGGCGTGCAAAACGAAGATGAGGCGAGAGAACAGGTAAATATTAAGTTAAACAGATTGCGAAAAATTGACCTGCAAAAGAAAAACGAACGCTTAAAAGACCTGATAAGAGAAGAGAGCGACGAAGAAAAAAGAATAAATATGCTTGCAAAGTTAGCAAAAAATCAAAAAGAAATCGCTGCCCTGCAAAAGAAAAAAACGGAGTTAAAATGAGTTTGAGTATTGACGAAAAATTAGAACATTTGTTGAAATACGCAAAATTGCAAGGTTTTGTGGGCATTTCGCAAATAGAAGAAATAGCCGACAATGTTGAGAATGATGAAAATATTTTGCGCCAAAAATTGACGGACGCAGGCGTTGAGATAAACGTTTTTTTGCGCACTCCAACACCAAAATTCGGATACAGAACAGCTGTATATCACGATAAAAAAAGGACTTCTTTCTCTCTGACAACCCGAATTGACGAAAAAGGAAACACTTCTATTTTAACTCCGCAAAAAGAAAAAGAATTATTCCAAAAAATGACTTACGCACGCAATGAAATTTTGAAATACGACTCCGAAAACACTGAAATCAGCGAAAGCGCACAAGCAAAACGTAATAGTATGAAAGAAGAATATTCCACATATAAACGTGAAATAATAGAGGCAAACATCCGCCTTGTTTTCAGTATTGCAAAGGAATACAGCGCCGCACACAAAGGAATTTTAGACATAAGCGACATAATTCAGGAGGGAAATATAGGACTTATAGACGCGGTCGAAAGCTTTGACTGCGAGCGAGGAATTAAATTTTCGTCTTGGGCGGTTTGGTATATCCGAAGGCAAATTTGGACAGCGGTAAATTCTTTTAAGAAGGGTGTTTATGTACCTGCAAAGACATCCACACAATTACATAAAATTTCGATTTTTGAGGAAAGATACAAGGCGCAAAAAGGCGAAAACCCGTCTGTTTACGAAATTGCAGAAGAACTTGGCTTAAAAGAAAAACATATAATGGCGCTTTTGGCTTATGATTTCGGCGAACTAAGTCAATCCAACGAATTTGCAGGTATTTGTTTTAACGATTTAGAAAAAGCTGACGAGCAAACAAACGACCCTTTCAACATTTTGGCGCAGAGAGTGCTTAAAGAAAACATAGACAAAATGCTGTGCGAAATTCCCGAAAGAGAGAGGCAAATGCTGATACTCTACTTCGGTTTATCGCCCGACAAAGAGCCGATGAATATGGCGCAAATAGGAACTATGTTCGAAATATCACGCGAAAGAGTGCGGCAGATTATAGATAATTCGTTAGAACAAATGAAAAAGCGCCAAAACACGCTGATAAAAGAATATCGCTGAAATCAGTTAGGCAAAAACCGTCTGAAACCCGAAAGATACTTTCCCCAGTAAATGTCGTTGAGCGGATTTATGGCAACTCCTCTTGTTGATGAGGAGTGAATAAAAGTTCCGTCGCCCAAATAAATTCCTACGTGGTTAATTCGGTTGCGGTTGCGCGGATTTACAAAGAAAACCAAATCGCCCTTTCTTATATTGTTGCGTGCAACCCGCGTTCCTCTGTCATACATCGTTTGAGCGTTGGTGCGTGCAAAATCGGTATGTCCCAAATCCTGATAAACCCGCCACACAAATCCCGAGCAATCAAATCCGTTTCGGGTGCTTCCGCCGAAAAGATACGGGACGCCGAGGTATCTTTCGGCGGCGCGCCTTATTCTTCCCTGACGAGGACTTTGCACTGTTTCGCGATTTTCTTCTTGTGGTGGCGGAGGTTGCCTGTGTCTTACCTCAAAAACAGCTGTTTGCTCGGCAACTGCGACAATTTCCTGCAACACCAAAGTATCTTCTTGTACCGATACGTTTGCCGCTTGATTTTGTCGGACTTGTTCTCGATTAAAGGACGGGCGAATTCTGCCGCTTACGTGTATTTCTCTGATATAATTCTCGTCGAAAGACGGACGAACATTTCTGCCTTGCAAAGTGCAACCGCTTAATATAAAAAACGCAAGAAAAAAGATTTGTTTAGTTATTGCTTTTTTCCAATTCTTTGGAGACGGCATAGGCATATTCTCCTTTGAAATTCGGCGCCATTATCTGTATTCCTATCGGCAACCCGTCGATTTTACCCATTGGAAGCGCAACGGCAGGACAACCCACCAAGTTTGCGGAAACTACATATTTATCGTTGAGATACATCTGCACAGGGTCTAAAATTTCTCCGATTTTGAACGCAGGGGTCGGCGTTATAGGCGACAAAATAATATCGCATTCTGCAAACGCTTTATTGAAATCGGCAATTATAAGCGAGCGAATTCGAGCCGCCTGCAAATAATATGCCTCGTATTGCCCCGAGCTTAAAAAGTAAGTTCCGAGCATTATTCTGCGCTTTACTTCCTCGCCTAATCCTTGGGCGCGCGTAAGTTTATACATTTCGTCGAGCGTCTTTGCTTCCTTGCTTCTATAACCGAAACGAACACCGTCAATGCACGACATATTTGATGACGCTTCCGCCGTCGCTAAAACGCAATATGCGGAAACCGAATGCTCTGTGTTTTCGAGGGAAATATCCACGAATTTTGCGCCGTTGTCTTTTAGATATTTTACTTTTTCGTCAAAAAGCGCGCGAACATTTTGCGGTAAATCGCTCGTTAAATATTCTTTCGGCAGACCTATAACTGCACCGTTTATTTCTTTTTTAGCAAATCCTACGAATGCTTTCTGACAATTTGTAGCATCTCTCTTGTCGGCGGTGGCAATTACCTGAAGCAAATATTTTGCGTCATCAATCGAATTTGCCATAGGACCTACTTGGTCAAACGACGAAGCAAGCGCGCTTACTCCGTATCGGCTGACAAGCCCGTAAGTCGGTTTTACTGATACTACTCCGCAAAAAGACGCAGGCTGACGAATTGAGCCGCCCGTGTCGCTTCCCAACGCCAAAGGCACCATTCCTGCCGCAATTGCCGCGGCGCTTCCGCCCGAACTTCCGCCGGAAACTCTTGTTAAATCATACGGATTTTTCACACAGCCGAAGAATGACGTTTCGTTGCTTGAGCCCATTGCAAATTCGTCCATATTTGTTTTTCCGACGATGATTGCGCCTGCTTTTTTGAGTTCTTCTATGACGTGCGCGTCGAAAGTCGGTATATAGTTTTCGAGCATTTTTGAGCCGCAGGTTGTGCGAATTCCTTTTGTGGAAATATTATCTTTTACGGCAATCGGAATTCCGCATAAAGACATTTTTTTCTTTTCGGCGGGACTTAATTTATCCAATTCGGAAGCGGTTTTGCGAGCATAATCGTCGCAAATCGTAATAAATGCGTTTATTTCGCCGTTTTTCTCGTTAATTATTTTAAGCGATTTTTCGACAAGCGATATTGCCGTTATCTCGCCGCTTTGTACCGATTTTACAACTTCTTCGACACTATTTTCAAAAAAACTCATATTTGCCTCGCAATTTTACTTAAACCAACGGTATGCCCACAGCGAAACTATGACGCCTACTATAGACATTGTATTTATGTTCATTTCAAAACCGAACTGAAATTTTATCGCCTGAATGTCAACGGAAACAGGATAAGGATATCCCGCCGATATAGGCAAGAAATTGAATAAGAACAAATCTCTGACAACGTTCGCGTCTCCAGGGATTTGACCTATAAGCAAGCCCAAATAACTTCCGATGATAAGCCCTATTACACTAACGAAAACAAGTGTAGATAATTTTTTTTCCACAAGCAATTTTGGCATAAACCAACTCCTTTTCTCAAAATTTTGACACAAAAATACTATATCGCGCAAACCGAATGCAAAAACTACCAATATTTTCCGACAAAAAAACAAAAGAACTTGGTGCAGATAGTATTTTCAGTAAAAATAAAGGAGAAAAACATAAAAAAATGACCAACGAAGACTTTGACATCGCTTATGCCGTTTTAAAAGAGCATTTTGAGAACAACAAAACGCCCGTAATCGATTTAATGGCAATCGAAGACGGAGACCCGTACAAAATACTTGTCGGCTCAATCCTTTCGACGCGCACAAAAGACGAAACCACATCAACTGCCTGCAAAAAACTGTTTGAAAAAGCGGATAATCTTGAAAAATTGGCGACGCTTTCTACCGAAGAAATCGAAAAACTGATTTTTCCCGTTGGGTTTTACAGAGAAAAAGCGAAAAACTTAAAGCAAATACCGCATATTGTTAACGAAAAATTCGGCGGCGTTATCCCAAAAACCATTGATGAACTACTTGAATTTCCCGGGGTCGGGCGAAAAGTTGCAAATTTGGTTGTCGCCGCCGCATTCAAATTACCCGCTATTTGCGTTGATACTCACGTTCACCGAATTTTTAATCGTCTCGGCTACATAAAAACAAAAAATCCGTTAGAAACCGAAATGGCGTTGCGAAAAAAGCTCCCCGAAAAATACTGGCTCGGCGTAAACGGATATATGGTATCTTACGGACAAAATATCTGCCGCCCGATTTCGCCCAAATGCGAGATTTGCAAAATATCGGAAATTTGTGAGTTTACAAATAAAGAAACTTTGCAAAAATACCACAAAGCAATAAGCGAAACGCAGTTTGCGGGTCAAAGAGCAGGCATAACTCCCGAAATTATCAACGATGTTATTAAAGAGTATCGAAGAGAAAAGAGAATATAACAAAAAATAATAGACTTCTTGCGAAATCATTGTAGGGGCGGGTTTCAAACCCGCCCTTTTACTGTATCAAACACGAGATTAAACACAGGTGGGCGGTGATTTGGGCGGGTTTGAAACCCGCCCCTACAGAAAATCGTTCGCGTTTTTTTAGATTTCGCAAGAAGTCTAATATTCTCCTCGTATATCAAAAAAAAGAACAGACGGCAACAACTCCGTCTGTTCTTTTTTGGATAAGGGACAAGCACAAAATAACAAAAAAAGTGCCTGTCCCTATGAAGATGGTGCAAAATAACAACAGAAAGCACCGCCCCCAATAGAGCGAATATAAAAACATGGAATACACTCGCTCCTTTTTTGGAGTTTGCGCAACATGGAGAGTGCGCTCCCTCCGATAAAGAACAGGCGGCAACAACTCCGCCTGTCCTTTTGGAAAAATAACAAACTTAATATCCAAGTTATCTGAGCAGTGCCAACACGCCTTGTGTTGAAGCATTCGCTTGAGACAACATAGAAGTTGCAGACTGCACCAAAATCTGATTTGTGGTAAATTTGGAAGCTTCGCTCGCAAAATCCACGTCTCTGATTTGGCTTTCCGCCGCTTGTTGGTTGACAATCGAGGTTGTAAGATTGTTAATCGTGCTTTCGAGACGATTAACCAACGCACCAATATCCGAACGAGCGCGGCTTACTTCTTCAATCATATCGTCCAAAACCCCTATAGCGGCAATCGCACTATCGCCTGTAGAGCCGCCAATACTTGCCATTCCTTTTGCGAAAGTAATTGCCGTGTAGTCCACTGTGATAGAGTCCACTCCAACTACATCATTCGCACCAATCCACAAGTCTCTGCCGTTAAACATACTGTCGCCGCCTCTTGAGCGTGTGTCAAAAATCTGATGAGGTATATTACTCACACCATTGATATTAAATTCAGCCATATCCATCGCGGCGACTGCATCTCTTCCCTGTTTTCTAACAGCATCGAGCTGTGCATTGGTAAGCGTAAGGGCGGTTGTATTACCACCTGCGCCAAAGTCGTGCCCATCAACATCTACACCGGCACTTCTGAGAGCATTTCGCTGAGTTTCGCTCAAATCACCCAAGGCAGTTGTAGAAGCAATCGACAATCCGTTTACTCTATAATCAGAGTTACCCAATGTTCCAGCAGTAGTCCGAGTAATATTGGGGTTATTACCCAAGAACTCAAAACCACTGTTAAACGTAGCCCCTACTGCAGCATAACCTCTGTGTATTTGGGTAGTATCGGGAATAGTGAGGACATTACTAGCCGCAGAAGCCAAGAGAGAGCGCTGTTCTACATCTCCCATCTGAGCGTCGATAATACTTGTAGCCATCGCTCGAATATCATTTCTCCAAGCAGTGTGCGCATCACTAAGAGCCCCCGGTATCCCACTATCCCGAGCGTCTTGTGCTGCCCGACTATTTTGAAAACTATGGACACCACCACCAGCATTTAACTGCCTCATAATATCTGTAGCCAATAACTCTATCGCATCATTTCTGAAATTTATCAAAGCATTAGCTCTTTCATTTCTATTTGTTAAAATCTCTTGGTTTGACGATTGAGGTCCTGTGAGTAATTTAATGCCGTTGAAGTTTGTTTCGTCGATAATTCTCTCGATTTCTTCTGCCAATGCCTGAAATTCAGAGTCCATATACGAACGCTCGGTTTCGCTGTAAGTGTTCGTTGATGCCTGAATTGCCAACTCTCTTTTGCGTTGCATAATGTTGTGCAACTCGTTCATTGCTCCTTCGGCAATGTTCAATGCGCTGATACCATCAAGCGCGTTTCTTTTTGCTTGTTGTGCCCCCCTTACCTGCGTTCTCAACCCTTCCGATAACGCCAAGCCTGCCGCGTCGTCGCTTGCTCTGTTAATTCTGAGACCCGTTGACAATTTTTCCAAATTGTTTGAAACTTGTCTGTTGTTCATAAACAAAGCACCTTGAGTGTGCAATGATGAAATGTTGTTGTTAATACGCATAAAAGCCTCCTTGCTTTTGCCGCCTTAGCGGCTTCGTTTATATTGTTTTTTAGTAGCACTTCCTTGGCTACATTTTGAAATATCGTCCTTGCTTGCTTGCTTGAAACTTTAGTGTTTTGTTAAAAAAGACTAAAGTTTCAAGCAAGCAAGCAAGTGTTTTTGAGATTTTTTTGCATTTTCTTCCGCTTGGCTGTGGGAGTTCGGCTAAATTGAAGGAAAAAGACTTTTTTTTTATTTTTTTGTTTTTTTTTGAAAAGATTGAAAAAAAATTTGCGTTTAAAAGCGGAAAAAAACTATTTTCAGCATTATTGCATCGCTGAAAAGACAACGGAAATTCCCCGTTTTTATTTTGTTTTATGTATTATAATAATATTATGGTGATTTTGCCGGTTGTTATTTACCGAATATCTGTGATTTTATCGAAACGCAGTTTTTTATTTTCGCGAGGAAATTGTGTTTCGGCGGAATATCCAAGCGCAACAATAGAAAGTACTCGGTGATTGGCAGGAATGTTAAGAAGTTCCTGAACATATTTTTCGGCGGTAGTATCATTATTGTGATTTCGCCCCCTTACTTGCACCCAGCAACTTCCAAGTCTCAAAGAGTGTGCCGCCAATTGCAGAATTATGGATGAAATGGAGGCGTCCTCAATCCAGACGTCGCAGATATTTTCGTCGCCGCAGATTACTACCGCCAATTTTGCGCCGTTTATAAGCGCCGAGCCGTCTTCCTTGCAGTGTGCCAATTTTTGAAGCAGTGCAGGGGTATGAACAAAATAGAAATTCCACGTGTCGCGGTTCCTTGAAGTGGGCGAGTAAAGCAACGCTTCTTTTAGCGCGGCAATATCGGTTTGCGAAATATCTTTATCGCCAAATTTTCTTACACTCTTGCGAGTTTTTATAGTTTCTATCGTTTCCATACATATAAAAATATTATATAGCAATAAACAAAAACAAGAAAAATGTGTTTTTTTGATTTTGTGCCGCGAAAATAAAGTATTTTTACCGGCGTTAAACAATACAATGCATTGTGGAGAAGTGTTATGAAATTAACTAAATTTTTTACCTGCCTGTTTTTTTGCTTTTGGGTCGCAGTCGCCTCGTCTATTTTCTTGCCTGACTTGAATTCGGATACTCTTACCGCTGAGCAAAAACTCCACATAACAAATTTGGTGCAGGAGCGCAGAAATCAAGACTTGGGGCTTGGGATAATAGGCGACGCAAGAGGCGGCAACACAAACAACCTGTCGAATTTGTCGAGAATTTTTATGGAAGACAGTCTTGAAATTGCCGCAAACGCTATTATAATAAGGTACGCAACGTTTTTACCGTCGCTGAATATTCCCCTGCAACCCGTTCGTCCGCTTATTACCGAAATTTTTTCCATAACGAATTTACTCAGAACAGATAACTTCGCAGTATTACTTGACGACGGAAACGCTACGCGAAACGGCGACACCATAAACGTTCCCGATGAAGGTTTTGCAATAATTCGCCACAATAACAATTACAGAATCACGCTTCATCCAAACACAAGGGTTGTTATTGCGCGCTCGCACATTTCGCTTATTGAAGGAGAATTGTCAATTTCACTGTCGGACAACATATTTCCCGACCAAGCCACAGGTTCGCTCAGAATAAATACCACAAACGGCAATTTCAACTTAAACGGAAGCGCGTTTATTTCATCGCGAGACACGACCGTTATGCAATTATACAGCGGAACTGCAATATTCGGAACGGACAACAGAACCCAAAGCATTACGGAAGGCAACGCAATGCTCGTTTTTTGGCAGGAAGTGATTGACGTAAGACCAATTCCGACCCTTCCGCAATTTCCGATAGCCGAAAATGAAGCTATACTTCCGGGCGACCCCGTAATTTTCGCAAACACAAGCGCCTTTCACCAACGACTTATAATTGCCGACGAAGAAAATAATAAAATAGCAGACACTATTATAAACGTTGACACCTTAAATCTAATGCTTGATTACGGTAAAAAACAATTTTTCTTACAGGACATTGACACTCTCGGGATTTTTTCAGATTGGGCGCACATAAACGTGGACTTGCAAAGAAAAAGCGGACTTAAATCGCTCGAAATTTTTAGCGACACGCTTTTTTACACCACCGACCACCGCTTCTTCACATTCAACGGCGTTGCGGAAACAAGCGTAAGAGTTTTTGTAAATTACGACGAACTGACACTCTCCCAAGACGGAAATTTCAGCCACAGAATAAAGTTGCAGGATGAGCTGAACCATCCCGACGTAGTTATATTGTACAGAGATTTGAGCGCAGACACAGTTTCGCCTGCTATTTTTTACACAGGATTTGACGAAAGAATTACAATGAACGACTTGATTATGGACTTGCCGGCATTCACCGTAAGCCGCACATACAAATGGCGAGGCACGGCTCCGACCGCCACAAGAGTTTCAGTAAACGGCTTGAATTTGGAAATCGGCGAGGACGGTTTTTTTGAGAGGACATTACGTACACGCGCTTTCATAAATCACCCCGTAATAATGGAAATAGATTTTGAAAACGGAAACAGCAAGGTATTCGAGAGACACGTAAGTAGAAAACGATACACAAGTTCCGGAGAAATAGGATTTCGCGAAGCAATGATTTCGGTAGTCGCCGCACTTTGCGTCGGCTCATTATTGGCGACATCTTTGTTAGCGCAACAAAGATAATTTTTTTTAATTTACAAGTCGTATTTATATATATATTGTACGTACGCGGCGTAAAATTTCATATTTGGAAAGGATTTTGGCACTTATTATGGCTAATTTTTTGTTTTTTTTGTCGGGCGCGTCGTCGCTCATTTATCAAATTTGTTGGATTAGATTATCATCACTCATTTTCGGCTCTACAATAGCCGCTTTATCTATGACCACAGCCGTTTTCTTCGGCGGAATGGCTCTGGGAAACTATTTAATAGTGCGAAAACCACGAGAATTTACACCAAAATTATACGCAAAATTAGAATACGCGCTTGTACTTTTGGGACTTGTAAGTATTGTATATTTCAGATTTGCCGCAACTTTGCCCTTTAACGACAGTTTTTTAGGATTTCTGCCGCAACTTTTGCTTATGATTGTCGCCGTCGGACTTCCCGCAATAATTATGGGCGCGTCGTTCCCCGTAATGGTCGGTCTTACAAAAGAAAATTCGCCCGAAAAGAAAATATCGGGAGTGTATTTCATAAATTCGCTCGGCGCGGTTTTCGGAACTGTTCTTTGCGGATTTGTCCTTTTGCAATTTATCGGAATAACAAGTTCCATATTTGCCGCCGCCGCAATCGGTCTTTTTATTGCTGTCTCGGTGAGATTTGTATTTAAAAACAGTGCGACCCCCGCCCCCGTTTTACCCGCCGCTCCCCTACCGCTTTTGCCGATAGTTCTTTTTGCAATCGTCGGATTTAACGGAATGTTAGCCGAAATTGTAGCAAACAGATTTTTGGCACTCATTATTACAAACACTATTTTTGTTTATACGCTGACTATCGCTTTCGTAATTTTAGGTTTGTCGCTCGGAGCGGGAATTTTCGGAAAAATTATGGAGAAACTGCCCAAAGATTACAACTGGTTCGGCATTTTGGCATTTGCTTGGGCGGCTGTTTTCGGCGCGATTTTCTTTTTACTTCCCACCCGTTTTTGGATGACAACCACGGCAGAACAGACAATTTCCTCTATTGTATTTATAACCGCCATTATCGCGTTTATTCCCTCTCTTATATCGGGAGCAATGTTTCCTGCGGCAATCAGAATGACAAACAACAAATCGAGCGAGAAAATTGCGGGGGTTCTGTCGTCCGTAAACACACTCGGCGGAATTTGCGGCTCGCTTTTGGCAGGATTTGTGCTTTTACCGACAATCGGGGTTGCCAATACCGTTCTTTTGGCTATAATTATTTCCGTATCGGTCGCATTTTTTGCCATTTACAAATATTCGCCTAAAAAAATCACGCTCATTTTAGTTTTACTGCCAATCGCCGTGCTATTTTTCGGGCATACAAATTACAGAGATTTTATAAGAAATTATCTGTCTTTCGGCAAACGCCAAACCCTTTTGGTTTACAAAGAAGGGCGCGAAGCTGTAGTTTCGGTTTTAACGGCAGGCGGCGTAAAAACAATGGAAATCGACCGCTTGTGGCAAGGTGAAAACCGCAAAACGCGTCAGATTATGGCGGCGCACATTCCCGCAATAATCTCAAGAGACGACCCGAGAAATGTTCTCATTATAGGTTTCGGAACAGGACTTACGGCGAGCAGATTTTTGCATTACGACATAGAAAATCTTGTTGCCGTCGATATAGAAAGAGCTGTATTCGACTTCGCAAAAAGTGAATTCGGCGCAGATTTTCTTTACAACGACAACGTTAGAATACTTGTTGAAGACGGACGAAATACTCTTAGGCGCCAAGATTTAAAATACGATATAATTTCAGTGGAAATCGGACAAGTTTTCCGCCCGCACTCCGCAGGATTTTACACTCGCGAATTTTACGAAGCCGCTTCACTCAGGCTTACCGAAAACGGAATTATAAGCCAATTTGTGCCGATAGCATCGTTTAACTTCCATAAATTTAAATCGGTAATAAAGACATTTATCAGCGTTTTCCCGAATGCTCAATTATGGTACAACGGAAGCGAATTTTTACTGCTCGGCACAAACGGCGAATTTTCAGATTTGAGCAGTGAACGAGCAACAAATATATTCACGCAAAACCAAAGTGTAATAAATGATTTGAAGTGGAGTTATTGGGGCGGCGCTCTTTATCCGCTTTCCGACAGACGAGTTCTTGCGGCAAACTTCCTTATGGGACGCCACGATTTGGCGTCAGTCGCAATGGACGGCATAATTTTTACCGACGACCTGCCGATACTTGAATTTTACGCCGCCGTTAATCGTCAAAACCCGCCTTTTATTGACTCTTTGCAAAGATTTCTTTCTCCCGTGGAATTGATAATCCCCGAAATTATAGACCGAGACGACCTATTGGGAATAGAAGGAATACGCAAAAGCAACATTGGCGACATAATCGCGAGCGAACTGTTTTTTGCGTATATGAACCAAATACACCCCGTCCCCGCACTTTTGGAAGAAGCGTTAAAGCATAACCCGCTGAACTTGCACGTATTATCGGAACTCGCAAGCATAAAATATGAACAGCGAGACTTTCAAAACTCGGTGGTATTTTTCAATATGGCATTAAGACTAAATCCGCACAACACCTTTATGCGCCGACAATTCGCCCTCGCTTTAATACAAGTTGACGCGATAAATCCCGCTATAGAAAATCTTCTGATAACCATAGATATGGCGCCCGACGATTTCATAGCGCACACCATACTCGCAGGTCTTATGATACAGCGCCAAAATTTTGAGTTGGCAATGGAGCACATAGAGTTTGCTTTGCGAATAAGACCGAATTACTCGGAAGCATTGCGTATGCACGAGTATTTGAGCACCCTGTTTCAAATGCAGGACACGCTTCGATGAGCGTTAGATATAAAGCGGGAAGTTTTGAATGCGGCGGCGGTTTTGTACGCAGTATTCTTCGTGAGAAAACAAATGGGGACGAACAAATTTTGCTTGTAAATACAAATAAAACTTATTCGTCTCCCGACGACGCCGCAATTCTTGCCAAAACCGATATTGAACAATCGCTCGCTTACGCTCAAAGCGGCAAATTTCAAAGCATAGACCACGCGCTCAGCGCAACAGGCTATCAACAAATAGTTGAAGAAAAAGAGTAAGGGCAGGTTTTTTACAACCTGCCCTACATAAATTTAACCAAACAAATTGCAGAAGATTAAAATCTTACCCCTGCGCCGAGAGTAATCGCTGAGCCCAAATTATTTACAAGCCCAAATCCGCCTTCAGCCCAAAAGTTTATTCTTGGTGTGAAGAACCAACGAATACCCGGTCTTGCCATAACAACAAAATCCGTATTGGTACCATCATCTCTGGAAACTCCCGCTTGCCAGCTCCAACTATGAATTCTTAAACCTGCGCCAACTACTACATACGGGTCAAGAACAGTTGCAACTGTTATATTGCCTTTGGTAGCAGGAATACCGAACGGGTGAAATCCAAAGCGAAAAGCAGGTGTAATGTATGTGTGCTCCCATTCTGTAAGAACTCTTCTATAACTATGCTGAAATAAACCGAACTCTGCTCCCGCTGAGAACATATCAGTTATCATACGGTCATACACAAGCGTAACACCTGGACGGGTTTTGTCGTAGCTATTGTTTTTGTCATTGTAAAGACCTGTGTTAAGAGTGAGACCTGCATTAAAAGCATTGTCTCCCGCTCCAATCGCCAATTCGCGTTGAGCAAACGCCACTGTTGCTACAAGAAAAAGCACAAAAAACATCTTTTTCATAAAAAAACTCCTTAAAAAAAATTAAAATTGTTATCTATTTAAAAACCACCACTAAAATAATATCTGCCGACTGCATAAATCAGCAAAATCTCACATAGAGGCTTAATTTTCAAATAATAAAAGGCGATAACAATAAATTATCGCCTTAAATAAATCCTCGTTTACGCTGTAGCTCTTACTTTTTCCACTACAGCTTTGAACGCGGTAGGTTCGTTTACTGCAAGGTTTGCAAGAACTTTTCTGTCTAATTCGACATTGTTCTTTTTGAGACCTGCGGTGAATGTTGAATAATTAAGCCCGTGTTCGCGAACTGCCGCGTTAATTCTCATTATCCACAAAGCGCGGAACTGTCTCTTTTTCTGTTTTCTGTCGCGATAAGCATAAACGCCCGCGCGCCAAACTGCGTCCATTGCGCTGACTATCGCATTTTTTCTTTTGCCGAAATATCCTTTTGCGGCGTGGAGCACTCTTTTTCTTCTTGCTCTGGAAGCAACCCTATTTTTAGCTCTTGGCATTTTTTCTTCCTTTCCTTATGCAGCAATCATTGCTTTAATTTTTTTCTCTTGCGATTTGTGAACAAGCGCCGACCCGCGAAGATTTCTCTTTCTCTTCGGACTTTTCTTGGTCAAAATGTGGTTTTTAAACGCCTTACTGCGTCTTACTTTTCCCGTTCCCGTCAAACCAAACCGTTTTTTCGCGGCTTTTCTGGTCTTCATTTTAGGCATAACCTTCTCCTTTGATAATATTATTTTTTGTTAAACTCTAATTTTCCACTTTTTTGGGCGGGCTTACCCCGCCCACGACACCGATAAAATTTTATTCTTCAGTAGTTTCTGTGATTTCGTCGTCGTTGTCGTCAGTCTCCTCCACAGGCGGTTTTTGTTTGCTCAAAGTTGCAAATTCTTCAGGGTGCTCTTTTTCGTACAGCTTTATCTTTTTGGCGTCGGGCATATAATTTGACATCATACTCTTGCCTTCCAAAAAGAATTTTCTCTCGGCTGTTCCCAAAACTTCCAAGTCTTTATCGACCCTCTTCAAAACTTCTGCGCCCAAATCCTTATACATATTCTCGCGCCCGCGAAAAACAAGCGTTATTTTTACTCTGTGTCCTTTAATCAAAAACGCCTTTGCGTGCTTCATTTTAAAATCGTAGTCGTGCGTATCAACTCTCGGAGCAAGTTTTATCTCTTTTACGGTAGTTTTTGCTTGTTTTTTCTTGTTGTCTTTCTGTTTTTTAGCCTGCTCATACTTGTATTTTCCGTAATTCATAACCTTGCAAACGGGCGGAGTGGCGGCTTCCGCAATCAAAACCAAATCCAAATCTCTGCCCCTCGCAACATCCATTGCATCGCGCGAAGACATAACTCCCAACGGCTCGTTGTCCGCTCCGATTACTCTAACCTCCGAAAAACGTATCATATCGTTAATCTTCGTTGTATCCTCTTCTCTTTGAGGTCTCTGAAATCTGTTTCCGGCTATTTTGCCCTCCAGTTTTATGGTTTAATAAACTCAATATCCCGATTTTTCGGATACCTGTTTTTGCAGTTTTTCAATAAATTTGTCTATCTCCTGCGCGCCCAAATCTCCCTGACCGTGAAGCCTGACGGAAATATTGCCCGCGCTCTGCTCTTTTTCGCCTATAATCAGCATATAAGGAACTTTATTAACTTCCGCGTCCCTAATCTTAAAGCCGATTTTTTCGTTTCGAGTATCCATTTCCACTCTAATTCCCGCTTGCTTTAGTTTCCCAAAAACTGTTTCGGCGTAAGGCAAAAAGTTGTCGCTGACAGCTATTATTTTTGCTTGGACGGGAGCAAGCCAAAGCGGCATAAATCCTGCGTAATGTTCAAGCAGAATTCCGATAAATCGCTCCATTGAGCCCAAAAGCGCGCGGTGTATCATAACGGGACATTTTTTTTGTCCGTCGCTGCCCGTGTATTCCAATTCAAAGCGCATAGGCATACTGAAATCCAACTGAATTGTGCCGCATTGCCAGCTTCTTTTAAGGCAGTCGCGAATATGAAAATCAATTTTAGGTCCGTAAAACGCGCCGTCGCCCGGGTTTAATTTGTAGTCGATTTTGCGGTTTTCGAGAACGTTTTGCAATGATTTTTCCGCGATTTCCCAAACGCTGTCGTCGCCGATGTACTTTTCGGGTTTTGTCGATAATTCAACAAAAAAGTCGCTGAAACCGAATGTCTTATACACGTCGAATATAAATTCTATAACATCGTTAATTTCTGTTTCGATTTGCTCGGGCATACAAAATATATGCGCGTCGTCCTGAGTAAATTGGCGCACCCTGAAAAGCCCGTGAAGCGCCGACGATTTTTCGTGCCTGTGAACAAGTCCGAATTCAAAATTACGGATAGGCAAATCGCGGTAAGAACGAACGGTGTTTTTGTAAATCAGAAGTCCGCCCGGGCAGTTCATCGGCTTAATCGCATAAGGCTGTTCGTCGATTTCGACAAAATACATATTGTCCTTATATTTGTCCCAATGTCCGCTTTTATGCCACATTGTTTCGTTCAGAATAACGGGCGTTTTTATTTCGCCGTAGCCGCGTTTTATATGCTCCGCGCGGCTGAATTTTGCAACTTCGTCGTAAAGCGTCATTCCCTTGGTGTGCCAAAACGGGAAACCTATCCCCTCTTCGTGAAAACTGAACAAGTCCAATTCTTTGCCGAGTTTGCGGTGGTCGCGCTTTTTCGCCTCTTCCAAAAGCGTAATATATTCGTCCAAATCTTTCTTTTTCGGAAACGAAATCCCGTAAATTCTCTGCATCATAACAGGATTGTCCTTATGATGCTCGGGACGCCAATGCGCCGATGAAGTCGCAAGCAATTTGAACGCCTTAATATATCCCGTATCGGGCAAATGCGGTCCGCGGCACATATCCTGCCAAGCACCCTGAGTATAAAATGACGGGTCGCCGACAATATTGCTTTCGAGCAGTTCTATTTTATATTTTTCGCCCTTGCTTTCAAAGTATTTTTTTGCCTCTTCGCGGCTCATAACGGAGCGAGTATATTCTTTTTTCTGCAATGATATTTCAGTCATTTTTTTCTCAATAGCAGTCAAATCTTCGGGCTTAAACGGCTCCACGTCTCCAAAATCATAATAAAAACCGTTTTCGATTGCAGGACCTACCGCCAATTTTGCGTTCGGATACAAGTCCTGCACCGCCTGCGCAAGCAAATGCGACGAAGAATGCCAAAACACCTCTTTACCCTCGGGCGAGTCAAAAGTAATGACCGAAACCTTGTCGCCGTCGGACAATTTATAATTCAAATCGACTAATTCACCATTCACGCAACCCGCGAGCGCATTTTTTGCAAGACCTATGCTTATTGTCGAAGCAAGTTCGGCAACGGTAGCATTATCGGCAATTTCAATCCGAGTTCCGTCGGGAAGAAATACTTTCATTTTTTATCCTCTACAATCTGACACAAAAAAAAACCAAAAGTTTCGCTTCTAATCATAAGCATTACGCCCAATCCCTGCGGTGCGAAAATAACCTTGGGATTTGTAAGTTTTTCGTGGTGGGCAACAGCAGACTCGAACTGCTGACCCCTTGCATGTCAAGCAAGTACTCTAACCAACTGAGCTAGTCGCCCACAAAATTCGGGAGGAAAATAATATATTCCCAAAGCAAAATGCGGTTTTTGATACGAAAACGTGAAATTTTCCTGTTTTTTATGGGAATGAGCTCAAAAATAGGGCAACCTCAAGGGTTGCCCTATACAAGAAATTATCGGCTTACGCCAATTCTTGCAGAATACAAATATCGTCTTCCGCTGATACCTGTTGCCTCTGCGATAATCAAATATGTGCCGTTGGCGACAAATCTGCCTGAGGGGTTGGTTAAATCCCATATAATCGCGTTATCATCGGCGTTTTGTAGGGGCGGGTTTGAAACCCGCCCGTACGCGGAGGTTTCCGAAAACACAACATTGCCCAAATTATCTAAAATCACCAAATTCACCGTTGCTCGTTCAGGCGTTATCACCGAAATCCTCGCAAAATCCGACACTACCGCGTTTTCGAGAATAATCCCGTATCTGCTATCGCGCAATGCATTTTGGCGAATAAAACTTGGACGAAACTCATCCGTTCTTATAAAAAACTCCGTTGCTCCGATTTGGTAGTTTTCTGCAAGCATTCCCTCGGTTTCTATTCTCAGCAGATACAATCTGTATCTTACAAGGTCGTCCGAACGTCCGAAGCGAGACGAAGCTTCTATTTCTGGTTCGGGAATATCGATAATTCTTACCGTGGGGCGCTCTGTGCCGAAAACGCTTATGTCGTCGGTTTGTCCGTCGGGGTCTGTTGCAAAGTTATTAAAACCAAGCAATGTGGAAATCAGATTTTGCAAATTTGCCCGATTGGGAAGCAAATCAGGGGCTAGGGCTACATTCACGGTATCTCTTTCTGTTGTGCTTAGCGCTAAACTTACTCTTTCGTCTCTTTCGGCTTCTATTACAATGTTTATCTGGCGTTTCCGTATTGTGTAGGCGCGGGTGTTTTCGCGCAATATATAATTTCGACGAGTTGCTTCGTCTTCTATTATCGCCAAAACAGGGATGTTTTCTCCCGCTCCGCTTCGAAGTCCCGAAACGTGCAGGGGAATGTCGGTTTCGCCGTCGCTTACGCTTGCCGCGGGTACTTGTACCGTCCAATCAAAAGTAAACGGTCCGAGATTTGTCCATTGAACGGTTAATTCTTTAGGGTTAATTGTAAAAGGCATCACATGATTTCTAAGCATTACATTAGGATACTCCCCAACTAATTGAGCGACGGCGGCATGGCTTCCCGCATTACTTTGTCCGCCCACTATCTTTATCTCATAATCGCCCGCGACGCTTGCCGAAGGAACCTGCAAAGAGCCGTCGTATATAAAAAAGGTATTGCCCCAATCGACGTTTATAATCATTATTCCGGGTGCAACAATCGTAAACATGGCGGTAGCCGTTCCCGAATAATCACTGATACCCTTAACCGTGACCGTAGCCGAGGACGATACGGCAATGTTATTTGTAAACTCAACCGTATAATCTATATCACGCTGCAAAATAATTCCGTTTACAACAACCTGAACATCCGGGCGGATTTCGCTGCCGTTATGAATCTGCACATTTATCGGAGTTATGGCGTTTGGCGGAATAGGGGTTACGCTTACAGGCGGGGTGTTTGACGTCCAGCGGGCGTAAAGCGTGATGTTTTCGTTGACAATATCGCTATCGAAATCCCAAGCCGTGGTTAGTCCCAAATCGAGAAACCAGCCGCCGAAAGTAAAGTCGCTTCGGGTGGGAGCGGAGGGGGCGGTGATTTGGGAGCCCGGGCTGATGTTGCTAAGGTAAGGGATTGCGGAGCCGCCGTTGGAGTTGAATACAACTCTGTGGAATGTGATGTTGCCGGCGTTAATGTGGCGCAAAAACGGAAAGCCGTCATTTATATTGGCGTTAATTCCCCAAATTGTGGTGAAGTTCCAGTTGGTAAAGTATGATTGCTGGCGCATTTGTGTAGTGGTGAGCGGAACTCCTCTGCCGTCGTTGTCGGTTCTGCCGCTGGTTTGGCTGTTGAAAAAGGAGTTGGCGACAGTGCCGGAGTTGCTGCCGACTAAACCGCCGATGTTGCTTACGGAGCCGACAATCAAGCCGGCTGAGTAGCTGTTTTCGATGGTACCGAAATTGGCGCCGACCAAGCCGCCGCCGCCGGTGCTTGCAATTGCTGTTGCTACTGTTATTGCTAGTAGCAAGAGGATGAATTTGTGTTTGTTTTGTTCCATTTCATATCTCCTTTTTATTTTGTTTTCCTCACCCCAACCCTCTCCATTTTGGAGAGGGAGTTATTAAAATGCACTGTCGGCTTTCAAGCCGGTTTTTTGTCAAATGCCTCCCTGCAATATTTAAATTGCGGGAAACACCACGCGGAAACCGTATTGGTTGTTGCGAGCCATCCAATTGTCGTAGGGATGGGCCGCTACACGAGCACTACGCACAAAAGACATCCAACTCCCTCCGCGTAACACGCGTCCACTACTAAACGGTGTACTCGTCCATTCCCAAACATTACCGCTCATATCGTAGATCCCTAACTCATTTGCCGCTAAACCTCCAACAGGTTGAGTGCTTAGTGTCGGTCTATGCTGGTCATACCAAGCAACATCGTTTGCTGTATTGCTACCCGCCCAAATAAAATCTACTCCTCCGTTATTTCCTTGCCGACGATTTCCGCCGCGGGCTGCAAATTCCCATTCGTGGGCTGTCGGAAGCCGTGCGCCAACACGTGCCAAAAAACCATCCGCTGAAGTTATATCATTAAAATTTACCATCTCCACAGGATTGTTGGGACGACCGCTAAAATTCGACGGAGTAGCACTTAAACTTGGGTGCCCTGTCATTACCACCTGATACTGCGCTTGCGTTACAGGGAAACGCCCTATCCAAAACCCTTGACTTATTGTCTGACTTGTGCCTGCCGTACTGTTTTGCGCACAGAAACCAAACATAAACGTACCCGGTGCAACATAAATTAAATCAATGTGAATACCGCGCACTAAGAGCCGTACACCTTGACCTTCTACAGGATTTGAAGGAAGAGATGTAACAATAGGAAATTCGGGAAGATCAACTTGCACTCTTGTTTCAACCAAAGAAAATGAATTTCTTATAGTTCCTCTGTTTTCTGCTACCAAACCGCCAACACTTGGTGCGGCTACTACACCAGAAGCGCGAACTTCCTCAATTGTTCCTCGATTTACCGCCGCAATCGCACCTGCCAAATTAACGCCGATAATATTTATATCAACAGACAAATTCCGCACTACTCCACTGTTGCCAATAAAACCGAAAAATCCAAGATTACCGTCTGCGCTCAAGTTGTTTATTACTACGCCGCTGACGGTTCGTCCGTTTCCGTCGAATGTTCCTTGAAATTCCGGTATCGGCACCCACTCTCCTGTGAGAGCGATGTTGTTAGCAAGACGATAATGCGCCGTTAAGTTGTTGCGCACCACGTTCAGGTGTTCGGGCGTTGAGATGACGAACGGGGCGGCGGCGGAGCCGTCGCCGTTGGTGAATGCCCATAGGTTTGTGGCGATAGATAGTGCTATCGCCAATGGTTTGAGTAGGTTGTTGGTTTTCATTTTTATTCTCCTTTTTGTTTTTATTGTACAACAACTTATACAATTTATTCAAATTTCTAAACCCATCTTTTTTTTCTTCATTTTTGTAATGTAATTTACAAATCAACTTTGATAATTTATAAATTATTACAAGAACAATAATTAAATGCACGCACGCAAAAACACTAAATACATTAACATTAATTTTATCGTCTATCAGTGGAAAACTAATAGCAGTAATGTTATTGGCAAACATTATTATTATCATAATTATTGTAATGCCTACAAGAAGTACTGCAATACCAACAAGTATTGAGTCTGTAAAAACTCCAGTATCAGCATCATTACCCATTCAACTTACCCCCGTTAAAATCAGTTTCTTTCTTCACTGTTTCCCACACCTCTTTACCAACCTGTGCCATAGATTCCAATATTGACTCTTTAACAGCAAAATATTCTTTATCATTTTTTACATTGTCTAACTTGATTACGAGCATAAACATCATTTGGTGCTTATTTTCGTTTCTGTTAAGTTTTGATAAAACAAGTGCTCTTGCTTTGTTGTATTTGTAATTATATTTATTTTTTTCCTCTTCGGTATTAGCGTTTCGCAACACATCTATAGCCCCAAGCATAACACCAATATCGTCATATAAATTATCCATCCAATCTAACCTATGCATAGAAACCGTTTGTGAATAATTTTGTTGGCTTGAAGATTTAGAGACGATAAGGCTACTGATTATCGCTAAAACTAAACTGATAAAGATTGTAAGCATATCACTCATTTCAAGCATAATTCACCCCCCTTGCCCAAACCAACCAAAGACCGCCCAATCTCCTTGAGCCACCCAAACAACAACACAAAACCCCTCTCAAAAAAGAGGTTTTCATAAATATATCCTGAAGTTTGACTTCGCGTATTACTTTTAGCTGATGCGCGTAAGCACCTGCAAATCAACGACTTATACGTGTGTGGGGGGGGGGGGGGGAAAACCAAGCTTTATTTGCTAATTTTTCGCCGGTTGTGGGGGGGGGGTGAGGTGGTGGGGTTTTATATAAGCCCAGTGGGGGGAAGGTGTAACTTTTGAGTTTCA
>Ga0131853_10000839_pt1 | contig 55115 bp, 34 predicted proteins | sample TergutLab28metaG_FD_92764 | JGI IMG/M metagenome (GOLD analysis project Ga0131853, IMG submission 92764) | Labiotermes labralis P1 segment gut microbial communities from Petit-Saut dam, French Guiana - Lab288 P1 (version 2) (version 2) | ecosystem: Host-associated > Arthropoda: Insects >...
CTCTCTCTCTCTCCCGTCTCTAAGTTTCGCGCGTCCACCGTGTTGTGTTGATCATGCTGGAATGCCCTGCAATGACATTATATTCCTACAGAGTTTCTCGAAAATTGGTCAGCCAGTTAAAATCTTAAATGGCGCAAACACACGCGCGAAGACGGGGAGAAACCCGTACTTCGAACACATCCAACATGGCTGGCCTGGAATCAAATCCGGGCCTCCGCGATAACAAACCGGCGACTAACCACTCCAACCATGACGCGACCTTGTCTCTAGACTCTGGTAGGTCTCCTTGCGGGGTTGGGCCGAACCCAAAGTCGGAAAACCACGCAGACGTACATCCATTCCCAAAGCGGGATTCGAACCGACAGTCCCAATGTTTAAACAGCGAAAGACTGTACACACCCACGACCACACTTCCTCTGTGATTTACACAGGGCAGGAATAACTTGTTTTCTTTTTCCTATTCAAAGATACAGTCATTGAAAACGAATTCTATTGGACACCAGAAAAATCTCAAATTTTAGAAATTCATGTGGACATAATGTTGCCGAGGACTAGGCTGCGAGCTCGATGTCCAAAGAATTAGGGTTCTATTCCTGGCAGAGGAAACAGACCTATCGCTTGTCCAAAGCATCCTATTTAGCCCTGAGGCCCACCAGCTTCCTATTCAGTGGGTAATGGGACCTCTTTCCCCGGGGTAAAGCAGCCGGGGCGTGATGCTGAACACTCATTCCCATCTGGCGCCAAGGAGTAGAATGAGTGGAACTATTCCCTCCATTCTATCATACCTTCATGGTGTGCACAGGTATTGACTTTACCATATTTTCATGGCAACATGGCTCATGTCGCTTGTGCAACATTCAGTGAAAATCCAAGTTGCTTCTTTAAAATGATATATTATGGCAACAACTGCTTATATCAGAACCCCCAGAAGATGTGAACATCTCTTGGCTCAAGACATTTTATATAATGCAGGTACTCCTTCATAAATAGCACAATACCCACTGAATTCAAAATGAAAATCACATGCCAAAATTCATGTTCCATCCTGCCTGCATATTACAGTTTTACTGAGCAATATGCATTCTCACTTAACATTTATTCTACATTCTTTATTTCGGTAGTCCATTAAGATATTTTGCACACATTTTCTCAACAGTCAAACTACAGCAATATCTGTTATGAAATGAATTTCATAAAGCACAATATAAAAAAAATTCTGGACAGAAAATGCAGGTTGTGTTAAACAGTTTTTTGTTGGCATTTCTGAATGACATGATATTCTGTAAGAAATAAATGTATATGTAGATTTATTCTCTGTGGGGGTTCAGCAGTTATGTTGGTTAGTGATCCATATCCACATCTTAGCTAAGATTTATGGAACACACTTCTACAAGAGTGCAAAATTATAGGGTTCTATGTTCAATTTATGTCTCCAGTTGTACCTAGAGGATATTACAGAGTACACATACATAATTAGCATAAGTTAGGTAAAGGGTTTAAACTCAATGAAATAAAATACTGTCCAAAAGAGTTCCCTCCTAACATTCAACCTTACTACTAATTCAGTTACAACACACAGTTATAATATGTTGTGTTGTAGTATTTTAATATTTTGCCCCAGTACAGTACAGGTAAAAGATACAGTTGTCCCTGTGCTTAATAAACCAAGCACTGAAGGTGAGCGAACAGCTATATACTCTGACCATTCTATCCTGAAGAAAGAACCCTCAGTAACCACTGGACAGGATGCTGGATTGGGACCAGTACCAGTTTGGATGTGATTAAAAAAAAAGTTGCCCCCAGTCAGGAACTGAAAGCCAGTCCATCAGAACCATATCAGACTACAACACAAGTGTCATAATCCTGATCCTGAAAATGGATAAAATATGTTTCTTTGATAATGGAACCCACCTACAAAACTAAACATGATGTCATGACTGGGAAGATCATATGTATGAACAGAATCTGAGTTTACAGTTCTCCAATTTGGACCTCAAACTTAACAATGCACTTCCCATCTTCATACATAATACATTTATTGAAATATATATGAGTATATGTGACGTGTACCTCTAACTGGGGAACTTTGGTGCTTTACAATTATGAAAGGCCCTAATATAATTAATATCTGTAAGGTCTTGATTCTGAAGGCAAACAATGTCTATGAAACCTTATAATTCAGACTGGCCACTTTGGAGTTGAGATTCACAAACCAGGTGAAATTAGTCAAATAAAATCAATGTTTCCTTTCCTGTTTATACTGTGAGATAAAGTGGGTAGACCCCTGTACATTTGTACATGTATGTATTAAACTGTGTAGCGTGCAACTGGCCGAGAGTTCAGTCATTTCAGAAACTTCTTGTCATGTGTAATAACACCTGAGGAAATTAACAATACATAACCCACATGGCTAAATGTTTCAGTGATACAGCACATGATAACCTTATCTACTTTTATCTGTGCAGAGCACAGGATTAATATGCATGTGATCATGACATAGAAACAAGAGATTAACTTGTGGGGAAGCACCTGCCCGAAAAAAAAAAATATATATATACATATATGCTTAGGTAATACACAGAAGCCTGATGGACAGTGGGAACAACAGTGCTCAAAGCTTTCTCTCCTCTGCCTACTTCTGCATTCATATCCGGTCCTGTGTAATATGTGTCAACCATCCCCAAGTGCGTCATGATTATCAGAACCAACATTCATACAAACTAAGGCGGAAAAGGGGGGGGGGGAAGAATGTTGGAAAGGGAAGCTGAACAATTTGAAAGAGATGAGGATGGGGTTGATCAACGGGACTTCTGTGGCCCCAGTAGTGACTCTGCAGAGAAGAGCATGATTCACAGACACTTTTATATAGCAAAGGACCTACTGGCCTTAATGTGTCCGTCTACCTGTTGATTTATATGTACACTTCACTTTTCCTTTCCAAGGCCATTTTTTATTTACACATGATATTAAGTTGTATGTATAAAAAGAGTCCGGGGTCACTCTATAATGACACATGATTAAGTCTTTCCTTGTCATTTAAAAGTATCTTATCAAGTCACAGACGGAATTAATGTGCAGTTGAAAACAGTGTGGATTAAAAAAGAGATTTTGATGAAAATTTTTTGGATGAATGGCTAGGAACTTGCTCAAGGAATTTTTAGATCCATTTAGAAACACCAATATGCAATGCCACTGAGTGTGCATTTTGATAACTTGTTTACATATTGTAAATATTTTTCTCTAATATTTCCCATTATAGTATGGCCCTTGTCTGCCTGGAAATGTTAGAAGACAACATTTAAGGCAAGAATTGCCACTAGAATTGAATTTGATGTACTGCAAGGAAGAAGGAATGGACTCTTCATGTGGACCCTGAACCACAGTTTGAGTTGCTGGCAAGAAACTGCTTTGATTTTAACAATGGATACATAACCTTATTTTACATATTTGGTTTAACATTTCTATCCAGCTCGCAGTCCAGATTTGAAAGCACCAAAAGCAAAGGTATTATTTTCTAAACTTCTTGTCCCGCTATATGATATTACCTGTACTGAGACCATGTGTGACATTTTTCTCAACAAAAATGAGACATGTGATCCTGTACAGTCCAATATTTACCACCCGTGAAAAAAGCCTCTATTTCTGGTGTGCCACCACGCGGCCCGCGCATGACACTAGTGCGGCTCGAGCTGGCCGCTTTTACGCGTTGTTGCAGCGTAGCCACCATGCTTTCAACTTGATGGTTAAAGACATGGCTGTTGCCTACATTGCCTCCTAAAACTGCGGTTCCCGAAGCTCGTCAGGCTGGCCACACTAGTTTGTACATTAACTGTTCTTAAGAAAACCTTATAACAAGCAAAACCAAACTGGCGAATTTAAAACTCTGGAATAAAAAAGGTCAAAATTTTCACAAGGTGAATATTTTATCAGCTGTCGATCTGTTTACAAACAATTACCCACAGTGCATCGAACTGAGCTAAACCCCCGAAAAATTTACCATTCTACGTAGCCCTCTGTAATTTCTAATGACCGTCGCCTTGTGGAAACGTGTGGACGTAATAATTTTGCAAGGTATAAGAAGACCATTGTGGGGCTGTCTGGCAACTCGACTTACCTTAGCAATACTGTCGAGGGCTTGTTCCAAATCCTACTGTCTTATTGACATACTTCTGGGTTCATGGAATGTACACGTATTATAGAAATAAAGTATTTCAATTAATTTATCTAATCCCTTCCCGATGTTTTCCCACACTAGGTCAACTTGTCCTTTGCTGTGTAATAACAGTCTTTCCAGACCTACAAAATGGTGATAGCTCCACAAGGTAAACTTTCGCTTCCTCATAATATTTACATAACCTAACTCAGCACTATAAAATCTTCTGTGACACCGATCATACATCTGTGGCGAAATGTTTATGACTCAGTCATAGACAAAACAGCATTACGAGCCGTCGCAGATTATTGGCCTGTCATAGGGTTGTGATACAGGTAATAGTTGTGTTGTGCCTTCCGACATTTCGGAGGAACATCTCGCTTCCATGTTTAAAATAGAGTGTGTTGAGTCATGTGCTCAGATATGGTACACCTTCCATTAACGGGAGAAAAATTTTTTCGCACCGAGAGATGCGTTCAGTAGTTACGCTTGGACTGCAAACTGCTCTCAGTGCCTTTCCTAACATGGGACGTTAAAGCGGCGTAGCTAAGTAAACAGCGGCCACCTACGACGCGTAAGGGCCCAGAAGAGCGAAGACGTAACACTGCGGCGGACGCTTCAAATCTCGCATCGTCTTAAAACAGTTTTTGTTGTCTGAGTTTAAATAAAATTTTGAATGCACCGGATTTTTTGTAAACTTATTTGACGTATCACGAAAAAAAACGTAATGGTTGATTGAATAGGCAGACAGGGCGAAACGGTAGGGCGCATTTTGGCAGCCTCTCATTCTGAACGTACAGTACCAGTGAGAGTGAAAAGGAGGTATTTCAAATTTTAATGGAGTAATAGCTGTAGGAGGTAGTGGGTTACAACGTAAACACAATTACGAATCAAAGTTTTATATTACCAACTGATGAGCAAGAGAATTGTTTTTAAAGGAGTATTACAATTTACAATAGCCCCTTCCATAATTGATCGCATTTGTTGTGGTCTTCTTGTTTTGTAACTTCTTGCCATTGATTTTGCTGTTGATGTAGTTTGGTTTCAGATGTTTAATTTTGCACATTTTATTAAACCATATTGCAGCATTTGTTTTAGTAACTTTAGCTTTGTGTTCTTATAGCTGTTACACAATCTTGCCTGTTGGGCATCGATAGTTTTCACATTTGTACCATGCATCCTGCTATTATCAAAGTTTTTTATTACCAACTGACACACAAGACAGTTGTTCTTAAAGGAGTATTAAAATTTACATTAAAATTACAATAGCTATAAGAACACTAAGCTAAAGTTACTAAAAACAAATGCTGCAGTATGGTTTAATAATATGTGCAAAATTAAACATCTGAAACCAAAATACATAAACATCAAAATCAGTGGCAAGAAGTTACAAGACAAGAAGACCACAACAAATGTGATCAACTACAGAAAGGAGCTATTGTAATTTTAATGTAAATTTTAATACTCCTTTAAAAACAATTCTCTTGTGCATCAGATGGTAATAAAAAACTTTGATAAAAGCAGGATGCACAGTAAAAATGTGAAAACAATCATGAATATTCGTCTGTATGGTTAGTGAAAGGTCAAAAGTCAGTTACTGATTAAATAACATGTAACGAATATCATCTGTGAATCCAATATTGAATCGGATAGGACTGCTGCCATTTGGAGAATGTCTGCTTATCATTCAGTCCAGCATCTTTCATCGCATTTGCCATCTAAAAAATAAAAATATTAAAATATACAGAACTATAATTTTGCCTTTTGTTCTGTGTAGGTGTGAAACTTGGTCTCTCAAGAAGCAACATACACGGAGGATGTTGGAGAGTGGGGAGGTGAGGAAGATGCTTGGGCCTAAGAGGGGGGGAGGAATAGGTAGCTGGCAAAATCTGCCTGTTGGGGAGCTTCATAATTCTTACTTCTCACCAAATATTATTAGGGCAATCAAATTAAGAAGAATCAGATTGATGGGGCATATTACATGCATGAGGGAGAAGGAAAATGCATGCAGGGTATGCTGAGGAAACCTGAACAAATGACCTAGGTGTAGATGGGAGGATAATATTAACCAGTGGGCCTTAAATGAGATAAGCAGGATGTGTGTGGACTTATTCTGGCTCAGGACAGTTGTGCACAAAGAGAAGGAAAAGTTGACAAAAGATGTGGTGCTATGAAAAACGGACAGGTTATCCACACTTGAAAGAGGGTTTGAATTACATTAACACAATTTCAGTGTCTGAAGATGGTAATTCAAAAAACAACATGATTAATCATATAATTAAAGCATTTAATGCCATGGAGTCTTGGAATAAACATAATACATACCAGTATTTATGTGAATTAATAACAGTGCACCCTGTGCAGGAACAACGGCCACGAAACCCAGATGCATCTCCGTAATTTCACAAGAGCTATTCATATAGAGTAAACTGAATATCATAGAAGGCTGTATCAAAGAAATTCCTGTCTTTTTAAACAGCATTTATGGCTGTACATGGCATCACCAAACAACGCATTCATTAACTACACAAATCTCTTCAAAACTACTAGCCAATGAAAGATATGTGGTGCTAATATAACATACATTCAATTCAAGGAAGGTGAGCCACTACAGCCATAAAATACATCACAGAGTATATCCGGCAGGCAGACTCAGTATTCTGTATGATTTCAGGCTTCCGCCATGACGTAGATGAAAACTGCGCTCTTCTGGAATATTACGCAGCGAGTAGTGGTAATTTGTTACTGACGTTTCAGGACAACCTATAGGTCCCATCTTACCCTTAAAAAAATAAATAGAAGATGGGACCGATTGGTTGTCCTGAAAAAGAATTACAACTACTCGCTGCATAATAACCCAGAAGAGCGCAGTTCTCAGACCGAGTATGTAACAACAATGAATTGCATATACACAGAACTAAAACTCCCTTCTGTTGGTTATTAATTCTACAGGAAAATTTTTTGATACACAACTTGACAAACCTTTGTTATCTGCAACAAGCATCAGTGTTACATGAAAGCCCATGTAATGAACTTATCCAATATACTATTACACATGCAAACACATTCTTCTGAGAAGCACAGCAACTGAAGTTCACAAAAGGAAAGCTCAAACATTTTATGTAAGTTTGAATACTGACAATAACGAAGCAACCCCAACAGATGTTCAGAAATACATATCCATTGAGTATTACAACACATGATAGTACTGTTGCCAGTTGGCATTTGAACACTTCAGTATTCACATTTTGTCATCAGGATATTCTGTGTTCTACTGTTATCCTGAAACAGCTGAATAAAAGGAGGATGAAGTGGTATCAATAATTTACCCTCTTACTTTCAATATATTTGGACCCTACTGTGAAGGAAGTTAAAATGTTTTGACTCATGCCACAGTTAAAACAAAAGCTACACTGTTTTCAGGTGTTGCTATTTGTGGTGCAAGTTGCAGTCAGAAGAGAACTCTGTGTTCAAGGACATTACTAAAATGTGATTACATCACAGCAGTCGTTAATCATAAATATACAGCTGACTTACAGCACTGAATTAGGTTAGTTGAGAGTACTTCTATGAAGCCATCACACTACCACCGGGAAACATTAGCTATTACTCGTGTGAACAGCTGAACTATGTAAATGATGGGCCTGCAGATGAAACAAGTAGAATCAATTTGCATGATGAACACTAAAAACGTTCAGTAAGTTTGGATTCAGCTTGCAGGATATAATTTTTTACCTTTCATCTGTAGCTGATGGTGGTTTCTGAAGGACTGCTTTTGCCAATTTGGATGTAAAAAATGCAAGAGTTACAACACCTCAGACAGTTCTGCAGTGCAGCCACAAGGAAGTAACTTAATGTGCTTGCATGTAACAAGAATGGGGAATAAGCACTGTGAGACAACTAAAGAAAGTGGCATAAAAGTTAGTTCCATGTTTTTTTTTTTTAATTATATATGATGTTCCCCATCTTTTTAACACAAGACCACTGACATCCCCTGTTTATGCAATTTTTTAGGTATCCTTTATGCAAAAAAAACTGCTGTTGTGACAGGTATCAGTTATCAAGATGTCTTAATTTAGTACTTTTATATTAATTATAGACGAAGTACTGGCTGAAAAAAAATTGTTCAACCAACATACTTTACCTCACTGTCATCAAACTCATGCCATAAATTGTACCATTCATTTCTTGAAATGGTAACCCCTCTTCTTTTTGGAGTAGACTCTTCAATTATATTAGACTAGTGGAAGTACCAGTTCTTCACCACGAATATGGTTGTTTTCCTTGTCAGTGTCAAAACAAAGAGTATCTTAAGCTTACAGAATGAAGAACACTCAAATGAACAGTCTTGGATGTTACAAATACTGGCAAGAATAGGCTGTAAATTTCATAACATTTAATGATGTTTTCTATTAGATCTACTGCAGGTAACAGAAAGGTTACATTAGTATACACAATAGGCTTCAGAATCACAAAGTCCAAAAATAAGGGCTCTTTGATTCTTATTATAGGGTGACAGTGCTGCATCTATTGAACCTGTATGATAGTATGTTTCTTGCAACTCTTTAGAAAAAAGGGATAACTATAAGTACCACCTGTTTTAATACTAGAAACCGCATTTTGCCTATAGAGGGTATGTGTATGAACTGTATGATTTTCACAATAAACAGCAATTATATCACTTAAAGCAGATTCAACTGTAAGAAAGGGTCTCAACTTTTAAACATCTGTTACAGAAAATTTCTCCTTCAAAGGGTTAATGCATAAAGCAAAATGATTGTTGCACATCTTCACCATAAACAACCTACAGGTTGCACACTGAAAGTATGCAACATCTGCTCCACTTGCCCAAGCCATTCAGCATTTGTCTCCAAGTAATGTAACTTGAGCCCACTCCATTGCACCACAAATCTGAATCACCATAACTTTTAACTTTGTATTAATACAACATTTGTACATGATATGCATACAGTGAATAAGGAGCAATGAAGACTGGTAAATACAATTTGGGAAGGAATAGTACCACTGTTAACATCGAGTATTAGAGAAAAATTTTGGAAATGCAAGTCAGTCATTGATCAAACTTAAGCCATTCTAACAGACAGTGTGTTATGTGATGGCACTTCCATCATTGTACATGCACGGTCTTTACCTCCTTCCCCTTTACTCCTCATACAAGTCACCTAGTGGTGCTATGTCAGTCAAGTCAGTGATGTTATAGATAAGTGAACATATCTCAGAATGGAAAGACAAGAAATTGATACAAAATTTGAAAAGGTAAACCTCATAGCCAATACAGCACAGTAACTCAGGGAGGCTAAAAAGAAGGTAAGTACAAGATTAACAGGGATCTTAAAAAATATGGTAATGAACTGTAGCATATAAGTTCTGATAGTGGTTTCACATGAAAAATAATATCACTTCAATGATGACTTTTTCCACTGCCTCTGTACAAAAAATATTCAAAACATTTTAGAAGCTAACTCTTTCAGAAATGTTGTGATTACTATCTTGTACAGTGATGATGGAAAATGTCCTTGTAAATGTGATATTATTCATGGTAATGAACCTTCAGGCTTCATGAAGTGTATGGAATTTCTTGACTGACAGACTAATAGCTTCTCAAGAAAGCATCTGATCTGTGCAGTAATAAGTTTTTGAAACAGGCTGCAGGAAAGGGAAAAGAACGGTTGAATCTCAAGGATGAAGTCAGGTGGTGGATGTCATAATTACTGGTCTTGAATATGTGAGACTGTAATACCAGATACTAAGTTAATTTTGTACAGCATATGAGAAAATGTATACATGTTATAAAGATTATGTTCTTCTACTCAATATAAGATGGTTTCCTTTTTAAATTACCATTTTAGTAATAGCTCTTATGACCTGTGAAGTGGATAATCAAACTAATATGATATACTGCTAATAAAGTTTGAATGTTGACAAATCAAACAAGTATTTTTACTCCACATATAAATTACGATATTCTACATCACTTCCCTGATCATTTTACCAAGACCAATTCTGATATGTCCTGTACTTGCATGCTTTGTGCTTAAGTAAGAAATGATGCATTAGCCAGTTTGACAGATGTACTTACTCTTCAGATATATGGCTAATTAAAGTGCACCAATGAAACAGACACAACAGATACCAAACCCACATTTGGGCTGAATCATCCTCAACAGTGTCAAAATAAATTCCATAGTTCGGTGAATACATGATGTGGATGTGAAAAGCAACATATCCAGTTTCCTCTTCACATTTTCATTCAGAACTGAAACTTGTATCAGAGATCTCTTCTTATAAATATTGCACAAAGTTCGCTTTATGTACCACTTCTACAATTTGAAATATGGAACACATGAGAAATAAATCTTGCAGCATTTACACATGATCATGAAACTCTTACCATTCTGACACTGGTTCAAGTCTGTTCAACAATACAACTATAACTGCCCACTATTTTGCCGCTCCATTGTCAGCCTTGCAATTTCTGCACCCAGTGTATCAATACTTTCCTGTACAAAGAGAAGAGGCTGTTTGACAACAAGATCTACCAGGAAGTAAAACTACAGTATACAGGCAGTCCCCGAATTTCATACACAATTTGTTTCTGAAAACGTGTAGAAAAGTTTAAATATAAGGTAGACAAGCAAAATAATTATATGTTATAATGTTGGTTCTGTTCCCACTGCTTAAATGTACATAAGAACCCTATTTATGGGCAACAAACAAAACAGTTGTAACAACAATTATGGTACATTCTGCATTAATGCAACCAAGGGTAAATGGTAATGTTCCTGCCGTCAAATATCCTCCACAATTCTCATGGCTACATAAGGAATGGCTAACGAAACTCATAAGCCATTAGCAACCTTAACAACATTTTCATACAGTTGCTTTGCAGTACAATGACCATTTTCTATATGCAAATTACATCTTGCCACCACCAGGATGTAGGTCAGCTTTCTTCCACCAGATTGTGGTACCAGTGTAAGTGGCCAGAATAGCCAAAAACAAAGAACACAGGGCCTCACCAAAATCAGCCAACATGAAAACTCAACCATCCACACCAACATCAAAGTTGTCAGTTGGTTTACAAAATATAAACCATACAAATAAACTTTCAGAGTTATATGTCTTGCCTCAAATTATACTTATCTCACAAGCCTGTTCTGGAATTTTTTATCATGGGTTGACAGCCCTACTGGGCCTAGGCCTCATTTTCGAGGCTTCATGATCACACTCAGGTGTGGATTACACAGGATTACACGCTATTTGCCAGCGAGTTCACTATCAGCTTTGAAACTCATTGGCAACTAAATCCGAGCAAGTGAAGATGAAGTTTGTTAAACTTTCCTCGCTACTCACTGGCTAGTATACCACCCCACTAGTAAACTCACTCAGTGTAATTGATATGTACCTTGTGATAAAACACTAAAACTCTTCAGTTCATTTCTGAGAAGTCAAACGATGAACTAAAACACTACTAGCCGAATGCCCAGCCTTTCCATTCCAACATCTAATGGGAATGGATAGTTTACTCCATACTTGTTTACGAACTGGCAACTGAACTTGCTTGCAAGTAGCGTGTAAAACAGCCTCGTGTAATCCCCACCTTAGACACACCACACTTGGTAGGACTCTTCTGAATGAGTCATCACAGAGACCTATACCTGAAAACACACAACACTCACAAGAGACAGACGTGCATGCCCCCAATGGGATTCGAACCCAAGGTCCCAGCAAGTGAGCAGCTGTAGGCCCACGTGTTAGTCAGCATGGCCACAGGGATAGGCCCTTTTGGTATTTAGCAGACACAAAATACAGTATGGGACTCAGTTTTACAGTGCCACTGTGCAATAGCTCGAACATTTGTTTGTCAGCTGTGTATGAAAGTATGAATTTGGCATGTGAAAGATGGATTGGGGATGAGAATTTATAATGTACAAAAGTGTGGGTTGTGAAAGTTGAATGTCCAAAAGTCGAGGACCACCTGTATCTGGAACAGGTGTAAGATGGTAGGAACACACTAAATTAACATACAGAATTAACTTTTATTTGATATTCTCATAGCAGTAACAATCAACATTTGTCTTCTGGTATGTAATACCATGCAGTACGGTAGATAGGCACTAAGTTTCAGAGGAATCTGTTGCTTCCACCTTCAGGGCAGAAGAAATGAAGCAACAAGTTCCTCCTAAACACTTGTGCCTATCCCCAACTACACATTTTCACACCCAATAGAAGCAATTTTTAAATGACCATCAGCAATGTCATGTCTGTCTATCTGCCTGTGTGTCTATCCAGCTGCATGGAACAACTCAGCTCCCATGCTGGATTTTCATGAAAATTTATGAGATAATGTGGAAAAATATGGCACAGCCAGACAGACCACAGACAACAATATAATACAATGCATGTGCACTGCATGCTGGATAACTAAGGCTCCAGACACACTTGCTTTTCCACGGCAACAATGGTCACATGAATGTGCCTCTCTGTTACATTATACGTACATTGCCTGTCTTGAATTTAACCAATAAGGATGGAAGATGCAGTCCATAAATATTCAAATAAAAATTTACCATATGTTCTGTATATTTTGGTGCACTACTGATGGCAATAGGAACCTGACACTGACAACACACATTCTGAAGACACAATGCATATTTTGTAAGTATTCATGGAGAGGGTGTGTACAATGCATGCATTACCAGAAGACTGTATCTCCTTATCCATCCAAAAGTGTCATGCCTGAAACTAATTACTGAAATGTGATGGAATTTGGCACTGGATATCTTCAGTAGCAGTTAACATATAAACTGGATTTTACCTTGAGTGTGATATTTTTGAGAAGCGTGTCTTCCAATACTGCCTGCAGCTTCCTGTTAATTTCCAGGGATAATTCCAAAGTCATATTGTTGTCCAGTGCTCGGGAACCATAAACTGAGGCCATGATACCTCCATGCCTTGAAAGTTCTGCCTGAAAAATAAGATTTAAAACCATTGGAAGCTACACATCACCCACACAAGCCTTCCACGTGTTCCCTGCAGTCATTCTGTGCAAGTGCTTTAAGTAACTGGTATCTTATCCATATGCCTCATATAACAAACTGAAGGGTTTGGTGCCAATTTGTTTTTCAGTTTCATAAAAAATTGGAATATACTGGTTGTTCAATTGCTTTTTATCAAGTATGATCATAGCAAGTTAAAGAATTTTATAAAAATTATTACTTGACACTACATTGATGTAATGGGGCATGTTTTGGCATGTGTCTGTAGGAAGGCTCAAAGGTAACTAGTACTGCTTACTTTGGTGATCAACAACCAAGGTCTGGATCGGTGTGCATAGTCTCATTACTGACTAGCCCACCTATTGTGTACATTCATGCACGCATGCGCACGCACACACACACACAATTAAAAAAATTAAGGCTGTCAATTTTCAGGTAAAGAAGGAACTAGAGTCTCTGGTATACTGTAACTCTTTGTACATCATGCCAACTGAATAAAGATGTAAGGGAAGTGGAAGTCATAAACAACTATCATAAAAATGGAAAAGGGTGCAGAAAGAAGTGACTACAATACGTCACATAGCTTGGTAGATGACCATCAATGTTTTGCAGGAACTTGCTGTCTCCATCTTCCAACCTGATAATGGAAGCAGCAGGTGCCTTGAAACATCAGTATTCACATACAATACCATGCAGTGTTACATCTCAATAGGCTGTAATCTTAACACAGTGATGTGGTAAAATAAAGTATCAAGTCCACTAATAAACACAGCTACTTCCAGGTGTCGAAAGTACATGAAGACACTCTGCAAATTGGAGGACAATATTAAAGCGAATATACAGAAATATGATATGTAAGAGTGTACATGGGATTCAGTTGGTTCAGGATAGCATCCAATGTGAAAATGGAAATAAGTATTTGAATTCCACAAAATGGAATTCTATACCAGCTGAGTTACTATAATCCTTCTAAATAATGACTCTGTTCAGTGTCATCTACAGATCCCAGTGACACCAACAGCACATTTTACTTTGTGTACATATGATGTAACATCTTGTAGAACTACAGTAAAATTTAAGACAATAATAACAATAACACTTCATCACGAGCACACTTAGTTTTACTCAAGCAGCCCTCAGTATCTCCACTGAAATGCTAGGCCACTACATAACCAAATCCTACACAGACCTTTCCTTTTTACAGCTCTAATGATGAGGGATCAGGCCTAACAAGATAAGGACATACAAAAAAACTCAAGGCTCAAACTGTCCTGTGACTCTGATAACAGAACTTAAAAACATACCACATATAATGCGAACAGATATTATGTGTTAAGAAACAAAATTAAGGCATCATAAAGAAAATGGCAAAAATGTTTGCATTCAAAATTAATATGGAGTGTGAAATTCTTACAAAAATTCTGAAACCTGTGGTGCAGACAGATACATAAATTTGCAATGGGTTTGAGTCCTTACAGTCCTGACGCACCCAGGCCTTTTAGCCCTTTGTGCCCCATAATCTGATATCAGCTCAGGATAGCCCTGTCCCTTTACCAAAGTTCCAGATGGCCCCCAGACTTAAAATCTTAATGTCTTCTGGGTCCAAGAAAGGAACCCAGATATACCATCCTTTTCACTCAAAAAGTCCCAACAAGCAAATCCCCTCCAGGTTCCCCACTGGGGCCCCTATGGACAGAGATACATGCTTACAGGGCATTTTTATGACTCTCTTAATATATCTCTCCATGTTCCCTAACAGGGTCCCCATGGACAGGATTACTCCATCACCAGAGCCACTGGTCTATTTATTCATTCATCCATTCACGTATGTCTGCTGGAGTTCCCAAAAAGGAGCACTCCTACATATGGGGAAAAACATAAGGTCACCGTACACGAAGCCCCATGCAGACGGAAGGCCACATACAATGGGGTGCGGCCTGGTTCCCCGAAGAACCTGTGGGGTAAATCACACTCCCTTTCCTCTTACTATTATTGCCCAAACACTTCCATACAACAGGGAACAAAAATTTGATTGTGTTTACCTCGGTTTTCTTCCTCTCATGGCAGGGCTGTGAAGGCTTGTAAAAGAAATTGTGAATCTAATATATACAGTATAAAAGATCACAGTTGTACATACAAAATATAGCATAAAAGAGCCACAATTGTGGTTCAAACACATAGCTCAAAACGGTCACGATTCATTGAAGTATATTATTCTTTCTCACAGATGACTGAAGTGAGTATTTTACTCGTGTGATGCGGGATTGCTACCTGCGCACCTGTAAAGTATCTCAGCTGAAAACTCATGTCATAAAATACATGACCTGTTAACAGCCAAACAAATTACTTTATTGTCCCCTAGTTACATTGCTTTTCAGCTACAAATAATGCTCTCTGCATCTACAAGGGACACTCGAAATTTGGCCATGACAGAAGGAGCATGTCAGTTTTGTCAAACATTTTAAGCCATTTGAATCAGACCACATTGTTTATGACAGTGTCAACTGCCAACATAAGTCTGCATCACACCAAACTTACCAACGGCACAAAAGTGAAACCAAGTATCCGGTTAAGTACGTATAAATGGACAGTCAATTCATGTATAAGCACCCATGTACAGTGACTACAAATAACCTTTGTGCAAAATAAGATGTGGACTGTATGTGTTCTTGTTTACTTTATTGGATGACACCTCTGAAGTACAAGATTCAACAACACATAACCCCTGAGATCAAGTCAGCATGACCACCTTCACAGTCCACCAAAAATACTCGCTGCCACCTGTGAACTAGCATCAAGCTCTAACCAGCTGAGCTTCACCCATCCCAATGAATAAGGGACAGTTTATGTGAACAGTTGACTTATATTCTACATCATTAAACAATATGTTGATGGAAAATGTCAATTAAATGTACCATAAAAACCTGAATATAAGGCAACAATCATGTTGCCATTGGGGTATTCAGAAAAAAAACTCAGGAAGTTTAGAAAATGCAATGCCTCAATGACCCCTATATTTCTGCATGGCCATTTGTGAAAAGAATGTGCTTTATATTCAGACTTATATGGTATTCTATATCAAGATCCATAAGAACTTGGATTTGTTTCATAAGTTAATTTTACATCATTTTGACAAAAGTTTTAATTATGTTAACAGTGTATCGTACTTTGTTCTGGTCCATTGAAGCAGGGGACAGTGCACCTGCCTGCTCACGCATGATGTAGTTCTGAACGATGCGTGTCTTCTTCTGCAGCTCTGCTACCAGCTGACGTGTATGTTCTTCCATGAAGTCTAGCTTTTCTGTCTTGCGAGCATTTCCTCGCTGCAGCTTCACAATCCTCTCAATCAGCATCTGCCGATCTGGTTCCAGTGGATGACTTGCCTGAGTGTGAATGTGAAAACATCAGTTTAGCCTTTTCTTACATGTGGCCATACAGTAACATTAAAGGACACTGCCTGTGATTCGTAATGTTACCACAAGATTACAACACATCTTGAAACCTGCTGTGAAGGTCTGGTCACTCACTAGGTATGCCAAGGATGGTAAGCTGACTTGTGAATGCTTGAAAATGCGGCGTTTCAAAAAGATATACTGCTTTTGGAAAACACTGCTACCTGGCATGTGAATCCATAACTGTGACAATCAATTGCTGCTATATGAGACAGGTGATGCAATTTCAGCTATCAGGCTTTCAGTATACAAATATTAAACACAAAAAAAAAACTGGAAAAGCTCAGATTATATAGTCATGACTGTAATGATAAATGAATTGGACAGGATGAAGAAGAAAGTAATAACCTAATTACCACTGACAGTAGGTATATACATTATTCTGTTGACAGAATGCAGGACTGTGTATGAAACTGACAGTGCACACTGACGTACAATACACACGATACCTGAATGCTGTTAGAGCTGCCTGGAGAGACCTGCCCTCCTGCTGACACCTTGCTGCTACTTGTGTTAACTGTGCTGCCTTCTACAGTATTCAGAGAATTGCAAGAGCTGGCTCGAGAACCCTGACCAAGTGAATTGCTGCCACTAGACGATTCATACAGATCCAGCCTCTTCCGGCAGTGTTGCAGCTCTCTCATCAGCTCCTGCACACAGCAGTGGTACTGTGTCTGATAAGTGGGACCCATTAATACAATTTACTTTAAAATACTAAACAACTAATGCCTTTAAGTAAGTCCTTCCTAGGTTGATAACAGTTCCTCAACTAGTCAAGAAATTCCTCATCTTTTACTGAATCTGAAGGTTACTTGTCATGTCCACAGCATCATGCCACTGGACCTTATCCCTAGCAGGAAGCATTCATAAGATCTTTTTCATTAATATCCTCCATTCTATGCTTAGTTTCCCCAAATGCTTTCTGTTATTCACGTCATTCTGCTGAAATTTTGTGTGCACATATCAAACCATGCATGTATGCTATACAGCTTGCCCACCTCATTCTCCTAACTTGATCACCATAGTATCCAGCAAAGTGTCCAGTCATGAGTCTGTGTCAGAACTTCAGGGGTGTGCCACATTAACTGCCAACTCTGTCACTACCACTCAAACCAAAAAACAGAATAAAATGTACAGGCCTCTTGATGTTTGGTTATCTCCTTCACATTATACACTCAGCAAATTGAACACACTACTGGTTGATTACATCCTTCTATTTAATTATTTTAAAATATGATTCAGAGGGATATATTGACATCAATTCTCACCTTAAGTGCAGAGGCCTGTTTCCGACGCAACACCTGGTTTTCACCCTTCTGGTCTTCCAGCTGCTGTACAAGAACTTCAATATGCTGTGTTCGCTCAGCAAGGTGACGTGCCAGCAACTGGTTCTCCTCCTGGCGATGTTTCTGCTCCTGCTGTAACTGCTGACTCAATGAAGAAACACAATTCTCAAGTTCCACTATACGACGCTGTAGAGGCCCCTGTTCACATTCCAATTGCTGGGCCTGGAATATGAGATAAATTCACTTGTTTTGACAACTATGCCATTTATTTGTGTACACACAAAAAGAAAGAAAGTCACAGGAAAAGAGAGAGCCCAACCATCATCATTGCACTGATTAACTGTCACTGTCCTCCTCCTCCTCCACCACCACCACCACCACCTCCTCATCCTTCTCATTATCCTCATCACCACCACCTCCACCACCTCTTCCAAACTGGTCATCATCATCATCATGAAGGACTTCAACTGCCAGTAATCTAAGGTTTAAAAGTAAATGATAAAACAAACAATTGCACTGTTTTAATTTGTAAACTATACAAATGTAACTTTTTAAAAACATGTTAGTACATATTCTTTTGCTCTCAGTGAAGGAACAGGCATGGGCTGGGATGACGAAGTCAGTAAGGTGATTTGCTATGGGCTCCACAGTCACACCCATCACCAGGATCAAATCCTGGCGAAGGATGAAATTTTCTGCACCTGTCCAGACCAGTCCTGGGGTCCACCCAGCCTCCTGCACAATGGGTACTGGGTGTCTTTCCTGGGGTTTAAAGCGGCCAGGGAGCGGTTTTGACAGCCAACTCCATCTCACCTTCCTCTAGTGCCAAGGTTAAGGGAAGATTATAGCTGTACCTCTACTTCCCCTCTTGGCCTTCTTGGCCTATTTAAGGGTGAACTTGTTACCTTTACTTTGGAGGAACAGGCACCTCACTTAAGCTTTGACAAGTGGCTGCAATTCTTCTGAACCCCAGGTTTCCATTACACCTTAGTCTTGCCAACTACAGTGTTATCCAAGAAAACCTCTTTGGTTGGTACAGGACTGGTGTGCTTCATAAAGCCTCTGCAATGCTTACAATGACTGCTGAACGTGAAACATAATATAAAGGGAATAATGTTTTAAATTAAAAGAGCTTTGGGTGCCTACCTCACATGAAATGTTATTGTCACCTAGAAGAGTGAAATTATTTGATTAATCACTCTTAGTTGATAAGGTTCATTACCTTGGCTTCTATGGCAGAGAATTCTGACTGCAGGCGTACATTCTTCTCTGTGAGTTTCTGTGTGAAGTCCAGCAACTCTGCTTCCCGTTCTCGACATGCAGACATGTCCTGCTGCAGCTCTGTGTTACTCAGTCTGAGATGCTCCACTTCCCCCTGACTTGCTCCTAGCTTTTCCTGTTCACTATAAAGTAACATTTTAAACAGGCTGGTTATTGTAAGCCATAATGTGACATTACCAAAAATGACTAAAAGAAGTTGTCATACTTGTGGTACATTAAGTTTACAATGATATAATTCATTTACAATGTCATTCACATTTAATAACAAAAAACATGGTTCAATGGTTAGTAACTCTTAATATGAATTAACACCTCAAGTGATGCTAATAGAGCAAGCTGGCCCATACAGTAACATTACTAACCAGTATTTATGAAATTCCCTGCCAAAATCTCTGCCACGAGACTGACTATTCTAAGACTTTAAACATTTTTCCTTAGTCTCTCCAAACACTAAAATAGTACTTTAAATTAACCAACACTGCTTCGAAGCTTTCCATTAATCATCATCCAACCATTCAAACTGTATACAGTGAGTCAATGACTGTCATTTGATGACAAATCTTGACTTGGGAAACAGCCAACCTGATTAACACTTCTGCGGTTTTCCTTGGTGCCTCCAGGCAAATATCACAACACTACCTCAAAGTAGATCATGACCATTTTCTTTCACATCCTTTCCAATTAATTACTCAATCGTCATCCAGGCATTCAATGCCATATAATTTTAACTGTTGAAAGCACAATTACATAATCCAAGAATCATGAATAACACAAGGTGTGGAAGGTATAAGCACAATATGAGTGACAATTAATGGATTTTAAACAAGTTCAACTACATTGCTGTTTACAGAACCTGAAGATTCAATACAGTGTACCCATACTAGAAGAAGCCAGTTCACATTTTCACACTCAGGTACTTGAAGACCCATTTTAACATTTTATCTTCACAACTATGGCTGTTCCCAACAGGTCTTTTATTTACCAATTTGTTCAAATAAAATTCGATATACATTTTGAATTACAACAGCAAATATAAACATTCTGCCACTAATCAATTTACAGTGGTGTCCACCACAAAAAGTATGGAAATTAACTATCCATTCTGTACACTTACTGCTGCAGTTGTGTCTTGAGTGACTCCATCTCTGCTAATTGTGCCTGTAGACCTACAACATCGTGCCACCGTTGGTCTGACAATCTCTTTAGCTTTGAGAGGTTCTGCTCATACTCAAGCCTCTCCTTCTCCAGATTCTGAATCTGTAATAAGCATCAACACAATATCACAACTGGAACCTAGTACAGTAGAAATCCCATTAAAAACTTATCTGGGAGACAAGCTTTTCACACCTTGTATCAAGAAAATATTCAATGGACAATGTCTGAAAACTATACATTAACAAGAATCCATCTTTTTAAGTTTTAGTGTATATCTCTACCCACATAATCCAAACCTATCAAGACAAAGTCACTGGAATAGATGGAGAGATGTATGAAACTAAATAAGCATCACAAAATTGTATGTTAAAAAGTATGAAAATGGGCAATGTGGAGAATGGGTATATTGTCTTTATTTAAACACCTTGATGACTGGATGGTCTTTTAATTAAATACCCCCAGTTCGCGGACATTTTAAACACTTTGAATGTTCAACCCCAACATATTCTTACTCATGGTTTGATACTGCAGATTATGCTCCTGAGCCCCAGACTGCAGAAACTGCATGTAGATAGTCTAGTAGTTTGTTACTGAATGGTATTTCTCAAAACAAGACCCTTTGTGAAGTGGAACAACGCAGAATTTACAAATGTATCTAGTTTCACTTCAATTCTTAAGTGCTGCACACACACTACACTGTCTTGCAGGGTACTTTCTTTTTCCCTCCCCAAATTTTTTCAAGTTTGTGTATTCTGAAACCACCAGAGAATCTGCCTGGCAGGTCCTGTTTAGGCCCCCTTGGCGTTGTTTGCTTCTCTGGCAATTGAAGGTCATCAGAATTGGACTCAGTTTGATTCTGGACTTCTGATATCCAGAACCTTCCTACCTCGTGCAGGAAGTTCTTGTACTTTACTTTTTTGTTTGTATTTAGTGCCCTGTACACAAAAAAATGTGTTGAAAAGAGCACAATTTAGCAGATACAGTACCACTTTTTTCGACCATTTTACAGTTTTCCTCAGAACTGAGCAATAACTGAGGTACTGGTCTGCCCTGTCTATGCCCTTCATGAATTTATTGTACTGGACATCAGCATAAGGCTTCTTTATTTTCATGTTTGTTTTCCTATCTTCCTGCTCTGTGTTTACAATTGTTGCCCCATGGATGGTATTTATCAATCGCACAAGTCTTCTGTCCCTCCACACTTGCACTATTACATCACCTTTTCTCTGGAACACTGACTGCCCTTTTTTCAAGCGCTTGCCTTCCCCTTCTACATCATGTGGAATGCTCCTGTTAGCCCTCACAGTGCCGCAGACTCTTTCGTTTCTGTCTAGTAATGTTTGAGCTAATCTCACACTTTAATAAAAACTGTCTTGATAGATGTGATGATTTTGACCTAAGTTTCCGTCGAAAAGTGATAATACTGTGTCCTCCAACTTCTTTCCCTCAGCTGAGTATATCTCCATGTTGCGGATATAACCCCATACTGCCTCACACACCATTCTCACCAGCACTCCATATTTTGTTATTTTCCTTGGATTGAATGTTCTAAATTTCAGGTGACCCCACCATGGGATCATGGCTTCATCAAGTGACAGGTCTTATCTTCGGCTGTATACTGACCTAAATTTCTGTACAAAATATTCATATATAGACCAAATTTTGAATAGCCACCCTGAATCCTGTGTTTGCTGCCTGTTGTCACCAAAATTCCAGGCCTGCCAAATGGATTCAAAACCGTTCCTACTCATTGTGCGAGGAAAAATTGGTGTGGAAACTGTGAGGTCAGTGGACCAGTAGTCTTGTATATTTTCCTTTCTAACTTGTCCCATCAAAATTATTAGTCCCAAAAACTTTCTCATTTCTTCAGGTGTGATATTGGACCACTTCAGTGTTTTAGAAGAGTTTCCATTTTTCGGCATTCTGACTATGGTAAAGGTTAGACTGTTCAGTCAGTAACAGTATAAGACTGTCACCAATGATAGAACCCATGACTTCAACAAAAGACTCAGGTTTATCAATTACTATATTCAGACCTGTGGTTCCAAGGAAAGGCTAATTGCTTGGTTTTTTATCAGTTTTACACCACACATCACTTGTTTTATCATCAGAGTGCTCCGGTTCACTAAACTCTTCCTCTATTTTACTTGTTTCACTGTCATTAGTAACAACTACGACAGAAGATCGCAATTGTTTATGTGAAATAGTTGTGGAAATGTCACTGTCTCTGTCCAAACTTTCATTGTCTCTGTTATCAGAGACATCAGAACGTGTATCCGCATATAACTCAAACAAAATATCATCCTCTTGCAGAACATTCTTACACAAAGCCATGATTGCAACTGAAGGAAAACAGAGAGAGTATCTGAATGAGCGGTCCCTTTGTTGCAGGCTTATGTTTCTAAAAATAGGAAGTAGTGACCAATCTGTTTATGTGTAACTTGGGACCCAAGTATCCTGCATTAAGCTCTCGATAACCTTGAAGTGAAAAGCGAGTCAGACAAGCTGACAAACAAATGTGCAGGACGTCGTGTAAGAAAACACAGAAATGCATGACCCATCAAAAATGCATGGGATAGCAATCACGCATTTCTACATGGCCTGACAGAAAGGTGTTAAAAGTTACTACATGCCCACACTAATGTAGGTAGCAGAAACCTGGATATGGAACAGCAGCTGAGATAAGAATTTTAAGAAGACAGAAGGAAAATCAGGAGATTTATGATAAGAAACAAGAAAGTTGGAGACAATCTAGAGACAATTACACTTACAGATAAAATTAAAAAATTAGACAATAACAGAGTATTGGCACATTTTAAGAATAAACAAGATAAACACCAAACATAGGTTTTGAATATGAAACAAACAGGTAAATGGCCAATAAGAAGACCACGATTAAGACAAGAACAGTTGGGTAAGAAAAATGTCATATATAAGAGCATGGGAGAAAACCATGAAGGACAAGGTTTGCAAAGACAGAGCCACACAGACTTGAATGCTAGACAGCATCAAAGCAGAAATGTCAAAGGCAGAAAAATAAGTTTAATCCAAAAAAATGTGCTACAGTCCTCTGATCTTCAGGTGAATGACCATCATATTCCCTTAAAACTGCCTTTGATGTAAGTGACAGTGCTGATTTACCTTGATGGACAAAAGATTATTTTCATCTATAATGAGCTGATGCTTTCTCTTCAGGTTGTCCACTTCTTGTTGCAGCTGCCGATGAGTTTCCTCTTTATCTTCTCGTTCATGTTGCTCCATGATCAGCTGTGCTTGTTGCTCCTTTAACTGCTGGTCTGTAATTGTACTACACTATTCAGTGGGGCACTAATAGAGACATGGTAGCAAAAGTCAGAGTTTATAATCTCTATCCGAATAAATCTTACAGAACAAAATCAAAAAATCAGAGACTCCAGGTTCAATCTGAAGACTTTATTCTTATGCTACACAGAACTTTGCCACAGCTAAAATTCTTTATCTGAACTTCTAAAGATACTTTCATTTTAGGATACAGGAGAAAGAACAAAGTCAGGTGGATACGAAACAATCCTAACACAAATATATTGCCAGTATAAAAAAGTAAACTAATGTGTTCTAAAGATGGTACATAGCAGGTTCAAATATGATTTGGAATTACCACTGCTTCACATAAACAATAATGTGGGTTGTTGTATCTTTTTTTACTCATTTCATATGTTCCTCCTCCACACATAAATGACAGATGTTGCACGCATGTGGGGTTACTGCAAGGTGAAGTCCAAAAAGCTTAATAACAAGTTATGCACTAATGTGGATAAGATTCTGGTGAAAGGACATCACAGATGGCAGAGAAAGCCTCCCTAATTTGAATGACAGCTGTCTCACTAACAGCGACTCACCACAAAAGACTAACAATACCAGAACTTCTGGATTGTGTTGTTATGTAATGTGGTATACAGGTACCGGTATAAAGGTACCACTGCTTCACAAGAACTCGTTGTCTCCATGTCCAGGGCACAAACCTAAGGGTGCACGCAGCGGTTTCATCCACAACATTGGTCCTTACCTACCATACTACATGGCATCACATAACAAAATATCAGAAACTTAAGACAGTAAAACCCTGATTTTAGCTTCCCATATTAGTGATTTTACATACATTATGCCCAGTCCTGACCAAACAATGCTTCTCTGATTTTATACCATTTTATGTGGCCCCCACAAAAACGTAAAATCTGTGTTTTACTGTAATCACTGCCATAAGAACCTGCAGGGAGACACAGACTGTTTGCTGTATGGACATGAATATTCAAGAGAAAAGATGGAGATTAAGATATCACGATTAAACCATCACATATCACATATATTGCTCGATTTTAGGAAGTGCTTAAGCTTTGATGCAGTACGTCCAGCTTCCAACATGAGGTCCAAGATGCTCTCTCTCTCCCTCTTGCACCGACACACACATGCACGTGCACACAGGCACAAGTGAATTCAGTCATGCACACATACATACACACACAAAAAACAGAATGTAAGCATTTGAAGTGATCAATTTAGAGAACGTGTAGGTTCTGTATGTTTTAACACCTATGCTTTTGAACCAGCAAGCTGGCAGAAAACTGCTGAAACTGAAAGTGATATAATGGAAGGTACACTAATCACGTACCTAGAGTATGAGCGTTGTTCTCCTGGGACATCTGGTAGGCTTGAATCATTGCCTGACTATCACGCCGAACCTGCTCTGTCTCCTCTCGCATTTCCTGTAGCTTCTGGGACAACTTGTCCACTTTTCCCTGTGTCTCCTATAAACAACAACTGTGTTGAAAAAGTTGTACAGTGTAACTGTAATTTTCACTATCAAAGAAATCAACTTTTTGTAACTTTCATAAAGTCCAGAACATAAAAATTATGCATGTCAGAAATTATTTACTGTGTAGATAATTTTCAGTTATTTATTTTGTTTCCCAATAAAGTTAATTTATGGAACATTATACATAAAACATGTTCAAATTGAGGCAATCACTATAATACAGGACAACAACCTCTGACTTCCATTTTCCAAAAAAATTACATATCACACAAGCATGGAGATTACTACCTTATGAGCATCCATTTCAGTCCTCAGTTTATTCTGTGCCCACTTTACTTTTATCTCCCGAGAGCTCAGATCCTCTTTCAGTTTCTCATTCTCTTTTTGTGCCACAGACAACTCGTAAACCTGAAACAATAAAGAATGTGTTACTGTCACAACCTTCTCTTTTACTATACAAATGTTGTTACACAAGTGGCTTCAGTACAGTCTATGGACAAATTCAGAAAGGTAGGCAGACAAGAACTATGAGTCTCAGTTGCAACCTCAAGCTTAACATGTCCCTTCCTTTCTTATGCAGCATGACATTAACACAAGACTTAACAAAAACCATTACACCTACTTGTGGGACACACAGCATTGAATAAAGAAGGAACATATATGAGATGGAGACTTTCACAGCAGTGGAGCATTACAATGCGGTCTTTTGAGCTTTAAAATGTGTAGGGCAGATGGTGATTAACAATGTTGTACAGGAACATGCCACCTCCATCTTCAGGTAATGATGAAAGCAAAGTGTTCCTCCAAAATGTTGGTACCTATCTATGAAAACTACACCATTACATCCCAGATGACCATGACCTTAATACTTACCAAACCCTCAATTCTCTGTAATTATTTTTGTTGTATACTCTGACAGGTGTTTAAGAAGTCTCTTCAAAGAGCCCTCTTTATGTTACATAAAAAATGGTCATGACAAGGAGTTCCCACATTGCCAAGAAATCCACATACAGGTTGTATTCACATTAATGTTACCTTACTGTCCAACATTTGACAAAGTCGAGTCTTTTCAGTACACACTGCCTTCAGCTTCCCAAGCAGTAGATCTTTTTCTCTGCCAATTTCACGAAGTTTCTTTTCCAGTGACTCGCGTTCCTTCTTCTGGTCAATCACCTCCTTCTCACTCACAGCATACCGCATTACCATAGACTCTTTATCCTTATTTGCTGCCTCATATTGCTTTATCACCTAAATGGCAAACCAAATAAAGTGTACTATCCCTTGTTACACATGTTGCATACAGAAATAAAAATGTAAACAGAAAAGTATGCAATAACCTTACATCAAACGCTGATATGTTGTAGCACTGGTAGTGTACTTAGGAAAAATAGTGGGAGTATAACCTTGGCACAATTTGCCCTGAAATCCACATACAGCATTTATTTGTTGCATTTATGTATTATAGAAAAAAGTACAACACTTTTAATAGTTGTCTTTTGGGCTATGATGACATGCAGTCTGGTCAATGGTTACCATCGTTTCAGAGTAACATACGCCTTCACTATCATCTGACAAAACCAAAGGTGGGGGCAGTAAGCTTCTGTAAAATGTTGGTAACCATCTGTCAGCTACACAGTGCCATGTCCCAGAAGTCCACAACCTTAATACATATTGAAGATTACTATCATCTGGGGTGTAAGGCCACAAAGTTTGTTAACTACTTACTTATGTTTCAGAGGAACCTAATGCATCCATCTTTGGGGTATAAAAATAAGAAGGCAGGAGGGAACAGTTTCCTCCAAAACACTGGCAAATAGCTAACAGACTGCATGGCATTACAGAACACAGCGACCACAATGAAAACCTCAAAACTTGCATATTGATATTCACAACTGCCAGAATCTCAAATCTCAACACCTATTGTATTAATTTGTTTTTCTGATGGATTAGTATGCTTTTTTTTTTAATTCGACCCATAAACTAGTCAATCTGGCTCATTAGTGTAGCTAGGTTTTTTGATGCCCGCGGAGAGTAACCACAATGGCCCACAACAGAAATTATGAACGTAAAAATATCAATTATTTACTGAATTTTCTTGTAATTGGATCAATATTTAGAATGTGATGAGCACAGAAAATCATATTTTTTTATTTACAACCTTCACTTGCTGCCTCTTGGACCCCCCCTGCTATTCCTCTGCCTATGTTATGCATTCAGGCACCTACCTTATATTACTGAATTTAACTTATTTATTGTAATCTTACAATATGTGTTCAGTCAACACAACAAACATTAGAAATTAATGTGTTACTGCAAGGTGTTTTGAGTCAGGAGAGTCATCATCAGGCTGATTATTTAAGAATCATTAAATGCATTACCCTTTACAGTATTATACATGTAACTACTGCATTAGGGATCCCGTATGCATTACAGTGAGTGAGTAGAAAATCTGGTTTTGTTACTAATTTAGGTAGGAGTAAACTATGCGCAGCTGTGGGTGTGGTTATAGCTGCCATTTTTCGTCTAGCCCATACTTCTCAGCAGGGGGGTGGGGGTTGGGGTGTGTTCCTCCTTTCTGTCTATTCTTCTGCGTTTCTTACTGGTGCAGATTTATGTTACTTCCTCTCTGCAATTTTGGAATCAAGTGATTTTTTTATCATTGTTTAGCTGTGATTATTTGAGTGTGTGTGTCTATGTTAGTTTAGCTGAGGTGTATTTACATTTTTCTCGGGTTTGTTGGTCGGGTCCCTTGGAGCGGTGGTGGGTAGGGTTGGGCTCCTGTTCCTTTTGTAGTGTACCCTCCTTCGTGCTGGGGCGGATGGTTTCACATGACTGAGCTATTTTTACGGGGGTGTTCTGTAGTAGTGGTGCTGTGTATCCCTCTTATGGGTCGTGTTTTAACGCGGCCTCGAATATTTCATTTCCTTTTGCCGTCAGTTTGTCGTTAATCTGGTTTTCAGCCTTGGTCTCCTTGTATATGTGGAAGCTTTCTAATGTGTTCAGCATTCTTCCTTTTCTCGTGACGTGAATGATCTTCATTATTTCTTTCATGTTTCCTATTGCGTGTCCATTATCCAGGAGGTGTTGGGCGAATTTAGATTTCCTATTATTGTATTTAAAATCTCTCATCTGTTCTTTGAATCTGGTCTTGAATGGTCTTCCTGTCTGTCCGGTGTATGTCATCTTGCAGTCGGGGCAGGTCAACTGGTACACTCCGCTTTTATCACACTTACATTGGGTCTTATGTTCCATGGTGAGGCGCATGCCGATTGTGTTGTTCATGGTAAACGCAACTGTTATGTTCGTGTCTTTGAATAGTTTGGTGATGAAACGGGTTTCTTTTCCGTCGTATGTGAACCTCGTCCACCTGTGTTTTTGAGTCTGAGTATTGTGGTTCCGTTTTTTCTTCTTGTGTTCCAGTGTTATGGGGAGGGGATCACACTTATTGACCAGGATCTGCCTCACGGTTTCTTTTTCTTTCTCTCTGTTTTCGGGGGTTAGTCTGTATGTTATTAGCCTGTCAAGGTAGTACCTGATGGCCGCTGTCTTTTGTTCATTGGGATGGCATGAGTCCTTGGGGATTATGATATCGTTTGTGGTGGGCTTTCTGTAGATATCAAATGAAAGGCATTTGTGGTTCTTTTTATGGTAATGTCTAGGAAATTGATCTGGTTATCTTGTTCTTCTTCTAGAGTAAACTTCAGCTTAGGGGTTAGGTTATTGAACTCATCTAGTACCTTGTGTATATTGGTTGTATTGTCTATGTATACCAGGAGGATGTCGTCAACATATCTAAAGTACCCTTTGATGTTGTGTCTTTCCAATAGTTCGGGGATTGTAGTTTTCTCCATGTGTTGTAGGTAAATTTCAGATAGTAATGATGATGTGGGAGTTCCCATGGCTAGTCCTTCCTTTAGTAAGTAGATGGTGTCTTGGAACTGGAAGTAATTTTGGTTTATTGAGGTTTGAGTGATTTTCATAATTTATTTTTTGGTCATGTCATCTATGTTGTTCTTGATGCATGAATCATTGAGGATAGCTGTCAATTCTCCAGTGGGGATGTTTGAGTACATGTTGCTTATGTCAAAGGAGGCAAATTTCATGTGATGTCCTTGTGGGATTTCTAAGAGGTCGTCCATCAATTGGACAGTATTCATGACATTGTACGTGAAGGGGAGGGGGGTGTGGAAAGACAGTACCTTTACCAGCATTTGGGCTAATTTATATCCTGGGGCATTCCTCCAGTTTACGACAGTTTAGTAACAAAACCAGATTTTCTACTCACTCAATGTAATGCATACGGGATCCCTAATGCAGTAGTTACATGTATAATACTGTAAAGGGTAATGCATTTAATGGTTCTTAAATAATCAGCCTGATGATGAATCTCCTGAGTCGAAACATGTTGCAGTAACACATTAATCTCCAATGTTTGTTGTGTTGACTGAACACATATTGTAAGATTACAATAAATAAGTTAAATTCTTTATAACACAATGGGATGACTTCTTTTAGATTATATTACTGAGTTATCTTGTTCAAAATTTTGACTGGGAAACTAATCTAACTTGACTGTGGTGTTCCTAAGCCATAACAGTTCAGCACTGACAACTTCAAATAGGCTTTTCCAATGCTCAACCTCTTTTTCCTCCCTCATTACTGGATACTACAGTGTGTCTGTCTTAGTCTGGGTACCAGATCCAGTTACAGCATGCTCTCCACAAAACTTTGCTGCCCGATTTCTCCTCACACTATGCCCTTAGACCTTAGCTCAAAGTAGAGTCTCAAAATGTTGACCTTCTGCTTCTATGCAAGTCTTGCATCTTTAAAAAAATGTTTTGAACCACATGGCACGGTTGCTGACTTAAATTAGCAGAAATTTCCTGCCCAATACTTTCTTTCAATTCTTAGAGTCAGTAAGGACAGTTCACATGCAGGTTTTCTTTCCAGCTGTCTTCAAACATTATGTATCCTGTTAGGTACTGTAACAATCATACTAGTTAATTTTATATAAAAAAATGTTAAAATTCCTGACAGCAGTTTCATGGACCAAGAGTCTGTGACTGGCCATGCAATGCAGTCCAATAGAACAGTAATTCCTTACTTCACATTGTCACCTGAAGAAGAAAAGAGAACCAGGGTTTGAAACACTGTGCCTTCAAATAAGTGACAGCTGGATGATATCCAAAATATTAGTAAAAAAGACTGTTGCACGTTACTTAATAAGCCATGTTCTTTTAATTTTCCAAGTGACCACACCTTGTCCAGCTTCATTTGCAGGTCCTGTTTTGTTTGGTTGAAGGCTTCCAACTGCTGATGGTTCTGTTCATTGAGCTCCTTCAACTCCCTTTGCTGCTGACCAATAGTTTTCTCTAGTGCTTCCAGCTGCAATACATAGATCTCATGTGATCGATCTGCCTCCAGTCTCTGATTTTCAGCTTCAAGTCTGCCAACAGTACAATATCAAGATGTATAGCTGGGTCACTCCGTGTCAAACAACCAGAGTTCACAGCCTCACTCACTTGACATAAGTTGTGACAAAAAAAATTGAAGTTTCACAATGATATCAATTCCTGTGAAGACTATAGTTCTTCAGGGCCTTCAGGATACCATTATATAATGCACAATTAACAGTGAGAGCTTTGATGGAAAAACAAAAATGAAAACATCACAGAGCAAACTATGAAACTGAGTTTCATATTGTTCATTCCATGCATTGTGAACTGGTTTACAAACTCTACCATTTTAAAGACTGTATATTTTAACTAAAACCTGTACATTTGATGTGCAAGATTACTGTAAAACTATTTTAATGCTGTACATTTTAACAGCAATTGTGTAAGCTCCCTGAGGATGGCAACTGCTCCAAAACATGTAGGAACACATTACAGTGAAATATATAATGTACAATATTGTGCATTTGTTGGTGCTGACAGAATCTGTAAATCTGTAACCGAGGTCCATCAGACTTTACTGTAGGCCTATTTACATGCTTCCATGCAGTTTACTTCCATCAGTAGGTACGTTCAACTTTTCGTGCATGTGGCTACAAGTCACATTAGAAGAAATGAAAATGTTGGCTATCATTAATTACCTGCTTACTTCTGAACTCAGCACACAAATCTGTTCTTTAAACTGGGCCAATTCTTGAATAACAGTTTTATAAGGTGGATGATTGAAGTAGGATATGCCATTTGGATGCTGAACTTTTGACACATCCTCAGATTCTGGTAACTGCTTATTTATCTCCATTAACAGTTCATCCTCAGCAGAAAGCTTTGGCATTGCATAATCCTTCATCAGTGCTCTAGTATCAGATTCCATTTCTGTCCCACTCTCAGGCAAATCTTGTGAAGAGGTTTCACAGAAGTGATCACAATTTGAATGTGGATTATTAACAGTAAAGCTATTTGAACTTGATGAACCAATGTCATCATTATTTTCGGAGTTATCATACGCTTTACTGAGTTCAGTAATTTCATCTCCTTTGATCTCTTCATCAGCCTCGTTAGGTACAACATGATTTAAAGTGTCCACTTCATTTTCGTTACTGTTACTTACAGGCTGTGCAAAATCTGACTCCATAAAACATGAGCCCAAGTCTTTATTAACAGCGGACTTCTGATTATTTGTAATACTAGATTCGGACATTCTAGTACAAGAGTTACTTAACATGCAAGAATAAATGCATTTTCATTTAAAAATACAGACGGCACTGTTGGTTAAAATGCTTGAAAAAACAGTCGCCAATACTCTTTATAATATCATTTTACCATTTTCAAGGATTTTTACTGATAACCTTCACCATAACAACAGAACTAAGGAACATAATACGGTCTTCTGCTAGCAAAACAAAAACACATTTTGGGGGGTGGGAATTTGGGAGACGGTTCATTCGTCTTAACCTTAAATGTCTTTCACATAATCCAAATATATGCAGGAATATTGTACGGTAGCAGACGCGTCACATTATTTATGGCATTCTTGTTTATAACAGCACTGGTACAAACAATCCGAACTCGAAACTACGAACTATCACTTATCTTCCGCACTGGAGATACCATGTCAAGCCATTATTGTCACAGCCTATAATACTCTGTTGCATTCTCACTGTACACGAACAAATGTTGCAATCTGTTCCAAAAAACTACACGATTCAAACATATTTTGAAACAGTTTTCACAAGCATATGGCAGAGCCAAAACAAACAAAAATGTTATCACAGATCAAACTACAGCTGTCACTGACGACTGGTGTGCTGTTTCATGTTGTCTGGGAACGCAGCTTTAAAAGACTGTACTCTCAAGCTTCCATTAACAGGTGACTGAACCACTTTTCGACAACCACGAAAATATAATAATTTTTCCAGACACTTTTCAACCTGTGTACTTAGCATTATGAAAGTTGAAAAAGTCGTCCTCACACGCCTCCAACCACAAATCGGTTCCACCCTCATTCGTCTAGCTGTCTCATAAATTACCGACCATCGAACGTCTCCTTTTCTTTGATTTAGTTATACTGTCGAGTTTTGTATGCTTTTCTTTCGTAAGTTTTCTTTCTTTCTTCTCGTTTTCTTTCATTTCCAGCTTTCAATCCCACGTAAATGTGTTGGTAAGGCTAATGTCTTACTAAGTTTCCAGGTACGTCGCGCTGTATAAGTTACTGAAGTTTCAGAAGAATGTACTGCTACCATCTTCAGGGTACGTTAGAGAGATGATATGTGGGTTAGGGTATTAGCTACGTTTTCGAAACCTTCAGATTGTGGTACAGTAGTTCAGAATTTTAGCGGCATGTGGCGTGCACGTTGCGCAGCACCACGACTGACGTACAACGAATAGAACACCACACGTCATCCGTGGTACTGCGCGCGCCATTAGACAACCTGTTGGGGGCGATTAGGTTGACGTCAGGAGTGAGGGAAAGGCGAGCGCAGATCGACTAGTACGGCGAGTTATGCAACTTCAGGTCCGTAGCGAGAGGACGTGTAGCGCTGTAGTCGACGCTTATGAGTACAGACTATCCAGTTTATTTATGTCGATGTCGATGAACGTGTATAGCGGTCCATGTTGTCGGTTACTTGACAGACGTAATTCTCCGATCCGGTTGTAAGGACTGTGGAAGACCTTCACATGCCGCCACCTGCTCTCGATCGAATTCCTATACGTCCCAGTACGCACATAAACGAAACCGATCGTATGGTGTTAACGCACCAGGACATTTTAGATCCGCACTTCAGCACACCATGCTGGTTGGAATGAGGCCCACATCCTACAGGAACTGGATGCCGAAGTAGGGGTCGCTGAATAGAACGGCGAGTAAGAGTTTATTCGCAGCACTGTTGGCGCCCAGCGTCGCGCGCCCATACGTCGTGGCAGGAACGAAAGGCATGGCATTTAGCCGTCACTGGTATGTGGATTTTACAGAAGTCACACGTTCGGCCTCGATAGGAGGTAGAAATCTTGAAGAACGTGTTGATAAGCGGAAAAAACGAGGAAACAACACTCGACGCACCACACACGTAAGCAGGCGAAGCGATACAGAGGTCCCGCGCAAAGGTAACGAAATGCAGCGCCAACGTCGTACGGGAATGAGGATACGCTAGGAATATTTCAAACGGCAAACCTAAGTCCACAGATCATAAATCCCTAGTCTGTCTTGTTAGAGGTTGAGCAGGGAATGCAGGGAGGGTGAAACGGAAAGGGATTGAAGTGCTGAATACGGAGGAGGGAAAAGAGGGAGAAGCATACAATCGCTAGGAATAACTCGAAAGACTAACCAAACCCAGTATGGAGATCTGTGGTATGGACAATATCCGAACGAAGGAATAGAGGGAATAAGGGGAACGCTAGGACTAAGAAGAATGACTAACCTTAATCTGTGTAGTAACACGCACAGGGAGGAATGGAGGGAAGTGGAGGAACGCTAGGAATAGTACAAATGACTAACCACAGTCGGTAAGCACATCCCGAAAGACAGCCACGTTTTTATTGCTTATCTCCATTTTACTGGGTTATCGACTACAAAATACTGTTTCCTACTGAGACATACTTTTAAAACTGTTGTTTCATATTTGCCTGTTTATTTAATTATGAACTGAAATCCATAATTTATTTGCCGTATTTCACAGCATTATGTACATTAAAGAAGTGCTTTGAAACATGTTTTTTTATTATTGTTTTCTTTGTGATTTCCCAAATTTCCAGTCTGTGTAGTACTAAACATATACAGGCGATCCAGATATATGTGGCGGCTTAACTTTAAAGCCCTTCATCAGATACTTTATGTACCACCAGGTTTGAAAATCTAAAATTCTACATGTTTTGTACAGTCCTCAGAGCAAAGAGCGACTTTGGCCTTATACAACATTAATGTATTGATTCTGTATAACTGAGGTGGAGTGTTTAGTGTGCAGTATGCACCGAGTCCTTGAATCAGACTGATACATTTCACCCTTTAAAGGATTAATTATTCCAAATTGCAGCATATATCAGAAAGCCATGTAATGGGACATGTATCACTTGAAAAACAAGGACTGCATTCTGAAATGAGCAGAAATTCGACCTGTCATGATTCAGTTACAAATAAACCATCTTTCGATGTTCAGTTATACAAAACATACAAACATTAAAATAATACTCTTAGGTCTGTAGCATGTTCATTCAAGTGGGTTATGGTGCCATCAGTAAGTATAAAAACCTTTCATAAGCTTCACCTAACAAACAACCAGAGCCAGATCTTTGCTCCTTATATCATCTCCATGCAATTCCAGCAACTCATCATACTTTCTACATAGACCATCTCAAATCCAACTTGCTGGGCATTGTTTATGATGGCTTTTTTTGAGTCTAGAAAGTCATTTTCCATCATGAAGATTCCAATGTAAATTAGTCTCAGGCCAGAATTTCTTCCATCTGATATTCATGCAGTAAGAGTGACTTTATAAAAAATAGTTTGAATGATATCAATTGCTATCTTGATGTGAAACTGTTGTCATAATTCAGTTATGTTGAGACTACCAGTGGCAACACATTCCCCAAAAAGACTGCAGGAGGTTAAATGCAGGAAATGAGCTTTAAAATGCTGTGACCCTTTGAACCTATGCTAGAAGAGCAATGTGGTGTTGAGGAACACAACCTGGATATTTTCACTGAGGTATACAAACTTTGATGGGACACTGGCAGCATTATCTAGAACAACAATTTTAAAGAGCTCTTTTTTCTTATAGTTTCTCCAGTTCCTCTTGCAGTTTGCTTGAATAATATTTACTGAAAATCATTTATGTTACCCAGCTCTTCCTATTCACCCTAAAAACAGGCAATCTTATTTTTATGTGTCCCGTCAGTATCTATGGATTTTCTGAGTCACGACAGACCATCATTTTCAGTCTTTGGAAACACTGCTCCCTAGAAACAACACACCGTGGTCTTTCACAGCTTCTGTCTTCAATTTGATGGAACTGAAAGTGTAACTAGCCATATGCTTTCATATTAGGCATGTTTCACTGAGGTTAAACACCTGCTGTTACAAGCTCATTCCACAATTGGTGCTGTAAAGAGCATTGGAAGTATGATTGGCAGCTGCTGCCTCAACAGTAATTTTGAGAATGGAATGCACAGTGATTCTTCAAGTTGTTACCACCCACTGCTTGCTGTAAAAGTTATCGGTAACTTCACATCTTCATACTAACTCCTTACCCATTGAATGCCGTGTCCTAACAAAGGCATGTTCTATTGACTGATCCACATAGTCAGCATCCTCTCCATTTTCTCATTTCCAATGACTTGAATTTCATAATTCCAGTAACACTGATCTGTGGCTGCTTGAGCACTCTTATGAACTGTATGATAACAAATTGCAATGGTTCTCTCTGCTGAAGCACTCAGTCCTATGACCCCTTTGAATATTGACACTATCAAACATATTAAGAACTTTTAACTTTACCTCTAATTTTGACTATATATGCCAAAAATTCAACTGATTTTTAAAGCTCATCATTTTAATCCTTAAATTCACTTTCTTTTTTATTTGCTGTCATTTTCATAGCTGTAAAAGTTTTTCACTGATAAAAACAGAAATCACTAAGTGCAAATATGATGATAATACAAGCACTAATTTGATAGCTATCACAGTGAAATTGGAAAAGAGAAGCACATGGAGAAATCAGAATGGTAGGGTGGTTCCGGAAAGGTGTAGCGTAAGTGACATGGTATGCAGGAAGTGCTTGAAATAAAACTTTGGACATGTGAAAAGGTTAGATAATGAAACTTGATATGGTGAGGTTTGTCTGCACATAAATAAAGTTGGTGATAATCAGGCTTTGTGTTTTAAATCATGTGTATATAGACAATTTTTATATGAATTTAATTCATTATTTTGTCATTGTATCTATACAGTGTCCAGACTACACATTTCAAAAAATAATCTTACTTATGAGACAGGTTTATTAGAGTGTTAAGTGTAAATTTACATGGCTGGTCAGTACAATTCAATGTGATGTTTGGTACATAACATAATCATATCCAGTCTCTTTGTGTGTTTCGAAGTGCGTTAGGGATAAGCTGTACAACTGCATTCATGATGTTCCCACAGTAACCGCAAATTTTGAAACTTCCTGTTTGCATACAACATTCTTCGCAACTCCCCACAAAAAGAAATGTAGTGGGATGAGGTGTGGTTACCTGGGTGGCCTGATAATGGGCTATTCTCTTGTAATGAACCTATCAGAAAATGTCCCGTTCGAAAAAGTGAACGACTTCATTGTGGTAATGTAAAGGGACAACCATCTTGCTTATATGTTAAGTAAATGTGGGATTTGATCAACAGAAGAATTCTCACTCATGTCCAGGTGAATATTTATGGAAAAACAAGATAAGTTATATAGTCGTTCATTGGCCTACACTGCACAGGCTGAGGGTGTTCAAGAATAGGTTGCTGGGGAAGTAACATGAAACTGGAGAAAACTACATGAGGAGGAGCTTTCTTACAAGTACTGCTCACTAAATATTATTCAGGTGATAATTTGGAGGAGGATGAGATAGGTGGGGCACGTGCCATGTATGGGGAAAGAAAAGAAAAATTAACACATGGTTTTTGTGGGGAAACCTGAGGAAAAAGAGTCCACTAGGAAGACCTATCGTAAGTGGGGATACTCTTAAAATTAATAGTAAAGAAATAAGATGGGATGTTACGGATTGGATTAATCTGGCTTCCATAATATGTAGGGAATATATTGCAAGGACTCTGCTGCATGCAGTTGTTTGGTTTATTAAATATGTAGCATTAAGATATATCGAGAAAGATAGGTAAGCGTAAGTTGAAAATAAAAATTTTCTGGGATACGATGCCATGTATAATAGCCAATTCTTACTGACATTTCAGAGGAATGTGTTGCCTCGATATCAGCATAAAAGAATTTCGAGAACTCTCTTTGGATTTTTGGAATCCTTGGTCCCTGAAGGTAGAAGCAACAACCTCCTCCAAAACACCTTTATCTATTTACCAAATGACATGGCATCATATTCCAGAAAATTTTGATTCTTCAAAAACTGCTGCAAGAACCTCAAATTTCACATAAGCTAAAGGTATGCAAGAAAGGGTTGAAGAACATCTTAAAAAATCTTCACCCTCCCATATACATGCAACTTTAGATTGGTATTACTCTTTAAGATAGGATCCCACCTTCAAAAATTTTTTAGGTTCTACTTTTTAGGAAACACTATGTGCTACTTCTGGGGCACTAACAAAGTATGACAGCAAAACTTCAATTCATATCATTGAACCAGTCTCTATTTCTGCAGATTCTATCAAATATAAAAACTACTAAACTAAAACATATTGTAACAGAGGCATAAAAAATTCCAAGTAACATGTCCCACTTGGTCAAGAAATTCCCCGCATTTCACGGAACCCGAATGTTCATTACCGCACTCACAAGCGTCTGCCACCTGTCCCTATCCTGGGCCAGCCCAATCCAGTCCATATACCTACATCCCACCTCCTGGAGATCCATCCTAATATTATCCACCCATCTATGCCTAGGTCTCCCCAGTGGTCTCTTTCTCTCCGGTTTCCCCACCAAGACCCTATACATCTCCCTCCCAATTGCTTAATATTTACATATATATTTTAAAAGGCATGATATGAAGGTATGAGTACTCGGCAGTGCAAAGGACATGAAGAACACCAAATTTTTCATCCTCACTATGACCTTATTCACTGACACCATAGGCAATTTAGGCTTCAAACATCATGGAAGTTAATACATCTTAAATATGATGGTCTCATGGCACTGTTTATAGCAACTGTAGTCTTAGTAACTGATGATGGATACAGCAAGTTCTTTTGAAACACCTGTACATTTACAGCAGACTACAAGGCATCACATCTACAATAAGCAATCTTAATATGGTAAAGCAAAGAAGTCTTCCCTTGTGATCAGCTGTGTGAAGATGGAGTTTGCAGCTAATGTTTCAAACACTCTTGGAGCTAGTGTCATGTTCAACTGCTGACTGTGGGTATCTTGATGACTGGCCATTTCATTAATCTTATCAGCCCACAATAATGGAAACACTGACAATCTCCAAATGAACTCCATCTTCACATGGCTCACTGCCTGAGAAGATGAACTTGCACAGTTACCATCAAACTTCAAATCTGCACCACCAAATTCTCACCTGAAGTACAGGTATAGCTTCATGGAAATGAACATTTAATTATATCTTGGAGATTTTAGGTTCTTTTAATAGTGATTGTTAACATTAGTGTAACATCTCAGGAGGAAGCAATCTTTACCACATACTTCATATGCAACTGGCTTTTCAAGGAAATAAAATGTACTGCCTTTCCTTGCTCTTCTTATTTTAATTAATTTCCTGATTTATGAGAGATAAATCATGACACTTTCTGACATCAATTAATATTAATGAATGTTGACAATTATAGTTAAGAAAAGCAGTATGTTTTCAAAATATGTTTAACAATATGATGTCATTTAAGTCTGAAAGAGCAACGTTTACAGAAGATGACAAGGGTGGAAAAGTACTTCTGGTTTACAATACATGATCCTAGCTTGCAAGGATAATTTACCAAACCAACTAAAATAACATTTAAATTAAAAAGTAACACTAGTCATGAGATTAGTGATCTTTTCTGCAAAGTCACTTAAAAAACTTAACACAGTGCAAAAAAAAAAATGTTTAAATGAGACATAATTATAGAGTGAGAAAAGTTAATACTGCAAAGATAATAACCTGAATTCAACATACTGGCCATGGATATATAGCTGAAAGATTACTGCCAAAACATATTCAAATTACCATAAACAACTAATCCTAAGTTTAGTAACAGATGGGCTACAAATAATTCAAGGACAACAGTACAGTTGACTTAATTCTTAAATTTTATATAATGCAAAAACAACTTTATATACAGGGTCACTATTAAATTTGAAAAAATAATGGTTTGCACTTTCTGTCAGCTTGTTACTGTATTATTGTAGCCCAATGAGCTGACTGCCCACACATGGCAACAGAAAGTCAAAACGATAGCTTCCAGATAAACTGAGTATCCTGTATAAAGTCCTTAAAGTAGTATTAAAAAAACTCAAATTAAAAATGGCACATTCTTTGATCAAAGTATGAGAAATGTAATAAACACAAACCAACGTTCTCTGCACATCACAAATTCAATGTAGTCCCAATTCTTGACCTTTATCAGTACAGAACATGCTCACACACAGAAGGCATGGACAGAGGGATAAAAAAAAGCTTCTGCATTCTAAGTTCAATATCATACAGATTCCATACTCTCACAACTGGACATGTCACTTTACAAATACTTGTACAAATTCAAAGTTTAAAAAATTAATAATTTTCTAATTATTTCACAATTTTGTCTTAAGTGACTGAATATGTTTATCATCACTTATCTGAAAATGAGAGCCAAAATAAAAAAAACAAAATCTACAGAACTGAATTTAAAATACTGTACTTCATTAACTTGAACACATGTTCTTTTCCCATTTAGCCCCACACACTGATGAAGTGCTGTTTCTGTATTTCAGGGTTTCAACCTTGTGCATTTTTTAATGGATGACTGGACTCTCTTTCTGATACAGAATTTAAAAATACTGACTGGAGAGGGAAACAGCTTATGAAGCTTTGTTAATCAGAATATCCAAACAGCATGAACAATCTATTCCAAATCTGTTCTGTAGATATCCACCAATGTAGTATACTATAAAAACAAAAACATATTAAATTTCATTTCTTAGAAGAAGACCATTATAACATGATCTACATCATGAAACTGTATAACATGGAACATAGTTCACTTCAGCTACATGAGGACTGCTGTCTTCTGTGATGTGACGCCGTGTAATTTGGAATATGTTCACCTGTGATTCAGATGAACCTACTGCGTCTACCTTTAGGGGAGAAGAGGAGATGAAGGCAGCAGATTCCTCCAAAATGTTAGCAACTTTCTACCTGACTACATGGTATCATGTTCCAAAAGACATTATTCTTATCACTGCCATAAAAAACACAAATCTCTCACACTTGTAAAAATATGAGGCTCTTATGGCAACGAATACCTAGAGCAGTTGCCTGAGATGTGATGCTGAACAGTCTGATTGGTACAAATATTTCAGAGGAACCTGCAGCTCTTACCTTCAGGGAAGAAGAAAATGAATGCACCAGACTGCTCTGAAATGTTGGTACCCAACTACCATACTTCACATTCCAGCAGACTGCAATATTGATGTATTAACAGCAGTTTTGTAGTGTATGGAATACAGTTACCTTGTAATACAATTACTTTTTTCAGATGTATTAAATAAGACAATGTATATATTTATGAAACAGAGTTTTTTGAATGATGTGTGTGTGTTTAAAGTCGAAGTTGAGTGGCTAAGACCATATGGGATTTTTGGTTCTCAAGAGTGGTGAGCATTCAAATTATGCATTTTGGGGCATGATGCTATACAACTCAGTAGACAGGTACCCACATTTTGGAGGATTCCAACTTCCAAACTACTATGTGATAACCCTGAGGACAGTAATCTGGTTATAATCAATTTAAGGTTCCAAGAATTTCCTTAAAGGAATTGAGCAAAACACAAAAAGCCTGTAAGGCTATACACTTAAGACATTTAACTCCAAACCTTACAAATTTGAGCACATGAGACAATCAATGAATGTATGATTTCTTTCCGAGTCAGAAGTCCAGAATCATGCAGGATACTGTACGCATTTGATGACATGAAATTAAGATTTTAATGAACTGAACATAAAATGAAGCAGACTGGAAAATAAGAATGTGGGAAATGGTACAACTTGTCTGCACGAGTGTTGTGATATGCACTCTGCAAGTTGAGACAATGCTAAGCAATTCCCACATCTGCCAACAATAATTCAAACATTACTTATCTCTAGACACAACAAAACAGTATTCTCATGTCACAAAAACAATCCACCTTCTAAATTCAAATACATGAAATCAATTATGGTCCAACTAATGGAACAACATCTTTCAGCAGTCTAAGACAAACATACTTGAGGATAAAACTCCAGATAACTGAAATGCTTTACATATTTTTAGCGTGATGGGTTGTCACCATTAAGGGCAATTTCAATCAGGAGAACTGTCAATGTTTGTCTCCAACATCAGGATACAAGAGGTCAGCAGGTTCCTCTGAGATGCTTGTATCTTCCTACAAAAGTACATGACATCACATCCCTGAGGACTGTAATCTTCACATCAATACTTGATTAAAGCCAAAACTACAAATAGGTTGGCCTACTGTTTTTGTTGCCAGAGAACAAAAAGTTGTCACAGGTCTTACTGTAATTTACCAAAGGTAAAAGAGCAACTGGTAACAATGATGTAAAAATAAGCTGCTACTTCTTCAGTCACTTTTGAAAGGTGTGGAAAAGATTTTAATATCTTAAATAAAGTAAACCTCAAGAACACAAATATGTGAGCAATTCTGCTACTGTCTGTATTGTCTTCACAATTCACATGGATCCTTGTAATCATTTAACACTAGGGAAGCTTAAAACTCATCTGAACTTATCTGAAGTTTCATTCTCAGAATAAAATTGTCATGGATTATACATTACACATTAATACAATCAAAATCAATAAATGTTTAAACTAAGCCAATTACACCAGAAAACAATTTGCAATATATACATAACAACTCAGCAAATATATACTTTGTTGCATAGTGGCATTAGAAGAAAATCTAAATGTATTGTATAACCACATTATGATTATGCTATTATGAAAAACCTTCTTGTTTTCACCAGTGACAATATATACAAAAGTTCAGTTTAAAATAACTGTTTAAGACAACCACAACTGTACAATATGACACAACACAACACAATACAACACAACACAACACACACTTGCTGCCAAGCCCAAGACACAGTAACATGAACCATATGCTATTATTTAAAAAAGTGCTCTAAGCTCTCTTTGGTAACTAGCTTGCTCGGTAAGAAAAAGCTATACTACAATACTACACAGGCATGCTGTTACTCTCATATCCACAAATCTCACATTCATGCATTCCAGCACTTGGTAGAATCCAAATGAAGCTACAAGCAGTTACTGATACATACTTATTATATGTAGCAGTCAGCTCACTTATCCCAGTCTTGATTACTCAATGTTAAGACAAGTTGAAATTTATTAGTAGTAGTATTTATGTCAATACAGGCCAAAATACTGAAAGGTATGTCAATGACAAGATATATGAAATGCTGTCCTTGTCCAACTTTTGTGCTAGTCAGGACTTACTAATAAGCCAGGAAATGAACGTACATGCACATGAATTTTGTTGCAATCAGAGGTATAAATTCATTTTATAAAAAGTTCTGACTTTGACATGTATATGTATGAACACACACACACATGTAGTAGTAAACAAAATGCATGATATTTGAGGTTGTCAGGGTGACAGTATTGAGATAATGGTCTTTCTGGGTTATGATCCCATGTAATTTGGTAAACAGGTACAGCTTCTGGAAGAACTATGAAAATGGAGACACTGCATTCCTGAAAATTGTTCGTACCTCTCAAACTAAACATTTGGTATTATATCCCAGAGGGCTGCAATTTTAAAATAAACGCACGTACATTAAGTACAGACTGGCTTACTAACCCTCTTTTGTGCCTAGTTTCCTTCTTTTGGCTACTTGGAATGGAGTGTCACATGACATACCTGTAGCATGGAAAGGGTTAACAACTGATTTCATGCTTCACTGCATACAGTTAAACCCTGTTAAGAGTGCCACCCTCACTTAGCACCCATGAAAATCAGTAAAAGCTAAGTTCCCTGTTAGCAGTTCTATTTACTTCCACAAATTGTGGCAAACAGTGGTGCTTTATTGGAGACTTTGCTGTCTTACCCAGATTAGATTTGTATGTTCAAGATGACTGACGTTTCATAGACTGTGATGTATGATTGTGAACAAAACTAAACACTATATACAACAATCAGGACTACTTAGTATCTGGACTTAACCATAATCTAGTGGTACAGAAAAGGCACCAGACAATGGGCAAAGCCCAGAAGCCATCTTTTCTACATGAAAGCACAACTTATATGAGTACTTGTGTCAAAACAGCATCTGAAAAAGTGAAAGGAAAAACTTATGCTGTGACTTGAACCAGCAAAGTTGACCTTTGCATCAACATTAGTCTCCTGCTACCTGTCTACCAGTGAACAGGATGACCATGAGTGTACCATCACTCTTGCCATTTACACTTTACCTACACAATGGAATTTTTATGATTTTCAGAATAAACAAGAACTATATCACTAAACAGCAATAACTGGCTTGTCTTTGCAATGGTGATGCACTGTTCACTGTGAAATACAAATTTAATATTTACATACATGGTACATGATTTGTAGGCTTCAGAGGGTTTATGCAATTAGGGTAGACACTTCAAAGTTAAGATATGGTTGGATGTTGAACAAACTGAGCAGCAACTGTATTTTGAATTTCAAGAGATCAATACAATGATAAAAAGTTTTCCCAACATGATGCTTTCCTCATCTACAAAAAAGAAAAACCTGACCATTGAAAATGGCACAAGAAAAATCGTCCATGCTGTACTTTCTCCATTTTTCCCCAAAAGCCCATCAATATTTACTCCAGCTGCACTTTACACAAATGATAAATTTAGATCTACCAAGATCAGAAACTAAATAACTCATAACTCAAATGAGATAAGGTGCCCAACATTTCAGTTCCAGACTACAAAGAAAGTACATATACAACAAAATAAATGTGACAATTTACAGGCTACCATTCTAATTAGCCAGGCTGCATAATAATAATAATAATAATAAAAAAACTGGAGGATTGATGGTAAGATGTCATGTAATATATGTTTCCTATATGCTTTCCCTGGCATGCAATGCATTCTTGCAATCAAGATTGAAAATTAACCCAACTGCTCATAACAGACGTTCTTCAGTGGCTCCAATTTCACCCCTATGTGCTCTTTCAACTCCCTGACTATGCCACGTTCATTCACATACACTTTGGCTGCCAAGCGTACCCTAGAAAACGGTCAGGCATAGAGACATCACGAGAACTCCCTGGCCAGGTGGTCACCAAAATGTGATAGGAAGTGCCTGGGAACGAGGGTCTAAAACAATCTACTGATTCACGTGCTGTGCGCTATGTGCACTGTCTTCCAGAAGCCAAAGCTTGGCTTAAATGTCATCAGCATCCACTTATACCCAGTATTGGTCCATGTCATGCTAAGTTTACAGTCACGGTACAGTTTCTTTCTCAGAGACGCACTATCCAGTAATCAGAAAAGCTCAAAATCTACATTGAAAGGTGCTTCTGATGTGTGCAGCAGTTTTTCAAACATCTGACACAGCTGTTTACCACTTCAGTATTGGCAGTTTTGTTTACTCACATAACCAAAGGAGGGTGTGTGCCTTATCACACATAATAGTCTTTGAAGAGCACCGGTATCTTCATTCAAGACATCCTTGAACTGGCTGCATCCACTACAGTTTCTTCCACTTCATACACTAGGGTATGAAACTGCATGACTTGCAAAGGACAATGACACAAAATTTGGCCCTGCCATTGCAGTAAACTTAATAAGAGTGAGTTCTAAAAATTGACAAATTTTATTGGTGCACCATTTATAAACCCATCATCTACCCAGCTACACCTCAAGCTTTTACAAAACATGTCATTGAAATTTTTCATTGACAAACCTGCCACACTATGGCCTTGGGATAACCTCAGCCTCTAACTGAAATGAGTACCAGGAATATTTCCAGGGGTGTAGAGGTTGCCAGTGAGTAGGGCTGACCCTACCCCTGCATGTACTGAGTGTCTCAAAATCTTGCAGCCTCAACCTCCTGAAACTCTTGGGGTCTGTAATTGGCTTGTACAGGGGTTGCATTACCATATGTTTGGAGTGAATCTGGAAAATCATGAAAGACCTCAATCAGAACAGCCAACGACTAGGCTGAGATTCAAAACAAGCATCTCCCAAATATCTATCAGGAATGTTAACACTACACCATTTGGTACACACAAAGAGAAAGAATAAAGAGCATGTAACACAAAACAAGAGGGCTTTACATTCAGTCAACTGTTCTTTTGCTATGTAAACATCAATGCACGATGGCAATGTCAGTGTAACAGGATTAAAACTAGGTGACTCATCAAGAACCAGTTGCTTTTCGAAGAAATGGGAGAAAATACTTTAACACTGAACCTTAGAGAAGAACCAAACACAGCACAGACAAGCATGTACACACAAGCACACACACACACACACATGCATGCAGAAAAAGACAGATGCAATTAAGACTGCTGAAGGGTTGAAAATATATTACAAAAATGGCAGCAGGTATGGGAAGTAAAGGAGGACTGACAAGCCTTCCCAATGCAATACACTGTAATCTAACAGTTGGCAGCCTGTACAAGCTGGTTGTTCTTCCTCTGGCAGACCGAGGTAGCCTACAGAAATGTTACAAGTAAACATCTTTGGTTTCACTTCTCTTGAAACATGAGGGCTGCATTTCTATCAACACAGTTCAATTCCAATACATCACAATGAAATGTTTCCACACTACAATTTGATTCTATTAACCTGAAATTTTGAGTTGTCTGGGATGTCCTACACATCATGCATGTAACAAACTTGACAGTACACTTCATTCATCAAAAAGAGAGACAGAAAAAACAGGGTCTGCTACTATGTGGATATGCCTGCCAATTGTGATGAAATTTGTACACATTTTGGAGCCTATGCACTAAGATCTCCTTTACTGTGGTTTACCCTGATGATGGAGACACAACAGTCTCCAAAACACTGTTGCTGCATTACCTCCTGACAACATCCTTAAGCATGTGATCATTCAATATCATGTACCAGTAATGTGTTGATTTTCACGTTTTATATCCATCAAGTGCATAAAATTAGTACATAAAGGAGCAGTATCTGCCAATTGCATATTTTGAGTAAGTTTTTAGATGGAATATAATTCCACCTACAAATCTACTCAATGATTTCGATTAAAATTTGTTATGGAGAAACTCTGTTTTGTTGATTATCTTAATTAAATGTGAACTGAAGTCTGTTAGCAGCAACTGTTCACAGAAATGCACTTCAGTAAAGTAATTTATTTCAGATGGCATTTTCCCGTTTCAAATTATGACCTCTTGCTATCAAAAAACAAACATATGAAATAAAAGTACAACTCTCTCAAAATATAAAAATTCTTATGTTACCTTTTATGCACAAAACTTTCACTTCAATCTTTCATTTTATTAGAATACGATGAAACAAAAAAGTTTTGTTCACTTTAATTCTACTAAACAAGCATGGACCAGTAAGATGAACAGTCCCTGACTGAAACATTGGTAAGATCAGGCATGTCGTGGACAGAGAACGGGAATGTGATAATTAAATCACAATTCTGCTACAAAATTTAAAATACTCTGCAAGGTAAAGTTGTTCCTGTGCTTTGTTATGCAATATGAAATGAAGATGTATGAAAAAGTGGAAGTATGGGTGAACCTTTAGCTGCAACACTTTATACACAGGAAAACAGTTTGAGCACTTGCAACATGTCACAAAGACAAAACCCCCTGCTGATGCTAACACATTCGTTCCAATAACATGGAAGCAAATAGTCACTCCATTGAAACCAAAGTAACAAAACCAAGCTTGCTTGTGATTAATCATATCTGTTCTGTACAAATGATGACTGAAACAGAACATACACTAGATTTTTATTATTCATATATGGCTACATACTTGTCCTGGTATTACTCAATCACTAGAGGCTGTGACAGCTCAGTCAATACAATGACCGGGCTACATGCTATACAAGCAATGAACTGGTCCCAAAACATAAATAAGAATTTCTGGCATTTCTCAGTATATGAAAGGTGGGATAGGCCAGTGTAGTGGTTAAACTACTGACTGGACAATCAACTGCCAGAAGGAGAAAGGGAATTTTATCCACAACACTGAGACCAGCCAGTTCAGTCTAGTATCTAATGGGTAAAATGCAGCTGTCACTCATATCCATCCAGTGCCATGATTAAAAACGAGTGGACCCCTTGGCATGGTGCTTAAGAAAGGACAGGAACACCTTCACCTTTACCTTACTGATGTTACACTTCTGCTGTGACTGTTACAGTATTACATGCATAACAGTTCATTACTTATTATGTCCAAGGTATCATATAAGGGAATTAACTACAGTAGTTCCCTACATACATCAGTAACAAAATCCAATGAATTGGAAATTTGAGTCTTTCAGATGCTAAGCAGGTAAGCAGAAGTAAAGCAAAAGACAACAAATCAACAGTGGATTAAAAAGTGTCATACATAAGAGTCCCAAAAATAATTTTAAAAAATGTTATTCTGTTATTTCTTTGTTCAATAGTATGACAGTAATAGACTGAAATTTTGTATAAAGAGTAAAACAGCAGGACTGAATGCATAATGTGGACTGGAGACACACAACTCATGAACACAACAATAATATCTGAAGATGTGCAGACAATGCTCATTGCTTAAAAACAGTGGTGTACATTAAAACCATCCTGCAGAACTGACTGGTAAGCCACAAGCACCATCATCCCCATCATCCATGGGACTACTTTCAGTGGCCTCAACAGAGTTTAGTTGGTAGGAGATCCACAAGTATTGCTAATTTATGCATAATGTTTACCAAAGAAGTCTACAATATATGTGGGCATATACATATATTAGTAAGATCAGAAATGCACGTCTTCATATACCACGTCTGACTTAACATTTAAATTTGTATGAAAATTTAAGGTGCGAATATTTTGATGGTGGAGATGGCAGGTTCCTCCTAAAAATCGGTAACCATCTAAATGAATGTTCAGAGTTGGAAGTCAACAAACCACTTGGAAAAGTTTACAAACTTTGATGGTGATCATATTTTTGGGTGCTGGCATCACAGGGCAGTGACCTGTGTTGTTAATGTTTTGGATCAACATCCAGCTTCTTTCTTCAGGACTAAACACTGGTCATTATCATACATGTAACATGTTCCTCCAATATGTCAGCATTACAGTTCAAGTCCATATGAACACAAAAAATTTATCATCTTCATCATCCATGAAACAGTCTGAAAGCTTAAACTCATTAAGTTTCTAGTTTTTAACATCAGTTATTTTCTGTGTATCGTAATTACCTGGGCACAAAATATCTTGATGGTAGCAATGTAGGCATTAAGAGAACAATATGAAGAACATGTGCAGAAATACTGAAAACTATTTAAAAAAAATATGTAGGCTGGAATATTGTCAAGTACACTGTTCAAGACTTATTTTCTTATAAATGTCCCATTTTTGTTTTCTACTGAGCATGTTACAACAATGTTCACATTTCACAGTAAAGAACAATCTGAATTTATACAATAAAACTGACATTTTACACTTTTTACACACAACATATTTAATATATTTGCCGAGCTGGAACACTCTGACATACTCTGCACAATCTAGAACTTCAAACATTTAAATATGACCATTTCAGGCAGAACCAGGTATAAATTCATAACCAGCATTATTCATATACATACAGGTTGGCAGTAAAGCAGTTGTGCTAATTTTTAGACCAATGACAGGAATGGTGAACCACAGGCACTAGTGCCAATTTTGGTGCTTACAGGCAATTGATGGTAATAGTAATTTCTGGTATCTTCTATACATGTGTATGGTTTCACTTGATAATTCATGTTCATGAAGCCATTTGCTTTTTGTAAGATACATTTTTATACTACTTTACATATCCACCCCACCCCCCCAGTATGATTTAGTTAAACATCCTTCCTGACAACATTGTGGTTAACCACATAAAGACAGTAACCAGAAAGCATAATAATGCACTACCTTGCTGATTACCTTGAACTGTAAAAAGCAGAGAGAAAATTTAAGAAGTTCTCTCTCAAATGAAGTATGTGCAATTTGTTTTACTATCTAAACTGCAGACACTATGAACTGAAGGGATGTATACCAAGATGGGTAATGCATGAATAACATTAACATGAGGTGGTCCTTGCAACCATTGTTGCAGTGGAAAAGCAGTAAGTACTACTATTCTCTGTGTTTTCGTAGCCTTAGTTATCCAGCATGCACTGCACATGCACCATACTGTCATCTGTGGCCTGTCTTGACTCTACAATATTTTCCCACATTATCTCACAAATGGCACAAATTTTGAAAACAGTTATTGAACACAAAATGTGTTTTCATTTTATCTACAACTTTTTTCTGGAATATTTCTCATTCTATGAAGAAAGAGGTGTGATATCATCAAAAATGTATATTGGTCTTCAACTGAAATACCTGTCACTCGTGTATGATTTTAAAGAAACTTGAATTTCTTCAAACAATTGTCCAAAAATACTCAAATACAAAATTTCATGAAAATATGTCCAGTGGAAACAGAGTTCTTCCATATGGACAAAGGTAGCTGCTTTTCACAATTTTGCGCATAGGACTACAAATGTGTAGCAACATGTATTTCATCAACCAGCCAACAGTGGAGTAGCAAAAAGGTTCACCATGCCTGAAATATGTAATGTATGCTCTTATCACAACTGCATTAACAGGACTTAATTTGCTGTCGAGGCATTTATACCCCTGTTGTCATTATCTTGGCTTCCAAGTTTGAATTCCATGCCTAGGATTGAGCAATAAACAGTTCTGAGGTGTCTATGCATGTTTTGTTAATAAAATATTCAATTTTGATGGGAGCCATCCCATTGTGTTAGTCAATATTCAATAGAGTGGTTTATTCAGTCTTAACACAATATCAATACACAGTCAATAATACTTTTTTTTTTTAAGGTTTTGGTCATAAGGAATATCAAGTAGGTCCTTCATTAATTGGATTGTGATTTTCACATTGAAGGTGTATGGGAGGGGAATGTATATTCCAAGTTTTTTGGAAAGCATTTTAGTTAGTCTGTATGCTGGAGCATTTTTCCAGTTTACTATGGGTGTAATGGGGGAATCTGCCTTGTGAATTTTTATTAGGCCTCTGATCATTGGAGGCGTAGGGCTAAGATTAATGTATTTCCATCTTTTGTCTTTTTGTGTGATTGACATTTGTTAAAAATAAGTACCCATGCACACTCTCAGTTATTCCATAACTAAGTCATAATACTACACCCAACTAAAATTATGCTTACTATTACAGAAATACCAACACAGAATACACAAAAACACCCATCAAATAGAAACATATACATCAATCTCGTGCAACAATTTACGCATCTGCCATACCATCAGCAAGCATGAATGCGTACTAAATACATCACGTGACACAAAACTATGTTTATAAACAGATCAATCACGTACGCATATATACAAGTGATACAAGTTTATAGTGTGTGCGTGTACACAACCTTGAACTTGGCCTCCTATAGGATGGCTTGAGCATACTTGTAATATAAACTACTATTTCAGAATTAAGAATATATGCACAGATATACGACAAAATTTGGCTCCAATTACATGCATATATACACCCAGAGTAACACAACTTTAATTGAACATCCATTTGACATGAGTTATAGAACAACTTGATATGTATATACGATGTGACATAAGTTTTACTATGAAAGTACCTTCGCACTGATAGGAATACTTACGTTTGTAAAAATACATTCTGTCAGTAGATTTTAAACTTGAAATTAAAATTTTAAACTGGTATGATTTTATATAAACACTAGAGTATCCCATAATGTATGTACACACTAAATGTACCTCCATATGGAAAATACTGACCTGAAGATGGTTTGGTAAAACTGAAACATGTAGCCCAAACTATGTATTATTGACTATATACTGATGTGTTAAGACTGAATAAACCACTATTAAAATATTCAGTATTACCATTCTGAGTAATGTACAAATTAAGTCCTGGACACAAACCTCCATGTAACACATCCTTGGAAGTTAACACATAATAAAATGAAGCATATGTTCGTACAACAACACAATAAAAACAGGATGCAGTAGTTTATGTCTTCTTCCTCTGTTTATCTAACTAGTCTCTTATGACTTCCCACAGTACAGCTTTTCCTTCCTTATACGCAGCTCAAATTCATATCATTCCAATACACACTGTCTATAAAGATTTGAAACTCCATGATCAACATTGCCAGACAACATATTTTCTTTTATATCTCTGAACAGTAGATACATTCTTTGTGATTTGATTTTTCCAACAAAATGAGTACTGACAATAATTAGGAAGTATCAAGATTTATTATGTACATACAATCAAATCTCAGTTACAGTGACTCTGTATGTGGAAGGCAGAAAAACAAAGTACCAAAACCTGACATCTACAGATCAAAATAGTATTCTAGTAAAATTATAGGACTACTGTCTGTTATGGGATTCCAGTATATTTCATTATTATGTGGAAGGGTTATTCAACTGATGGCCTGTGGACAAATTCAGCCCACAAATGGGTAAAATAACTGACTGTTAAAACATCCTGAATAATGTTGTCATAAATGAGCATCATTCTAACATCTTCAGTATTAGGAATTAACTGGTACCACAGAATATTTGATACTACAGATGAGATGTCACTTAAACTGATGATGTTATAACCATTGCACCTGGCTCCATTTGAGTCAATAAAATGCTTAATGTCTCAGCACATGAATATCATATACTGATTTTATGTCTTAAGTCTTAATTTTACATTTTATACTGGTCAAACAATACTTCAGAAAAGGTACTGGCCTCCCTACTTGTGAATTCTCCCAGGCTGAACTAATTGCAAAACCCTGATATGTGTGTTGCTGGTTTGAAAATTATGCTTCTAGCACATTACCAATAAACATTTTGGTGTGTTTTACAACAACAGTGTCTAAAAATGTGAAAATTCTAAATTATCCACGGTTTTCCAATTATTCAAGTGCCAGAACCTAAACCCTACTCAGAGATTTGGTTGTATGTATTGCTGTATTTCCTTGCTTTATTTTAAGCAGCCTATGAACAGGTGCATACAACGTAATTGTGTCAAAATCTATAACTTTCAACAGAACAACTTCAGCACTCAACACTATTTTCAGAATTTACACATACTTATTACATTAAGATGTAATCAGAATGCCTGAATTTAAGTCAAATTTCACCTTCTTACCGAATTTTATCATATAAACTGTAACTAATATCATAAAGTTGTGATTAAAAAAACTCTGAAGACATGTGATACATGTCTGCATTAACACAATCAATATCCTGGACAGGCAATTACTTGGACTTTATTCTCATCCTTGTTTAATACTGAAAGATTGTGAAATAAATCAAAATACCAATGGACCCAAGGAACAAGTACACCCAATTTCACACACAACCAATGACGTCTTCTTGGGCAGATACATACTGTAAAACCTTAAAATCTTTTATATCCAAGCACAGAAGAAATGGATTATAAACAATTTGGGTGCTTCACCTTCTTAACCACACAACATGACCAAACATATTTGTAATAATGAAATATACCTGTAACATTTAGAAGAACAATAACCCAAAGTGAAGGGCTGCTTACTATCATGAGTGGGGCATGGTTATACTGATGCTCATGTGGTTCGAGTGTTTAGAGGCTGAAGGAAGATAAAGAGTTAAATGTTCACCCACATCCCATTTATACTCATTTCAGTGGAAGCAAGACTGTGTTTACATAACAGAATAAACTGTTCTACATGATTCTGAAACAAGTATTAAAATTCACTGCCTGTGCTAACGTTTTCACATATGAAATGCATACAAAAGAGCTTAATTTTTTCTGTTAAAAAAATTTAAATCAAATATTGCTTGAGCATGATTTCAATAGCAGATTTCACCATGATCACACATCATAAGTAATAATCACATCAAGCAGTTATAAAAAACAGTTACAGGACCAGGATATGAAAATTAGAGTTATCACAACATACAGGATTCAAAATGACGTAAGCAATAATGTGCTGATACAGGACTACACGAAACTAACAAGAAACATGCATACATTTACAAACATGTATTACAGAAGCAACTAGTTTTAATGCCTACAACACACATATGTATTGCTTTAGTTCTTAAAAAAATAAGCAAAAATATTTACATGCCGTGAAAGATCTATATGCAGCCAGGAAGAAGTACTGACTCTTCTGTTTAGGAATAGTACAATGCTTGCAGTCAAAATACAGAAGCTGCATTTGTTATAGCAGAAATAAACATTATTGCAACCACTACTTTCACCCCTTTTGTACTATGCAGTTCTAGAATATTATCTACAAGAGCCGAATATGATAAGATGACCTGTTCTCTAAAACATTACAGGGGTGGCCAACACTCCAGACAAGAACTCTATACACAGTACAAAAAGCCTCACTGCACCAGTTAATTTGTTTAGTGATCTTTGCATCATCACCATATCTCATTTAACTTATTAAAGATAAGCAATTTTATTATTATGACCTTTAAATATATTTAATTATCAATTAGGTGAAAAGTTATCATTAAATAGATATAATGGTAATTTTCTATCTAATATGTGTAAATTCCTACTTTAAGTTCTGGCTTATGTATACAAAACCTAGTAAACCAACAATCCTAAATGTATCTTGTAGTTTTTAAAAAAATATAAGTTTAGGATTGTTGGTTCACTAGGCCTGAGAGCTTATATGGCTTGGTTGATCTCTCCTTTCCCTGTCACACCTATGCTTTGCTTAACTTTACCACAACTGTATTCCAGGTCACTTCTAAGTTGCCTCAGTGGATACCTCAGTGCCAATGGAGCAATGACCACTATATTTTACCTTACTTCATTTATATTTTTGTTATAATTTCAACTTTGTTTTTATTCTACTTTTACCCTATACCCCCTGCCAGAATCATTCCACCATACTCGACACTCACCCATCCCATAATTTACAGTCTTGCAGCTGTACATTCACACCCCTTGATGCTCTGTATCATGACGACTCTTGCCAGCACACCATGGCCCCACCAGTGCATACCACCACCACCCCTGACTGTCTCAACACCCAAATCATCTTTCTATACTGGACTTCTACACAATCCTAAAACTCATGACGACTCTTGCCAGCACACCATGGCCCCACCAGTGCATACCACCACCACCCCTGACTGTTTCACCACCCAAATCATCTTTCTATACTGGACTTCTACACAATCCTAAAACTGAATCACATTACATGCACAAGTATACATGGAATCAAATGAGATGTAATGTTTTTTTTTTAAAAAAAGCTATATAGCTCTCTCATTACTTCTGCAATTTCTATCCTTTTATGTACTTCTCTCTTTTGTCTCCCCCCCCCCCCCCCCCATAAAAAAAAAATTTTTTCTTAAAAATGTATTTCTAAAATACTTTATAAACCCCCTTTGTATAAATTCATTTAAA
>Ga0131853_10000840_pt1 | contig 55114 bp, 51 predicted proteins | sample TergutLab28metaG_FD_92764 | JGI IMG/M metagenome (GOLD analysis project Ga0131853, IMG submission 92764) | Labiotermes labralis P1 segment gut microbial communities from Petit-Saut dam, French Guiana - Lab288 P1 (version 2) (version 2) | ecosystem: Host-associated > Arthropoda: Insects >...
AGAAAAGCTCGGCTGGCTTGCACCGCTTGAATTGCGACGCCAATTGACGACAGCGTAGCGATAACTCATTTCACTCACCCATATTTTTACTTTTCGCTTGTCTACTTGACAGGGGGCGCGGCATTTATGTCTGGATATCCCCCCCGTCGCCGCCTTATCCACGGCAAGGTCGGTAGTTTATAAACCCTGTGCCACAATTTTGGTAACGCAGGGTTTCGTTCCCTTATTCACCGAGGATGTTGCTTTTGCAAGCACTAGTTGGATACCATTCACAAGTGCCGCAAATATCATCCATTATGGCACTTGTCATCTGTTCGTTGATTTTTGAGATAATATTTTTGTATTGATACTGCCTTTCTTCAACCCCAAAGTAATCAACCACTTTTTGGTCAAAAAAAGTTACTTTTTCGTTGGAGCTGCATAAATCATCTCCAAGTTTTTTCGGGCACTCCTCGCAAATGTCATCTGTGGAGAATACAATTTGAATTGTTACATTCGCATCACTTCGCAAGAGGTTTACGATAGCGGTCATATTCTCGACAAAGGTATCGCTGTATCCACTTCCACTAAATCCCTGTGTGCAAAGCAAGTGATGGGGACGCAATTTCATAAGTGCATTTCTCCCTTTGCCGCAACTCGTTCACAACGCTCTAAATAGACACACCCATGACAAACATCTGCAAGTTTTTGGGGATTCAGGATCTGGTCACACAATTTGTCTCGTAAACTGCTCCAAGGGGCAGGATCGTCTGTGACTTGGTCGCATAGTGAAAGGACTTTCTCGTCAGATGTTGTTACCTCATGTTCTTTACTGCACACGCCAATTTCATTATGTGGACAATGCGTACATATCACATCAAGCGCAAAAGTCATCGTGATTGCTTTTGTTGGATCAGCGGCAATCTCATAAAGCAAACTACGCATGATGTTTGAGTACGGTGTACTGTGTCCCGCTGGATTAAATAGCAAAAGACATAAAGTGTGGTGCGGGCGCAGGAATAGCTGCTTTGTATGTAACATGGATTTTCCCCCTTGCTATCAGTTTGCGATATAGTATTTTTCCAATGCCTTTCTCATGATTGGAGTAATCACAAAAACGAGACCCATCTTGAGTAGCTCAATCAAGATAAACGGAGTAAAGGCAAGGAAAAATGCCGATTGCAGACTGGATCCTGTGATAAGGGCAAACTGGATTGTTCCCATCGAGAGGTTGAGAAGAGATCCCAAAATGAGTCCGAGAGCCAGCCAAATGAGTTTCTTCCTATCAGCGGAAAAACCAACAATAAATGCCATAAGAGGATAAGATAGAATATACCCGCCGGTAGGCCCTATGATGAAATGAAATCCACCATGAAATCCTGCAAACACGGGAAGCCCCACCGCTCCCAATAGCACATATACAAAAGCCGCAATTGCCCCTTTTTTCGCCCCCAATACAGCGGCGACAAACGGAATGATGAAGGTCTGCAAGGTCATAGGCACGCCACCCGGCAAGGGGACGGCAAGCTGAGAAACGGCAACAATCAAGGCGACAAAAACACTGATGACACACATATCACGGATGGACATTTTAGATTGATTCATATTAAAGGTTCCTCCTACTTTGTTTTTGCAAAGAGTATAACAGAGGATGCCCTTATTGTCAACTCAAAATGTTTTTAGGTTGACAATAAGGATTTGAAGGGATTCGCCCACAGCATAAGCATATAGCATACTCCAACCCCGCAAGAACGCCACGCCGTGATAAGTGAGATTATTAACACTCAAAGGTGGCTGCACCCCCATTGTAACTCCGGCGCACCCACGGGACAAGATAACGGCGCATTATCCTATTCCGTGGGTTTTGTGTTTTTGTGCCAACAGTCGGGTCGCAAAACTAAATCAAAATTGCGTTCATTCTGACTGCCAATTTGGACGAAAAACTCACAAACCCCACATCTACAATCATCGCAAAAACTCCAAAACCTTACTCCCGCCGCCGCGCAAAACAAGCCCTTGGGCGCGACTTAACTTCGGGACAAATTGCAGTGCCCCCTGTCAAGTAGACAGATGAAAAATAGCGTTTACACCAAGAAAGGAGCATTACAACGCGAAATATATCGACATCAAAGCGCACCAAAACCCGCGACATCGGCATGGAGCGGTAGGCATGGCGAGAGATGGGTCTGTGTTTCACAGCCTATCGAAAAGGCTTGATTTCCGGGTGGTTTTATGGTATACTCACGCCGTGGGTAGAAACATTATCTACTCTACGCACACACGCACCCATCGGCGCGTGAAGTTTATATTAGGTGCAGGATAATTGAATGAGATTATTCCATGTTAGCGAAGACCCAAATGTTGAAATATTTCATCCACGACTTCCACGGCGGGAAGAACTCGACCCGCACATTGGGTTAGTTTGGTCGCTAACCGAACCTGCGTTGCCTAACTGGTTGTTTCCGCGTGATTGCCCTCGTGTTGGCTATCGAGATTGTGATAATGTTACCCCGGAAGACATGAAAAGATTTTTTACATCGGGAGCGCGCCATATCGTTGCCATAGAAAACGATTGGCATGAACGACAACTTAATGCAACGCTCTATGTTTATGAGTTTGACCCGACAAACTTCTACTTTGACGAAGTTGCTGGGTTTTATGTCAGCCAAAAATCTGAAATCCCCATTGATATGGTAACCTACACAAATCTTTATGCAGAACTGTTTAATCGCGGTGCAGAAGTGCGGATAGTTGATAATCTTTGGGCTTTGCGTGATACTGTGTTTGCTTCATCACTTACAAAGTGGTCATTTTGCAAAATGGCAAACGCAAAACCCCGACCATAAATACAGCGCACCTAATAAGCAATCTACACCGGAGAATTTATATGTATTACTATTTAAACGGCACAGTCGCGCATTATGAACAAGACCTTGTTGTGTTGGACGTTGGTGGGATTGGCTATGCTTGTCACACAACGCTGGCGACTATTGCGCGATTAACGATTGGAACGCCTGTCAAACTGTATACGCACTTACAAGTCAAGGAAGACGCGCAAGACATCTACGCTTTTTTCTCGTTGGAAGAAAAGGCTTGTTTTCTGCGCCTAATTTCAGTCAGCGGCGTCGGGCCGCGATCGGCATTAAACATTCTGTCGATTTGTACCCCCGATCAGTTGGCATTGGCCGTTGCGACAGAAGACGATAAAGCGCTCACGCAAGCCGCCGGCGTCGGCAAAAAAATGGCACAGCGCATTATCTTGGAGTTAAAAGACAAGTTGGCACAACTGCCGCAAGATAGCGGCATTGCCTTGCCAAGCACCATCGACATAGGCGTTCAGAGCAATTTGCGCCAAGCTCAGGCAGCGTTACAACAGCTCGGCTACACGCCCAGCGAGGCCGGGCAGGCCGTAAAAGGCTTGAATGCCGAAGACTCAGTAGAGCATCTATTGAGTGCTGCACTGAAGAAATTGGTGTAAAGGCTTGACAAACAACATAAATATGCCATATAATGTTCATACCATGGAAATACATTTTAATATGGAGGGATACTCATGCTTAACAGACCTGAACTAAAATCTGCGGCTAAAGCCCAAATCAAAGGGAAAATCGGAATTCTATTCCTATGCATGTTCTTGATTGGTCTAATCACGAGTGCTGCCACACCTCTTCTCGGCGCAGGCCTTATCCTCGCTCCAGCATTTTCTATCAGCATGATCATGATTTACTTGGCGTTGATAAAAGGTGATGCTCCAGAAGTCGGAGATATATTCAAAGGGTTTAACCTGTTTGGCAAAGCACTTTGGTTGTCAGTCATCACACAATTCTTTGTTTTCTTATGGTCATTACTCTTCTTTATTCCCGGCATTATCAAGGCAATTGCCTATTCTATGGCACCATATATATTGGCAGAAAATCCAGATATGACGGCACGAGAAGCCTTAAACAAGAGTAAGGAAATCACGCAGGGGCACAAAGGCGAGTTGTTTGTACTTGCACTCTCATTCATTGGATGGATACTGCTGACTGTGGTCACGTTTGGCATCGCCTTTATCTACGTTGGTCCGTATATGCAGGCAACATATGCAAACACTTATAGAAAGCTATCCGGTAATGCAGAAATTTCCCCTGCCCCCACCACAGAAATTGTTGCAGAAGCCTAGAAACGTTCAGAGAGGCGCATGGCACGAGCTTATTAAAATTATTCAAAAACACAAAACACGGGCTTGACATCATCGTCGAGCCCGTGTTATACTGTTAAAGTATGCTTGTCATGGACAGAGTGCCAAATACTCACCCGCAACGATTGTATCATGGCAAGCAAGAAAAAGCAAGCACAAAACGCAGTTTGTTTCCACGCTGCCGTGCGTGTCGAGCCAGTGGATGATTATCGCGTATGACCCGTGCTTTTCATTGCTGGCTACTCACTACTAAACAATCAAAGGAGAACGCCCTATGGCAAACGCACCGCTCACTAAAGATGTCCGTTACGGCCGGACGGTTCGCAAGAGCTACTCCCGTCTCGACGAAGTCCTCGAATTGCCGAGCCTTATTGAAATTCAAAAGAAATCTTACAATTGGTTCTGGGCTGAGGGGTTACAGCAAGTCTTCCGCGACCTGTCCACCGTCACCGATTATACGGGCAACTTAGAACTGACCTTCCTCGATTATCGACTGGAAAACAAACCCAAATACCCTGTTGACGAATGCAAAGAGCGCGATGCGACTTACGCCGCACCACTTAAAGTACGTGTACGTTTGCGCAACAAAGCCACCGAGGAAATCAAAGAGCAGGAAATTTTTATGGGCGACTTCCCGCTCATGACTGACAGCGGCACGTTCATCATCAATGGTGCCGAGCGTGTTGTCGTCAGCCAAATTGTGCGTTCGCCGGGTGCCTATTTCAACGGCGAAAACAAGGCCGGCGCGGGTATGTTCTCGGCTTCTGTTATCCCCTATCGCGGTGCATGGCTGGAGTATGAGACCGATATTAACGATATCTTCAACGTACGGATTGACAAAAACCGTAAGCTACCTGTCACTTCGTTGTTGCGTGCCATTGGGCTAAAAACCAACGCCGAAATCATCGATATGTTCGGCGAAGATACGCGCATTATGGCAACATTGGAAAAAGACCCGGCACACACCGAAAAAGAGTCGCTGGAAGAAATTTACCGCCGTGTACGTCCGGGCGAACCGCCTACGGTCGAAAGCGCACAGGCGTTGTTGAAAAGTCTGTTCTTTGACGCGCGGCGTTATGACTTATCACAAGTCGGGCGCTATAAGTTCAATAAAAAACTCTCCATTGTGCAACGCTTAACAGGTCAGACCTTGGCATTGCCTGTTGCTGACCCATTGACAGGTGAAATTCTGCATGATGAGGGCGACACGTTAACTCGCGAGCAAGCGCAAGCACTCGAAGCGCGCGGCGTCAATGCCGTGACGCTGACTGTTGACGGGCAATTGGTCAAAGTGTTGAGTAATGGCATGGTTGACATCAATAATTTTGTTGACTTTGATGCTCGCACTGCGCTGAACATTCGCGAAAAAGTCACTTTTTCTGTATTGCAAGAAATTCTTGCCGAGGCCAAAGAAAAAGGCGAGAACATTAAAGAATTGATTGCTGACCGCATCAATGACTTGATGCCCAAACACATTCTGCCGCAAGATATTTTTGCTACCGTTAACTACCTCAACTGCCTTGCTCATGGCATCGGCATTGAGGACGACATTGACCATTTAGGCAACCGCCGCTTACGTAGCGTGGGCGAATTAATGCAAAATCAATTCCGCATCGGCTTCACCCGTATGGAACGCGTTATTCGCGAGCGCATGACCATCCAAGATCTTGAGATTGTTACGCCGCAATCACTGGTCAATATTCGGCCTGTCACAGCTGCTATTAAAGAATTCTTTGGCAGTTCCCCCCTGTCGCAGTTTATGGATCAGCCAAACCCGCTGGCAGAGCTAACGCATAAGCGGCGTGTATCGGCACTCGGTCCAGGCGGCCTATCACGTGAACGTGCCAACTTCGAAGTGCGAGACGTGCATTACAGTCACTACGGTCGTGTTTGTCCCATCGAAACACCCGAGGGTCCGAACATCGGCTTGATTGCCTATCTATCCACCTATGCACGCATCAACGAATACGGTTTTATTGAAACTCCGTATCGCCAAATCGATCGCAAAACACGGAAACTTACTGACGAAGTGGTCTACATGACCGCCGATGTTGAGGATGAGTTTATCATTGCGCAAGCCAACGAACCGTTTAACAAAGACGGTACATTTGCTAACCGGCGAGTCATCGGGCGACACCGCAATGAGATTGTCGAAGTTGAGTGCGATCGCATCGACTACATCGACGTATCAAGCAAAATGATGGTCAGCGTAGCGACATCAATGGTGCCTTTCTTAGAAAATGATGACGCCAAGCGCGCCTTGATGGGCGCGAACATGCAACGCCAAGCCGTACCGCTGCTCGTACCCGAAGCCCCCATTGTGGCAACGGGGATCGAGCATAAAGCAGCTTGTGACTCCGGCGTAGTGGTTTTGGCGCAAGAGGACGGCAAAGTGTCAAACGTCACAGCCAATTGCATTACGATGAAATATAAAGGCGGCGATGTTGTTGATCATAAACTAGTCAAGTTCGTGCGCAGCAACCAAGGTACTTGTATAAATCAACGCCCGTTGGTTAATGTTGGCGAAATGGTTAAAAAGGGCGATGTGCTCGCCGACGGCCCAAGCACATGTGAAGGCGAAATCTCATTGGGGCGCAATGTATTGATTGGCTTTATGACGTGGGAAGGCTACAACTACTCCGATGCCATTCTCATCAACGAACGCCTTGTGCGCGACGATGTGTTTACCTCTATTCACATTGAAGAATACGAAAGCGAAGCCCGTGACACCAAGCTAGGCAGCGAAGAAATCACACGCGACATTCCCAACGTGGGCGAAGACGCGCTGAAAGATTTGGACGAACGCGGTGTCATTCGTATCGGTGCTGAAGTGCGCAGCGGCGACATCTTGGTCGGCAAAGTCACGCCTAAGGGCGAAACCGACTTGACGGCAGAAGAGCGTTTGCTCCGTGCCATTTTTGGCGAAAAAGCGCGCGAAGTACGCGATACGTCGTTGCGCGTGCCGCACGGTGAAAGTGGTATTGTCGTAGACGTCAAAGTCTTTACACGCGAAAACAATGACGAACTGCCGCCGGGCGTCAACATGCTCGTGCGTTGCTACATCTCGCAAAAACGTAAAATCAGCGTAGGCGACAAAATGGCGGGGCGCCACGGAAACAAAGGCGTTATCTCGCGCATTTTGCCACAGGAAGACATGCCTTTCTTACCTGACGGAACGCCACTCGACATCGTGTTAAACCCACTGGGCGTGCCGTCGCGTATGAACATTGGGCAGGTGCTGGAAACGCACTTGGGTTACGCCGCGCACAAGCTTGGCTGGAAATGCGCCACACCGATTTTCGACGGCGCGAACGAAGACGACATCGAGAAAACTTTGGAGCTGGCAGGTCTGTCTCCTGATGGCAAGAGCGTTCTCTATGACGGGCGCACAGGCGAGGCATTTGACAATCCCGTTACTGTTGGCTACACCTACTTCTTAAAATTGGCTCACTTAGTTGATGATAAAATTCACGCCCGTTCGACCGGCCCGTACTCGCTGGTTACGCAGCAGCCATTGGGTGGCAAAGCACAGTTTGGCGGTCAGCGTTTTGGCGAGATGGAAGTGTGGGCACTCGAAGCCTACGGTGCGGCACATACCCTGCAAGAACTGCTCACCGTCAAAAGTGACGATATCGTTGGACGTGTCAAAACCTATGAGGCCATTGTCAAAGGCAAGAACGTACCTGCGCCGGGCGTGCCGGAATCATTTAAGGTGCTGATTAAAGAGTTGCAATCGCTATGTCTAAACATCCGTATCTTAGACAAAGACGGTGAAGAGATCGACTTCCACGCCGAGGAACCTGATTACGCCGCCGCCGACTTGGACGTCGAACCCAACTACGCCGCTGAGGAAGAACTTGAGCAAAGCGGTTATTCCATCAATGACACAGGTGCCGATTTTGATCTTTCCGGCGACTCAAACGATGATGAACTCTCTGTCGACGACGATGACGATACCCTTGATGATACTGTTGAAAGTGAGGAGCACGCATGAATCACGCACCATTTGAAGCCATAGAGATTCGTCTCTCATCTCCTGATTTAATTCTTGAACGTTCCTATGGTGAGGTAAAGAAACCCGAAACCATCAACTACCGCACGCTCAAACCCGAGCGTGAAGGTCTGTTCTGCGAACGCATTTTTGGCCCGACTAAGGACTGGGAATGTCACTGTGGTAAATATAAAAAAATTCGTTACAAAGGCAAAGTTTGCGACCGCTGCGGTGTGGAAGTCACTAAAAAAGATGTGCGCCGCGACCGTATGGGGCACATTGAATTGGCTGCACCTGTTTCGCATATTTGGTACTTCAAAGGCATTCCATCTCGCATGGGGCTGTTGCTCGACATGACGCCACGCCTGCTTGAAAAAGTGCTGTACTTCGCGGCATATATCGTCACGCGCGTTGAAGAGGGTGAAGTGCCGCTCAGCAAAAAACAAATTTTAACCGATGCCGAGTACCGCGATATGCGCGAAAAGTATGAAGATGCCTTCACTGCCGAAATGGGTGCTGAGGCGCTTGAAAAATTGTTGGCCGAAATCGACTTAGACACATTGTCAATACAACTGCGCGAAGAGTTGAAAGACGCATCGGCACAAAAGAAGCTGCGTATCCTCAAACGCTTGGAAACTGTCGAAGCTTTCCGCTTGTCAGGTAACCGTCCGGAGTGGATGATTGTCCGGCATATGCCTGTCATGCCGCCGGAATTGCGCCCCATGGTGCAGCTTGACGGCGGACGCTTTGCCACTAGTGACCTCAACGACTTATACCGCCGCGTCATCAATCGCAACAATCGCTTAAAGCGCTTGCTGCAATTGGGCGCGCCGGATATTATTGTACGCAACGAAAAGCGTATGTTGCAAGAGGCCGTTGACGCGTTGATTGACAACGGCCGCCGCGGCCGCCCTGTCACAGGCCCTTCCAACCGCGCACTCAAATCACTCTCCGATCTACTCAAAGGCAAGCAAGGTCGTTTCCGTCAAAATCTGCTGGGTAAACGGGTTGACTACTCAGGGCGCTCGGTTATCGTTGTCGGCCCTGAGCTGAAACTCTACCAATGCGGCCTGCCTAAAGAGATGGCCTTAGAGTTGTTCAAACCATTTGTTATGAAGCGCCTTGTCGGGCTCGGATTGGCAAACAACATCAAAAGTGCAAAAAAAATGGTCGAACGCTCGCGCGTTGAGGTCTATGACGCGTTAGAAGAAATCATCAAAGAACATCCGGTGCTGCTCAACCGCGCACCGACCTTGCACCGCTTGGGCATACAAGCCTTTGAACCGGTACTGGTCGAAGGCCGCGCCTTAAAATTGCACCCGTTGGTCTGCACAGCGTTTAACGCCGACTTTGACGGCGACCAAATGCCTGTCCATGTGCCGTTGTCAGCTGAAGCACAAGCCGAAGCACGGTTCTTGATGTTGAGCGCCAATAATCTGTTACACCCCAAAAACGGCCGTCCTGTTACTTTGCCGACTGAAGATATGGTCTTGGGCATTTACTATCTGACCATGGAGAATGCCAACGCAACCGGCGCGGGCAAAATCTTTGGCAGCCCCAATGAGGCATTGATGGCATATGACGCTGGTGTTATCGGTATCCATGCGCCCATCAAGGTGCGCCGTACTGGCGAATTTAACGGCCAGCCCATCCAAAGTATGGTCGATTGTACCGCTGGACGCCTTATTTTCAACGAGGCAATCCCGCAAGATTTGGGGTTTATCGACCGCACACACCCCGACCGTGCGTTAGAGCTTGAAGTTACCTATGCTTGTGGTAGCAACGAACTGTCACGCTTGATTGAGCGCTGTATCCACCGCAAAGGCTTTACTGAAAGTGCGATTCTGCTCGACAACATTAAGACACTGGGTTTCCACTACTCAACCCGCGGCGCCATGACCATTTCAATTAGCGATATGGTTGTGCCGGCTGAGAAAAAAGAGTTGATTGCCAAGAGTGAGGCAAAAGCTGTGAGTATTGATGATATGTACCGCCAAGGCTTGATTACCAACGATGAGCGTTATCGCTTGGTTGTACAAGAGTGGGAAAAAACAACCAGTGATGTAACCAAAGCGTTGCAAGCCAATCTATCTGACCTCAATCCTATTAAGATGATGGCCGACTCGGGTGCTCGCGGCAGCATGACACAAATGCGTCAGCTTGCCGGTATGCGCGGCTTGATGGCTAACGCAGCAGGCCGCACCATCGAGGTGCCAATTAAGTCAAATTTCCGCGAAGGCTTGTCCGTGCTGGAATACTTCATCTCATCGCGTGGTTCACGTAAAGGTTTGGCTGATACAGCATTACGTACCGCCGACTCGGGTTACTTGACACGCCGTTTGGTTGACGTCAGCCAGGACGTGATTATCCGTGAAAAAGACTGCGGCACAGAGCAGGGCATTACGTTGCGCGAAATCAGCATCGACGGTCAAGTCATCGTACCGTTGGGCGACAGGCTCGAAAGTCGTTACACTATGGACGATGTGTTGGATGCCAAAGGTAAGGTTGTCTTAAAAGCTGGCTCGCTGATTACCAGCGAGGTCGCGCAGCGGCTGGTTGCTAAAGGTGTCGAAAGCGTGCGTTTGCGTAGTCCGTTGGGTTGTCACGCGCGACATGGCGTATGCGCTCGTTGCTACGGTGCCAACTTGGCGACCAACGAAGAAATCAATGTCGGTGAAGCTGTGGGTATCATTGCGGCACAGTCGATTGGTGAACCAGGCACACAGTTGACGATGCGGACGTTCCACAGCGGTGGCGTTGCCGGTGTCGATATCACGCAAGGTTTGCCGCGAATTGAGGAACTGTTTGAGGCGCGTAAGCCCAAGCACTCAGCGACATTGAGTGCCGTTACAGGTACGGTCAGCTTTGAAGATATCAAGCGTGGCACAGTCAAAGTTGTCACTATCACCAACAAAGAGACGGGTGACAGTGCCAGCTATCAAATCCCATCAAATCACCGTTTCCGTGTTAAAGAGGGCAGCCAAGTCACAGCCGGTGAACGATTGACTGACGGCGCGCTCAATCCGCACGAAGTGCTTGATATTCTTGGTGTTGAGGCGGCACAAAACTATCTCATTCAAGAGGTGCAGCGCGTCTACCGCAACCATGCCGTTGACATCAACGACAAGCATATTGAAGTTATCGTGCGCCAAATGATGCGCAAAGTGCGCGTTGACCATCCAGGCGATACGCATCTATTGGCAGGCGCAATGGTTGATGTCATCGAATTCCGTGACGCCAACCAGCAAGTGCTTGACCGCATGGGCCGCGGCGAAGAAAATCTCAGCGAAGCTACCTTTGAGCCAATTATGCTGGGCATTACTAAGGCCAGCTTAGCAACCGAGTCATTCTTGTCTGCCGCGTCGTTCCAGGAAACGACGCGCGTGCTGACCGACGCCGCCATCAAAGGCAAGGTCGATCACCTCATGGGCTTGAAAGAAAACATCATCATCGGTAAACTCATTCCCGCCGGCAGCGGTATGGACACGTATAATAACCCGCAAATCAGCTACTCAGGCGGGTACGACAGTCTTCACGGCGGATATTGAAATTGCTAAAAAGAGCTGTTGGGATAACCCAACAGCTCTTTTGTTTTTGACGACTTCGTAGCATGCTTATTAGTACATAATGGCACTAAATATTTTTTCTAAAAATCATTTTAGTTTTGCCTATATATCCACAAACCTTATACAACGCCTGTGCCGAGCGATTATCAACAGATGTAGCTATATCTGCAATAATAACGCCCATTTTTTTAAACTCAGTCTCTATTTCATTTATTAATTTAGCGGCAATACCCTGCCTGCGATATTCATCATCTACGAACAATTCACCCACTGAACCATGTGGCGTTTTATAGCACATCGAGCGGCATATTTCTCCGCATATAAAGCCGGCAGGTGCGCCATTCGCATATGCAATCATTACTATTTCGCGCGTATTATTCTGCAAGGAATCAATAATCAATTCCTCAGTTGTACAATTGCCATTAAAAACAGCGTTGAGCCTATATAGAGCAGGAGCGTCCGACAATTCTGCTTTCTTTATTCGTATATCCATCGTACATAGCTCCTCATGTTCCTGACATAAATTCCCTACCCTCTTTCGTCAAGAGAGGGTCCCCACAGGGATGGGTGTTTTCCCACGCCGTGCGCAATAAAAATATATAAAACTTTCTACATCACCCAGACAACCCCTTCACCCTCAAGCTCGCATCATACAGCCCATTCCGCGCCAACCCCTCTTTACTCAACCGCGCCACAGCATCCTTCAATGTACCGCCATGCCGCACAATATCGTCTACCAACCGCGCCTCGTAAGACAGCGGCATTTCGTCACGCTCTTCTTGCCGCGGCGGCTTTTGCACAACCAGCACATACTCCCCGCGGCCAGCCTTAGCATTTTGCTCAATCGCCTGCATAACAATCTGCGGACTGCCACGATACATGCGCTCATGCAATTTTGTTAAGTCATTGCACAAGCATAACGCCGCATCATCCCAGTGCGCCGCAACCAGTTCCAATGTCTCACGCAGCCGATGCGGCGACAAATAAAATACAGCAATTGGCATAGAGTCGCCGTCGGCACGCGTCAGCAACTCGGCAATTTTCTTCTTCTCCTTGGGCAAAAAACCATAAAACCCAAATGACAACCCACTAAACCCCGAAACAGACAACGCCGCAATCAACGCGCACGAACCCGTAACAGGCAGCACCTCAATGCCGGCATCCACAGCCGCCGCAACTAAAAACGCGCCCGGGTCGCTGACGCTCGGCGTACCCGCATCACTAATCAGCGCAACATCATGTCCGCCCAGCATGATATCAATAAACTGCGCCGTCACTGCTTCCTCATTAAATTTATGACAGGCCATTAACGGCGTGTCAATGCCAAATCGCCGCAACAACACCGACGACGTGCGCGTATCCTCACAAGCAATGCGCTCAACCGACTGCAATATCTCAACGGCACGCGGCGACAACTCCGTCAAATTGCCAATCGGCGTGGCAACAACGTATAGTTTACCGGCCATCACTACGCATCAACATATACAGCATTGGCCTGCCTGCGCTTTTCCCATTTTTTGGTCAGCATACGAACAAAGCGGTTCAAGTAGATAAACATGCTCACTCCTAAGTGCATCAGTGGCAAATAGAAGAAAGCGTTACGCGACCACAACGGTTCAAGTCGCAAGAAATCGCCACCGCCAATGAACATAATGAGGAACATCGCGATACACCCTGCGTACAGCGCGATAATAAATCGATTAAACGGCCGCGCAACTCGCGCCAACACAGTGAAGTTGATAGTGCCAATGAGCAAGACATTCATGGTCGACACTTCTTCTGAACCTAAATCGAACAATGCGCCCGCTAAAATAACGAGCAAAATTGTCGTTACAACAGCAATGGCGGCCGGCACAGAGTTTTCCAACACATTTGCCAAAAAACGCCCGCGCGGCTTATTATAATTGGCACGCATCGCCAAAAAGAAAGTCGGCACGGCAATGGCGGCGGCACTGACCGGCATCATCATCGCCGTGTCATCAATGGGCAGGTCGAGCGGTACAAATGCGAAAATCAACCCCAATAGCATAAAATAAATCGTGTTGACAAGGTAAATGCTCGCCACGTTTTCAATGTTGTTAATGACGCGACGCCCCTCTTTCATGACACGCACCATGGCCGCAAAATTTGAACTCAACAGCACAAAATCGGCCGCATTACGCGCCGCTTGGCTACCCTCGACCATAGCGACCGAGCAGTCGGCCTCCTTCATAGCGAGCACGTCGTTGACGCCGTCGCCCGTCATACAAGTCGAATGCCCGTGGCGCTTTAATGCCCGCACTAACTCACGTTTTTGATGCGGCGTTACGCGCCCGAATACGGTATAGTTCTCCACCAACGTATAAAAATCGGCATTTTCACCCTGCTTGCTCATATCGACATAGCGATTTGCATTGTCAATGCCCGCCTTTGCCGCAATGGTACTGACTGTCACAGGATCGTCACCGCTGATGACTTTCAACATCACGCCCTCTTCGGTAAACCTACGAAATGTATCATACGCCTCAGGACGAATATTGTCGCCAAAAATAAGCAGCCCTATGCACTTCAAGTCATGTGGCAGTCTGTCCCCGTCTAAACGTTCCGCACTGTGTGCCAAACACAACACACGATAGCCCTCAGCAGCATATTTGTCTACCGTTTTGAAAAAGGGTTGATTGCCCGCCGGAAATACAAATTGCGGCGCACCGATAATGTAACTCCCCTGCCCTTGGAATGTTACGCCGCTCCACTTCCGTGCCGAGGAAAACGGCACAAGTCCCGCCGCCCGCCATCTTCCGCCGTTGGGAAATGTGCCGCGAATGGCTTCTGCTGTGGCATTTTCGTCAGGCAAAGCTGTCATAATCTCGCCCAATACCTGCCCTGCTTTTTCCGTACTATACCCCTCGCGCAGTACGAATTTTCTGAAACTCAGCGTACCGTCAGTAATCGTACCGGTTTTATCCAAACACAACACATCGACCCGTGCCAGCGTTTCAATACTTGGCAGTGACTGCACCAATGCCTTATGCCGCGCTAATTTTATAGCACCGAGCGCCAACGTCACGCCGGTCAACAATATCAGTCCGGCCGGAATCATGCCCAGCACAAGCGTCGACGTGCCCAAAATTGAGCTTTGAAAAGTGGCACCCGGCCGCTGATAGGCATTGTGAAACAACAGCAACCCCAGCGGCACGATAACAATGGTGGTTACACGGATAATGCCATTTAGAGTGCGCATCAACGGCGTGGTTTTCTTCTTAAACTTCTTGGCCTCCATTGTCAGCGAGTTAGCAAAATTGCCCGCACCAACCGCTGTTACCCGAACATAGGCGTTGCCTGCAACAACAAAGCTGCCGCTCATTACCGAATCGCCGACTGTCTTATGAATAGTATCTTGCTCACCTGTCAGCAAAGCCTCGTTGACTTCTAGACTGTCGGTATATACCACCTCTGCATCGGCGCAAATTTGTTCACCAGCCGCTAAGATAACGATGTCATCCATCACAACATCCTGTTGGTGTATCTCTTGCGACTGCCCGTCACGCAAAACTTTCGTCTTTGACGCAGCGAGAATTGACAGCCTATCCAATGTCACTTTTGACCGCCATTCCTGAAAAATACCCATGGCTGTGTTGGACAACGCGACGCCGATAAACAGCACACTCTGTATCTCTCCACCAGCAACCAGAATCAAAACAAAGAGTGCCACATAAATAAGATTAAAAAGTGTGAGCGTATTCTTAGCGACAATTTTGCCTATGGTCGGCGTAACACCCTCTGGCGCGGCGTTGTACAGCCCCTTAGCGTGGCGTTGTGCGACCTCCGCCGCTGTAAGACCCGTCATTTGATTTGGTTGCAGTTGATTCAAGAGAGCACCTCATTACTTAACTTAAATTAATGTAAAAAATTTTATTATTTTTTCTTAGTATATCATAATTCTTCTCGCAAAACAAGTCAGAACACAGAAATTAATGCCGCCTTGACAGAGTGCGCAAAACATGAATAAAAAAACACTTGCAAAATGCCATTGTATCTGTTATACTTAGCACAACACACGCGAAATAAAGAAAAATTTTAGGAGGTTCCCAATGAAAACAAAACGCATTTTGGCAGTCACTATTGTTCTCGCTTTGCTGATGAGTACCGTCGGTTTGGCTGCCGCACCCGCTGCAACGTCCAGCACAGAAGGCATTGTTGTATTCGATGTTATGAACATTCCCGTCACAGACTGGGTCGCCAGCCCGCCTGCCGGTGGTGGCGTTGTCGGTACTCCAGTGATTGCCGACGGCGTACTGACACTTCCGAATGTCGGCGGCGGTTGGCCGAGCACAACCCTTGGGTTGGCACAAGCGATCACCATTCCCCAAGCCGAATGGCAGCATTTCACGCTCTATTTCGACATCTCCGTAGCTGTCGAATCGGCATTCTCACTGTTTAACATTGAAGTTGGCGACTTAAACGCCGTCACAATCAATCGTGTATTCCAGCCGGACGACGCGCTGAGAACCAATGTTGGCGACATCGTTGCCGGCAGTTACAGCGGCTCGCTTAATCTAGCTGATGTCTTAGCAGGCCGTTACTTTATTGAAGACGACGGCGATGGCGGTTTTATACTTATAGACACGCCGTTCGTAGCTGAAGAATTCATCTTTGCAGGCCTCCGTATCCACGCCGTTCTCGGCAACGTAACCATCCGCGACTTCCGCTTGGTCGACTATCGTCCCGCGGACACACGCCCACTCCCTATCTCAGACGTTGATACTCCGAACTCTTGGGCACTCCCTTATATGCGTGATGCACTTGAAATGGGCATTGTCGGAGAGTACTTGCCCTCAGGTATTGGCTTCCGTCCTGACGCACCGCGTTGGTATATTGCTCAACTGTTGGCAGACTTTATGGTAGCCTATACCGAATCGGCAGACCTTGATGAAGTTGTAGATGCATGGCTGGCCGTTGACGGAAATGATCCGTTCCCCACTGCTTTCCCTGATGTAGACGACAGCCACCCGGTATACGAGCAAATCGTGGCCATGGCGACCATGGGCGTCATCCGTGGCGGTGAATTTGGCGGCGTCTTTGGCTTTGGCCCTGATTTTTCACTGACCCGCGCCGAAGCAGCCGTTGGCTTGACCCGTATGATGGAAGCCTTAGGTGTCGACACCGCAAACTATCCAAGATTGGGCGATGTCTTTGCCGACTGGGGGCCCTCTGCGGCAGTTGGTGGCATTCCCAGTTGGGCGTTTGACTCGGTTGCCTTTATGTACTACTTCGAAATTATGGGTAACACAACCAGTGGCATCAACCTCATTCCTGACGGCGACGGTTGGTGGACAAACTACTTATTCAGCCCCGCTCTCGGCTTTGCAACCCAGCAATTGATTGCCGGTATGGTTCGCATGATGGACACAGAGTGGCCTGATAGCCCATTCGGCCCGGGCGACCCAATACCCAGCCCGTTTGATATCCTTAGCCTTCCCGCCAGTGCGTGGGGCAATAATTCTGCCGGCGGCGGTAGCGTAAACACAACCGGTGGCGCCGGCAATCCGCTTGTTATCACCTCGCCGGCAGGCTGGCCCAGCGCAACAATGCTATTCCCCGCACCTGTTATTGTACAAAGCGGTCATGCCCTGCACTTTGACATGGATATCGCAGTAGGCGAATATGTGCGCATTCACGCTGTCGATTCAGAAGGCAACTATACCTTTGAACTCACTTGGGTGGCTCTGACAAATGGCAACCAAACCGGATCGATTTCAATTCCGCCAGTTGCCGCTAACCCCATGTATGGCTTTTGGATTCAAGTTGTCGGTGGTGGTTCAGTAACCGTCAACGAATTGCGCATAGGCGCATAATCGCAACCTCATAGCGCTATCAAAAGCCCCGCACAAAAATGTGCGGGGCTTTTTCACACTTTATTCATTACACAACTTGTTTGCGATAGCGGCGCGTCACACCGCCCACATTTCCTATGTAACACATTTCTTCCCAGCCACGTTTTGAGAGTTCCACAACAGGCCTATGATCACAAGTTCCGTCACCCGGGCAATCGAGCAACCAACCGCCGACGCTACACACACGCTCGATTTCAGCAAGCTCGGCACTGTAATCATCGCCAATAACATGACCTGACATCACAATATCAAATGTATTGTCAGGATATGGCAACGAATCAGCCATACCGTCAGTTACGCGAACATTGACAATGCCCTCGCGGATAATTTTATCATGCAGATATTGCCGCAGTGTACTAACAGGCTCGACGGCATACACCCATGCCGCCTTTTCCGCTGCTGCAAACGCTAATCTGCCTGAACCGCTCCCCACATCAAGCACAGTTTTTCCCGTAAAGTCTGCCATCTCAAACAGCCGCGCCTTATCCCACGCATAGATGAAGTCGCAGTTGGTGTCCATCAATACGGGACGCGTGTAAGTGATAAAGTCTTCTACAGAAATCAATGCGTACATTTCAGCGTTACGAATCTCCGCCGCCTCAATTGTTACAGGTGCATTTTCCGTAATTTCGGTGATAAAGCTTGCGCTTTCGGGACAATGCTGCTCAAAATACCATCGCACAGCAGGGTTGGCATTAAGCGCAATACCCATACTGCGCCGCCACTCGTCTTTGTCATTCCGCCAACCGGCAGACTGAAGCATCATCTTAATTTGGAAACGTTCCAATAGCAGAAATGCGTTGAAGGAAAACTCCTTCGGGTCAATCCAATTGAGTGCCATAAGTCCTCCCTTATTTTGGAAGGGCTAAAATATCGTCACCCTCCCGTTGTTTTGAGTGATAATTACATGTGTCATGTCAATCGCCCCTTTCATTATGATGGTTTTATTGTAACACAAACGTATTGCAGGGTCAAGAGAACGCTAAAACAAACTTACTTGCAGCGTATCCGGCAAATCATCCAACGCACCCAACGCACCCAAGTGCTCAATATGTGCCTTGTTCAACTTGCCACATCGTGCTTGTAAGTCGTCAACCGCCAAAAACGGCGTTTCTCGCTCACGGATAATCTCTTGCGCCGCAACATCCCCCAGTGACGGAATGACATTGAGGGGCAAACGCAATTTTCCATCCTCAATGGTAAATTGTGACGCATCCGACTGATACAAATCAACAGGCAAAAATGAAAAGCCCCGCGCAGCATACTCATATGCCACTTCACCCACCTCCACCGCCGCCTTTTCCAGCGCTGACGGACGCGGTATTTTTTTCAACACCTTGATGTAGCGGGCAACTTCGCCAAGCGACGCAGTCATCGCAGCAACATCAAATGTCTTGGCTCGAATGGAAAAGTATGCACTGTAAAATGCCAGCGGGTGGTGCACTTTGTACCACGCAATACGAAATGCGGCAATCACATATGCCGTAGCATGCGCTTTAGGGAACAAGTATTTAATTTTGGCGCAAGAATCGATATACCACCGCGGCACTTGGCAACGCACCATCTCAGCCTCCTGTTCTGGTTTGAGCCCCTTGCCTTTACGCACATCTTCCATAATCTTAAACGCTGTCAAGCCGTCCATGCCATACTTAATCAGAGAATCCACCATGTCGTCACGCGCACAAACTACACTCTTGATTGTCGCCGTGCCGTCTTTAATCAATTCCTCAGCGTTATGCTGCCATACCATTTCACCGTGTGATAACCCCGAAATGCGTATTAAATCATCAAAACAATCGGGCTGTGCCGTTGTCAACATGCCGCGCACAAAATTTGTACCGAATTCAGGCACAGCCACAGCACCGGTTTGCCCAAGAATTTCATCGTCTTGATATCCTAACGCGCTCGACTCGCTGAAAATGCTCATCACTGCAGGATCGTCCAGCGGCACGGTCTGGCTGTCAACCCCCGTCAAATCAGTCAGCATTTTCAGAATTGTCGGATTATCATGCCCAAGCAAATCAAGCTTCGGCAAGTTTTCTTCAATGGCATGATAGTCAAAATGCGTAGTAATCATGCCGGAATCGGCTTTATTCGCCGGATATTGCACTGGGCAGAAGTCGTTGATATCCATATCTTCCCGCACAATCACTAATCCGCCGGGGTGTTGTCCTGTCGAACGCTTAACGCCGACAATGCCGTTCGCCATCGCCCGTTTCTCAATATGCGTGCGTGTTTCACCAATCGCATCAAGATAATCATTCAGATAGGCAAACGCCGTATTTTCTTGAATGGTAGAAATGGTTCCTGCCCGATATACATTCTTTTCGCCGAAAATTTCAACGGTATGCTTGTGCGCCTCAGCTTGGTACTCGCCCGAGAAATTCAAATCAATATCCGGCGTTTTCTCTGCATTGAATCCTAAAAACATGGAAAAGTTGATGTCATACCCATCCTTGATAAAAATTTTTCCACACGTCGGACAAGCTTTGTCAGGCAAGTCGGGCCCGCACGCCGCAGGCGCATTTTCGGGGAACTCCCATGCCTTGCATTGTCCGCAACGATAATGCGGCGGCAAAGAATTCACCTCACTAACGCCTGCCAAAAACGCCACAATCGACGAACCGACACTGCCGCGCGACCCAACTTGATAGCCATTTTCCTCACTCCGCGCAATCAACATCTGCGCCGAAATGTAGATGACAGCATAGCCGTTATCAATAATTGCATTCAACTCTTTTTCGACACGTTCTTGCAATGTAATCGGTAAACTGCCGCCATAGTATTTTTCAATACTCGCATACGTCAAGCGACGCAGTTCTTCGTCACTACCCTCAATTTTAGGGAAAAATTCACCTTTTTTAATCGGGCGAATTGCCTCGATACGGTCAGCAATGGCATTGCTGTTCGCAACGACAACCTCGTAAGCTTTCTCTTCCCCAAGATAAGAAAACTCTCCCAACATCTCCTCTGTCGTACGAAAGTAAAATGGTTGTGACGTAATGTCATATTTTTTCTTGGCGCCCAACATGGCGCGGTTGACTTCGTCTTTCGGCTCACAAAAATGCGCGTCACCTGTTGCCACAACGGGAATATTCAGCCTTTCGCCTAATGCCACAACCTTGCGATTAAAATCGCGTAAATCTTCATCATCCTTGGCAATACCTTTGTCAATCAAAAAGCGATTGTTACACAAAGGCATAATCTCAAGATAATCGTAAAATCTTGCAATATTATCCAAAACCTCATCTTCAACACCGCGTAAAATAGCGTCAAAGACCTCGCCTCGCTCACATGCCGCACCAATAAGTAACCCCTCACGTCGCTGTGATAACAAAGTTTTATCATAACGCGGGCGACGGTAAAAATGCTTGGTATGGCTGTCACTGATCAAGCTATACAGATTTTTTAATCCGTCTTCATTTTGAGCCAACACAATAACGTGGCGTAATTTTTCATCACGTTGCTTAACATTTGCATTATCACACAAATAGCCCTCGACCCCGTAAATGACCTTTATTTTATCCCTTGCTGTTTTCATGGCATCAGGAAACGAATGGGCCACGCCGTGATCGGTGATGGCAATCGCCGGATGGCCCCACCGCACAGCCATGTCAATCAACGTGCCAACGTCCGATGTCGCGTCTTCGGCCGACATGGTGGTGTGCAAATGCAGCTCCACGCGCTTTTTCGGCGCATTGTCTCGACGGTATTCCGGCTCAGCCAATGTGATGGCCGTCGGACGAAAATGCTGTTCAAATGTCTCCTTTGCAGGATTGTAGCGTTGCTTTAACATACCATTCAGCCGCACATATGCACCTTTTTTCGCTGTTTGCAACAACGTCTGGCTCAACTGTTGTTGCTTTTGGTCTATACCGCCGCTTTTTTGATCTCGATACGGCGTGAACATAACACAAACAGCACTACTCTCATCAACAATGCCAAATTCAATATTATATGTATCTTTGAGTGTTTTGCTATGGCGATTATCAGTATAGAAAATCGTGCCTTCAATCGTAATATTCCGCTTATCTGGCTCCAAATCTTTGATCCTGGTGATTTTTCCGTTTGATTTTACACTGCGAGGGGTAGATGACTTTTTTGATGGCGGCGGTCCTTGTTTTTTCGCCGGTACGGGCATATCTTCCCATGGCGGCATGTCCGACTGCGACGGAATGCACGCTGACGCATCCCCTATCAGCGGCTCACCCTTTCTCACTTCCTCATTGCCCCCAACCCGCACCCAAACAGCGCGGTCGCCACTGACAATGCGTTTTTCTACCACTGTCAATTCCAGCCCATTGAGTTGAAAATGCTCAATCGTCTTGCGCCGCAGAGCCTCTAAATCGTTAATAATGCCGTCAGCGCGCAAAGAAAGAGTCATATGGCGCGTTTGGCGCGATATGGTCATCGAAGCAATTTCATATGTTACATCGCTATCAAGCGCAATAAGTTCATTAAGCGTTTTCATGGATTTTATTATATCAGTTTGCACCGAAAAAGGCAAGCCCGGCTATATAGCCAAATGCCTATTTTGTGTGGTTCATAGCCCTCAGTTTATCATATACCTCAGACGCGGATATTTCAATAATCGGGAATACACTTTTCAGCGCCTCCAAATCGTCATTAAAACGCTTACTATTAAGTTCTGATTTACATTCTTGCTTTGCAGAACTGACTTCTCGCAAAAATTCTTCTTTTTCCATATCAAAAATCTGCTCAAATAATAAATTCGCTATTGCCAACCCATATGACAAAACATCAGAAATAGAATGACCGATGAGAAACACCCTGTCAACATCCAGCCAGCCAGGCTCAACATAATAGATGTTAATTCCGTCGTCATGTGCAAGCATACAGTAATGACAACCATCCATTCCGGTGCTGGCAAATATAACCGCATTATCCGGCGTTTCATCATAAGCAGGAAATCAGGTTCAGGCAACAAGTGCAGTACCTCTGTCAACGAGTCTGGGGCGTTCCATTCATGCCCGTCAAGTGCTTTTATAAACTTACTTTTTTCGGCTTCGCAGTTGATTCCGTTCACTACAAACACCTCCACAAATATAAACTCCCTACATTGCAACACCATTGTACAACATTTTTACTTTTTATTTGCTTCGTCCCCCGCTATCAATGCCATCAACCCATCAACCAATTCCCTCTGTGGCATTTTCGCCACAACCTCACCCTTGCGAAATAGCAAACCCTCATCAATTCCGCCGGCAATACCATAATCGGCATCACGCGCTTCGCCCGGCCCATTGACGACACAGCCCATCACGGCAATCTTAACAGCTGTTTGGCAAGCTTCCAATCGTCGCTCGACTTCTCGCACCAGCGGTTTGAGGTCTATCTTAGTGCGTCCGCACGTTGGGCAAGCGATGACCTCTACGCCCTCGCGCAGCCCCATTGCTTGCAAAATCGCCTTGGCCGCTTTGATCTCCTCTACCACGTCCTCGCACAATGACACACGAATGGTATCGCCAATGCCATCAACCAACAACGCGCCCAATGCCGCCGATGACTTGACCAATCCGTGATACAATGTCCCTGCCTCGGTCACGCCGACGTGCAACGGCACATCCGACTGAGCGTACATCAACCGATATGCTTCAATCGTTGTCGGTACCGACGAACATTTTAATGACACGCAAATATCCTCAAAGTCATAACGCCGCAACATTTCCATCTGCGCATGCGCCGAATCGACCAAAGCCTGCGCCGTGACAGCACCATGTTTAGCAAGGATGCTTTTGTCAAGCGACCCCCCATTGACGCCAATGCGAATAGGCACCCCTTTTGTCTGACATGCAAAAGCCACAGCGCGCACGCGCTCTGGTTCGCTAATATTTCCCGGGTTAATCCGCACAGCATTCACGCCCGCTGCCACAGCCTCAATCGCCAATTTATAATCAAAGTGAATGTCAGCAACCACCGGCATCGGCGCAGCTTTCATAACTTCTGCCAACGGCTTAATCGCCCCCGTGTCCGGCACGGCAACCCGCACGATTTCGCACCCAACCGCATGCAATTTTCGCATTTGCGCCAATGTTTCCGTTGCGTCGTGCGGATTGGTATCGCACATCGACTGAATGGAAACAGGCATACCACCACCAATAATAGTATGGCCAACCTTTATTGCACGTCTTTTCATCGTGTTATAATCCGCCGAATATCGCCAAAGAAGATAAACACAATCAGCAACATCAGCAGGAAGAAGAAAGTGGCGTGAATCATGCCTTCGAGCTTAGGCGGAATTTTGCGACGAATGACAGCTTCAATCAAGATAAACAGCACACGTCCCCCGTCGAGCGCCGGAATGGGCAGCATATTGATAACAGCGAGGTTAACGGCAATCAGCGCTGCAAAAAAGAGTAAGAACTCCACTCGAAGTCCGGTGGACACATCGGGCGCATCCACAACTTGATGCACCATGTCAACCATACCAACCGGTCCGGCCATATCAGCAATATCAGCCTGCCCGCGGAATAGCTGTCCAATTGAGAAGGTAACAATTTGCACCATCTCAAACGAGCGATTTACGCTATGCGTCAACCGGGTGCCAAAAGTGAAGCCTTCCTGCCGCAAATAAAAGCCAAAGCGGTCAGTTTGCGCATAACGCAATGTTTCGCCATCGTCATCAAGAATCAAAAACGGTTGCCCATGCTCATCCAACAAACGCAAAGGGTTCCATTCGAAATACAAGTCATGCCGTACACCGTCACGCCGAATGATGATATGCTGTTGCCCATCCTCGGGAATGCGCAGAAATTCACTAATATACTGAGCACTAAATAGATGCATCCCGTTGACAGAAACAATGCGGTCGCCTTCTTGTAGTATGTCCGTATGCTGAAACGCCTCCACACCATATCTGACTAACTCGCCTTCTTGGTTATAGGCAGGCTCAACCCCTTGGACAAATCCCTCAATCACCGGCACGGTACGCGATGATAACGTAAAACTAATAATCAGTAGAATCAAAAAACCCAGCACAAAGTTCAACACTGAGCCAAAAATCAGCACAAAAATCCGCTGCCATTTCGGCTTGTTGCGAAAAGCATCCGGATCGTCAATTAAAACGCCGCCTTCATCGGTCGGAACATCATCCTCGCCCATAGCGCAAAATCCGCCAATCGGAATGGCACGAAGCGAAAACCTTGTCTGCTTTCCCTGTTTGCTCCACAGTTTCGGCCCCATGCCAATGGCAAATTCATGCACTTTAATCTTGCAAATCCGCGCCGCGATGAAATGTCCAAACTCGTGTACAACAATACATACACCAAGAATGAGAATCATGAGTAAAATGGCTATAACAACTGACATAATTTCCTCCTAAACCTTTGTAGAGGCTGCGCCCTGCCGTCTGCGGACGAACAGTATTGCCCCTACATCAATTTTTTCCTGATTTCAACATCCAATGCCAAGCAATCTTCAATATTATTTACTTGCCCATACAACTGCCCTAGTTGCTCCGCCACAATGGCTTCAATGTCCAAGAAACCAATCTTATCTTGCAAAAATGCCTCGACAGCACATTCATTAGCAGCATTTAATACAACGCAAGTAGCTTGATCAGCGCACATAGCCTGCTTCGCCAGACGTAAGCAACCAAATGTCTCTTCATCCGGCACTGCAAAGGTCAACGGCGATTGCGCTCGCCAATCAACCATCTCCACACCGTTCTCCCAACGTTGCGGATGCGTCAGCGCATAAGCGATTGGTAGGCGCATATCGGGCAATCCCGCTTGCATCAATGTCGCACCGTCGCGGAACTGCACCATCGAGTGTATGATGCTCTGTCGATGAATCACAGCATCCACCTGTGCGGGCTGCAACCCAAACAAGTGCATGGCTTCAATCAACTCTAAACCTTTGTTCATCAACGTTGCGCTGTCGATGGTAATCTTCCCGCCCATACGCCATGTCGGATGCGCGAGAGCGTCATTTTTCGTTACGTCGCGCAATTGCCCTCTATCCATGCCGAAGAATGGCCCGCCTGATGCCGTGAGTATAACCGATTGCACATCGGCAACATCCTGTCCGGCAAGCACCTGAAAAATCGCCGAGTGTTCGCTGTCCATAGGAATGATTTGCACGCCCGCACGTTGCGCCGCTTGCATCACGAACTGCCCACCTGCAACCAATGATTCCTTGTTGGCCAACGCCACATCGTGTCCAGTGTGAATCGCCGCCATCGTCAGCGGCAGCCCCGCCACGCCTACTACGGCGTTGAGCACAATGTCACAATCAACAATAACTGCTTCTGTTGCATCATCAGCAACAATAATATCCGTATCAGCTAATTTCACACGCAATTCCGCCGCCGCCTGTGTGTCTGACATAGCAACCAACTGCGGCCGAAATTCCCGCGCCTGTCGCTCCATCAATGCAACATTGCGGTGCGCAGCCAACGCCACAGGCCTCAAATGCCACTGACGGCAAAGCTCCAACGCCTGCGTGCCAACTGACCCGGTCGAGCCGAGGATTGAAAGGCGTTTTTTCATACTTCAATCACCTGAAACACTTGCAATGCCATAGCAACAAAAGGTGCGACAAAAATAATTGAATCAAATCGATCAAGCACACCCCCGTGTCCGGGCAAAATCTTACCATAATCTTTTATGCCAAAACCACGTTTGATATACGAAAAAGTCAAATCACCAAACTGTGCTACCATGCTGCCGATTGCGGCGATGGCAACGAGCCATATGAAATTAATGCTTGGGGAATACAAAAACTGCACAATCGTGCCCAGTCCGGCAGCAAAAAACGCTGCACCAAACAGTCCGCCAATCGAACCTTCAATACTTTTCTTAGGGCTGAGCGCTTTTAACGGCCGATGCTTGCCCCACGTCACGCCGACAAAGTAAGCAAAAATATCTGTGCCGAACGCAATGCAAAACGGAAGCAAAATTATATATGCTCCGCCGCTACTATGCGCGATGGTTTGTAAACTGCTCAAAAAAAGAGGAATCAAAAAAGCAGCAACATATGCCCCCCCTATTTGTCCAAGTGAAACTTGCGCCTCGCGGTCAGGATGACGCACCAATCCCGCCATTGCTACGGTAAATATCACCAACGTAAATACAAAAACGACGACAAATGCCCACAATTGCGGCGCACCGTAATACTGCCACATGGGCACAGCCGCAGCGCATACAATGCTAGCCACCACAATAAATCGATCGCGCAAAAATCCGGTTGCCCAAAGCAATTCATACGCAATTAACGCGCAAACCAGCCCAATAACAAACGGTAATATAATCGGTGGCGTAAAGAACAAAACGACAATCAACAGCGGCACCAACACAATGCCGACAATAAAACGAGTTAGCATAATTTTCTCCTTGCAGGGATACCCACTGCTTTCTGCACGGCCACACAATACGTGTCCCTACACGGCGCCGCCTTTTCTACGGTCACGTTTTTGATACGCTAAAATCGCCTTATCAATCTCAGCAGGCGTAAAGTCCGGCCACAGCGTTTCAGTAAAGTAATATTCAGCGTAAACAGCTTGCCACATCAAAAAATTCGACGTACGATGTTCGCCACCCGGCCGAATGATTAAATCAGGGTCAGGCTGCCCCGCGCTATCGAGATGTTCGGAAATCATTGCTTCCGTAATATCCTGCAGTGCAACATTCTTCGCGATGTTCCGTACGGCGCGCACAACCTCGTCGCGTCCGCCATAGTTAAAGCAAATGTTTAAGTTCGCGCGCGTATATTGCGCCGTCACCACTTGCGCCTCCTCAACCAAAGCAAACAGGTGTGCCGGAACACGTGACAAATCCCCAAAGAATCGTATGCGTGACTGCTCAACCTCCGCCTTTTCGATAACCTCGCGCAGAAACTTCTCCATCAACTTAAAAATACCCAACACTTCTTCTTCGGCACGCCGCCAGTTTTCGGTCGAAAAGGCGTACAGCGTAATATGCTTAACGCCAATATCACGACAGTAATAGATAACGCTGCGTGTCGTTTCCGAGAAGCCTGCAATATGTCCCAATGATCGTGGCAATCCGCGTTTACGCGCCCATCGCCCATTGCCGTCCATAATAATGCCGATGTGCTTCGGCAAATTCTGCGGATCAATTCCTATAAGCGGAGTATTCCTTTTTCTTATTCGCATATTTCTCCTGTTGTGCCTCACGACACCGCTTAACCTCTAATATTCCAATTCATTACTTCCAGTGATTCTGTGAAAATTGACAGTGTTCAATAGCCCTTGCTTAAACCGCCATCAATTCCTTCTCTTTATCAGCTTTCAGCTCATCGATATTTTTTGTCGCTTTATCCGTCAAGTTTTGAATCTCTTTTTCGGCGTCTTTTAGGTCATCTTCGGTCATTTCACCGCTTTTTTCCTGCTTCTTGCAGTCCTCCATCGCTTCACGGCGCAAGTTCCGTACGGCAACTTTGCCGTCTTCCGCCATTTTGCCCACTTGTTTCGTCAAGTCACGACGACGCTCCTCAGTCAGTTGCGGAAAATTCAGCCGCAATACCTTGCCATCATTCTGTGGGTTAATACCTAAGTCGGATTGGTTAATAGTGCGCTCAATGTCTTTCAGTGCCGACACATCCCACGGCTGAATGACCAACGTGTGCGGTTCCGGCACACTTACCGACGCCATCTGCTGAATCGGCGTAGGCGTGCCGTAGTAATCGACTTGAATGCGGTCAAGTACGCTGGCATTGGCTCGTCCGGCACGAATGGTAGCAAAGTCCTGTTTAAGAACTTCCAAAGTCTTGGCAATCTTGCCCTCAAATGCTGCAAATTGGCTCATAGTTTTGCTCCTTTATTTTGTATTTATCAGCCGCTTACTCGGCAGCTCTGACTATCGTCCCTATTTTTTCGCCGTTAACAGCGCGATATATGTTTTGGGGATCCTGTAACGCGAAAACCAAAATCGGTAACGCGTTATCTCGCGACATGGCAGTCGCCGTAGCATCCATCACGCGCAAATCATCACGCAAGATAGTGTCATAATCAAGACTGTCGTACTTCTTAGCAGCAGGGTCAACGGCAGGATCAGCGTCGTATACGCCGTCGATATTCTTGGCAAGCAGTACAATCTCCGCCTTAACCTCCACCGCACGCAGCACAACGGCAGTATCGGTTGACACATACGGAATACCAAGTCCGCCAGCAAAAATCACCACACGCCCTTTTTCCAAGTGTCGCATTGCCCGCGCCCGATAATACGGCTCGGCAACAGCGCGCATTTCAATGGCCGTCATCACGCGCACATCAACGCCCTGCGTTTCGAGGTTTTCTGCCAACGCCAAAGCATTGATGGTTGTCGCAAGCATGCCCATCTGATCAGCGCGAACACGATCATTCATTACCTTGCCTTCCACCATACCGCGCCAAATGTTGCCGCCACCGACAACAATGCCAACTTGCACGCCGGCATCAACACAGTGCTTGATGGTTTGACAGACCCGTCCGATAAAATCGAGGTCAAAGCCGCGCTTGCCGTCACCCGCAAGCGCCTCGCCGCTGATTTTAATCATCACTCGGTTATATTTTGGCATAAATAGAATCCTTTCTGCTGTTCTAAACATAGAGTAGCAATTAATGCTTAAAGAAACTTGACTTTTATCAAAAAGCTATTCCAGCTTAAATGACGCAGACATAAAGGCAATAGACTCAACTAATTTGAATCCATTTTTTTCATAGAACTTCACAGATGGATAGCCCTTTTCTGTGTTCAATACCATTCCGTATACGCCTTCTTTATGCAGCGCACTCTTTACAAATGCCAGCAACTTACTCCCTAGACCCTCCCCTTGATATTGGGGATGAACACTGAATTCATCAATAAATAGCTCCTTGAAATCCAAGTAAGTCATTATCCGCCCTATACACATAGCAACAATAGTGCCGCCATCTCCTATAACATACCCACGCGACATTCTCGATTCCATCATTTCAGTGATTCGAGTGTACGCGTTCTCAAAACTCCAGCTCTCATTCCAAGGTTCTTCCTTAAACGCCGCGACTAATGTTTTTGCACAATCTGAAAAATCATCCTCTGTAATCATCCTAATATCTAAGCTCATTTAACATCTCCGCTTTTACTACACACAAGCATAGCTTATGCCACTCTACCAAAATGCGGAATTCCGAACCCCGAATTCCGCATTATAATATTTTAACTATTGTACCATTTTGCTAACTTCGTCAGCGAAATTATCTTCTTTTTTCTCCAAGCCTTCGCCTTTTTCATAACGCACGAAACTGTTTAGCACAATTTCGCCGCCCAATGTTTTTGCTGTTTCGTCGATATACTGTTGCACAGTAATCTTGTCGCCTTTGACGTACAGCTGATTAAGCAGGCAAACTTCTGAGAAATACTTTTGAATGCGCCCCTCAACAATCTTCTCAGCAACGTGTTGCGGCTTTCCCTCTTCAACAATCTGAGTCATTATGATGTTCTTTTCGTTTTCAACAACGGCAGGGTCGGCATCTTGCGAACGCAGCCACAACGGGTTCATCGCCGCCGTTTGCATAGCAACATTGCGCCCCAGTTCAACCACTGCGTCATTGCCTTTGAGGTTATCACTGACCGACAGATTAATCAACACACCAATGCGTCCACCCATATGGTTATAAGCAACATTCACGCCGTTACCACAATTGCAGACAAAACGCCGAATCTTCAAATTCTCACCGATGACTTGCACATTTTCGCTCAACATTTCAGCCACCGTCATACCGCTGTCCGGATACGGCAATGCTTCCAATGCCGCTAAGTCCTTGGGGCACTCTTTGGCAATCACATCGGCAACCGCATTGACAAACTCAACAAATTTATCGGCCTTGGCCGCAAAATCGGTCTCACTGTTGATTTCAACAATTGCACCGTTACCGCAACTACAATCATTGCAAACAGTCGCACACACCATGCCCTCAGCAGCAATGCGCCCGGCCTTTTTCGCCGCAGCAGCCAACCCTTTTTCACGTAGAAACAGTGTCGCTTTTTCTATATCGCCGCCAGTTTCTTGCAATGCATTCTTGCAATCCATCATGCCCGCGCCCGTAGCTTCGCGCAGGATTTTTACATCATTGGCTGTAAAACTCATTATGCTTGTTCTCCTTTTTCTTCGACTGCCTCAGCGACTTCTTTTTTCGGTTCAACAACAACTTCCGCAACGGGCTCCACTGGTGTAGCGGCAGATGCCGAAGCTTCAGCCTCATGCTGTTCACCTTGACGACCTTCCAACACAGCGTTTGCCATGGTGTGGCAAATTAGTTTAATAGCACGGATGGCATCATCATTGCCCGGGATGGGATAATCAATCTCATCGGGGTCGCAGTTTGTATCAGCAATGGCAACAATGGGAATACCCAGTTTGCGCGCTTCCAACACAGCATTGCGCTCCTTGCGCGGGTCGATGATAAACACCGCGCCCGGCATTTTGCGCATTTCTTTGACGCCGCCAAGGTATTTATCCAACCGCATAGCCTCATTGCGCAAGCGAATAACTTCCTTTTTAGTCAACATATCAAACGTGCCGTCTTCTTCCATACGCTTGATTTGCGCAATTCGGTCAAAACTGCGGCGCATGGTCGAGAAATTAGTCAGCATACCGCCCAACCAACGAGCGTTGACATACAAGATATTGGCGCGCTCTGCCTCTTCTTTAATGGCGTCGGCAGCTTGTTTTTTTGTGCCAACCATCAATAACGTCTGGCCATTTGCCGAGATGTCACGCACAAAATTATACGCTTCTTCCAACTTCTTAACAGTCTTTGCTAAGTCAATGATGTGGATGCCGTTGCGTTCGGCATAAATAAACTTCGCCATTTTTGGATTCCAACGGCGGGTTTGATGTCCAAAATGGACACCGCATTCAAGCAATTGTTTCATTGATACGACAGGCATTTGAGGATCCTCCTAAAATATTGTTGTTCCCTCCCCGTTGCAAGCGTACAAGACGCACAATATTACGAACGGGTGCGGATTTTTGCGGCGTGTCACGCCTCGTGTACGGCGACTTGACAACAAAATTTCGGTCTTCCAACTTCGCTGCTGTTGGCAACTATGCGAAAGTTTACAGACGCTCCAATTTTGTCGGTCGCCTACTCGGCAGTTCGCCATGGCAGGGGTACCAGGACTTGAACCCGGAAGAACGGTTTTGGAGACCGGCATGTTACCATTACATCATACCCCTATATCGAGTGTAGGAACAGGATTTTCCGTCTCTACACGCACGACAGTTATTATGCCACAATATGGTGCACTTGTCAATACCTGTAGCAATTATTTATAAATTAATGTGTTTTTAATAAATGGAAAAAGGTAATAAAACCGCTTGACTTTGCAGTCGGCAAACCCTGCAAACTTTGTCCATGTGTGCTCTGACAAGAAGTTCAAGCACAACGGCGACTGGCCGCCCTCAGCGGCAATTCTCTCTTTTTGCAGACGTAGTGGCAACCGAAACTTTCCAGAATGCGGCTCAATCAACGTAGAAATTGACGGCACGACCGACAACTGATGCTTGCCTACTCGCGCTAATTCGGCAATGGCACAGGCCAAGCTCTCCATTGGCTCGATATGTTCCAATAGCCCAATAGTAATCACAACATCAAAAAAATTATCCTCAAATGGCAATGACGCCACATCAGCCTGCACAACCGTCACATTGTCCTGCTCTATAGGCTTTGTCTTGATGTCAACACCCCAGCAGGCGTATTTTTCACCGTCGGCGAGAAATTGTAACGCATCCCGTCCATTGGAACAGCCAACTTCCAGAATTTTCAGCCTACCATCTGCTGACAAATCAAGCACATCCATCATTTTGCCAAACCGGCGGCGCTTAAAACGCTGTGCCAACTTATTTTTCCAAAGCTTATAGCCTTTCAAGTGTCCGACAATCATCCGCTTTTCCCCTACCGTCAAAATGTGCCGCCAAACGCTTCCAGTCATCGCATTGCAGCGTTTCAGCACGAACACTGCCGTCAATACCGGCAGCTTGCAACGCTTCCATGACAACCTCACGCGGCCATCGCGCTGACAAGTTATTCTGCAACATCTTGCGCCGAGACGCATAGCCAACTTTGACCAACGTCAAACACACCGCCGATGGCTGCACCTCTCGTTGTGTCAGTCGCACCACTGCCGAGTCGACATTTGGTGACGGCATGAAACAATGCCGCCCGACATCAAAAAGTGGCTCAACTTCAGTTTGTAATTGCACAAGCATCGACAATGCCGTCAACGCCGCATCGCCGGGCTTGGCAATCAGCCGCGCCACAACCTCTTTCTGTACCATGATAACAATTCGCTCAAAGCAATTGGAAGCTAGCAACACCGAAATGGCTTGTGCCGTAATATAATACGGCAGATTGGCAATCGCAACACACCGCTTATTCGGCAAATTTTCACGGCAAATTTTAGGCAAGTCGGCTTTCAACATGTCAACATGGATAACGGTCGCACTTTTTGCCACTTCATGCAAAACAGGCAGCAGCCGTTCATCCAATTCAAGCGCTGTCACCGCAGCTGCCTTTTCTGTCAATCGAACCGTCAACGCACCGGCACCCGGCCCGATTTCCAATACACCAGTCTCGCCATCAAGATTCAACGCCGCCACACAGGCATCAGCAATCCATGGGTCAATTAAAAAATTTTGCCCCAGTGACTTTCGAAATGTGAAATCATGCTTAGCAAGCAATGCCTTTAACACCTGCGCCTCTGTCATCGCAAAACATAGACAGTCGCCCAGCGGCGGCCAAAAGCATTGACTTGCGCACGTGTCGGAAAATACACATCAATGATGTAACCGCGCACCGCGCCGCCCACATTTTCGGCACGGGCAAAGCCATAACTCCACCGCCCGTTCGCCCCGATGACCAACAGGTTCGTGCGAAGCGGAATGACTCGCCTGTCAACAGCTGCAACACCAAGACGTCCCTGTGTGCCAATGGCTGTCACGCGATTGGACGGCTCACCGTCCGAGGTATACGCCGTCACCATCATATCAAATGCCTTGACATATTCAACCACCGAGCCGTCACTCAACACCAACGTGCCGCCCGTCTCACAGATAATGCCTGAGCCTTGGCGATGCCGCGACTCAAAGCGCGGCCCCCACCCCTGGCGCGTATTCACTACGCCGCCCGATACGACTGTAATAAACGGCTGCGCCGCAGCCGAAGGTGCAGGCAAGCTGGGTACGCGAGTGCCGTACTCTACAATCCGCTCTTGCGGCTCTGCCACGACCTCTTCGCCCGAGCGCTCACGCGAAATTTCAATCCCGTCACGCAAATTCACTGTATAGGTGATGCGTTTTTCGCCTTCACTGCCCTCTTGGCGGACATTTTCACGCCCTCTATACAAGCTGTTGGTGGCAACGCGTCGTGTTTCAAACGGCAGGGTTTCACTAAACTCTTTTGTCATTGTGCCCACGCGCACGACTGAAATCGTCATACCCGGACGCGTCGTCACACCGGATGTCGGCTCAACCAAATCATCAATGCCGTACTCAATACCAAGCCGCGTCAACACCGCGCCGACCGTTTCACCGTTGGCACGCGCGGTGGCAACATTGTTGCCCACTTTGACCGTAACGGTATACGAACGATCAATGGTCACACTCGACACGCCACCGCTAAAACGAGTTTGCGGCAAGTGTGCGGGACTCAACCCTGAAATCTGAATGCCGGAGCGCGCAAACGCAGTTTGTACATCCGTTTCATATGTTTCTAACATAACAACTTGACCGTCGAAGTGTACGATCAATAAATTCCGTGCCATGGCAAAGTGTGACATGATTAACACAGTCGCCGAAAGAAGCAACAGTGCCGAAAAGACACGGTTGCGCAACAACTGATTCACGCCGCCAAATGTGCGGGCGCAAACATCGCTTAGCGTTCGGCGCATTCTTTCACCTCAACTTCTAGTGCAAAAATGATAAGTATACCACTAGATATATGTGTTTAGTATACATAATTTTGCCGTTTTTGTCAAGTTTAGGGTGGCAAAACACAAAAAAAGAGGCGGTTTCTTTACGCCTCTTTACGCATATTGTTACTGCCCATCATCATCTTGACCGCTGCCGTTTTGTCCGCCATCGTCTTCATTTGACTCATCAATTCAGGAATTATATACTAATTGTATTCAACATGTCAATTAATATCGCCGCGCTTTCTCGCCATTTTCTCAAAGCAAAAAGAGGCGATCGCCCTATCAATTACTCCATCTTGACCTTCTTATCAAAGAGTGTGGCATAAGCCCTCCTCACACTTCATACACTACCAGTGAAATAGACAAACAACAAGGGGGAATTCACTGTGGACGCCACTCGTATCTATGAGGACATCGCACTTCGCACCGAGGGTGATATTTATATCGGTGTCGTTGGCCCGGTGCGTACCGGAAAATCGACGTTTATCAAGAATTTTATGGAAACACTGGTCATACCAAACATCGACAACGCCGCCCGCCGCGACCGCGCGCGCGACGAACTGCCGCAATCGGGCTCAGGTCGCACCATTATGACAGCTGAGCCAAAATTTGTACCGGAAGATGCCATCGAAGTCGGCATCGGCGGCGGCGCTGTGTTTCAAGTCAGACTGGTCGATTGCGTGGGATATATGGTGCCGGGTGCAGTTGGCCAAATTGAGGACGGCCAGCCGCGTATGGTGACAACTCCATGGCAAGCTCAACCCATGCCTATGGCTAAGGCTGCCGAGATGGGCACACGCAAAGTTATCGATGACCATTCTACCATCGGCATGGTCATCACCACAGATGGTACCATCGGCGACATCAGCCGCGAGGACTACATTGAGGCCGAAACTCGTGTTATCACTGAGCTAAAAGCACTCGGCAAGCCCTTTTTGGTACTGATCAACTCGGCGTATCCTGATGCGCCGTTGGCGTTGGCCGTCACCGAAGAGCTCCGCGCCGCACATGGCGTAACCTGTCTTCCTGTCAACGTCACTCGCCTATCTGAAAATGAAATCGCCGAAATTATCAAGGGCGTACTATTTGAGTTCCCGCTTAGTGAGCTAGGCTTGTTTCTGCCATCGTGGGTTGAGGCGCTTGACAATACCCATCCCATCAAGACAACAGTATTTGCTGCTATGCTCGAAGCCGCCGAGTCACTCGTCAAAATCCGCGATGTGCAACCATCGCTTAACAGCATGAAAACCTGTCCCAACATCAGTGGAGTCAGCCTAAATACCATTCATCTCGGCACAGGCATAGCACTGGCAAACATCGAGCTGCCGCGCGAACTATTCTATGCCACACTGGGTGAACAGTCGGGCTTTGACATCAATGACGATGGCGACCTAATGGCATTGCTGTCTGGGTTGTCAAAAATCAAAAACGAGTATGCCAAAATTGCACCTGCGCTTGAAGATGTCGAAAATTTCGGCTACGGTATCGTTATGCCATCTACGGAGGAACTGTCACTCGAACAGCCCGAAATTGTCCGCCATGGCGCGCGATACGGCGTGCGTTTGCGGGCAAGCGCACCTAGCATACATATGATTCGCGCTGATATTGAGACCGAGGTATCACCATTCAATATGACGGCATCTTCACAACAGCGAAAATTATTCATAAATCAATTAAAATGTGATTCCATCATTGATATAGGATATTCTTGTGTGGCTTGATGCTGCCACACAAGAAAGAGCAGGCATTTCAAATTGAAATGCCTGCTTTCCATATGCACTTTTTGCTCTACTGAGTGTGCATCGCTCTATATTCTCTCAACTGCTCGTGCCATTTCTCGGTGTTGCATTCTTGTGGCTCTGTCGCCTCACCCATCAACAGGTCTAGCAGATAACGCGGTCTCTTGTTGCCAATATGCATAGACTTGATGCAAGAGACGCAATATACACAGACCTCATCACAAGACATCGCAGCCCCGCGCTCACACATTTTATTATGCACTTCCTCTATAGACAATCTGGGATAAAAACTATCGCCGCAACAGACAGAACGTTCACCAAAGCGCACAGGCTCTACCACTTGGATGTTCATTTTTCCAAGCAAACTACGCACAGCACGGTGAACCTCAGGGCGCCCTCGTACAGGGCAAGGATCTTGGATCGAAAGGGATATTTGCTGATAGTCTGCGAAGGGAAAATAATCCATCTCGTCAATTACCTCCCACAAAGATATTGTGGATATCCCCTCATATAAAGTGTGAAATCGCTTGTCACACCCGGCACACACATTTATAATCCGAGATCTTGCCGGGACTTTTGGGTCGTAATGGCAGCAGATAACATGTAGTGAAATGTCATCAAATTTCGTTTTTAAAAACGTAAGCAGCATATGTGCCATCTCCGGCTTGTAAAGATTTAGCGCACACCCGGGATTGAAATATATCATGCTTACCCTCCAACAATGACCTCGCCGAATATTTCTTTGTCTAAATAACGCTCACATTAAAACGGGAAAAATAACGGTAACAGCAATATGACCACCAATCCAACAATAAGCTGTAGCGGGATGCCAACTTTCATATAGTCAAGAAACGTATATTTACCCGCAACCATCACCATCGCATTTGGCGGAGTCGATACAGGCGTAGAAAAGGACATGCTGGAGGCATATGTGACTGCCATGACAAGAGGAAAAGGGCTGACGCCCAGTTCCTGAGCCGCTAAGACCGCCACCGGCAAGAACAAAACTGCCGTAGCCGTATTGCTGATAAATATCCCGAAAATAGAAGTTGTCACATAAAGCCCGACCATCACCGCGCTAGGTCCTGCGCCACCTAACGTGGCAGTAATACTATCCGCGATAAAAGCGACACCACCTGTATTCTCCAAAGCTGTTGCCATAGGCAGCATACAGGCAATAAGTATAACAATCTGCCAATTCACAGCGCGATAAGCTTGTTCAGTACTTCGAACACTACCCGTCAAAACCATGAACAGCCCTGCTATAATGACGGTTATCACCGCTGGGATCCACTCAAAAAGCAACATTGCAATCATGCATAAAAGGATGGCACTGGCTAAAATAGCGCGAACCGGTTTAAATACTGCTTCCGGCGCAGTCATTTCTCGACGAATGACGACGAGGTCCCTTTTTTCCTGCGCCAAAAGATCTATGTTTTTCCACTTTCCATACACCAACATAGCGTCTCCATAATGGAGTTCATCTTGCACAGATGGCGGCTTCGGGTTTTGATACCGGCGTTTTATGGACAAAACGGTAAGCCCATATTTGTCTCGGAAGTGAATATCCTTCAGTGATTGCTTAATAAGATTTGATCTCGGTGTCAAGATAACCTCGGCAATGTTTTCTTCTTGGATATGAAGCCCTTCCACCAAGTCGCGAGAAATTGTTTCTAACCCCATCTCTTTTAAAAACCTCTGTAAAGCAGTGCTATCGGCATACAGCAGCAAAATGTCGTTTGCCTCTAACACATAGGACGGCTCTGCCAACACCTGAGAGAATCTGGACCCCGGCAAAAAGGAAAGCGTTTTTGCCGCTGCCTTTTGCCGCATCTTTAGTACGGTGACGTTGTATCGACTGGGCCACTGTAACGCTTTTAGTGTTTTGCCGACAAGCGCGTGGTCGGTAGGCAACTGCACATAATGAAGATTCGCATCTATTTGATATTGACACAGAAGTTCAGATACACCAATTGTATCTGCAATCTTTGACTTTTTCTCGTAGGGTTTGTTAAGCCATCTCCGCCCAACAAACCACATATAGGCGATGCCCGTAAAAAGAATGATAATGCCTATGGGGGTAAAGTCAAAAAACGACAAACCCTGAAACCCAGAGTTGATAAGCGTTTCTCTCGCAAGCAGGTTGGGTGCTGTTCCGATTAGTGTCAACGCGCCACCCATACTGGCACCAAATGCAAGAGGCATCAAAAGCTTCCCTGGGTTTATATTCATTTTCACGCACAAACTGACAACGACAGGCATCAAAATAGCCACAGTGCCTGTGTTACTGATAAAACTGCCTAGCACGGCGACCATAAGCATGACAAAAATCAGCATTTTAAATTCACTGTTACCTATCATTTTCCCAAGCATATTGCCAGCTTTTCCTGCAAGACCTGCTTGGGAAATGCCTTCTCCGACGACAAATAATGCCGCTAACATGACGACTACTGTGCTGGAAAAACCAGCTAATGCCTCTGATACAGTAAGAACGCCTGATAAATACAATGCTAAAAGCGAGCACAAAGCCACTACATCAGAGCGAAATTTTGGTATTGCAAAACATACCATAGTAGCCAATAAAATTATAAATACTAATTCCATTTCACCAAACATAAAATTACGAGTCCGCCCTCTTTACAAGAATTTTTCTCCTTCAAAATCCCAATTGCTATACATTTTTAAATCAATGCCAAACGAGCTGATTGAACGCACAAATGCTTTGTATCTGAACTATACCATGATACTATACCGATGTCAATGCTGCTTTACTATGCATACTATACCGCGTTCCATGTAAAGTTGAAATGATCATATTTTCGGCACTAAGTATACGTGCACCTAAAACCGGCAAACAAAATGAATAGAAAAATTTTTCAAGCATACCTTTTAATAACACCGGATGGAGGAATAGAGTATGCATCTAACAATAAATCAGCAAAGTCTCGCAAAGGAATATGGCAAAAAATCATTAAACAACGCATTATATGACCGTGGCGTAATCTCGAAATCATTGTATGCTGCCGCCTCAGAAAAAATAATCTTAGAAATTGACCGCCTTAACAATTTATGTTATAGCGAGTTCACAACATATATCACGGCGGTTTAGCTAATGGAATTACGTGAAATTAAGCAAGCAATTACAGAAGGTTGCTCACTTAACGATTTAGACCTTAAGGTAGCATATTATGCTAGGGTATCCACAGACCGAGAAGAGCAACAAAACTCACTCGAAAATCAAATCAGCTACTTTCACCATTTCATTGATAGCAGAAAGGAGTGGACGTTTGCCGGAAAATATATCGACGAAGGCATCAGCGGAAGCAGCGTAGAAAAGCGCGAAGATTTTCTGCGCATGATTGAAGATGCGAAAGCTAAAAAAATGAACTTGATATTGACAAAAGAAATCAGTCGCTTTTCTCGCAGCACCTTAGACAGCATCAAGTATACACGTGAACTGCTGCGATTCGGGGTCGGCATCCTGTTTATACATGACAATATCTGCACACTCTCTCCAGACGCCGAACTGCGCTTAACAATTATGGCGAGTTTAGCGCAAGAGGAAATCCGGCGGTTATCTGACCGCGTAAAGTTCGGAATGAAACGTGCCTACGAAAGCGGCAAAGTTTTAGGCAACGACAGCTTATATGGTTATAAAAAAACAAACGGAAAACTGGAAATCGACAAAGAGACCGCGCCGTTTATCAGAGATTTATACCAAATTTATAGCGAAGGGAAGCACGGCTTTCGCAGCATCGCCCGCATTTTAACCGATATGGGTTATCGCAATAAAAAAGGTGAGCATCTTAACCCCGGAACGCTACGTCAAATCATGCAAAATCCTAAGTATAAAGGTTATTATTATGGCAGGCTTACCGAAAGCAGTGATTACCAAACGCAAAAAAATATTGCGCTACCCAAAGAAGAACAGCTTTATTATAAAGACAAAAACATCCCTGCACTCGTTTCCGAGGAATTATGGGACAAAGTCAACCGCATTATTAATGAGCGAGCGAGCAGATTCAAGCAAAAATCGAGCGCTCAAGAGCGATACTCATATTCACAAAAAATCGTTTGCGGCGTACACGCAACTCATCATTACCGCAAGGTTTGGAACGATCGAAAAATCCCACTGGAAAGTTGGTGTTGCAAGGAATATCTGTCGCACGGACGAACAGCTTGTCCAACACCTCATCTACATACCAAAGAACTTGACCTCGTAATGGAAGCCATCGGCAAACAGGTCGTCCAAACCTGCCACCTTATCACAAATGAGCTCATCAGCTTGTATAAGGAAGTTGTTCTTGATACAGTTGACTTTGACAAAGAAATCACCAACATCTCTAAGGAATTACAAAAGTATGCAGACAAAAAGCAACGGCTTTTGGAATTGATGATTGACGGCACCATTGACAAGGACGATTTCAAAAAAATGAACGACGGAATCAACATTGCTTACGCTAAACTCAAAAAAAAGCTAATCGAGCTAAATGAAGAAAAGGCAAAGCTGGAAGACTCGGCTTCAATGTACAACAACGCCAAATCTATCTGTGAAAAAATTACAGCGGACAAAACTGTTCCGCTTGAAATCGCTAAAGAGATGTTAAATAAAATTATCATCAACCCCGGCAGCACAAACACACATATCAAATTGACCATATCGTTGAAATATCAACCAGAGTTTTCTGCCGATATTTTACGTGTAGCATCCAAAAAATGCTCTGCAACAGACAAGCTTTCCATCACCATCTATTCCAACCGCACCGTCATTTTAAGCAGTGAGACCGAGGTATCCCCCATCGTCGGCAACGAACGGCAAAGTGAGGATTTAATCAACTATCTTCTGTCTGAGTTTGAAGGTGAGCCGGAAAAAATCTGGCAGAGCAACATTTTTGGCATTTCACTGCACGATTTGGTTAGCGAGGGACTGAACAACAAACTCAAACGCGTCCCGGCAGACGCACGAGCAAAATTGCAAGAAACATTGCAACGCATCATCAACGAAGGGTCCAACGGGCTCATTTGTATTATTCTATAAGCAAAAGTCCTGCCAACCGGCAGGACTTTTTGTTTATTGACAGCCGCAGCCGCCCTTATACTTGTCACGCACCATCGTAATCTCATTACCCGGTGCTTGTTTGACTGGATACCATCCGCGGCTGTTGGCATCATTGAACAGCTCGGACTGAATACAATGCTCATCTTTCAAAATCGACAAAAATTCATTGCGCAGCTGCTCATTGACGCATTCGCCCGCAAACGTATTATGGCTGGATGCAGCCTGTTTCTGGCTGGCAATGCAGTCAGTGAGAAACTCTTTATCGCCCATTGTGGATTGTGTTGTCATGCTGTGTACCTCTCTACTTCAAAAAATTGAATAGCGCGTCGTAATGCCCCTGGTGACGATTGGCGATATTTTCCAAACGCGATTTGATGGCTGCATCGCTGCATTGGCTCGCCAGTGTCTGATACTTCTTAATCAGCACCTGCTCATATCCCAGCGTGTCCTCCAGCGCGGTCAGCTCTTTGGTCGTTAAATTGCTCAAACTGCTCACTCCTTATTGCTTTTGTCGGATGTTTTCCGCATTGATAGTATTGGCGGAAAAGATTGCCTTTATGCAAACAAAAAGAAGACGGCATATGGCAGCCGTCCATAAAACAGTATCGTCTGTTTTCGCCGCAGATGTAGCTTACGCTACATCTGCAGATTTTTGATAACGAAAAGGTCGCCCTGTTTCGGGGCAACCTTGATATGATACGCAAAATGTGCCTACTCACGGCATAGGTCGGCGGTTAGCCATTAGGGTGTCGAATGCTTATTTTCTACTTCTATTTTGTTCAAAAAGCCAAGCAAACAAATCTATTTCGTCGCAAAGGAAATCAATTTTGTTATCTGCGGCTGAATAATCAGTTGATTTGTGATTTGCACTGCCGATTTTAGTTAATTCAGCAACCATTTTCTTTGAATAATTTTCAGGTTCATAATCGCTATCTCCATAAAAAATCCAAAGGGGAACTTTTTTGATATTTTCAATCAATTCAAACATATATGCCCCGCCGATTGTAATCGCACCCGCTATTCCGTTATTGTCTGCTTCATGCCCTATAAAATCATATATAGCAAATGCCCCCATCCCAACTCCCATAATGTATAACCTATCGGGGTCACAGTTGTAAGTGTTTATCATTTCTTTGGTGAGTTTGACAGCAACCGTTGCAGGTTGCCAATCGCACCAATTGGCGTTCGTAATCGGTGCTAAGATAACACAAGGGAACTTGCCGTCATCAATCAGCTTTTGCAGTATTTTCGTATCCGAAGTTCCGTCTGTCCATGTTTCGCCGTTTTCATGTAAGAAAAGAACAATAGGAAGCTGCCCCATAGATTCGTAACCATCAGGAGCAAACAATCGGTACTCCATATTCATCGTGCTGCCGTCAACCTCTGCGGTGTAAGTCAGCTTTTTAGAATCATTTAGAAAATTAGCCATAGTATGTTCTCCTGTCCAAAATATAAATTCCGCTGTTGAATTGAACCGCCATCGGCGTGGTCGATTTTGCTTATTTTGTGCGTGTACACGTTTCCCATTACATATCCACACTAAACAAATATCCGAAGCGGTAATTTCCCTTCACCGGAAATCCGTCAGTGTAAACCACAGATTGCCAATATGCCTGCGGATATGGAATTGGTACACCATCCGCCAAAATCTGATCGCGCGTGAAAACATATGCATCGTCAGGGTTGTGAATATTGCCGCAAAAATTCTCACTGCTGTAAATCACGTATGCCGCATATTCGGTCGGAACATCGTAAAAATCGTAGCCATCCGGCACAGGGGTTCCCTCTTTGTAAAAACGACCAAAAATGCTTGGTCCGCCAGACTGCCATTCTTGCCCATTGAAATGCGTCAGATAGCAATAGCTATATTTTATAGGAATATCCGCCGCGTAGGGTTCCAACGACTCAAAAACTTCGTCAACATTATCATGTTCTACAGTTTGCCCGATAAAACGTGTTTTTCCCAATTCGATATACTCAAATTTTTCGCGTTTCCATTTTTTCGATTCAAGTCCATTTTTTACTGAATCGGGCATAAATAACGCCCACTGTACACCAGCATCGCAATTTTTGAGGTTCCAAATATAACCAGTATTAATGTGTATAGACCCTGCGTTATATCCCGTTAGGACTTCTCGCACATTGCGCTCCCGCATGACAGAAAAATCGGCAAATACTTTGGCAACCAATTCGTTCAGTTGCTCGTCATGCGGCTTTCCTGACAACGCCTCATCATATCTGTCCAACACTTTGAAAATCTCCGAATTGACCACGCCGGAAGGCTCAAGTTCTCTTAAATACGCACGAAGTTTAGTGTTTTGCTCTTTAATTCGCGCAAATACACCCTGCACCAAAATCTGTTCGTTTTCTGCGAGTTTTCCCTCACTCCATTGCGAATCGTCCAATACCCATTCCATCAGCGCGTCAAAAACGCCCTGATTCTGCACTACTGCTTTTCGAGCCCAACCTATAAGCCTGTCGTACTTCTCGGCACTTGCCGATTTTTCGTCATTTCCCCCGTCGATTTCACTCCAATCGACCAATACCATGTCATCAATGAATTTCCCTGCCATGTAAAATCCCCCTTGAATATTGATGTCGATAGTCAGAGGATAAAACGACTGGGTTCGTCCGCTCTGTACTTTCGATGGCGGTACGCCATGAAAGCGTGCGAACGCTTTTGAAAAACTTTCTGATGTGTCGTATTGATACTTCATAGCCACATCGACTATCTTACTGTTTGGCTGTAATAAATCTTGCGCGGCTGAACTTAGACGTCTATTGCGAATGTACTCGCCCACAGTCACGCCTGTCACCAGATGAAACATAAGTTGAAAATGAGAGCTTGACGAGTAGGATTGACTTGCTATTTCGTCAATGCTGATTTCACTTGTCAAATGTTCCTCGATATATTGTAGTGCTTTCCCCATGCATTGTATCCAGTTCATCGTTTCCTCCTCCTTTCAAGGAGTATTATACAATGGCACAACCACGCAAATCATGTCTTAAAATATTATGATTTGTCCGATTAAAAAATCCGTGTTGCAAATGAACACGGTATAAAATATAAATTTCACCGCCCACAGCAATCGCCACGAGCGATATCACAAAGTATTTCTACTCTGTACACTAAGACTATACCATGGCATGTCGGCAAAGTCAACATTACGAAAGGTAGTGGGCGGCACAGGCTTCTGAACCAAGTTGGCCTGTTAAATATTCCTGCACTGCCGCCAGTTTTTGCTCCGGGGGTATTGACTTCTTGTTCTGCATTGATATGCTCCTATCTGTTTGTAGACTCACTTTTTCATCTGTCTACTTCGAGGGTAGCATAGCAATTTGTCCCGAAGTTGCTTTCAAAAGTGCCGTTTTGGCACTAACAAGCACCGTGCCACAGTTGTGACACGGTGCTTGTTTACCCTATGGCGACTGCCATGTTTTAGTTTTCATACTGTCTTATGGAAGTCCCACTTACGCCGTCCTCTGCTCTACTGTAGATTATGGGTCAACCACTTCTGCTGGACCGCGTACAAATACTGTCGCACCATTGCTACCGGCCCTCAGGCCGTTATTGGCAATTGTCACAAAATACAAATGGTTTGCGACCAACGCCGCGCCGTCGTTCAAATTCGATGCCGAGGTCAGGCTCACCATCGCCGGGTTTCCTGTCGCGACTGTGTTTACACCAGTCGCACTGCCCAAACGCAAAATAACTTCTGTGCCAATTTGCCCGCGCAAGGTCTGTCCGGCACGCAAGTCAATTCGCCGGAACAGCGCGCTACCGGCTTCGCCGCCGGCCGTACCGTCAATCTGGTCCATCACACCTCGTACGACAAGTTCAACAAATTCCGGGTCACGTAGGTCAATGCCCTCGTCAAGCAATAGACCGGTAATGATATTATCCAAGTTACGCACCAGCTGATCATAGTGCGCGTCCAACTCATCCACCATACCATCAAGCACGCCGCGCATATCTTCGGTCATACCTTGGATCCATAGCGGCTGCAGGGCCTCTAAATAGCTTCTGGCGACCAAAGGGTCATCGCGCGTGCCGTTACGTGCCGAATTGTCGGTAGCAATCGCAACGCCCAATGTGACAATCAACACCACCACAAGAAACGACGCCGTGCCAATTTTCCATTTTTTCATTAGTATATACCTCCGTTGGTTTTATCTGTATGTAAGGGCGAATACTATTCGCCCGCCGCAAATGCAAAACTAGCCCGAAATCCCCAAACTTACTGCAATCGCGCTGTTCACACGGTTCATCAACCTGCCGTCAAGCTGCCCGATGCGCTCTTTCAAGCGCTTCTTGTCAATGGTTCGCACCTGCTCAAGCAAAATCACAGAGTCACGGCTCAAACCATACACACGCGCCGAAAGTTCGATATGCGTCGGCAAACGCGCCTTGTTCAACTGTGATGTAATGGCCGCTGCAATGACCGTTGGGCTGTGCTTGTTGCCTACATTGTTTTGCACGATGAGCACCGGGCGCATGCCGCCTTGTTCGCTGCCCACCACAGGGCTCAAATCAGCGTAATAAATGTCACCGCGCATCACTGTATCCGTTACGGCATAGGGCTTCATGCCTACGTCTGTAAATGGGATCCTTGCTGTCATGTCCAAAATATTCACCTCTCCTGTCGTTGGTTTCACTACCATTTTTCCACAGATGAGGGCTTTTTAGTCATGATTTTAACACCATGATAAAATATTTTTTTGAGCACTTGCTCAATCGTCAATGACAAAATTTTTCGTCACACCAACTTCAACGCCATTTTGCTTGTACACACGCGGCACACGTTTGCCAACGTTACACATAATCTCATAAGTAATTGTCCCAACTTCTTGTGCCACATTTGACAACGACAATTCAGCGTCACCTTGCTTTCCAAACAGCACAACTTCCGTGCCTTCGCATACATCTTCAATATCGGTCACATCAAACATCGTCATGTCCATGCAGACGGCGCCCAGCAACGGCGCGACTTTCCCATTGATTAACGCCGACCCCCGGCATGACAATGCCCGCGGATATCCATCCGCATAACCAATCGGCACAGTGGCAACCAACCTATCCGACGGCGCAACATATTTGCGGTCATAGCTCACACCTTCGCCTTTTGCCACACATTTGACTTGCGATACAATACTGTGCAAACTCATCACAGGTTGCAGTTCCCAACCATTAATAGTTTGTTGCACAGGGCTTTGTCCAAATAAAATCACTCCGGGGCGCACCATATCAAAGTGCGTACAGGGATATTGTAACACAGCCGCGCTATTTGCGCAATGGGCTACATAAAAGTTTTCTCCCAAATCGCGCAATTTCTTGCGCGTCCCACAAAATCGATCAAGCTGAGCTAACGTAACTGCCTTATCATCACCACTTGAAAAATGCGTGAACAAGCCTTGAATGTCAAGATTCGGCAAATTGCAGACCGCCAATATCGCTTCAATCTCATTGTGCTGAAATCCCAAGCGTGACATGCCTGTATCTATTTTCAAATGCACAGGCAGTGTACACTGCTGTGCTTGACAGGCTTGCGAAAGCGCGAGAGCTTGTCCTTGACTGTATACCGTTTGCGTCAAACCATTATCCAGCAGCTGTTTGGCTGCTTCCGGCGGCGTATAGCCCAATATCAAGATAGGCAACTCAATATCGGCGCGACGCAGCTGCAACGCTTCGTTAATATTTGACACGCCCAGCATATCGTAGCCAAGTTCCCGCAATAACTCCGCTACAGCCACAGCCCCATGACCGTAGCCATCTGCCTTAACAACACCCATTAGCTTCGTATGTGGGTGCGTATGTTTTCGAATTTCCAATGCGTTGTGCCGCAAAGCGTCAAGGTTTATTTCCGCCCATGTTCTTCTAAGGTAGTTCATCCCAACTCCACCTGTAAAAATGTAATCGTCAATATATTCGCCCCATCTACATATGTCTCACTGCGCAAAGGGTGCATGGTCTCAACATCAAACCAAACAACCATACGATGCTCTATACCACCATGTGTTGACGCATACACTGCACGAATCGCTTGCGTACCAAAAGCATTTTCCGTACCGTATGCCACAATATGACCCTCGCGCCATGTCTGTACAGCAAAGGGTACAGCCTCAAGCGGCGACAATCCCGTCCCCGGCAGCGCACCCGTTTCCAGCGACAAACCATCAAATTGCAGGATACTTCCGCCCTCATGCAACACCACGCGAATTCCCGCCAACTCACTCGGTTCTAGGACCTCGACGCTCTCTTCCTCGAGCGAAAGGTTGTAGCGCAATAGGTATTCGACTACCCTATCGCCAAAATCTGCCCGAACACGCGCATCCATTGTAGCATAACGCATACTGCCATAAAATTCATGCAATCTCGGCACGGCTTCTCCGCCTACATTGCATGCAGGAAACAGCAGCAACACGGCGATTATCATTGGTGCAAAGGTGAACTTTTTCATGGGTCGCCTCCGCACGGATTTATTTATTCAATTATGTAGGGGCATCAAAATATTTTAACAACTTCGGTATTTCAGCCAAAATGTCTGATGGCATCATACCCATTTGACTGCCTTTTTTCACTGCTACATCAGCCGCGCAACCATGGACAAATGCCGCAAATGCTGCTGCATCGCCCGGCTCAATGCCTTGTGCAGCCAGCGCACCAACCATACCGGCAAGAATGTCGCCGCTACCGCCTTTGGCAAGTCCGCAATTGCCAGATTGATTCACTGTCGTACGCCCGTCAGGGCAAGCCGTAACGGTTTGCCCTCCCTTAAGCAAGACAGTGCAATTGGAATTGACGGCATAATTCTGCACGGCAGTCAGCCTTGGTGCATTGTCCAACTGCCCGCCAATACGCCGAAACTCACCTTCATGCGGCGTGAGGACAACCTGCCGACTCTGTACATATATATGCCGTGCCATGACATTTAGACCGTCTGCATCAATAATCAGCGGCGCTTCGCCGTAGTTCAGCACCTCGCGCATGATTAACTCCATGCCGCGCCCATTGCCCAACCCGGGGCCGACGACAACAGCATCGGCGTTGTCGATTTGCTCACGGATGAGCGGCAATGCCTCAACGGAAAGAAAACCGTCTCCGTCGTCGCGCAACGGCACAACAATATTTTCGCAACAATCACTCGCTACGACTTGATGGATGCAATTCGGCACGCCGACCGTCACCAACCCCACACCCATGCGCCACGCACCGCCTGCCGCTAATCGCGCCGCACCCGAAAAATTTCGGCTTCCAGCCAAGATGAACAGCCGTCCATTGTTATACTTATGCGCATTGGCATTTCGTTTGTCAATCACGTTGCACCAGTGCGCCCATTGCTCGGGATAAGGCAGCAACTCTTTCTCATCTTGTGCGACAAGCGTCACAACCGCCGTCGCCATGCCACCGTCATGCGAAATCGACAGCGATGTCTTCCACTGCGCCGCTAACGCACCGATAAAATGCGGCGCACCGCGCCCATCGTGCGCCACTTCGACGCGATGAAATAAATCGCGTGTCAACCCACTGCCCAATGCCTTGGCCAACGCCTCTTTTGCAGCAAAAAACCCCGCCGCCGTCTGCGCATTTTGGCTGCCTTTTGCCGCGATATACGCCAACTCGTTGGGCGTAAAAATCTGCGCCTTAGTAATGTCGCTCATCGTCTCAAAACGCACGATTTCTACAATATCAATGCCAATTCTCATGGATATGTTGCCTCCAGGGTATGTTAGGATAATCTAATGAAACACAGCGTTGCTAATAGCTGTCGCCGGTGGCCATCCAGCAAATGATATTGCTCCATAGCCTGGGATTCTGAGTTCAAAATCTCTAACATTATGCGGTATTTCAATATCAATGGGCACAGGCTCACATGCCTTAGTCAGAGATACAGTGTATGCCTCTACACCATCAAATGTGATAAATAGTCTTGCATTTCCAACTTGCGTCTCGCCTTCAAGAACGAAAAAGATTGCAGAGAATCGGCTGTATGTTCCATTTAGCAGAATCCGATATGACCGTCCTTCAAAACTACCAACAACATAGCCACCGTTATGAGAATTTCCCCAATTGTCTCTAAAGGAAGCTGATGAATATGTAAGCCCTATTCTTGATGTAATATTCGTAAATTGATGCATAGGTGTATATGTGGCAACTGGATCGTTGTTCTGATTATGTGAATCTTCATCTACACCACCATTACTTCCAGCATAGGGAATAAAATCAGTGTCATTTACCTCGTCTAGGAGACCTTGAGCATATCCTCTGGAAAACGCCTCTTCAAGTTGATGTTCAAGAATAGAATCCATTTCATTTGTTGCATCTAAGAGACCTTGAGCATGCCCTTTAGCAAATGCCTCTTCGAGCTGGTATTCAAAAGTTATATCATTTTGCAGCTGCTCATTAAAGTGAGCTGTTAAAAATGCACCAATAGCAGCACCTCCAATGACACCTATTGCAGCTACAATGGCACAAATGATTAATGTACGATTATGCTTTTTTGAATCTGACAATCTCAAACACCTCTTTAACCTGACAGTAACAATCTAGCATTTGTTTTCTATACCCTACACTTCATCGCCCTTACGCATCTTATGCGGAATGTATTTGCTTATTGCGTCCAAAATCCGCTCGTTGGGCTGCAAGATCATCAACGTCCGCACACCATCTTTACTAAACGCCGCGAACCAGCGTCCCTCAGCTTTAGGTGTTGAGGCAAGGTCTAACAACGTCGAATTTTCACGCCGCTGTTCAAATTCTTGCGCATAAGCCTTCCGCATAGGCGCCAATAATTCAAACGCCTGCACATCAATGGTCAGCAGCCGCTTGCGCCGCTTTTTGTAAATAATACGGTCAATATCTAATTCGCCATTGGTAAAGATATACTCATATTCAACATGAAAATTCTGATAGAACCGATACAATCCAAAACAGACTACCAACACCGTCAGCGGCACAAGAAATGGCAACGGAAGCAGCGCGCCAATAAAAAACGCCCCGGCAACTCCACCGAGTATAGCAACGAGCAACAAGGCATAATCCAACACGCGCATCTTCCGCGCTATAATTTGCTCAAAATAAATATCTTGGTTGATGACCGCGCCCTCCTATCTCAAAAATTGTGCAAGTATCGCCTTACGCCATATTTTCCCGTAGTATTTGCTTGAATCGGCCAATACAGCGATGTTACCATCGTCACTTCCTGCACCACCCTACACAACACATCACTTGCTTTGCGTAAATCAACCACGTTGTAAATACAGATAGGCGCAATCATCCTTTTTGATGCTCTCAATAAGCCCCATTTGCTCGTAATAGCGCAGAATTCTGGTTGAAAGGTTCAACGCCCTCGAAATTCCATCGATCGTAGTAAGATTCATATTTGCCGGTGGCCTACTCGGCAGCTCTTTACAAAACCGCCTCTTCTTCACCTACCGTATATACACGCACCATATTGGTTTCGGCGTGATGCCCAACAGGTACACCCGCCGTAATGACAATGGTGTCGCCTTTGACAATCAATCCTTTTTCCAATGATGCCTCAATGGCTTGATCAATCAACGCCTTAGTATCTGAACCCTCTTGAGTCAAAATCGGCGTCACGCCCCACGCCATTTTGAGCTGGCGCTGCGCCACAGGATTGGGCGTACAACCAATAATCGGGCATTGCGGACGGAAGCGCGATACGCTCCGTGCCGTGCCGCCACTCTCAGTGATGCACAAAATCGCCTTGGCATTGAGGTTGTGCGCCATTGTAACAGTGGCGTGTGAAATGGCGTCACGCACCGATTTATTCTCATATTCTTCTTGGCGGAAACGGCGAGCGTAGTGAATTGTTCCCTCAGCGTACTCGGCAATACTCGCCATCGCGCTCAATGCCTCAACAGGGTACTTACCCATTGCCGTCTCGCCCGACAGCATAACACCGCTCGTGCCGTCATACACAGCGTTGGCAACGTCAGACACTTCAGCACGCGTCGGCCGCGGATTTTGAATCATCGACTCCAACATATGCGTCGCCGTAATAACATTTTTGCCGGCACGACGTGTCTGCTTAATCAACCGCTTTTGAATGTCGGGCAACTCTTGGAAGTCAACTTCCACGCCCAAGTCGCCACGCGCCACCATCAAGCCGTCAGACGCCTCTAAAATCTCATCAGCATTCTTGACACCCTCGGCATTCTCAATCTTAGCGATGATTTTGACTTCACTGTTTGGATTAGTCTTAGCCACTTCCTCACGCAAAATCTTAACATCCTCGGCCGAGCGCACAAAGCTGGCTGCAATAAAATCAAAGTCATTTTCCACGATAAATTTAATGTCGCGACGGTCTTGCGCGCTCAAATACGGCATTTTGACGTTGACATCGGGCAAATTGACACTCTTCTTGCCCGAAATCGCACCACCGTTGACGATGGTGGTATGTACATCGTTGCCGCTGACCGACTCAACAACAAGTTCAATCAGCCCGTCATCCAGCAGCACGCGGTTGCCTTTCGACATCTCTTTGGCAAAATCTTCATAGGTCACGCTGACTTTTTCAGCCGTACCATCAACGTCATCAGTGGTCAGCGTAAACTTACCACCCGCTGTCAGTTCAACTTTACCGTCAGCAAACATACCGATGCGAATTTCCGGCCCTTTGGTATCACCGAGCAAAGCAACGGTCCTGCCTGTTTCTTGGCAGACTTTGCGCATGGTTGTCGCCCATTGTGTCACTTTGTCATGCAAACCGTGCGAGAAGTTGAACCTTGCAATGTCCAATCCCGCCAGCACCAGTTCTTTCATAACCTCATGCGACTCACTCGCCGGACCGATTGTAGATACGATTTTTGTTTTTCTCATGTGTTATTTTCTCCTTGTATTGCTTATAGAAAATGCTTATTTTGTGCTACATATCCCTATCCATGTCGGCTCTTGTTAAAACAGTTTTTGCTTCGTGAGGATAGCTGCATAATACGCTATCAATAAATTGCACTCCGCAAAAGTATTTGCAGATTGAAGTATGTTTTACCGCACATTTGTGAATATTTTGACCCTCTGCAACATTCCATGGACATTGAGAGTCGCCAAACTTTACATCACTAATGAAGTCAATATCCATATTAGAGCCCATTAACTTTTTCACTCTGTTGTCCACAATAAACTCCTGTTCAAAATATAAATTAGCTGCTAAGCCACTATTCTATCGAAATTAAATCAATAACTTCTCTCCACCGAAAAAATATGCTGTTTGCAGGTCATCAGTCGCATAAAAGAATAAAATTCTTTCGCCGCCTCACACGGATTGCGCGACGCCGCCTTGAAATTTTCAAGGTCGTCCATAGTCTCAAAGGTGCAAATGTCCGCCCATGTATCGCCATCGACAAGCTGTTGCCAGGAAATATACCCCTTTTGTTTGGAAATATGTTCATTGTTCAGCCTTTCTGACGCTGACAAAAAATCCGGCACAGACGCCCCTTTTTTCAGCTTATACGAAACATAATAAATGGCATTTGACATAGTACACCCCCATTTCTTGCAAGGGCGGCAGATGCCGCCCTTCTGCATTATCAGTTCTTAATTTTATGCTTTGCCGTCGCAACCCAACACGTTAATCAACTTATCTTTGACCAACTCTTTAATATTGGTACGCGCCGGCGCAAGATATTGACGTGGGTCAAAATGGTCTGGATGTTGTGCAAAATACTGACGAATTGAACCTGTCATAGCCAAACGTAGGTCGCTATCGATGTTGATTTTGCAGACCGACAGCGATGCGGCTTTGCGTAACATATCTTCAGGGATACCGATGGCATCCGGCATTTTTCCACCGTTATCGTTGATCATCTTAACGTATTTGGGGATGACCGACGACGCACCGTGTAGCACGATGGGGAAATTGGGCAAACGACGGCCGATTTCTTCGAGAATGTCAAAGCGCAATTCGGGGGTTTGGCCCGGCTTGAATTTATACGCTCCATGGCTTGTGCCGATAGCAATTGCCAAGCTGTCGACGCCGGTTTTTGCTACGAATTCTTCCACTTCTTCGGGGCGGGTGTAAGACGCGTCTTCTTCGCTGACGTTGACGTCATCTTCCACGCCTGCCAAACGCCCCAATTCTCCTTCAACTGTGACACCGTGGGCGTGGGCGTACTCAACAACTTGCTTGGTCAGCTGGATATTATCTTCAAAGCTATGATGGCTGCCATCGATCATCACCGATGAAAAGCCACCATCAATGCACGATTTACACAGTTCAAACGTGTCGCCATGATCAAGATGGACAGCAATGGGCAGGCCCGTTTCGATCACAGCCGCCTCAATGAGCTTCATTAGATAGGTGTGGTTGGCGTACTTGCGCGCACCTGACGAAACTTGCAAAATCAACGGGGCATTGACTTCTTTTGCCGCCTCGGTGATGCCTTGCACAATTTCCATGTTGTTGACGTTGAACGCACCGATGGCATAACCGCCTTTGTACGCTTTGTCAAACATTTCTCTGGTGTTTACGATTCCCATGTGTATTTTCTCCCTTTTATTCATGTAGTTTCCATTTACTATACCACACCCTGCCGCAAAAATCAATCAAAAATTCCTAAGCCCATCAACTCTTTTTGCAAATGCGGCATAACACCCCACGATTTCGCCGCATCACACGCCTTTTTCCACAATTGATGGTCGGGTTTGCACGTTAATTGCGCCTTGATAAGTAAATTTTTCGGTGTGTGCTCGGACTCAATAAATTCACATACCGTCACGTTATATCCACACGCTTCCAAATACATCGCCCGCAAACCATCGGTTAGCAATGATGCCAATTTTTCTTTCATCGCGCCATGCTTTGCAATAAACTGCATGTCCTCGCGTCCCATAGTTTTCAACAATTCGTGCTGACAACACGGCGCGGCGTAAATCCAAGGCGCACGCCATGTAACGGCTTTTGCCAGCGCGTCATCAGTCGCTGTGTCGCACACGTGCAGACTCACCACCATGTCGACGGGCGGCTCGATTTTCAAGCCCTGAATATCGCCTTGTTGAAACCGCAAGCCTTTGCAATCCAACCGCTCGGCAATCTCATTGCAGCTTGCAATCACATCTTCCTTCAAGTCCAATCCAATAATTTCGCCGCGCTGTAAATAATGCTGCAACGCAAACGTCAAATACGACTTACCACAGCCAAAATCAACAATGCGCGGCTGTTTTGGCAAAGTGTCCAACCCATCTTTGAGCAGTTCGAGAAAACTATTGATTTGCCTAAATTTCGCCATTTTATTTTTACGGACATGACCATCTTGTGCCATCACGCCCAGTTCGATCAAGAATGGTACAGGCTCGCCGTCACGCAAAATTGTTTGCCGTTCGCGGTCGTGGGTGCGTGGCGTGTGGTTTGACTGTTTCATCGTCCGCTTAACTTTGAGTTTGCTAAAATACGTGACATGAAATTCTGTCTCAGGCGTGACAATTAAGGCTTGTCGGAAATGTTGCGTGAGTAGTATTTCAATACACGTATAAGCCTCAACAAGCGGCAGATTCTCGTGTCGGACCTTGCCGCTGTTATGATATTCAAACTGCACCATATCCCGCCCTTGGGCGGTATAGCGTCGCGCAATCACTTTTCCGTCGCCACCTTTGCTGCGCGGTTGGCTAAATGTAGCCTGCGTAAAGCCAGTAATTTCTTCGATAAAGTCTTGCATGATGCGCCTCCTTGCGTAATGCAAAAGAACCGTCCTTACGGACGGTTCTTGGCGCGCCGCGGAAGATTCGAACTCCCGACCTTCTGGTCCGTAGCCAGACGCTCTATCCAGCTGAGCTAGCGGCGCAATTTCTTAGG
>Ga0131853_10000841_pt1 | contig 55101 bp, 50 predicted proteins | sample TergutLab28metaG_FD_92764 | JGI IMG/M metagenome (GOLD analysis project Ga0131853, IMG submission 92764) | Labiotermes labralis P1 segment gut microbial communities from Petit-Saut dam, French Guiana - Lab288 P1 (version 2) (version 2) | ecosystem: Host-associated > Arthropoda: Insects >...
ATGACCAACGGTTAATCTACCCCATCATCTCGAATCCTACGGAATCTCAATGAGTGGGACGTTCATAAACTTAAAAATCATTTCAAACAAGTTTGATGATTTTTAAGTTTATTCACTATAATTCACATTTGGCGCACCTAGTCAATGAGAATCTTGTGACGGGCTTTAGCGTCACAAGCGTTGCAGTTTTAAATCCATTTCACTATAGCACGCGAAAGCCCGCCCAACGCCTCATACCGCCCGGAAAGGTTCCTGCTGACGGAGGGTTATTAATATCATACCCCTCTGCGCTTATATTGTCAACTTCAGTGAGTATGCGCTCAAGCTCAGAAAGCCAAGGCATCCATAAATTATCTATACTAACTTAAGGCCATTTTGACAAAAAAATAAGGCTCCCAATTTCCCTGGAAGCCTTATTTTAGCTACCCATGAAAACTTTGTTTTCATGGGTTCCGCTATCAAGTGCCCGAAGCCGGACTCGAACCGGCACGTCATTGCTGACGAAGGATTTTAAGTCCTTTGCGTCTACCAATTCCGCCATTCGGGCATGGAGGCTAGTTGCTGCGTAAGCACCGTCCTTCCTCGCAATTACTTATTTTACAACTCTTACTCTAATTTGTCAATATCTGAAATTTTATTTGTAAGCTTTAGCTATATGGTTTATAATTAAACCTAATAAAGGCTTTCTATAAAAGCCGACAAAAACTTAAGGGAGTGTTTTTATGAATTTGAGTAGATTTGAGCGAAGGCGCTATACGGAAGGCTACACACCTATTGAAAAGCTTGGCAGATTAACAGCACACCTTGGCGGGCCTAATATTTATGTTAAGCGTGATGACCTTTTGGGTTTGGCTCAGGGCGGCAATAAAACAAGGAAACTTGAGTTTTTAATGGGCGAAGCCCTTCGCTTAGGCGCCGATACTATAATAACCTGCGGTGCGGTTCAGTCAAATCATTGCAGGCTTACACTGGCGGCGGCGGCTGTAGAAGGTTTAAAGTGTCAGTTTGTTATAGAGCAGCGGGTTGCCGGCAGCTACAATGAAAATGCCGGAGGCAATAATTTATTATATAAGCTTCTTGGGATTGAGGATATTCATGTGGTTGAAGGCGGCTCTGATGTGCTTGGTGAGATGGGTAAGCTTGCGGAAAAATTAAAATCCGAAGGCAGAAAACCTTACATAATACCGGGCGGCGGCTCCAATGAAATTGGTTCTCTTGGTTATGTGTCCTGTGCTCAGGAGATTTTGGCTCAGTTACATGACAAAGCCCTTAGGATAGACCGCATTGTGCTTACATCCGGCAGTGCCGGGACTCATGCCGGTATGCTTACGGGAATGATAGGAATGAATGCGGGGATTCCCGTAACCGGTATAGGTATCAACGCAAAATTGGCTGTACAAACAGACAGAGTATATAACCTCTGCCAAAAAGTTGCCGCAAAGCTGGAACTTAAAAATACTGTAGCAAAAGAAGATGTGGTAATATTTGAGGACTATATAGGCGACGGTTATTCAAGAAGAACTGAGGGTATGGTTGATGCAATTAAACTTCTTGCCCGCATGGAAGGTTTGCTGTTAGACCCGGTATACACAGGAAAGACTATGCACGGCATGATTGACCTTATACAGAAGGATTATTTTAAAGGCTGCGAAAACATACTCTTTCTGCACACAGGCGGCGCACCGGCGCTCTATCATTACAGTGATTATCTTTTTTAGCCTGAGTTCGAGATTGTCGAAGCGGCTCCTTAAAACCACCCGGCAACAGCGCGTAACCCTTGTTGAAGTAAAGAGCGATAAAAAAATTGCCTGAAACAGGTTATGCACCATTGCACCTCAAGAAACTGAGCTTTTCGGGGATTTCGGAGCTGCTGAAAAGTGTAAATTTCCAGGTTTCTGTGCAAAAATATGCTAACATAGTGAATATGATTGAAAGAAGCTGAGGCAGGGCTTCAAACTTCTTTCAATCATATAAACAGCTCCACAGCAATACTTTTTGCATAGCAAAAAGTATTGCTGTGATATTTTATCTCAAGGGCGAAGACCACCGCCTCTAAGCCAAAGCAAGCTTTGGCGAAGGCGGTGGGGGCAACCGCCTATTGGGTGGGGGTTTTCAAGCCCCCACCCAATAGCTTTACATTTTCTTTGAAAATGTAAAGCCTTGACGATTTTGGCATTGCGGTTGATTTTAGACTTCTTGCGATTGATTCATACAATTTTTCATGCTTTAAATACTCAAGAAGACTTTTATGCAAAGCCAAAACATATTGCTAAGAGGTCTATTACAATGGTGATATAACCGAAGTTCGAGGATTGGCTTTTGCTAATCGAACTTGCATTTTTTTAGAAGGCGGTATAGCAGATGGAAATTGTTTATATTCTTGCAGCACTTCTCCTAACTCTGCCCATAGCAACACTCTCATTTTACAGGAGGGAGAACTTGGCAGGAGTTTTACTTTGCCTGTCTCTTGCTTTTTTTGCCTGGTATATGGGGCAGCTTTTACCCATTATGGGCGGCCCTATTTGGGGCATATTAACAGGGCTTGTAATCACTAATCTGTGGAAAAAGCAAGATGCATTTTCGAAAGGCATCAAAGTTGCATCAAAGCGTATTCTTCAAATGTCTATAGTTCTTTTAGGATTTCAAATGGATTTGGTAAAGGTTTTTGAAATGGGGCGCACTTCGCTTATGGTTAGTATTTTGACAATTGCTGTCGCTCTTACAGTGGCATTGGTCTTAGGTAAAATTTTAAACAGCCCGTCTAATGAAAAGGTACTCATAGGAGTTGGAACGGCTATTTGCGGTGGTTCGGCCATAGCAGCTACCGCTCCGGTTTTAGAGGCTTCAGATAAAGAAATTGCCAGGGCTTTAACCACCATATTTTTCTTCAATTTACTAGCCGCTTTCATATTCCCAATTTTGGGCAGAGCCATGAACATGAGTGATACTATGTTTGGTATTTGGGCCGGAGTGGCCGTTAACGATACTTCATCTGTTGTGGCTGCCGGTTATGCTTATTCTGATATGGCCGGAGATATTGCAGTTATAGTTAAACTTACCCGCTCTATTATGATAATCCCGATAGTGCTTTGTATTGCTCTTATGAAGTCGGGCAAAACTAAGGCGAATGTTATGAAAAGCTTTCCATGGTTTATACTTGCTTTTTTACTTGCCTCTGTTATTAATACTTCCGGCCTGCTGCCGGCAGACATGACAGTATTCTGGAGCGTAATGGGCAGGTTTTTTATAGTTACGGCTATGGTTGCAATAGGTTTCGGCTGTGACATTAAAGAGCTTATAAGCGGGGGCAAGCGTCCTTTATTCATAGGTTTGTGCTGCTCGTTAAGTGTAGGGGCTGTTGCGCTTCTTTTGATAAATATGATAAAATAGTTTTGAAAGGATAAAGACTCATATGGAGAAAAGCAGAGCAGAGCGGTTTGTGTGCGAACTGAAGATAGGGGCAGTTATTTTAGCTGTTTTAGTGAGTTTAGTGGCGGCATTTGCAATATATGATGCTAATACATGTTCAGGTTTTCTTTGCGGCCTTCTTTCTGCCATAATTCTCGTAAACGCTGTCATTCCCGCAACGCAGCTTTTAAATTTTTTGTTATATGTATTAGTATACATAGCAGTAATGCAGCGCTTGGTGGATAATAAAAAATTAGGTGCTTTAGCAATGTATGGTCTTCTTTTTACAGCTATTGTAATTGCTTTGCCTTTAATTTATATAACTAATAGTTCCTATAGTGGTTGGTTTTTGTATCTGCCTGTAGGTTCTGCTGTTTTCTTTTTAGCGCTGCAAATACGTCTTCTTGTCAGTGGGTTACGAAATTCTGCTGAAAAGAAGTGGCTGATAATTTCTTTTGCGGCTCCAATATTAGGGCCGCTGCTGTATTTTGTTTTAGTAAAGATAGGCCGTTATACGAAAGGAGATATCTAATGCAAAAAGCTCTAGGGATATTGGGAGGCATGGGCTCCCTTGCCACTGCTAATTTTATGGCTCAGGTGGTTTCACATACACAAGCTGATAAAGATTCTGACCATCTTCGGATATATGTAGACTGCCACCCCCAAATTCCCGGCAGGGTTGAGGCCATTTTCGAGGAAGGTGAAGACCCCGTTTCTGCTATTTGTGAGTCAATTAAAAAGCTGGAATCTATCGGTGCCCAGGTTATCGCCATGCCCTGTGTTACTGCTCATGCTTTCTATGATAAATTTGTAGAAAGTTCTGCTGTACCTTTCCTCCATTTACCCGAGATTGCAGTAAACGCTTGCGCTCATGATTTTCCCGGAGAAACAGCTGGTGTTTTATCTACGGCCGCCGCTGCAAAGCTTAGAATACTGCTTAATCAGATGGATAGGTATAACGTACCATACATTACCCCTAAAGAAGATGAGCAGGCTGTACTCACAAAACTTATAGCAGAGGTAAAGGCAAATAATGATATTACTCAGATGGCAAAAGATTTTTCAAAAACCCTTGATTCTATGAAAAAAAGAGGCGCTGATTATTTTGTATTGGGTTGTACGGAACTGCCGCTTATTGCCAAGTATTGCCGTCAGGAAAAATATAGGTTTGTAGACACTGCTTTTGAGCTTGCAAAAGCTTCAATTCTTGCTTGCGGAGGATTGGTTAAATTATGAAAACACTTATTATAAATGGTTCGCCCAGAAAAAACGGAGATACGCAAACACTTATAAACGAATTCAAAAAGCATATATCAGGTGAAGTTATAGTGGTTTCGGCTTATCATGACAAAATATCGGCTTGCACCGACTGTAGGGCCTGTTGGAAAAAGCAAGGCTGCACCATAGATGATGATATGTCCAAAGTTTACGCTGATGACTATGATGTATTTGTAATCGCCTCTCCTGTGTATATGTTTAATCTGACCGGCCCTTTGATGAGCTTGGCCAGCCGCTTTCAAATGTACTATTCGGCAAAGCGGTTTTTAGACAACCCTATTGCCCGCAGAAAGAAATCGGCTGTACTGCTCTTAGTGGCAGGTGGTGATGGCGGTGCATGGCCTGCTATAGAATCGGCTAAACTTATATTTAAAATTATGAATGCCGCATATGATGAGACTAATACAGTCCTTTCTTTAAAAACAGACGAGCTGCCGGCAAAAGATGATGTAAAGGCCCTTGGAAAAGCCAGGGAGGCAGCGCTTAGAATGAACGAATTATGGAGTGCCGATACATTATAAGCAAATCACTTTAAAAAGGACTAAAACGAGGCGGAAAATTTCCGGTTTACGAGAGTTGTTTGGCGCTGCTGGGACTATTTAAAAGTAGATTTAGTATAATAACTTTCATGTCGGAATGTATTCTTTTGAGTAAAGTAACAAAGATTAAGCCAACATGTGGTTTGGAGAGCGCTTATGCCTTATCTCTATATGTACGAGGAGTAAAAAATGACGCCGGAAAATCCGGCGTCATTTTTTTGTTGCAGCAAAATTTACAGCTGCGCTGGGCCAAAGCGCCGGGCCCGGAGAATTTTTCGTTGAAGCTTTAGCCCCTTTCAAACTATGTTCACATTTGGCGCACCTAGTCAGTGAGAGTCTTGTGACGGGCTTTAGCGTCACAAGCTCGAACGGTTTTTTCGCCTTTGGCGAAAAAAGACTACATCTTAATCCCTTCGGGATCGCGGTGCGGTACGTTCAATTAAATTTATAGTGGAATTCCTTTGAAATAGTATCGGAAATTTAGCTTGATAAATTTCCGACACTATTTCAAAGGTAGGCTACGGGCGCGTTAGCGTCCCGGCCTAGTTCTACAAAATAGTTACATATGTAACTATTTTGTAGAACTTCCACTATAAAACCAACAACGCAAGCTTTGCAGTTTTAAATTCATTTCACTATAGTAAAATAGTTTTTATTGCCTTGAAAAGAGATTTTGACGGTATGAATTATTAAGCAATAATAACCTACAGCTTGCCTAAAAGTCTATTTATGCAACTATGACAGTAAATAAGCAATATGCTATAATAAAATATTTGATAAATGCGACAATATTCACTAACAAGAAGCATAGCGTTACAACACCGAGTGCAAACTGCACGTTGGTATTCTGTATTTGTATCTCGGTAGAGAAACTATTGATTTGATTTAAGCAATCCGTATACTTAAAAGCAGGTGATTTAATGATTGTAAAACTCGAACAAGATTTGTCGTTAAATGACATTGAAATCTTGATTAGATTTGGCACCCGGACTAAAGATGCAGAGCGCATTGCTTCAATGCTTGCATCTTTTGACACCTTAATAAAATGCAGTTTAGAGGGCAGCGAAAAACTGGTAAACGCTTCTGACATCTATTATTTTGAAAGTGTTGATAAAAGGACTTTTGTTTACTGTAAACACAGTGTTTACAGAACCGGCCTGCGCCTGTATCAGCTGGCTGCGGATTTAGAGAACTTAGGCTTTGTGCAAATCAACAAGTCCTGTGTGCTAAATACAAATATGCTTGATGAGGTTAGGCCGCTCTTAAATAGCCGGATGGAAGCAACGCTGAAAAACGGCGAACGGCTTTATATAACGAGAAAGTACCTTGACGCTGTAAAACAAGTATTACAGGAGGGGTTATAGGCATGAAAAGAATAACCATAAACATAATGGCTACAACCGGCCTTAACCTTATTATATTAGCAATTATAGGAAAAATATACGGAGCTAACTTTTTGCTGATTAACAGCGTCTTTCAGTCTCTTGGCGCAAACATTGTTATTCATTTGGGCTTTCTGTTTACACGTAAATTTGAGAGTGAGTATGTTCTACTGGAAGCCTTGCTAGATATTGGCTATACCCTTACTGTGTTAATAATTTTTGGAGCAATATTCGGTTGGTTTGCCACAACACCAATATATATACTGGCGATTATGGCTGTATTGATTTATCTAATTATCTTGACTTTAAATATGGTTCGTATGCGAGAAAGCGCTAACACCATCAATAAATTGCTGAAAAAAAGAGACAAGGCGTATACTCAAGAAGGTGGGCGGCAATAGGCAGGTTTTACAAGGCAGATTCTAAAAAAATAACTGCGGGGAGATAGGGCAATGAAAATTATTATGAGAGCAGAAAACATCAAAAAGGATTACGGCAAAGAAAGTGTAGTTAAAGGAATATCTCTTGATGTTTATGAAGAAATATTTGTTGCAATTCTCGGCCCCAGCGGCTCAGGAAAATCCACCTTACTTAACATTCTTTCAGGCCTAACACGACCTACAAGCGGGACAGTGCGCTATGAGGATAAAATTGTTTCGGATTTTTCTGAGGTAAAACTTGCAGATTGGAAGCGTGCTGAGGTTGGTAATGTATTCCAAAATTATTTATTATTAAATAATTTAACTGCCGAGGAAAATATTAAAATAGGCATTAATCCCGGCAAAACGCCCCTTGCTTTTGATAGATTGGTTAATATGCTTGAAATAGGCGATATTTTGGAGAAGTTTCCTGCACAGCTTTCCGGTGGGCAGCAACAGCGTATAGCCATAGCAAGAGCAGTCATTAAAGCTCCGCGCTTATTATTCTGCGATGAAGCCACAGGCGCACTGGATGAAACCAACAGCAAAAAAGTGGTAGAACTTTTGCACAATATTAAATCAACTTTTGGCGTGACGGTTTTGTTTGTTACTCATAATGAGCAGATAGCGCAGACATCTAACCGAATTATCACTATTAAAGATGGGCAACTACATAAAGATGTTATTAATGAAAGTCCAATATTGGCTAAAAATATGGCTTGGGGGGTATGAATATGGTGTTGGCAACTAAACAGTTAGTAAGGCAAATGGGCAAAGGTAAAATATTTACTTCATTGCTGCTGATTCTTACCATGCTAACATCTCTCTCATTTTTCTTTGTTATATTTGGGATTGACGGAAATATGTCATGGCTTAATTCATTAGATGTTTTGACAGAAAATCAAGAACTTTATAGAACCGCTCTTAAAGCTAATACGAACCTTGCCTATATGTTTTTATTCTCAACAATTGGATTAACTGCTTTTGTGTTTGTTATGTTCTTCTATAGGTTCTTTCGTGCCAACAAGCGGCAAATAGGGTGCTTGAGGTCGCTGGGTTTTAGGGATAGCTTTTTGCGCCTTTGCTTAGTTATTTTCGTTATAGGGCTTTCCGTTATTGGGGTAATTTTTGGGCTGATAGGCGGTTATTTCCTCTCTGATGTTTTGATAAGCGGTAATATGCATAACTATCAAGTGGTAGGCCTTGTAAAAGAAGTAAGTTTGCAAAGCCTTATTATGGGGCTTGTAGTTCCGGTACTGATATTTTCTGTAACAGCCTTTTTTAGTTATTCATTTGTGAAGGGGAAAGAGCCGGGAGCATTGATTGCCGGCAGTATTAATCAAACTGACTTTGGCCTTGCGTTAAGGGTTGCAAATGCTATAAGTGGTGTTATCCCCGCAAAAAACAAGTTCCCCTACCGCATTGCGCTCCAAAAACCCCTTGCTGTGATTTTGATTTTGGCTGCGGTTATGACATTAAGTGTCTTTGTAATCTTGGGTGCTTCAATAAACCTGCTTGAAGGGTTTGATGTAAATAATCTTAGTGCCACTATCAATCATGTTACAGGCGTTATAATTGGGGCCTTGCTCATTTTCCTTGCGCTATACATCAATTTTGACGACAACACAAGAGATATGCTTATACTGCACATGATGGGGCATAAGGCAAAAAGTATCCGCAAGTTGTTAGTTGATGTTTATATGCCTATAGTATGGGCGACTTTTGTAATAACACTTGCGCCAAGCATAATGTTAGCCGGTTTCATAAAAAGTGGAATAGCTATTGCAGTAAATAAACCTATGCCCTTTAGCACCAACCCTTTAGTTATTTTGGCTCTGTTTTTGCTTATAAATCTAATTTATTGGTTTGTACAGTCGCTGTTTGGAATGGGGATAAAGCGTATTATTGCCAAAGAGGATATGATGGAGTTTGTTTATGCTGAGTAGAGGTACCTTCATTTTTAAAATGTATTAAATTTTTGATTTTTGCAACCGGCTTGCAAGTATAATAAACGCATGTTATACTATATTCACGTATATTTTTTTGTGGCTGCGGTGTAGGAAGTGGTGTGTTTCTGTCTGAGCTTAAAGCACCACTTCTTTTACGTTTCGTCTTTTAGGGGTTTAATACCATCTCTAATTCCATAGTTATGAGTGATTTTTTTATACTCGCAAGTCATCTGATATTTTTAGTGTTTCAATGCCAACACTTACGTTGAATTTATCTCAAGGGCGAACCGCCTATTTGGTGGGGCTATCGGTAGACTGTCTCATTTTTTTTCGAAGTTATTATTATCGCTATCACTCATGTCTTGCTTGGGAGAGTAAGAGTATTAACAAAAGATTAGAGGATTAAACCATGATAGAATTACAAGGAAAATACAACACCGCCAAGGTGTTCACTGATAATCTTGAAACCGAAGCGGCTTCTCAAATAATTAACTTGCTTGATCAGGGGTTTGCTGCCGGTTCCAAAATCCGTATAATGCCGGACACTCACGCCGGAGCCGGCTGTACTATAGGCACAACTATGACGGTTACAGATAAAATAGTGCCCAATTTAGTTGGAGTGGACATAGGCTGCGGTATGGAGACAGCCATTTTACGAGATGAGCATGTGGAGCTGGAAAAGCTGGATAAGGTAATACACAGCCGGATACCCGCGGGTTTTGATACCCGTAAAACAGCACATGCTTTTGCCGCTGAAATTGACCTGAAAAAACTGCGCTGTTCTAAAAGTGTCGATATTAACCGCGCCGGCTTAAGCATTGGAACTCTTGGCGGCGGCAATCATTTTATAGAGCTTGACCGTGATGATGATGGCAGGTTATATCTTGTTGTCCACTCAGGTAGCAGGCATCTCGGAAAACAAATTGCCGAGTATTACCAAAAAGCTGCTGTAAAAGACTTACAGGAAAAAGTGAAATACGGCAGCGCACTTATTTCCAAATTAGAAGCACAGGGCTGTAAACCGGAAATTAAGGCAGAGCTAAAAAAGCTGACTGTTAATAAAGTTGATAAAAACCTTGCCTTCTGTGAAGGTGTGCTGTTTGATGACTATCTCCATGACATGGGCTTAGCACAAGAATATGCGGAGCTTAACCGCCGGGCTATGGTTAGAGAAATTGTTAAGGCGATGAAATTTAAAGTTGATGACCAGTTTACTACAACCCATAATTATATAGATATGAATGCTATGATACTACGCAAGGGTGCAATATCGGCAAAAGCCGGTGAGCGCGTGCTTATCCCTATTAACATGCGTGACGGCAGCCTTATCTGTATTGGCAAAGGCAATTCGGACTGGAACTATTCCGCACCTCACGGAGCCGGGAGGTTGATGAGCCGTTCAGCAGCTAAGCAAAGCTTCACACTAACCCAATTTGAAAAAGCTATGGAAGGGATTTACTCCTCTACAGTAAACAAAAACACGTTGGACGAAGCCCCATTTGCCTATAAGCCCATGGATGAAATTGTTGCAAATATCGGTGATACGGCTGAGGTATTAAAGACCGTAAGACCGCTTTATAACTTCAAGTCGGCGTAAATAGAGAGGTAAATATTTATGAGCATTTTCATAGATGCTGACGGCTGCCCTGTAGTTGACATAACTGTGAAGCTGTCAAAGCAAGCCGGTGTTGAGTGCATTATAATATGTGATACAGCCCATGTGTTTGAGAAAGACGGAGCTAAGACAATCACTGTTTCAAGAGGAAACGACAGTGTAGATTTTGTGCTGATAAACATGATTAGTAAAGGCGATATCGTAATAACTCAAGATTACGGACTTGCGGCAATGTGTTTGGCGAGGGGTGCTATACCCGTTAACCAGAATGGCATGATATACTCTGAAAATAATATTGATGCACTGCTTATGCAGAGGCATACGGCTAAAAAAATTCGTATGTCGGGAGGGCGGTTGAAAGGCCCGCCGAAACGAACTTCAGAGCAAAATGTAATGTTTGAAAAAACATTAAGAGGGATTGTACTTTCGTCAAGGGGGGTGAAGAAATAATTTTATTTTAGATAGTAAAAAAGACAAAGCAGTAGTTTTAGCTCTGTCTTGTAAACTTCCTAATAAGAATTGATTTAGGTTACCTAGTAATGTCTGTTCTTGTAATTACTTGCTTAATCATTCTCAATTTTATCACATAAATATTTAATACAATAATCACATAAAATGGGTTCGTCATCATATTTTGAAGTATTTTCTGTGTACTGTCCACAATTCTCACATGATGTTATCTCCATACTCTCTCCACAACGCAAACATTGCCCAACCTCTGCAATATTTTCATCAATACAAATTGCAAACTCGCCACATTCTCCACAACAAACATACTGAGTTATTGAAGGTTCTCCACCATCCTTGATACTGCCAAATGAACGCGCTTCTGCAATTTCTACTAAATCTTCAAAATTTTCTTCAATGTAGTCTTTAAACTCCGTTGTTGCTATATCGTACGCTTCATCATCAAAAGATTCCTCCATAATAGGTAAATAATAAGACTGTTTTTCATTATACTCATAATCACCATTAGTAAATTCAATTTGGTGTGATAAGACATAATCATTATGTTTAAGTGTCATTATCATGGTACTAGACATTCCCCAACCCTTTATTATATCAAAGGCACAGAATAATAAGATAGTTTCATCTTTTACCTTATGTTTAATAGAAAAAACCTCTGTCTCTTCTACTGAATGAGTGATATCGGTAAACGAAGATATATCCAAGTCCATCCTTAGCCCAAACATGCTTTCAATTTCATTATAGAAATCTAAATACTTTTCCTCGAATAGTAGATATATACTTGATTCATCGTGAAGAGATAAATCAGTTTCAGATTCAATCGTGCTGTTTAAATATTCACTTTGTTTTTGAAGTTGATATTCCTGTATTTTTTGCTTTACAGCAAGTTCTTCTTCAGAAAGATTATTCGTTCTAAATTTTTCAAGTGCTTGACTCGTTGCGCCCATAACTTTTAAAATACTTTCTTTTATTGTAGAATAAGCTTGAAAGTCAAGTAGTTTATTATGAGCCACATGATTACGATTGCTATCAAACCTATTAAAATCTTGAATAAACTCATTATGTAGATAGTTGGAAAAGCAAGAACCCCATAAATCAAACTCGATTTCTGATGATTTTTTTAACTCGCTCATAAGAACACTAAGTGTATTTTCATTTTGGTTATCATTTCCGTTTAATATATCATTAACTTTATCATTATTAATATTATTTAACTTTCTTTTTTTAAGTTGAATGATTTTTTTTAGATCGCCAATCTCTAACAACATGAGTTTTTCATCTATGTGATGAAGTGATGGTGCAACTAATTTATATTCTTTTTGCTTTGTTGTAGAGGATTCTCCTGACCTTGGTTCTTTACCAAGTTTGTTTTTTATTGTTTGAGGCACTGATTGCTCCCACCAATTATCACCCTGCAAATGGATCATCACTTCATTTATAAATTGCCGGATTAAGTTTTCAGTTTCATGTATTTTGGGGTATAGGTCTGCAGCAAACATTTGAGACTCTTTATCATGCAACCATATGCATTTTGAAAAGTCTCTAAACATTTTTTTAGATAATGATACTTTAAGTGCTTCCAATGTGCTTTTTGCCTGGGGTATTGATAAATTATAACAATCTGATGACAGTTCAACTGACAATCGATTTGATTTATCATATGTTTCAAAAGAAAAATATATTGTAAATACAGAAGTTGGCGAGCTATGCAGTTTAACTTCATAAAAAAATATATTTAAAATAGCATCACCATGAGCATTAGTGGGAGCATCTTCATCAATTGCCCCTTTACTAATTACAGTGATAAGCCTATCATCGGCAATGGAATTAATAATGCTATCTAAATACGCATTAATATCTGTGTTGCTATTTTTATTTACCATATAGAATTTAACAAAACTCGTCATTATTAATACTCCTTATATACACTCTAGAGGGTTAGTAAAAGTCAGACTAAATACTCAGAACTATCATTATTTAACTCCCAATCAAATTGATTTAGTTTGTATAATTTTGATTCAAGTTGATTCCTGACCGTAACAATGCCCAATCCATTCACAGACACATACCGTAAAAATCCTCTACATGATAACTTTATAAATTCAGAATAATGGTTGCTGCATTTTTCATTATCTTTATAATATTTATAAAGATTAATAGCTCTTTGAAGTAGCAACTTATTAATTAAATTAGACATATTTTTATTTGAATTTTCAAAAATCTCACAAATAATATACGTCCACATTATTTCATAGAAGCGACCTTTCTCTGTATTAACAACTCTTATTGCTTTCTTACTTTCAAATGTTAATTGTTTGACAAACCTTTCATCACAAAAAAGCCTCGGGCCTTTATCTGTTTTTTCCAAATTAACAGCGTTCACATAGGATTTACCGCATACATTTAAACTCGTTTTATATGTTTCTTTTCTATCGGGATTATTTATATCATTAATATATAATTCAGGGCTAAAAATAACATCACTACCAAAAGAGATACCACCTCTAAACATAATTGGAAAGCTATTATGCTCTCTTACCCGGTTGTATCCCTCTACCGAATATACTTTATCACTTTTCACGCTTGACAGGTCTGTAAACTCTTTTTCAAATGCATTACTATATTCAATTGCCCTGAATTAGATTATACAAAAATTCTGCAAAAAAATCTACATAACATTCTTCATATTATTCCTTGCTTTTGACCAGCTGTTAAAAAGCAAGGAATAAGTTTAAAAATATTTGCTTAACCGCCATCAAAGCAAATCACACCTGCTGTCTAACAGCTTTTCGTGTTTTCGGTTTTGGAATTTGGGTTATGTTATTCTTGACAAATGTAAATATTAGGAATATCATCTAACATATACATATACCCTCTATAGGTATATTTCGAAAGGAGCGGTTATGGACAGCATAAACAGTGAAAAAACAACCCACCGCGAAGAGTATTTGGCAAAAACCCTAATATCACGCTTAAACCGCATAGAAGGCCAGGTGCGGGGCATAAAAGGCATGATTGAAAGAGACAGTTACTGCGATGATGTGCTCAATCAAATAACAGCCGTCCGCTCGGCCCTTTCTGCTGTAGGTAAACTTGTTCTTGAAAATCACATGAGACAGTGTTTTGTAGAAAAAATCAGAAACGGCGAAGACGAAATTATTGACGAACTTATGACAACCATAGAAAAGATACTTTAGGCAAATAGTAGGGAGTGAATAAAAATGAATAAAAACACTATCTCGATAAATGGCATGACTTGCTCAGCCTGCGCCGCCGCCGTTGAATCGGCAGTTAAAAGCCTTAAAGGGGTTAACGCGGCCGCTGTTAACTTTGCCACTGAAAAGCTTTCAGTTGAGTACGATGAAAGTCTTGTGAGCATAGAAGATATAAGGGGAACAATAATAAAAACCGGCTATCAAATTGCAGAGAATTTTCAAAGTACTGAAAACAGCATAACAATACCCATAGGGGGTATGACTTGCGCCTCCTGTGCGCAGGGCCTTGAAAAAGCGCTTGGAAAGGCTGAGGGCGTTCTAAGTGTCTCCGTAAATTTTGCCACTGAAAAGGCCACCATATCTTATGACAGCAGCAAAATAAGGCTTTCCGGCATTCGTTCTGTTATAGAAAAAACCGGGTTCAAGCCCTTGGAAATTGAGAAAAAAGCCGACGCAGTAGACGAAGATAAACTAAGAAAAGAAAAAGAGGCGCGAAATCTCTGGTATAAGTTTGTCGTATCGGTTATTTTCTGCATACCCCTGTTTTATTTAGCAATGGCGCCTATGGTGCCGGGCATAAATTTGCCTTATCCAACTATCCTTATGCCCATGCGCTACCCCCTCCACAATGCACTTGTGCAGCTTGTGCTTACTGTGCCTATTGTAATAGCCGGGCATAAATTTTATACCGTAGGGTTTAGGGCTCTGTGGAACAGAAGGCCCAATATGGACTCTTTAATAGCCCTGGGTACAACAGCCGCCGTTTTATACAGCTTTTACTCTCTGTACCGCATTATAACAGGCGCAACAACAGGCAACTTTATGGCGGTTATGTACCTTTATTTTGAAACAGCCGGGGTTATAGTCACTTTAATTTTACTGGGCAAGTTTCTTGAGTCTGTCACAAAGGGCAAAACCTCTGAGGCTATCAAAAAACTCATGGGCCTTGCTCCAAAAACCGCCATTGTAATACAGGACGGCATGGAGATTGAAATGCCTATTGATGAGGTGGATATAGGTGATATTATCTTAGTAAAACCCGGAGAGAAAATACCCGTAGACGGTATAGTCATAGACGGCCACACAGCCATAGACGAGTCTATGCTTACAGGTGAGTCTATGCCCATAGACAAAAAAAACGGCGATAAGGTATACGCCGCCTCTATTAATAAAAATGGTATGATTAAGTTTAAGGCGGAAAAAGTCGGCGCTGACACAGCCCTGGCGCAAATAGTAAAGCTGGTGGAAGATGCTCAGGGTTCAAAAGCGCCTATTGCATCTTTAGGCGATAAAGTATCGCTCTACTTCGTTCCTGCTGCCTGCGGTGTTGCCATTTTTTCCTTTATCGCTTGGACTTTGGCGGGGCAGCCAATAACTTTTGGCCTTATGACCTTTGTGGCTGTGTTAATTATCGCCTGCCCTTGCGCCCTTGGCCTTGCAACACCGACGGCAATTATGGTAGGCACAGGCAAAGGGGCAGAGCACGGTATTTTAATTAAAAGCGGCGAAGCCCTTGAGATAACCCACAAAGTGAAAACCATAGTTTTTGACAAAACAGGCACCATAACCGAAGGTAAGCCGGAAGTGACAGACATTGTTACAGTTGCCGGTATTTCTAAAGATAGGCTTTTGCAGGTTGCCGCTTCTTGCGAGAAAGGCTCAGAGCACCCGCTTGGCGAGGCCATTGTAAAAAAAGCAGAAAAAGAAGCCATAGATTTTCTTGATGTACTGGAATTTGAAGCCATACCCGGCCAGGGTATAGCAGTAACCCTAAAAGGGACAGAAGCCCTTATAGGCAACCGAAAACTTATGAATGAGAGCGGCATTTCTTTAAGTGCCCTTGAAGCCGATGCCGACAGACTGGCAGAGGAGGGCAAAACCCCCATGTTTGCCGCCATAGACGGTAAAATAGCAGGCATCATTGCCGTGGCTGACGTTGTAAAAAAATCAAGCTTAGAAGCAATAGCCGCCCTGCACAAAATGGGTATAGAAGTCGCAATGATAACAGGCGACAACAAAAAAACCGCAGCAGCAATAGCCAAGCAAGTGGGCATTGACCGTGTTCTTGCTGAGGTTCTGCCGCAGGATAAGTCTGAAGAGGTGAAAAAACTGCAAAACGAGAGCAAAAAGGTAGCAATGGTTGGTGACGGTATTAATGACGCGCCCGCACTGGCCCAGGCCGATGTAGGCATAGCCATAGGCTCAGGGACAGATGTTGCAATGGAGTCTGCCGACATTATACTAATGCGCAGTGACCTTATGAGTGTGCCTGCCGCCATACAGCTTTCAAAAAGCACTATACGCAACATTAAGCAAAACCTCTTTTGGGCATTTTTGTATAATTCTCTGTTAATTCCTATGGCGGCGGGGCTGCTGTTTGTTTTCGGCGGGCCGCTATTAAACCCCATGTTTGCGGCGGCGGCCATGAGCCTTAGCTCTATATCGGTTCTGTCAAATGCTCTTAGGCTTAAACGCTTTAAGCCGCAGAAAGTATAAGGGGGAGGAGAAACTATGAAAAAGATTTGTTTGATGATTTGTTTGGTTAGTGCACTTCTTCTAAGCGCATGCGCTGAGTGGGATTTAATAGGCAGAGGTTCGGTAGAGGCTTTTGAGAGGGTTTTATATGCCGGTGAAAGGTTAACTGGCTTGGATGTTGTTGTAAGCGATTCTGAGTGGAGCCATATAATTTACATGCCTGATAATATTACAACATTTGGCTGGAGCCGGGAACCCGAAGGTTATTTCAGCCTGTCAATGGCATTTGACGGGGCGCCCTTTGTCGAGGCAGGCTTAAATACTAATGAGCTTCCAAGTGACATAGTTGCTATGCTTATGCCATCTCTGATTGAAGGTTCAGCCCCCATTTTTACTATAATTGTGAGCACAGGCTTAGACGATATAACCTCTGAATATAAGGGTAAGGGCGAGGGCACTTCTATAGCCGCTTTTGAGCAAGTTCTCTACCACCACCCTGAAATAATAGGCTATCACGATGCAGGCCACCACTATATGCTGCACTTTGGCGACACAGGTAATATGCTCATGTTTGCCAGGGATGTAACCACCCAGGCAGCGGGCATGATGTTTATGCTTAACCCCCAGCCTTTTATAGACGCCGGCGCCGACGTTAACAACATAGACGGTTGGGCTTACGGCCCCCGCGAAACCATGAACAGCCGCGGTCAAACTGTTACAGAATACTTTCTTGTAAAAACCTTTGATTTAAGGTAATATAAAAAGCAAGGAGTGATTTTATGTACAGAGTAAAAAGGCAGGACGACCCCGAAAAAAACTGCCAGCTAATGGCATATATGGCAAAGCGCGTGCTGGAGGATGACAATGACACCATAGCCAGCCTTGCCAACCTTTCGGCAGTAATAAACGGCTATATGGACAGAATAAATTGGGTGGGTTTTTATATTATGAAAGAGGGCGAGCTTGTGCTTGGCCCCTTTCAGGGCTTGCCGGCCTGTATCCGCATACAGGTGGGCAAAGGGGTTTGCGGTACGGCGGTGTCAGAGGGCAAAAGGCAGATAGTAGATGATGTGCATAAGTTTCCCGGCCATATTGCCTGTGATTCGGCCTCAAACTCTGAAATAGTAGTCCCCATTTACAAAAACGGTGAAATATTTGGCGTGTTAGATGTTGACAGCCCTGAACTTAACCGCTTTGGCGAGCTGGAGGAAAAGTATTTGACAGAAATATGTGCCGCCCTTACAAAGCAGTTGGAAGCGAACCCTATGTAGCGAGGCGGCCCGTTTTTTTTTGCGGTTATAAAAAAAATCCCTATTATACTAAATTGGGGATTTTTTTGTAGAAAACACTTGTCAAATGATGAAATGTTTGGTAGAATCATGTCACAGGGAACGTAAAGTGTTAATCGGCTTATATTTTCAGCCGGTGGCAGGTGGGAAGAAGAGAGAAGCTTCCCCCACCATGTACACGTGAGAAGACCACGTACACATAACCCAAAGGTCTACCATTTTTCATTATACGCCATAATCCTCCTTTATGCAAGGTTGTTTTTATTGGTTGCCATTTTTATCATTTACCATTTTTATCGTATAGTGAAAAACAATTAGTACGACTATATAGGTGCTGTGTATGTTAAGTAATCCTGCTTTGGATTGCTTTATTTGGCATACGTGGCACTTTTTTCGTTTCCTGGGAGGGTATTAACCTTGCCGGGGAACTTTTTTGTGTCCTTTTCCGGACACAGCAAACCCCGGCGGGTATACTCGCTAAACTTGAAAAGCAGTACAATAAAACGCAGAAAAAAGTCAGGTTTAGTGAGTATATAGCCTTTCAGGAATATAAATAACCTAAAAGCCGGAGGTATTGTTATGTTAAAGCTTGTTAAAAAGCCAAATGTACGGGTTATCAGCAGGGTACATACTAAAAAAGATTTAGCGGAGAAACTGGAAAGAGAGGCAAAAACCCCATCAAGCTTGTTTAGTGAATCACATTTGGAGGATATATGCAAATTTATATTGCTAAACAGCTGGCCTGATGAAGTTTTGGCCGCCATTATGAACAAGCCCGATATAGTAAATGAGCTGGCCTATGCCCTGCATAATGATGATGCGCTGGCTGACTTTTTTGATGCACGGCTGCAAAAGCTTATTTTGGAATATGTGGTTTAAAAAGCCGTGGCGCTTCACATTACTATAGTTAAATTCTTTTGAAACAGTATCAAATTATTGCTTGCAATTAATTTGATACTGTTTCAAAAGTGGGCTGCGATGCGCAAGCTGCGCAGCTTATCCTTACAAGATAGTACCATTCATGGTACTATCTTGTAAGGATTTCACTATATCTGCCAATCTATTTTGTTTGCCGAGGTGGCCTCAACACCCATGAAAGCAGGTTTTCATGGGTGTTGAGGCCACTTGTGTCAAGGGCAAAACCGGCTGAATACATATACAGCAAAGGACAATTTAAAAGGTGAAAGTAAGAGGCGCCCCAAAAATATGAGTCTTTTTAGGAAGTCTTTTTTCTCCTACGGAGAAAAAAGACTTCGAGCTTTGTATCGTAATACTAATCCTAGATTAAAAACAATAGTTGGAGCGGCGCTCAAACTATTGTTTTTAATCTAGGATTAGTATTATATGTCGTTTGCTATACGGCCGCATCAAATTAAGGTAGTGAGCTACATCTAGTCAAACGCAGAATAACCGCTTTGCTTTTGTGAGATGGCGTCGTAACCTGCTGTCGTTTCAATTGTACCATCCAGCGTTACCCACATACCTTCTGCTCCAACTTTCTCAAGCAGTTTCTGCCCTTGTGAAAGCGGTAATATAAATAATGCAGTTGAAAGCGCTTCCGCCAGTGCGGCGTCTTGGTATAATACTGTTGCCTGAGCAAAGCGCATAGCGGGAAACAGCGTTTCCGGGTCTATTATGTGACTGTAATTTACACCATCCACTATGAAAAAACGTTCGTAATTGCCGCTGGATGCAAGTGCCATGCCGTTCACATAAACAGTATCCATTATGAAGCGTTGTCCTTCAACTAAAAACGGGTCTTGTATGCCGATAGCCCAACGGTTGCGGCCATCCATTGGTTTGCCGAAAGCTGCAACATCGCCGCCCATGTTAATAAGTGCAGATGTGATGCCGGCAGCTTTTGCCGCCTCAAGTGCACGCCGCGCTGTAAACCCTTTTGCAATAGCGCCCACATCTAAAGACATGCCGGTTTGTGTCAAAAAAACCGTGCTATTTTGACGGTCTATTGCCATATCATTAATATTCATTAGAGCCGCATTTTCGCGCAGTATATCTAACGAAGGCAGCGTGCCGTTGTTTTGCTCTCTATACTCATGCCATATTTTAAGTACGGGCCCCATTGCCACATTCACTACGCCGTCTGTTAATTCATACACTTCTACGGCAAATTCCAACAAATCTAGCAAAACATCATCAACAGCAACAGGCTGTATACCGGCATTGTCATTGATTGTTTTTAAGTTGTTTATGCCTTCATGGTCATTATAAATATCAAAAAGTTTGCTATCTAATTCAATAATGGCATAGGCGGCGGCAGAAGCAGCGCTAAAGGTCAACTGCGACTGTGCATAAGCGATAAATGTAATATTTGTATCAAAACGACCTGCATAAATCGTGCTGTATCGTTCATAATTATCGGTACAAGCAGATAGCAGCAAAATAAACGTCACAGCTAGGGTAATAGACCTAAGAAATCTCATTCGTACCATACGCCTCCAAGTTTATTGGATTTATATCTATATATGTAATCCTTCTATCTTTCAATACCTGCCCCAAAAAATTGGTGGAACACAGGAAGCAGAACAGCTAATGCCACACCTGTAGCCAGGCCCATGATGATACCTGATACGATAAGCGCAGGCAGATAGAAAAACACTGTGGTATTCATTAACATAGATGCTGCAAGCATTTGCCCCATATTATGTGAAACTGCGCCGCACACACTTGCCGCTGCGTAAGAAATTTTACGGCGAAAAATAGCCAGAAGAAGTGCAATGACACATAATGACAAAAACCCGCCGCAAAAACTAAGCAGGCCGGCAATCGGCCCACGAATTAAAAACACAAAAAGTGATTTTAGTGCAGCCAAACCTAATGCACGTTTTACGCCTAAAAAAAAGACACAGTACATCACTATAATATTTGCAAGCCCTAAATTTGCGCCCGGCGGAAAGCCGGGTATGGGCGGCAGCATACGTTCCAAAATAGAGAGTGTCATCATTAACGCCAACATAATTGAAGTAACCACTAATATCTTTGTTTTATTATTTTTCATAATTCATCCCGGGGTATAGTGAGCCATTTGTTTAACTTACAGGGTTTCACAAGCTAAGCAAGTATATTTCGAAATAGATTTTGAAAAGGCTTTTAAAACGCCGCCCTACAACAGGCGGATTTCCGTAATTTTTCTATAGCAAACGACATATAATACCAATCCTAGATTAGTATTACGATACAAAGCTCGAATGGTTTTTTCTCCGTAGGAGAAAAAAGACTTCCTAAATAAGACTCATATTTTTGGGGTGCCTCTTGCTTTCACCTTTTAATTTGTCCTTTGCTATAGCTAACTAAAACCTATGTACTGAATACAGCTCAAGCAGCCATCCGGCCCAAAACCAAAGGGCGTGTGGTACGCATATTATTAAAAAATTAATGATGGAGGTAAAAAAGGTTTGCCCTTTATCTTGCACAGCAAAAAAACGCACAACGTTTTTCCGAACAACCCAACCAGCAATTATGGCTGTTACAGCACTAAATAAGGGCATAATACCAAGCAGTACACCGGCGCCAATAAATACGAAAGCAACAATATATAACAGCGCATACAAGTGAAGTGCTTGCTTAGCACCAATAAAAAATGGCAATGTATATCGTTTTACTTGTTCATCTTCATCTAAATCACAAATATTATTAGCCAGCATAATGTTTGCAATGCTGCAAGCAAGCGGCGCTGTAACAATAACAAAGGCAAGCAAATCCCACCCGTTTGCGCCGGCAACCACCTCACCGGAATACCGGGCGAAAGATATATTTATAAGAGGGTGGCTTATTTGTACAGCAATAAACGGTATAATAATTGCCTCAACAGTCGTAAAGAGTTCACCAAAAGGCGTTCGTGAGATTGGCAGCGGGCCATAGCTGTAAATAATGCCTATGGCAAAACAAAACACTCCGGCCAGCAAAACGACAATATCAGTCATGTATGCAAGATAAATACCAAGCACTGCCGCCAAAGTCCCCATAGAAAAAATGAGTGCAATAGAAACCCCCGATGGATAATGTGGCTTGCGCCCTGTTTCGCGGTGTCCAACATGATTGTTAATGGCAGTCGTTGTCATGTCAAACAAAAACATGGCAATGAAAAAAATAAATGTTTGCCAAGGCCTAATCGAACCGAAACGGTATAAAGCAAAACCAACACCTACAAGAAATGGAACAATACTTGCCAGTTTTGTACTAATCTCAACATAGGACAAAAAGTTTTGAGGTTCTTTCATGTTTTTTCTCCCTTTTTCGACTATATTGAAACCCTCATAAAGCAGTAACACTTATGTTGCTGCTTTATGAGGATTTCAATATAGTATTATACCCAAACCCGGCTCAAAATGCAATGAATTATATAGTGAATCAACTTGAGGCTTTTTTCAAGTTGATTCACTATAATTTTACAATAGTTAAGCACAATTAAAATCAGTCATAGCTTGAGATAAAATATTTGCATAAATGCATTAAGAATAAATATTAAAAAGTCGCTACTTTGTATTTCAAGTAGCGACTTCTCAAACTAAACAAAATAAATGCTATAATGGGCAGAGCTATTTAAAAACTTATTTAAAATAATATTAAATTAAAATTGAAATTACCATTTTCGTCAAAATAAAACTTCCATGAATGTTCTGATAATTCCTTTTTCATTATTGCAACAAAATCTTGTTTAAAATCCATTCCTAAATAAGATAAAGCAGCTATAGAAGCAATTTCAGGATTACCCTTCAAAACGGTTAAGTATATTTCTATAAATATTTTACAGGTATGATAATCTAATGAATCTTCAGTATATGTTGATATTGCGAAGTTATTTAATAATCTTATAGTATTTTCAGGATTTATACATCCTTGCATAAGACTATACATAAATTTAAATACTTCGTTTTGTTCATCTTCAAGCGCTTGAGTTAATGCTTTATTAACATCTAAGCTTTTACTGTTGTAAATTAAGTTAAGAAACTTAGCGGATTTATACGATAATTTTAGCTTTAAGTCACTATTAAGCATAAATTATTACCTACTGAAAAACAATGTTCCATTTGTTACCCCACCAGAGTGCTCAACTATACGCATATTAAAAAGGCCACCTTCAATTTGTCCACCAAAAGGAGGCCATACAATTTTGGGACCTCTAGTGGCTAAAGGAAGCATAGGAGTTTCCACAAACATATTCGCTCTACCTAAGCTCGAAGCGCCAGAATCGAATAATTCCAATGTTCCAGTAATTGATGTAAGAACTCTAGCACTACGATTTATAAATGTTACTGATACACTTGAACCGCCAGGAGCAACTACAGTTCTAATAACAAAATCTTGAAAAAACCGCGAACCGATGCCATCTTCTGTTTCAAAGGAAACAACACCTTCATAAACTCTTCCTTCGGCACCATTATACAAATATGTCATTTCAACTTCAAAGTCCACTTGTGGAAGTGAGTCAGATTGTACATTTCCGGCAATTGCAATTGTGGTAGAGCTAAAAACAAGCATTAATGATAACACTAATAATAAAATCATTTTAATCTTTTTCATTTGTAAAATCACTCCTTATAATTTTTATACATCACTATATAATTAATAGTAATATATAAAACATCTTACTAATTACGGAAGCATAAGTCAAGACTTATTTTACATTTTTGCTCTATAGCTGTTATGGTTAAAAACCAACCGCAACGATAGTTGCATGATTTGAAAATCCCCCTGTCTGCTCGGCAGGGGGATTTTCCTTTATCAAAACCGTCATTTTTACTTATACTGCGCAGTTCAATGCCTGTTAATAAGTAATTTTGCTTTGCCACATTTCTGTTTTGCACCGGGCTTCCACAGCGCCTACAAAAGCGTCTATTTCGGCAATCTGGTCTCTATTCTTCTTCCTAAGGCCAAGCCCCATACCAATCGGCTCGCGTATGTGTACCGATTCTATATTCCAATACACAACTTTGGTTTTAAGGCTCTGTCTGCGGCCTATGCTTTTTATATCTTTGTAATAAAGGGTCTTAGATTTATTGCCTATGCTCACTTCCACATACTCCTGGTGCAGAACGCCTAAACACGCTATATTTGTGTGTTTAGTTGGAATAAGGTAATACATGGTAAGAAGCCCGGCAACACCAACTACGAGTGGGGCCGTAAACATAACTTCCCTGTCAAAGGGATAGCCTATTATGCTAAGGGCAAAATATGTAATTGCACCAAGTATAACGCCTAAGCCTGCGCCTAAAAACCAAGCTAAAACTTCCCGCCCGTGGGTAAACCTAAACTCCAAGGGTTTATTGATATTATCGTTATCGGTTTCACTTGTGTTTTCAGTAGTATTTAAATATTCTCCCATATTAGCAGTAATCCTTTCCTGTTTTAAGTTTTGCTTGCTCGGCCACAGCATTATGTATCTGTAAAGCAATTTTCTTTTTTAGCGGGACAAAAAACACTCTGTTTTTAAGCGAAGAGTCTAAAACAATTTCTAACCCATACATTCTAAATATGGGGATACCGCCTATTGCCCCAAACCCTATGTCTAAAGCACTTTTTTCAATCCTTATGCTATTAATTTGGCTGTATTCAATTTTTTCAGCCTTTTTCCAGGGAGATTGGCATATAATGTGGTTTTCATATACGCCTATAAACATTTTGCCTGTTCTGAGAACCAATGCTAAGGGGAGTAAGGCCACACCGGCCAACGCAAAAATCATAGCATCTTCATCGCTTAAAATAAAATCAATAAGGCTTCCTTCGTAATTTTGCGGCATCATATCCCTAGAGTACAGTACCGTAACTGCAAGTAAAGCTAAACCCAGTACAATAAATATGGGAAACCCTATTTTTGTTGCCGCGCCATAAGTTTTGGCAGATGTAATTAATTTGCCTTCACCTACATTATTCATAATATACCGTCCTTATAATTATTATTACTCTCACCCAAAGGCGAGCACACATACCTGACATTATAGCAAAGATAGATATGGAGAGCAATAAATTTTATAGTTCCGCATTTCTCTTTGCCCAGTACCCGCTTTATGCTTGGGTTCAAAACGAAATCAGCATTTGTCTTGAGTATTTATACTTTTTATATTGCTTGACAGCAAAATATGAATATGTTATCGTGTTCTTATAGCGAGGTGGCAAAGAAATGAGCGAAAATGAGCGCGAAATTCGGATTCCGTCACAGAAAAGGAGTATAGCAAAGAAAAAGGCTATTATAGCTGTGGCAAAAAATATGTTTCTTGAGCAAGGCTATATTGCTGTAAACTCAAATGAAATTGCTAAAAGGGCGGGTGTTGCTGTAGGCACTCTATATGCTTACTTTAATGATAAGCGTGAAATTTTCTTATACATAATGGAAGACTGCAATGTGCAGTTTCGTGAATTATGCAAGAAAACCCATGCGCAATTACAAATAGATAATGACCCTAGGGCAGTTATTGAGCGGATTTTCGACACACTGATGGAAGCACTAAGTGTGTATGGAAATCTATTTAGAGAATACATAAATTATGTGGCAAACACAACAGAAGAAAAACGAGCTTTTTTTGCAGAGCAAAATAAAATTATTTTTCAAATTCTCATGGAAATGCTTAATGCCTGGGATGACAAGTTGCGTATTACAAACAAAGAAGTTGCAGCCCTGATAGTTTTAGAATGGTGTTTTACGGTGACAGACCTTATTTCAGGAAAACGCCATCCTATACCTGCTGAAGTTTTGAAACATGAAATGCTTGATTCGATTTGCCGCTATCTATTTCACTGACAAAAAAAGAATTATGCCATGTTTTTAGATGAAAGTAATAGTTAATGCAGTAAGATTGCCGGTTGTTTTCGGTTTTGCCGGTGTTGGGGGCAGATTAGTTTTGAAATATCGTAAACAGACCGCAAAATTATCAGCGTATATAACAAGGGGGAAAATTGATGAGTGCAAGCAGACAGTTGTATATAGATAATCTTAGGCTTTTAATGATTATTTTGGTTGTTTTACAGCACATAGCTGTTACCTATAGCGGTTTTGGCGGCTGGTATTATATAGAGCCCAGCGAAATGGACATTATACAAACTGTTATTTTTGGATTTCATCAGGCATTTACGCAAGGTTATTTTATGGGATTTTTGTTTTTGATTGCCGGGTATTTCACGCCGGAATCTTACGATAAAAAGGGATTCGGCAAATTCATAAAAGACAGATTTATCCGCCTTGGAGTGCCAACAATCATTTATATGCTTGTCATACACCCGGTTTTGGTTTTCAACATCATGGGATACCGCTTAGACACAAATGGCAGCTTTATCACCCAGGGGGACAGCAGCCTGCTAAGCTCGTATGCAGGTTACTTCACGGGATTGCACGTCATTAGCGGTACAGGCCCGCTGTGGTTTGCTCTTGCACTTTTGATTTTCTCGGTTATTTATGCATTGTTTAGAAAATGTTTTAGCAGTAAACCTTTGGCAAGCGGCAAAAGTTTCCCGAAACTCTCAAGTATAATAGCGCTTATCCTGCTAATTAGTGTTTGTGCATTTTTAATCCGTATTGTTCAGCCTCGTGGAACTGATGTGCTAAACATGCAATTTGCCTATTTCTCCCAATATGTAATATTGTTTGTTGCGGGAATATACTGCAAGCGTTATGACTGGTTTGAAAAGCTTGACTATGCAAATGGGAAGCGTTGGTTGGTTTGCGGCATGTTGCTCGGATTTGTTTTGTTTTGGGCTATCCATATTGCAGGCGGTGCATTAGGCGGTAATTTTGAGCCCTTCGATGGTGGCTTAACATGGCAAAGTGCGGCTTTTGCTTTGTGGGAATCATTTGTTTCAGTAGCAATGTCTATAGGTTTGCTTGCTTTTTTCAGAGGGAAATTTAACAAGCAAAATTGGTTAGTTCAGAAATTATCCCAAAATGCTTTCTCAGTTTATGTGTTCCACCCACTGATTATAGTGTTATTGTCACTGCTCTTTGCCCCTGTAAATTTAATCCCTATTGCTAAATTCGCTATAGTGGCAGTAATCGGCATACCTGTCTGCTTTTTGATTACAGATTTAACTATTCAACGGATACCTTTTTTGAGAAAATTATTTGCGTAACAAGCAATGTAAGAGGAACGGTGTTTTTAACTGAAAAACCCAGAGCTTCAGGCCAAACTGCGGCCCCGGTGAAACCCGCTTCGGGGATTTGTGGGCAAAGCCAATAGGTAAATATTTAGATAGGATAAAACCACTTTCCTGAGCAGATGAATATTTTATAGTGAAATGAATTTAAAACTGCAACGCTTGCGTTATGGGTTTTATAGTGGAAGTTCTACAAAATAGTTACATATGTAACTATTTTGTAGAACTAGGCCGGGACGCTAACGCCCGTCACAAGACTCTCACTGACTAGGTGTGTTAAATGTGAACTATAGTGAATAAACTTAAAAATTATCAAACTTGTTTGAAATGATTTTTAGGTTTATGAACGTCCCACTCATTGAGATTCCGTAGGAATCGAGATGATGGGGTAGATTAACCGTTGGTCATAGGCCCCCGCTTCTATGCCGAAGCGTGAGCTTCGACAAAAGCGGCGGGTGAGCGTTTTGCGGTGAAGCGGGGCTTCAAACTCCCGCTTCACGCAGCGAAGTTCGCGGAGCGAACCCTTTGACTTGTTGCTTTTCTAGTTAATCTTCTATATGTTCACATTAGATAGCAAACGACATTTAAAGTGATACAGCTATAGTAATTGAACCACTCTTGAAAAAATGCTATACTACATGGAATGAGGTGATATAAAATGCTTAATATCACAAGATATCCTATAAAAAACAAGCACCTTATGCCTTGGGTAAAATTCATATGGCATTTAGAGTCGCAGGATACTAATGTTTGCTATAAGCTGCTGCCGACGGATTGCATTGATATAGTGCTGAATTTATCGGGAAAAATAAACTATGAGATTGATTCACATTCTATCCCCGCAACTTCATTGCATGTAAATGGATTAAGGAGCAGGCATAGTTATATTAGCCAAGAGGGAAATCCTTGTGTTTTTGGAATATCCTTTTATCCTTTTGGGCTTTATCCTTTTACTAATAAATCATTAGTGAGTATAAATGACAAGATTGTGGATTTATATGAAATCTCATCACTTTTGGCACAAAATTTGGAGTTTTCAATTTCAAATAGAGCAACCACTTCAAATATAATTGATAACATTGAAAAAGCATTGTTACTCGAACTTCAAGTAACAGAGGACTATGTGAATAAGGCGAAGTTAATTAATGATTTTTTAGACTTAGATAGTTCAATTACCATACAATCATTCTGTGCAGAGCATGGGATAAATACAAAAACCTTCACTCGCAATGTTGAGCGTTATACAGGTTTTACGCCCAAGGTTCTACACTCAATAAAACGATTCCAAAAAACAGGGAATCAGTTGGTTTATCGAAAATCAAATCAGCTTATAGATATAGCATATGGTAATGGTTTTGCAGACCAAGCACACTTCATACGAGAATTTCGGAAATTTTCAGGGGCATCTCCTTGTACTTTTCAGCGAGAAAGAATTACAGTAAAAGAGAATACGAAATATACTTATCGCTAATGTCTTTTTTATTCAATACCTCCTTCATTTTCCAGTTTATACTAAGAAAAAAACAGGAGGTACTTTTATGAGCATTATTACAGAGGTAGTAACAATGAAACTGGCGGTTAATATCACAAAAGACGCGTTTATAGCCATTGTTGATGGGTTGGAAAATAATTTCCATTCCAAGCAGGCAGGGTTTATTGATTCAGAATTAATTTATGATGAGCAACACGATACGTGGATTATGATACAGCATTGGGAAACGATAGAGCAGCTAAAAACCGCTTCAAAAAAGATATTCACCGACAGCAATGCAGAACCTTTTGTAAAATCACTTGACCCAAAAAATGTAAAAATGACAATCGCTCCACAATTAGGATTGTGGAAGTAGACAGATGAAAATTTTATAAAGCAGGAGTGTGCCGAGCTGTCATATTACAAGCAGCGAGGCCGGGCAAAGCACAAGCAACCAAGCCTGCCTTCTGCAAAATCACTACATTATAGCGATTTTGCAGAAGGCCCACTATAGTTTAAGCACTTTTTAAGCTCTGCCTAAAAATGTATTGGCAGTCGGCTTGCTAAGTACAGTACAGGCTTTAAATACTAAACAAAAATATGCACTTCTCTCTGTCACCCTTTGCATATAACTCATGGCTTACAGGCAGGGGAACAATCTCTCTCAGATATCCCCCCAGCTTTTCCAGTGTGCGGCGTGACGGTAGGTTATCGGGGTTGCATGTGATAAGTATCTGTTTCATTCCATGTTTTTTTGCCTGCTTAAACATCAGACGGCAGGCTTTAAGTGCGTAATTATTCCCTCTAAACTCTTCTTCAACTCTATATCCTATATGCCCGCCGAAGTAAACTTTTGCACTGCCGGTAACTTGCAGTGTTATTTGACCTAAAGCTATGTCGGTATCTCTTTTTACTATACTCATTAGGTAAAGAGGTATGTCACCCGGCAGGCATTTTTCAATTCGCAAATAAATTTCTGTATCATACAGACCAGCTGCATCTAAAAATTGAAACCTTTTCATAGTTAATGCCTTCTCCTATTTATACCTATAATGAGTTATAGTGAAATGAATTTAAAACCCGCTCTATCACAAGAACGGGTTTTTGATTATCACATAGACATTGTAGTTGAAAACCAAAGGTTCACCCTTTCCTACTCCTGAGCCGGCACCCTTAAACCTTCAGGAATAGGGCAGTTATACTTTTTGCCCCCCATAGACTTATCAAACTCTTTCCAGGCTTTTTCCAAAATCTCAGGCTGTTCAATTAAATCCAAACCCCATTTTGCCATTGTTCTTGCGCCGTATATCATGCCTTTTTCACCGATAGTTGAGCCGGAGCAGGCAGTAATTTGCCAACTATGCCCCGGTGCGCCTATGTTATAGCAGGCGGTAGTAAAGAATACTCCGGGGGCAATGTGATGAACATCACCAACGTCTGTTGAGCCGGCATTACCTGTAGAGTCTATTTCACACACACCTGTATGCAGTTGGGCATCTTCCGGTAAACCGGCAAGCTTAACAGCCCGCTCTCTAAGCTGTGGTGTGGTATCGTTCATTTTAGCTGCAAAAGTAATTTCCTCGTCGCTCCAATCATCCTGTGGAGCTTCCCGCAAGTTTTTATGAAGCTGCCCAACAAGAACATCATTATTCATAGTTTCATAACAACCGCCCATAAACTCTACTTCCAATGTTGTCTCTGTCATATGTGCGGCACCTTCGGCAACTTTAATTAACCTTTGGTACACTTCTTCAACCATTTCCCTTTTTGGGGCCCTTACATAGTACCACACACAGGCATAGTCAGGCACTATATTAGGAGCAACACCACCATGGGTTATTACATAGTGCATTCTCACATCAGTAGTAACATGCTCACGGAGATAATTGCAGCCTACATTTGTAATCTCCACCGCATCCAAAGCTGAGCGGCCATTGTGCGGGTCGCCGCCGGCGTGGGCTGTAACTCCTTTGAAATGAAATTTAACCGAATTCAAGGCTAATGAATTACCTGTAGTGACCATATTCATCGTCATAGGGTGGAAGGCTACAGAAGCATCAAGCCCCCGAAAAGCACCGCCCCTTGCCATAAAGCCTTTACCTGTCAAAACTTCTTCTGCCGGGCAGCCGTAATAAATAATGGTACCGGGCAGTTTTCGCTCTTCCATCTCGGCTTTGAGCCCAATAACAGCAGCAACGTGGGATACGCCAAGAAGGTTGTGCCCGCAGGCATGACCGTAAGCCTTACCTTCTATGGGTTTTTGCTCTGTTGTAACTTCCTGGCTCATACCCGGCAGGGCATCATACTCACCCAAGAAGCCAAGCACCGGCTTACCTTGCCCCCATGTGGCCTTTACAGCCGCCTTTACACCGCCGGCGCCAACCTCAACCATAAAACCATGCTTTTTTAAAAACTCGGCAGTTTTCTCGCAGGCAAAGTGCTCTTTATACGGGCCTTCAGGGTTTCTCCAAATAGCAAGGCTTAGAGCATTAAGCTCGGTTCTATGCTTTTCTATTGCCTCATAGGCTATTTTTCCGCTGATGATAATTATACCTCCTTATTTTAGAACCTTGTATTCAGTAAGCCGGCAACTATCCGTGCAGCTAATTATTCCGCCCTTCTTTGTCGCAGCGGCTTGCCGTAATTTTTCTATTATGCCTTCGCCACCACTCCGTGAATGGCGAAAAAACAGGTCTGCACATACAGTTATCCCATTACTGAATACATGTTCTTAACGTAAAAATCACTACGCGGTTTCAACTGCCGGCACGGTTGGTGCGGCTTTGTCAAACTCACGTTATTTTAAATATTTGTCAAACCAACCGGTAATTTCTTCCAGCCTTTTAAGTCTGTTCTTAGGTTTGCCGCTTCTTGAAAGCTCATGATTTTCACCATGGAAAAGACACATTCTTGTATCAACTCCAAACATTTTAAGGGCGGTAAACAGTTGGAAAGCATCTGCCATATAACATCTGTAATCTTGATCCGAATGGATGAAAAGCAGCGGGGTTTTAACCTTATCGGCATATTTAAGCGGTGATTTGTTCCAAAATGCTTCATAGTCCGTCCAAGGGTCTGTGCCAATTTGGTCTAAGTTATGGTAGTAGCCTATGTCTGTAGTCAGGCATTTGCTGATAAAGTTTGATATTGAGCGCTGAGTGGCCGCCGCTTTGAACCGGTCTGTATGCCCAACCATCCAGTTTACCATAAGGCCGCCGTAAGAACCGCCGGTTACGCCGACATTTTCTTGGTCTATTTGCGGGCACATATCAAGAATTTTATCAGTAAAGTCCATAAAATCATTATAATCCCAATTAACGTAACGCTCGCCTACTATGTTGGCGAATTCTGTGCCTTTGCCGTCAGAGCCGCGCGGGTTGGTGTAAAACACAAAATAGCCGCTGCTTGCCCATAGCTGCATTTCATGGTAAATAATATCACCGTAGGTAGCTTTAGGGCCGCCGTGTATGTCTAAAATGGCCGGATATTTCTTAGTCTCATCATAGCCGGCAGGCTTTATTATAAAGCCGTCAAGCTCTACACCGTCTCTGTTTTTGAAAACAAAGTGCTCGGGATAACTTATTTCGTGAGATTTAAGCCATTCGCTGTTAAAATCGGTAATTTGCTTTTCAGCTCCTGTTGATAAGTCAAGGGAATAAAGCTCCTGTAAGCCCTTGTTTCGGGTGGCCACATAAAGGCACCTGCCTCCCGCTATGTCGAAACAGTCAACCCCGCCGGTAACATCTGCTGAAATTCTTGCTTCATTGCCGCCTTCGCTTTTAAATACATGGCTTGAATAACCTCTTGTAGATATATAATAGAAATTACCATCATGTACTTTGAGCACATCACCGCCGCCGAATTTGCAGTCTGAGCCTACCGAATTTCCTATGGAGAAATCTCCTTCCTGGAAAATGGCGGGTTGTCCGCCGGACAATGGAACAGTATACAATTTTGAATTTGCATAGGAATTAATAGTATCATAAGCCCTGCCTGAAAACAGCAACGCGCCGCCTGCAAACCTAACAAAACCTATGGCGTAATCTTTGTCAAGCTCAATTTGGTTAAGTTTTTCAGATTTTAAATCATATGTAAAAATCTTTGACTTTTGAACCATAATAGAGTCAAACTCAACACCGGTGAAAGCCAGCAAAGAACCTTCAACAGTCCAGTCAATAACATTCAAAAGAGGCGCAGAGATTGGCGCTAAACTATTTTTGGTGCTGTCAAACATATACAATCTATTACGCTTTTTATTTGTAACTCCGGCGCCGTTTTGCCAAAAAGGTATCTCATCAAAAATTTTATAGGCAGAGTTAGCCTCCGTAAGTTCTTTAAAATATTTCTCTTTCTCAGGCTCATCCATCTCACTTAAATCTTTTAAGTTATTGTCAAACCCGGCCAAAACTATGTATTTATTTTCACTGACAGGTTTAATTTTTGAAACCTTTGCAGGAACTTCAAAGATTTTCTCCGCTTCGCCGCCTTTTATGCTGATTGAATAATAAAAAGTAACCGGCAAGCCCTTTTTGAGTTTTTCTTTTTCCTTCTCATCACGGGAAGCAGGAAAAATCAAATGCTCATTATCCAGCCAGTCAATGTTCTTATCCTCTCCTGATGAGGTAAGTTTAATTAAACTCTCCAATTCAAAATTATAAACCCAAATGTAGTTTCGATATTTATTCTCTTTGATACAGCCATTTGTTGCAACAAATGCAGCAGATTTACCGTCAGGAGAAATCCTTACCTCTGACAAAAATTTAATGCCTTTCATGCCAAATATAGCTTCTTTCGTTATCGTCTGCATATATTTACCTTCCTCCTTATAATGTTTTTGGAAGTATAGTGGTAATTAACTTTATAGCGGAATTCCTTTGAAGTAGTATCGGAAATTTAGCTTGATAAATTTCTGATACTACTTCAAAGGTAGGCTACGGGCGCGTGAGTGCCCCGAAAATGAGCATTTTTGCTTTAGCAAAAGTGCGAATGGGGGCGTGGTTTCAGTCCATTTTGGACTGAAACCACTATAGTTACATATGTAACTATTTTGTAGAACTTCCACTATAAAACTCACAACGCAAGCGTTGCAGTTTTAAATTCATTTCACTATAACAAGCAAGCCTATAAGCCGGGTTCTGTCTTGGACAGCCATCTATCTTGGCACAGCGTTACCGCATATGCTCCTGCAACCTACCTAAAACGGGACGGGCAGCCCCTTGCGTTTTATTTGGTCTTGCTCCGAACGGGGTTTACAGAGCCTTCTCAGTCGCCCAAGAAGCGGTGAGCTCTTACCTCACCTTTCCATCCTTACTGTGCAAAGCGCAAGCCTTGCAAGCGGTTTATTTCTGTTGCACTTTCCTTGGAGTCGCCTCCACCGGGTATTACCCGGCGCCCTTGCCCTATGGAGCCCGGACTTTCCTCACGGCACTTACGTACCGCGCGGCCATCCAGCTTACTTGTTATAGTTGATTAACTTTAAAAGGCTAACCCTTTAAGGTAACTATCATTTTATTTCTTAGTATCGTCTAAAACTTCTCTATTAATTTCTTTAACTGTTTCAACTTCTCCCTGTTCTAAAAGTTTAAGGATTGGTTTTAGCATCAATGTTAATTCAGGTTTTGTCATTTCCAAATACCTTTTCTCTAGTACACTCATTTATTATCGCTCCTTTTATAAGTATACATTCCGCATAAGTACACGTCAAGTTTCCCTGTATGCTAAAATAACTAAAGAGCCTTGCAATACCTTACTAAATCTGCCTTTAATGGCTCCCAAAATTGATTAGTCCCCTCCGGAGAATACCCCTTTTTTTCATAAAACTTTCTGCTTTTTACATTTTTTTCCAGTGTCCATAAACAAACTTCTTTATAACCACGCTCTATGGCCCTTTTCTCACAATATTCAACCAGCTTAGAGCCTATGCCTTGCCCCTTCATAAGGGGCTCCACGTATAAACCTCCAAGCTCAAAAGCACCAACTTTGTCTTCGTCTCTGCAAGGGCAAATAGTCATGAAAGCCTTTATTATTCCATCAGTATCATCAAATACATAGGTTTCTCCAATGTTATCTTTAAGGGCATTTTCAAACCGCTCTAAGCTCCTGGTAACAGCCATTTTATTGAACAGATGCTCGTCAGAAATAATGCCCCTAAACGCACTGCGCCAGCCGAAAACATGAATCTCTGCTACCCGTGACACATCCGGCAACTCCATTTTCCTAATCATTTTTTCACATCCTCAAGCTTAAGGACTGCCACTTCCGGCCTGTTAAAAAACCTAACAGGCAAACGGGAAGCGCCTATACCCCTGGACACATACAAATAGCAGTTTTTAACCTTATAAAACCCATCACCGTACCTTGGGAAAAACCCCTGCCCAGGAGCTATTATAGCGGGGATAAAGGGAAGCCTAATCTGCCCGCCATGAGTGTGGCCGCTTAGAACAAGTATATCCCTAAAGTTTGAAAGCCTATCTATTATCTGCGGCTGATGGCTCAGAAGTATCCTGAAGCCGCATTTAACCTCATTTTCCATAAGCCTTTTAAAGGATTTAAAGTGGTGGCGCTTTTGGTAATAATAGTCTCTTACTCCAATAACTTCTAAAGAACCACCATTTATTTTGAGATTTACTTTTCTATCATCCAACACAACAATACCGCAGGATTCTAAAAAATTCTTCATTTCTCTGAAATGTGTTTTTTCATGGTTCCCATCAACAAAAAAAACAGGCGCGTGTTTGGCAAGGCGGGTAAGAGGCTTCCTTAGGGGAAGTACATAATCAAAGTAATTTTTAGTCATGTCACCGGTTATAACGGCTATATCGAAAGTCTCTCTAAACACCTGCTTCCATATATTCACATTTATGTCAGATACCGATTTGTTATGAATATCAGAAATATGCAGTATTTTAAGCCCTCGCGCAAAATCAGGGAGGTTTTTAATGGATATATTCTTGTGAATAATTCTCGGGAGCTTCATGCTAAGTGCAATATTGGCAATAAGGGTGCAGACAACGCCTCCGGCGAATATTGAAATTTTACTTAAAATCAAAAGAACGAGCTCCCTCCAATAAACTCCCTAAGAATAGAATTTTTTGGAACTTCCTCAGGAGATATACCTAAGAAGCTGTCCATAAACTTTAAGAGCCGCCTTGCCTCAGTAAACTCAGGCTGATCTTTTTCCACCGCAAACAAAAGCGGTTCCACAAAAGATTTAAGCACACAGAGCTCATAAACCAAAGCTGAGTTAAACATAACATCAGCATTTTCCTGATAAGGGAATATATGCTTAGCCTCGCCACGGGCAACTGACGGCCACATTGAAAGGGTGGTAGCCGGTGATACTGCCCTCATTCTAACATCACGCACAAGCCTTCTTATAAGCCGTGTGTCAGATGTTGGTATTCTGTTATGATCGTCAATATTAAGCTGAGTGAGAGCCGATATAAATATCTTAAATTTCATCTCATCACTCAAACTTGCGCCTATAGCCTTGTTTAGCCCATGAATACCCTCAACAAGCAAAACATCATCAGGGCCCATTGTAAGGGCTTGTTTTCTATATTCCCGTTTGCCCGCTATAAAGTTAAACTTGGGCAGATAAACACTCCCGCCGCTCATTAGCAGAGCAACATCTTTATTAAACTGCTCTACATCTAAAGCTTCCAGAGCTTCAAAATCAGGCTGGCCAAACTCATCAAGGGGGATAAAGGAACGCTCAAGGTAATAGTCATCAAGAGAAATAATATGCGGATGAAGCCCCGATGCTGCAAGCTGAATACTTAAGCGGTTTGCAAAAGTGGTTTTGCCTGATGAAGAAGGCCCGGCTATAAGGGCAATCTTCTTGCCTTGTTCGCTTATCATGTCAGCTATATTGGATATTTTCTTCTCATGCAAAGCCTCATTTACACGGATTATATTAGAGGGCGATTCTTTGCAAATAACATCATTCAGTGCAGATACAGTATCAACACTCATGATTTTTGCCCATTTTGAAGACTCTGTGAATATTTTGAAAAGTTTATCGTGGTGCTTAATTTCACTTAAAACATTTGGGTTTTTAGAATCGGGAAACTGCAAAAGAAAACCCTCCTGCTCTTTAACAAGCTTAAAAACCTTTAAATAGCCGGTAGACGGCACAATTTTTCCATAGAAATAGTTATAAAACCAATCCATTAGATAGAAATTAACATTGGCAGTTCTCCTATACTTCAAAAATGCTTCTTTATCAGGCAGGCCCATTGCTTTTGCAATTTCCTCACCTTCTTCGGTGGGTATACTCTTGCGCTTTATGACTATGTCTTTGGCTACAATTTCGCGCATTCTCTGCTCTATGGAAGCAATTATTTCCTCCGTAAGTGTTAGCCCCTCTTTTTCCACTGTGCAGTAATAATTTTTGTTTATTGAGTGTTCAACAATAACCCTTGTGTCTCTGCCTAAGATCTCTTTTGCGGCGCATATCATAAGAAAAGAAGCGGTTCGCTGATATGTTCTGTAACCATTTGGATCTGTTATGTCTAAAAATTCAACTTGGCAGTCTGAAACAATTTTTTTATAAAGCTCCTCAAGCTGATTATCTACTTTTGCAAGCAAAATGGGATACTTGCAAACATGAGAATACCTCCCTGCAAGGTCTATGAGCCGTGTACCTTTCTCTGTCTTAATCTCATAATTGCCCAGATTTACACTAATGTATTCAGGCATAATATTACTTCCTTTCTAAAAAGTCTTTGATGAACCTGTTCGTTTCTAAAAGCTCTGTTTTTCTTAACCCTTTTATCGGGCCTTTGTTAATTATATTTTCATTTCTTACCCAAAGTTCTTCCAAAAATTCATAAAACTCATTATTCGGATTTTCAAGCATTTTTTTGCCGAAAGCATTCTCAAAAGCAGAATATTCCGGTTTCCCCGTGCCGGGCTGCACTATTATCAAGGGGTAAAACTTTCCCCCGTCTTTAACCATATCCTCAGAACAAATCATAAAACCGAAATTATGTAGGTTTTTCCTAAGCAGCGAAAAGTCCGACTGAGGCGAGAGTATTAGTTGCTTAAAAGAAAGAGCCGTGTTCAGCTCTTTTTCTATAATGCCGGAAATTAACATGCCACCCATGCCAGAGATAACAGCCGTATCACACTCACCCTTTGCTATAGGAGAAAACCCATCACCCGGACGGAGCTCTATTTTATCTGTTAAGCCCCAAAAAGCCACATTGTCACCGGCGGATTTTAACGGCCCCGGGTTTAGTTCAACTCCGATTGCACAATCTGCCTTGCCTGATTTAATGGCAAATATTGGTAAATGGCAGTGATCTGTCCCTATATCGGCTAATTTTCTGCCTTCAAGGTAGTTACAGATGGAGTAAATTCTTTTTGATACATGCATAAATTCACCAAAATTCGCCATGTGTTTGTGGTAAGATTTTATTCAAGATAGTCTTTAAGCTTTTTCGAGCGGCTTGGGTGGCGAAGCTTACGGAGGGCTTTTGCTTCAATCTGCCTGATACGCTCACGTGTAACATTAAATTCTTTGCCAACCTCTTCCAAAGTACGTGCACGGCCGTCATCAAGGCCAAAGCGAAGCCTGAGCACCTTTTCTTCGCGCTCGGTCAAAGTGTCCAGCACATCCATGAGCTGCTCTTTAAGCAGGGTGAAGGCAGCGGCATCAGAAGGGGCCGGAATATCATCATCAGGTATAAAGTCACCTAAATGACTATCTTCTTCTTCGCCAATTGGCGTTTCAAGAGAAACAGGTTCTTGAGCTATTTTCATAATTTCCCGCACTTTAGAAACGGGCATTTGCATTTCTTTTGCAAGCTCGTCGGGAGTAGGGTCGCGGCCAAACTCCTGCAAAAGCTGGCGTGACACCCTTATAAGCTTATTAATAGTCTCAACCATATGAACAGGTATTCTTATTGTCCTTGCCTGATCGGCAATGGCCCTTGTAATAGCCTGCCTTATCCACCAAGTGGCATAAGTAGAAAATTTAAAGCCCTTTTGATAATCAAACTTTTCAACAGCCTTCATAAGACCCAAGTTACCCTCCTGAATCAAGTCAAGAAAAAGCATACCACGGCCTACGTATCTTTTGGCTATGCTTACAACAAGGCGAAGGTTAGACTCTGAAAGGCGGCGCTTTGCATCCTCATCACCAAGAGCCATGCGCTTTGCAAGGTCAATCTCTTCCTCGGAGCTTAAAAGGGGAACCTTGCCAATTTCTTTTAGATACATTCTGACGTGGTCGTCAATGTTAATAGTACCCTCGACCGCAGACAGATCTATGTCCTTTTCCACTTCTTCCTGGATTTCGCCGTTGTCAGTTATTTCTATGCCCTGGCTTTCAAGGCTCTCATATATTTTTTCTATTTGGTCAGCGTCTATAACGTCGTCCAAGTGTTCTTCAACTTCCTTAGTAGCAAGTACGTTCTTTTTGCTCTTGCCTAAATTAACAAGCTCAGCTGTCTTTGCTGCCAAGGCCTTTTCATCAACGGATTTCAAATAAAATCTCCCTTTCGATAGCGCAAGAGCCTCTTAAAGCATTTTCAGTTTTCGCTGCCTGGTTGCAAGCCAAAAATCTCCGGCTTTAGGGGGTTTTTGACGAAGCCAAGCCGGCTATGAAAACGAAAATTGCTATAAAGCGCTCTAACCCTATAATTAACTAAGTTACAAGCTAATATACAGTTTTTCAAGGTTATTTTTAGCTTCTAACAGCTTTATCAGCTCATTATCGTCATTTATTTGCAATAAAAGCTCTTCTATGTTGTTTTTTTTCACTGCCCGTATATGATCGCTAAGGGCTTTAAGCTTGCCTTTTGTTTCTTCGGGCGTAATAGTAGTTATGAAAATATCTGAGGCGGTTCGCTGCTCGCCAGCATCTTCAAAGCGGCTTACAAGCTCTGCCGGGTAAATACTTCCTCCATCATCATATGTGGCATATATAAGCTCAAGAAGCTTTATAAAAACAGGATCTTTAAGTTCACCGGGGTGAAACACTTCTTTCATTGCCAGGGCAAACTCCTTATCCAATGCCGCATAGAGTATTATACTTTTCTTAGCTTCTATCAAGCCTTTAAGTGCTCTCCTGTCGGCACTGCGCTTTTCAAAAACCGGCCGTAATTTTGGAGCTGTCCCCAAAGAACGCGATTGCTTTGAAATCTCCGCCCTTATTGCCTCCTGCGTTATACCTGTAATTTTCGACGTTTCGTTTACATATACGTCCCTCTCTATTTCGCTGGGCAATTTGGAAAGCAGCTTAGCAGCCTCTGCCGTAAAATCAATTTTGCCTATGTCTGTTTGTATATCATACTCCTTTTCCATTTGTTTTATATTAAAAGCCACATGGCTCATAGCCGAATTTAATTCTTGCAAAAATTTTTCCCCGCCGAATTTTTTTATGTATTCGTCAGGGTCCTTAGCCTCCGACAATTCCAGGTCAAGCACTTTAACCCTAATACCGTTCTCCGCCAGTAGAGGTATTGTTTTAAGGGCCGCTTTTTTACCTGCACCATCACCGTCAAAGGCTAGTATAACACTGCTTGCATACTTTTTAAGAAGTTTCACATGGTTTTGGTTAAAAGCAGTACCCAAAGAGGCCACAGCATTTTTAAAGCCGGCTCCGTAAAGGCCGATTACATCCATATAGCCCTCTACCAATATAAGCTCTTTAGTGTTTAGGCTCCTGGCGAAGTTAAGCGAATATAAATTGCGGCTTTTTTCAAAAATTACAGTCTCGGGAGAGTTTAAATACTTTGGTTCACCTTGGCCTGTTATGCGCCCCCCAAAACCTATTACGTTCCCCATAATATCCAGTATGGGAAACATTAACCTGTTTCTGAACCTGTCATAAACCTTTCCGCCGCTGCCTTTGTTTACAAGCCCGCTGCCAAGAAGCAGAGTTTCGCTGTAACCCAGTTCTGACAAGAATTTATAAAGCTTGTCCCAGCTGTCAGGGGCAAAACCAAGGCCAAACTTTATTCTGACATTTGGAGCTATACCGCGGCGCTCCAGGTACTCATTTGCAGCGGTGCCTTCAGGCGAATTAAGTACATCATAGTAAAACCTGGCGCTTAGCTTATGTATCTCTATCAAAGTCTTCTTAGTTTTTGCATCTTTTGCTGCTGTTTTGGAATAATTGGCCTCAGGCAACTCAATCCGCGCACGCTCAGCTAAAACTTTAACCGCCGCAGGAAAGTCATAGTTCTCCTTCTGCATTACGAAACTAATAACATTGCCGGCAGCGCCACAGCCAAAGCAGTAATAAAGCTGCTTTAAGCTATCCACGGAAAAAGAAGGGGTGCTCTCCGAATGAAAGGGGCAGAGGCCAAATAACTTGCCGCCCTTGGGCTTTAGGCTCACATACTCACCTATGAGTCCGGCTATATCGTTTTCCATTCTTACTCTTTCAATAATGTCATCAGGGTAATACATTAGACCTCCTCGGAAACTAGCTTTCGCTAGATTTGAGTGCGTTTTTTCACTGGGCTGGGAAGCCGCAACGACGCACACTCCACAGTGTTTACTAGGAGCGGCTGACAACGCATAGCGGAAAATAAGCCGCAAAGATGGCGGAATGTAGTTCCCGAGGAGGTCTAGTAATACACACCCTAGTAAACTGCCCAGCTATCAGGCAGAAATAATTTATTGTACTGGTTCATAGCATATCTGTCAGTCATGCAAGCCACATAATCAAGAGCTGCCCTGTCTATGGACTCACCCTTTAAAATAAGCCTGTAATACTCACCGGGCAACCGCTTTTCATCAGCTCTGTAGTGCTCATACAGCTCCTCAAGAATTCTGGCTATTTTCCGCCGTTCCTTCATTTGAAGCTGGCTCCTGTACACAGTATCATACATATATTGGCGCAGGTTATACATAGCCGTTTTAACATGGGCACTCATAAAAATTTCATTTTTATCCAAGCTGCTCAAAATGACATCCTTCACTAAAAAATCTATGCGGTCTACAGTGGATTTACCTAAAATATCAGTAATCTCTTTTGGCAGTTCCTCTTCTTTTAGCTGGCCTGCCCGCTCAGCATCGTCAATATCGTGGTTTATGTAGCCTATTTTATCGGAAATTTGAACGATTTTACCTTCTAAAGTAGCCGGGGAGCCCGCACCTCTGTGGTTTAATATCCCATCTAATACCTCTAAGGTCAAATTCAGCCCTTCACAGTTTTTCTCCAGAACCTCACAAATGCGAACGCTTTGTTCGTTGTGCTGAAAACCTTCGGGCCAAATATTATCAAGCGCCTCTTCGCCTGTGTGGCCAAAAGGAGTGTGCCCTAAATCGTGGCCAAGGGCAATAGCCTCTGTCAAGTCTTCATTCAGCCTGAGTGCTCTTGCTATGGTTCGTGATATTTGCGCCACTTCCAACGTATGCGTGAGCCTTGTTCTATAATGGTCACCCTCAGGAGATATGAATACTTGAGTCTTATGCATAAGCCGCCTAAGAGCCTTTGAGTGGATTATTTTATCTCTGTCCCTTTGATATTCAGTTCTTATAGCACACTTTTCATGTATGTTTTTCCGGCCTTTGCTGCAAGCGCTTTTAGCGGCGTAAGGGCTTAAATTTTCAAGCTCAAACTCTTCGTATATTTCTCTAAGGCTCATACATAGCCCCTCCAAATAATTTCTAACTCCCTTGACTTATATATACAACAGACGTTTAACTTAATCCTTTTATTTGGCAAAAATTTCATCCACAATTTTTTTGCAGTTCAAGGTAGCGTCAAAATTATTAAGTGAAATATCAGAGGCCGGCTTCAAATACATTTTAGAAGGCCTGTCCAGTGTATATGAAAAAGCTTCGCGGATTTCGGAGTTTAATATGTATCTTATTGCATAAAGTACCGCATCGTTTACCTTTATTGCAGCCGCCTCCTTTAAAGAGCAGCCTTTGCATAAAGCCCCGGATATACAGTAATATATTTCATCATTCATATCTAAATCACAGCCGCAGTGACTGCAATTTAGCACAGCCGGCTCATAGCCGCATATTTGAAGGTATTTAAACAAAAATGCGTGATAAATACAGAAATTGTCGGTAATACTCATCTCCAGAGCCCTAAGCGCACTTAGCAGAAGCTTTAAAATATCAGAGTTTGGCTCTCCTTGAAATGTAGTTTTATCCACCAGCTCCAGAAATAGATTACCGCAGCAAAGCTTCTCATAATCCAAAGAGATGCTCTCAAAACCGACAATCTTATCAATCTGTGTGGTCGAATAGAAGTCTCTGCCGCTATAAAGCACAAAATCAGAATAATCAAAAAGGGCTGATCCGGAAAAATAGCGGCTTTTAAGCTTTCTGGCCCCTTTAGAGTATACAAGTGCTTTGCCTTCTTCCAAAGTAAAAAGGGTAAGCTGTTTATCGGCTTCACCCTTCTTTTTTTCACCTATTACAAGGCCCTTTAATTTTACAACTCCCATGTTTTACCTCGGCTCTAAACACTGCGTAATATCTTTTCCCTCTGCAAGCTTTTCCAGCTGACATTTTTTATATGAAAGATAGCTTAAAATACTGCCCGATAGATAAAACTCATCCCAATAGTTATTTTCACTCATGTATGTACCTCCTAAGTTTATTAGAATACTATTTTTAGGAGGTATGCTTCATTTATACCGGTTAATTTTTGCCCGAGTATCCAAAATTTTTCAAAAGAAAGTCGCTGTCGCGCCAGTCTTTTTTTACTTTTACCCATAATTGCAAGTTTATCGGCGAACCAAGAAGGCGCTCTATATCATGCCTTGCGCCTGTTCCAACTTTTTTCAGCACCTTGCCGCCCTTGCCTATGACTATACCTTTGTGGCTGTCTTTTTCACAGTAAATTGTGGCCTCTATGTCAATGATTTCTTTGTCAGGCCTTAGCTTTAGAGACATAATTTCAACGGCTATGCCGTGGGGAATTTCATCTTCCAGCACATGGAGCAGCTTTTCTCTAATAATCTCTGCGCATATCTGGCGTTCCGGCTGGTCGGTCATCATGTCTGCCGGAAAATACATAGGCCCTTCTTGGAGGGTTTTTCTTATTGCGCTCATAAGAGTGTCGGCGTTTTCACCGCCAAGAGCACTTATGGGTATAATTTCAGCAAAGTCATATAGTTTCCGGTAAGTATCAATAACTTCAAGTAAATCTTCTTTCCTAACCGTGTCTATTTTATTTATAACTAAAAATACAGATGTTTTAACCCTTTTAAGCCTTTCTATTATGCCCATATCACCGGGGCCGCATTTTTTATCCGGCTCTATAAGAAACAGTATACAGTCAACTTCATTAAGAGCAGTTTCTGCCGAGCCTACCATAAACTCACCTAATTTACTTTTAGGCGTGTGTATACCCGGAGTATCTATAAAAATAATCTGATAATCTTCACCGGTTATTATGGATCTTATTTTATTTCTTGTAGTCTGGGGCTTGTCCGACACTATGGCCACCTTTTCCCCTGTGAAGCGGTTCAAAAGGGTTGATTTGCCAACATTGGGCCGGCCTATTATTGAAATAAAACCTGAGTAAAATTTTTTATCCATTTATTATCCTTTCAAGGCGCATGTTTTTTAATGGAGATTAAGAGCCTATCCAATAATAACACCGAAGCAAACTTTGAGGATTTTTTTCGCAATGCGTAGGAAGCGACGACGACGCGCATCCATAGATGCGCTAGAAGGAGCCCAGGGTCCCCGCGAATCCTGATTCGTGGTGTGGTAGAGACAACGCATTGCGGAAAAAAGACCAAAATGTGCAAGAGTGCTTATTGTTGGATAGGGTCTAAGTTAATCAGCTATATTAAGCTGCCCTAATCTAAGTTTTATACTTTTAAAATCTTCCCAAGCCGGGCGCTTTTTAGTTTCATCCCGCAAAAGGGCCGAAGGGTGGTATGTAGCCATTAGTTGTATGCCCTTGCGCTCAAACCATATGCCCCTGTGCCTGGTTATGCGAAATTCTTCGCCGTAAGGGTTCTCTCCCCCGGATACAATGGCCCCTGCCGCTATTCTGCCAAGGGCAACTATTATTTTAGGGCGCACAAGAGTCAGCTGGTAGCGTAGATAGGCCATGCACTTTGCTTGTTCCTCCGGCTTTGGGTCACGGTTGCCCGGCGGCCGGCACTTAACAATATTGGCTATGTATACAGTATCCTCCGAAAGGTCAATAGCCGCCAGCATTTTATCTAAAAGCTGACCGGCAGGGCCGACAAAGGGCAGGCCTTGCTGATCCTCATGAAAGCCCGGCCCTTCACCTATGAACATAATATCTGCTTTGCGGTTGCCTCTGCCTATTACTACATTTGTGCGCTTTTCATGAAGGGGGCATAACTCACAGTTTTGGCATGTTGCGTATAATCTGTCCCAACCTTCCATTAGTACCCTCCGGTTTTATACTTAAACTCTTAAAGTATATCAGCAGTTTCCTAAAATTGCTATAGTGAGTTACAGATGATTAGCTTTAAAAAGCAAAAGCCAATCATCTGAATTTGCCTTAAGCCAAATTCACCTCAGCTCAACACCCACGGGGCTTTTCTGAAAGGGCTTTTGTTTAACTTACTATAGTGAATAAACTTAAAAATTATCAAACTTGTTTGAAATGATTTTTAAGTTTATTCACGTCCCACTCATTGAGATTCCGTAGAATTCGAGATGATGGGGTAGATTAACCGTTGGCCATAGGCCCCCGCTTCTATGCCGAAGCGTGAGCTTCGGCGAAAGCGGTGGGTGAGCGTTTTGCGGTGAAGCGGGGCTTCTAACTCCCGCTTCACGCAGCGAAGTTCGCGGAGCGTACCCTTTGACTTGTTGCTTTTCAAGTTATTCTTCTATATGTTCACATTAGATAGCAAACGACAATTAAAAATCAGCCAGAAAGGTTTGCAATAATTTTTATTATAGACTTTACAAAAAATATAGCTTATAATGGTAGCGCACATGAGCATAACACGTAAAACATATTTTATATGCGAAGGAGTTGTTTAATTTTGAAAAACCTTAAAACATTATTATTAATAGTTGCAGGATTATTTATTTTTTCAGCCTGTGGGCAAAGCGGGGCTGACACCCCCGGCACATTGGTAGTGTATACTCCAAACTCAGAAGGTTTGATTAGCTCAGTTATACCGGCCTTTGAGGAACAGTACGGTGTAACGGTAGAGCTTATTCAAGCAGGCACAGGCGAACTTTTTGCAAGACTTAGAAGTGAAGCAGATGCACCTATAGCTGATGTTGTATGGGGCGGCGCTTACTCTATATACGCTCAGAACTTAGATTTGTTTGAGCCTTATGTTTCGCCTAACAATGAGTTTGTTGTAGAGGCTTTTAGAAATTCAAACGGCCGCACTCAGCCTTATGTTCTCGACGGCTCTGTTTTAGTTATAAACCGCACTTTAACAGAGGGCATGAATATAAGAGGCTACAGAGACCTTTTAAATCCTGAGCTTTTTGCTCGTATAGCCACAGCTGACCCAAGAAGCTCTTCCAGCGCCTTTGCTCACTTAACTAACATGCTCCTTGCAATGGGCGGTTATGAGTCAGAAGAAGCTTGGCAGTTTGTGGATGATTTATTTACAAACATTGACGGCAGAATAAACCCAAGCTCCAGCGGGGTTTTCCGCTCTGTGGCTGACGGTGAAATGGCCGTTGGCCTGTCCTTTGAAGACCCTGTTATCCAGCTTATAAATGACGGCGCTGATGTTGACGTTGTTTACATGGAAGAGGGCACAGTATTCTTAGGCGCAGAATCTGCTATAATAAGCGGTGCAGGCAACTTAGACATGGCCCAGAAATTTATTGACTTTATAATATCCAGGGAGATACAAGAAGTTTTCGGCACAACAACTACAAACCGCCCTGTCCGCGCTGACATACAAATGAGTGATACTATGATGCCTATAACTGATATATACACAATAATAGAAGACTATCAATTTGTTATGGGAAACAGAGAAGCTCTTGTTGAGCGTTTTGACACGCTCTTTACAGAGATTGAATCCAGATAATCTAACCAAGACAGGTGTGCTATGAGTAAAATAATAATTAAAAACGCCGTAAAAAAGTACGGCGACTTAACCATAATACCCGATTTAAGCGTGACTATTCCGGAAGGCTCCCTGTTTACACTGCTGGGGCCTTCCGGTTGCGGAAAAACTACGCTGCTCAGAATGATAGCAGGCTTTAACACCATTGAGGGTGGCGATTTTTTCTTTAATGAAACAAGAATAAATGACTTAGAGCCCAGTAAAAGGGATATTGGCATGGTTTTTCAAAACTATGCCATCTTCCCTCATCTTTCTGTAGGGCAGAATGTAGAGTTTGGCTTAAAGCAAAGAAAGCTGCCTAAGGATGAGATAACTCGCAGAACAACAGAGTACCTAAAGCTTATTAATATGGAAGAGTATAGGGACAGAAAGCCGGATAAGCTAAGCGGCGGCCAGCAGCAGCGTGTTGCGCTGGCCCGCGCGCTTGTAATAAACCCTAAAGTGCTTTTAATGGACGAGCCCCTTTCTAATTTGGATGCTAAACTCAGGCTTGACATGCGCCAGGCCATTCGTGATATACAGCGAAAAATAGGCATTACCACTGTATATGTAACCCACGACCAGGAAGAGGCCATGGCTATATCTGACCTTATTGCAGTTATGAACAAAGGTGTGATATTGCAGATAGGTCAGCCTAAAGAACTGTATCACAGGCCCGCAACTGAGTTTGTTGCCGTTTTTGTTGGCAAAACTAATGTCATAGAAGGCAAGCTTGTAAAAAAAGATGGTGCCGTTTATTTGGATTTGGGTTTTGTCAGTGATATAGCTGTTGATGGGCTTGAAGATGTTTCGGAGCAAGATGTTAGAGTAAGCATTCGCCCGGAAGAATTTGAAAGAAGTGAAACTGGCATAAAGGCCACCATTGTTGACAGTTTATACCTTGGCCTTAATACGGAATATATTATGCAGATTGAAAACGGCCCGAAAGTTCAGGTTATAGAAGAGTCTAACTTTGTAGAAACCCTGCAAATAGGTGACGTTGTAAGCTTAGAGATTAAAAAACACAAAATTAATGTTTTTGATAAGGACGGATCCGTTAATTTACTGGGGGTGAAATAATGGCCCGTTCTAAGTTCAAATGGAATATTTGGTACACAGCTGCGGCAGCAATTTTATTTTTCTACCTGCTTTTTTTGATTTATCCTCTATGGGCTATACTGCAAGATTCTGTTTATGTTGGCGACGAACCTTCGCTGGCTCACTTTGAACGGTTCTTTTCCCACAATATTTTTCTTAGGGCGCTGTCAAACAGTTTTCAGGTATCAACAGTTGTTACCATTTACTCTGTAATACTTGGCACTTTTTTGGCCTATCTTTTTACTACTTTTAAATTTAAAGGCAAAAAATACCTGCAAATATTGCTTATAATTGCTTCAATGTCTGCCCCTTTTATCGGGGCTTATTCGTGGATATTGCTGCTGGGCAGAAACGGTGAAATAACAAACTTTCTTACCGGTTTAGGTTTTCCTGCCTTTGATATTTATGGTTTTTTCGGTATAACTTTTGTAATGACTTTGCAGCTGTTTCCCCTAATTTTTATGTTTGTTAACGGCGCTTTTAGAAATGTTGACAAGTCAGTTTTGGAAGCGGCCGAGAGTTTAGGCTGCGTAGGGTTTAAGAAGTTTGTTAAGGTTCTACTGCCGCTGCTTACACCAACTATACTTGCCGGCGCGCTTCTGGTTTTCATGCGCACTTTTTCCGATTTCGGTACACCAATGTTAATAGGTGAAGGTTTCCGTACTTTTCCTGTACTAATATTTACCCAGTTTGTAGGAGAGGTTATGGTTAACCAGGGTTTTGCCGCTGCGCTGTCGGTAATAGCTATAGTAATTGCTCTGGTGGTTTTCTTGCTGCAAAAGGTGGTGGCTTTTAAGTTTGCCTTTACTATGAGTTCCTTAAACCCCATAGAACCAAAGGAAGTTGGCCCGGTTAAGAGGGCTTTAATTTACATTTTTGTATACAGCTCTGTTTTTATTGCGATTTTGCCTCAAGCCTATGTAACCTACACTTCTTTTAGAAATACCCGTGGTATGGTTTTTCACCCCGGTTATTCTTTAGGCAGTTATGTAGAGGCATTTAACAGAATGGGCTCTGCCATTACCAACACCATAAGTATGTCTTTCTACGCAACAGCCCTTATAATTGTGATCTCTGTGTTTGTGTCCTATTTGGCTGTAAGAAAAAGGAACTTTCTTTCATCTGCCATAGATACGTTTTCTATGATACCTTTTATAGTACCCGGTACGGTTTTGGGTATTGCGCTGATATCAGCTTTTAATACAGGTATTTTCGGCACAGGTTTTTTTAGGATAACAGGCACAGTACTGATTTTAGTAGTCTCTTTAGCTCTTAGAAGCCTGCCTTATACCATAAGGTCTTCTGTGGCGGCCTTGCAGCAAATATCTCTTTCTGTAGAGGAAGCAGCAGAAAATCTGGGGTCAAGCCGGCTTAATACTTTTTTTAAGATTACCATTCCCATGATGGCCTCGGGGATAATATCGGGGGCTATTCTCAGCTGGATTACAATCATTGGAGAACTGTCTACTTCTGTGCTTTTGTACAACGTAAGAACAAGAACTATGACTGTAGCTATTTATGTGGAAGTGCTCAGAGGCAACTTTGGTATTGCCGCGGCCTTATCCACTATACTAAATATACTTACGATAATTATGCTGTTTGTGTTTATGAAGGTCAGTAAAACAAAGACAGTGTCGATCTGATTTTTGCTTTTGGAATAATTATAGTTTGTTATAGTAAATTAAGTTTAAAACGGGCCAATCGAGCTTGCTTGATTTGGGCAGATTAAATTTAATGAACGCCCCTTACATGAGCATTTTTGTGTCAGTAAAAGTGCGAATGAGGGGTGTCGTTTAAGACCATTTTGGTCTTAAACGACTATATTTTTAGCTCAAAGCTTTACATTATCCGTAATAATGTAAAGCTTTTTTATTTTTTTCTTGACTTTAACCTTACGGAAAACATTAAGATAACAACATGGAGGTGAGAGTATTAAAAATAGGTTTGACATTGCTGAGGTGGCTGCACTGTATAAGATATCAGCAAGAACACTGCGGTATTATGAAGAGGTTGGGATTTTAAAAAGCTATCGCAAAAATGGCTCTAAATACCGGGAATATGACCGGGAACTCTGTGAACGCTTAGAAGTAATACTTCTTTTACGCCGTCTTTCATTTAGCATAAAAATAATAGAGGAGCTGTTAAAAGGAGACGGGGTGAATTTTAGCTCAGCACTGCAAGAAAAAATTGCAGACAGCGCAAAGAAGGTAATAGAAGCACGCGAAACAAATAATTTGTTGCGTGACTTAGCACAGGAGCTGGCACATAAGCCTATTACCGCAATAAATGCAGCTGAAATGCTCAGAGAATATGTTTATCTGAGTAAACAGACAGAAAGGGTGATTAAAATGAGTTTGCCGCCGCATAAAGAAAAATATCGTGTTGCTATGGGCTACGCTCTGGCAATGGAAGTATGTAATGAAAATTCAGGAGATTTACTTAGAAAGCTCAAAGATTTCCGCTTGGAAATGGATAAAAATTATATAACATTTCCTCCTATTCGTGTTTATGACAGCGAAGATATGGCACAAAACCAAGTGCTTATCGTATGGAATGGGGAAGAAGTTTTGAGAAAGGATTTTCAGCTTGAAAACGCAGTAACTTGCGCCAACGAAATTGTGGGGCAGCTTAAATTGAATTGTTTGAAATATAGTGGAATTCCTTTGAAACAGTAACAAAAATATAGCTTGCTAAAATTTTGCTACTGTTTCAAAGGTAGGCTAGGCAATGCATAAGCGGCCTGGCCTATCCCTACAAAATCGCTGCATGTGCAGCGATTTTGTAGGGATTCCACTATAGTAATGACACCGTTGCTTTACTTACAGGATAGCATAACTCTGTAAAGGTGCATCAATTTTTCCAGCAGATTTATTACTGCTTTTTTTGTCGTTCACTTTTTTAATAATCGGTGCTTGTTTAGTACATTGTATGGGGTTAATATATCCGCTGTATTTAAAGTTAAAGCATACCCCGGCACAGAAAATACAGATGAAAAGACTAAAAACGCCAAAATCAAGTCAGGCCAACCAGTCTAACCGGTGGGCCTGACTTGATTTTCCCCTTTGCCGCATTTTGGACAGCGGCAATTTTTGTCTATTTTTACCTAAGGGCGAAGAGCCCCGCTTCTAAGCCAAAATTTACTTTGGCGAAAGCGGCGGGGCTAACTGCCCGAATTCACATGTTCGGTTAGAGTGGGGGTTTTCAAAACGGGAACCCGTTAAAACCTGTTTTAACGGGTAGCGCCCAAAGCTTTATATTTTGCCAAAGACAAAATGTAAAGTCTTGACTAGCCTCATGGGTTTATTGTAGCAGGGGGTGTTTTGTTTATCCGGTTTTCCGAAAATGACAATAACGTTTGCTCTTGATTATGCACCGGAAAATTAAAGCACTGCATCAACAGTTTGTATAATCTCATCAAAGTCGCTGTGGAGCAAATATTCTGAAATAGAACTCAGCAGCGTTTTTGTTTTCGGCGACCATGGCTTGCTTTGAAGTTCACCCAGCGCCGCTTCAACAAGCGAATCATCGAATTCATCACATGCCTCTTTTATTGCACGCAATTTTTCATGCAGGAACTCGGTATCTTCTTCAGATGCGGCTATCTCTTCTCCCTGCTCCTCTTCCGGCGTTATTTCTTCGACAAAAGCCATGAGGTTTCTGAGAAATTGCGGGGTTTCTGATTCTATGACATCCATATTTTCATCACGTCCGCTTTGCTCTAATTTGAGCGCTACGGCGGATAAATCCTTTTTCCCGACATTAGCAAGCGCACTCTTTAGGCCATGCACATGAATTACATAAGTACGCAAATCATCTTTGCTGTATGGCGAACCTTTCCCTAAAATTTCCTTCAATACAGCAAGTGATTTCAACGCATCTCTGATAAATATCTGTGCAAATTGCGGGTCTATGCCCGTCTTTTCAGGAATAGCTTCGTCTTGTTGATTTTTCGCTCCGGATACTTGCCGAGCGGCCTCAACAACCTCCAACGGATGTTTGTCACGCACCAGCTTGTTGAGTATCTTATTAAGCTGGCGAACGTCAATGGGCTTTGATATAAAATCATCAAATCCGTTGCCAAGGAATACATCAGCCTGCCCCGCTACGGCATTTGCGGTCAGTGCGACTATAGGCCTTTCGTATCCCATTTCACGAAGCTTATGCGTTGTTTCTATTCCATCCATCTCCGGCATCATATGGTCCATGAAAACAATATCGTATTTTTTGCCGCTCTTGATTTTTTCAATCGCATAAAATCCGCTTGATGCTGAATCAGTCTGAAGCTTGTAAGGTGCCATGAGGCCTTTTGCAACATATATATTTGTTTCAACATCATCAACAATGAGTACGCTGCCATATGGCATAGGATCACGGTTGACTTGAGCCCTTTTCATCTGAGCCCTGCTGCGTGTGCGGAAATGATGCAGATTCTCAGCTAATTCTTTACCCAATACATCGGCACTTACACGATTTTGCGGCAAATGTACAGTGAAAGTTGAGCCTTTTCCGGGTTCGCTTTCTACAGAAATTTTCCCGTTCATCATCTGAATGAGTTTGCGTGTTATGCTCATACCGAGGCCTGTGCCCTCAGTCGTGCGGTTAGCGCTCATGTTAAATCTCGAATATTCATCGAATAGTTTGTCTACTTGGTCTTTCGACATACCCTGGCCTGTGTCCTTAACATCAACGACCAAGGTCGCCTCATCTTTATTTGCACATTCTTCAGAACGCACACTCATTGTAACTGTTCCTAATTTTGTGTATTTAAAGGCGTTTGACAGCAAATTATTTAGTATTTGCTTAACTCTGAGCTCATCGCCTGATATGTATGCAGGCAAGTTTTCATCAACATATAGCTCAAATTCAATAGGTTTGCTGCCTATCCGCATCATATTGAGCTGCGCCGTATCGCTGATAAGGCTGGCAACCTCATATTTTTCGTTCAGCAGCTCCAGCTTATCGGCCTCTATCTTAGAAAGGTCGAGTATATCGTTGATTATACCGAGCAGCATATCCCCTGAGGTATATACTTTTTCGAGCGCCTCTCTCACATCAACGCTAAGTTCTTCATTTTGCAGCTGGATTTCTGTAATGCCTAAAATAGCATTCATTGGAGTACGTATTTCGTGGCTCATAGTGCTTAAGAAAGAGCTCTTGGCTTTGCTGGCTGCCTCGGCCTCCTCACGCTGCCTCTCAGCCTCTTCTATAAGGGCACGGTTCTCTGTAATATCCATCAGGGCACCAACAAGATATGTAGCATATCCCTGGTTGTCCCTTGTGCATTCTGCAAATTCACGATACCAGGTATACTCGCCGTTTTTCTTTTGCATTCTGTATTCTACATCGTAGAAAATCTCTCCCGTTCTGTCCTGTATATGTGAATCTAAAGCCTCAATTACACGGCTCTTGTCATCGGGGTGAATGATGTCTACAGAACTTTTTAATAAGTTTGGAAACTCATCGGCTTGTTCATAACCAAGCATATTACGGTATTCATCAGAGTAAATAACCTTACTGTCCGGTTCACCTGAATTTTCCCTTGTTTCCGGGCTAATATCTATTTCCCACTGGGCAATCTTCGCCGCTTTCGCCATAAGTTTCATCTTAGAGAGCTGAAGAGCAACGGACTTAGACAGCTCATTAATTTTTGTAATATCCTGAACAACTTCGACATAACCATTCGGCTGACCCTCAGAATCTTTCAGCGCGGCAACCTCTACTTTAAAATCCAAATCATTCTGGCTAAACATGGTGCTTGTTATGCCGCGCTTAAATAACTCTATGCCGCAGTTTTCAGTTTTGCATATGTCGGCATTCCAATTACTGCAAGATTTACCCGCCAGCTTACCACGCTCAAGGCCTAGCGTTGTTTCTGTGGCATGGTTTACAAATGTCCAATTCATATCCGGGTCTGTAACAGAAATAGGGAAAGGCACAGCATCTAAAATAGATTTATACCAATGTGCCATCTCATCTGCTTCACGGTTTTTTTTCATTAAGTCAGAAATATCCCGCACAGCTTCGATATGCCCGCAAATTTCACCGTCTTCATCGTATAAATAATTAACAACAACTTGAAAATCTTTTCCAAACTGCGAAAACAAAGTACTATTATGCCCTCTATGCAGGCAAGCAATGCCGCATTGTTTTGTACCGCATATGCTTGATCCCCATTCGCTGCAATGCTTACCAATTACCTGGCTGCGCTTAAATCCAAGCATATCCTCTACGGCCTTGTTCACAAAAGTCCACCTCATGTTTTTATCTGTTACAGAGATGGGAACGGGTATAGAATCCAATATAGAAGTGAGCCAAAGCGCTTCTTTTTTGTAAAGTTCACTTTGTGTGACGGCGGACTGAACTTCTATGTCTTTGCTGGTTGCTGCCTGGTTTCTTGCAAACTGCCTCAGATTGGAAATATCCACCATGTTCAGCACAATGAAACAGTTGTCCCCTCTTAGTGTTCTATGAAACTCTATCATTACAAGGTGTTTAAGCCCATTTTTTAAAATTTCTGCCTCAAAACGAACCTCACCCAACTCAACCGCCAAATCTATCACTTCATCCAGAGTATATGTGAGCTGACCGTCAGGTTGGTGTTTGGGTATGCACTCGGCAAACCTTGCCGAAAACCCTTGGCAAAGTAACTCTTCATTATCAAACCCAAAATACTTGCAAGCAGCGGCATTGCAGCTTATCGCTTTGTGCGCGCTGTTATAAAGAACAGTCATCTGAGAGCCTTCCTCAAGCATAATCTCTCTGTATGTGTTATTTGTGCCCGCATCTACCATCGGTATTCGCTCCTATCTTTAGCCTATCAAATCTTATTGTACAAAAGATTACATAAATTGCTTGCTGCAATTAGCACAAGCCAAAACGCGGTAGTAGCCGGTCGCGTTTGTTCTGTTTCAACACCTAAGTTACAATGAGAGGGTAATTGCATAACGGTGAGCTGATTGTTCATTTTGCCGCATTTTGAATAGCTGCGATTTCCTTCTATTTTTGTTGGTTTCATGGGCCTATTGTAGCATGGGGTATTTTGTTTGTCCAGTCCCTTTGAACACGGAAAAAGCCCGTATAAGCAGGTGGCCGGAAATCCCTGTTTGTCGGGTTTTGTGGTTATCTTTTTTGCTGATTATTTATCTCAAGGGCGAAGCCCCCCCTTCTCCATAATAGTTGATGTGCTTGTCCCAAAAACCTTTGCAGTCTCTCTAACCGAGTGTCCTTTATCAATAAAATTCAGCGCATTATCATGCAATGTAACGATTGTCAAGTTAAATTATAGTGAAATGAATTTAAAACTGCAACGCTTGCGTTGCAAGTTTTATAGTGGAAGTTCTACAAAATAGTTACATATGTAACTATTTTGTAGAACTAGGCCGGGACGCTAACGCGCCCGTAGC
>Ga0131853_10000842_pt1 | contig 55068 bp, 55 predicted proteins | sample TergutLab28metaG_FD_92764 | JGI IMG/M metagenome (GOLD analysis project Ga0131853, IMG submission 92764) | Labiotermes labralis P1 segment gut microbial communities from Petit-Saut dam, French Guiana - Lab288 P1 (version 2) (version 2) | ecosystem: Host-associated > Arthropoda: Insects >...
AATTTTCATTAGCCAAGACGTACACTCTCTTACTTGGGTCACACTCCCTGGCGCTGAAGACACCTCATCTAAATAGATGGTTTGGATGGAATCGATGATCACAAACTGGGGCTTCATCTCTTTGATTTGGCCTTCGATTTGCGCTAGGTTCGTTTCTGAATAAATGTATAAATTCTCATGTTCAGCTTTCAGACGTTCAGCGCGAAGTCGAATTTGCTTCGACGATTCCTCTCCCGAAACGTATAGGACCTTGATTCCCTTTGCAGCCAAATCGTAAGCCGTTTGAAGGAGCAGGGTCGACTTCCCTATGCCCGGTTCTCCACCTAAAAGGACCAACGACCCATTCACAATACCGCCGCCAAGGGCGCGATTTAACTCGCTCATGGAAGTTTTGATGCGTGCCTCTTCTGTTGTTTCGATTTCTGTAATTTGAACGGGCTTGCTCATTTGATTTGAAAACGTTGATTGGGCTACTTTTGGCGCTTTTTTATCGGCCTTTAACTCTTCCACCATGGTATTCCATGCCCCACAACCGGGACATTTCCCTACCCATTTAGCCACTTCGTTTCCACAGTCCGTGCAGAAAAAGATGGTTTTTGATTTTGGCATCTGCCTTCCTCCTCGTTAACGACGGGAACGCTCTCGACTACTTTGCAGGTCAAAGAACGCATCTAGTGATTGACGGGCGATATCCGTCGCAATGTTTTCTGGGATGACTGTCCCAGCTACTTGGCTTTGAGGCACCATGACTGAAATCGCTACTTGTGGATTGTCTGCCGGAGCATAGCCAAGAAAGGTTCGATTTAGAACCGATGTGGGATTATTGTTTCTGTCCCGTACTACATTACCATCTGCCCCGCGTAGAACGTCTTCAGCCGTTCCAGTCTTCCCTGCTGGATTATAATTAGCCCCTTGGAAAGCTCGGAACGCAGTCCCTCTAGAGTGTTGCACCGTCTCAATATGCCCTTGATTTAAACGGTTCCACTGCTCGTTGGTTAACTCCACGCTGTTTAGTAAATTCGGTTCAAAAGGACGCACCAATTGCAGATACTCCGTATCTGCTCCTGGCATGTAAATGTTTCGAACCACTTGCATCTGATAACGATCCCCTCGCGTCGCCATCACACTGGCAAACTGAGCCAATTGCATGGCCGTGTAAGTATCTGCCTGTCCAAAAGAAAGTTGCAATAAGTTAAAAAAACTTTGATCCATTACAGCTTGCCCCGTACTTTCATGTTGCAAATCGATGCCGGTGCTGCTCCCTAATCCCAATTGGGCAAAGTAATCGCGATAGATGTCCCAAACACCATAGTCCCAGCCATAGACCGACATCCCATCAGAAAAGCCATAAATTCCCATCATTTCCATGGTTTGCCGAACGAAGTAAATATTACTGGATTCACTAATAGCGCGGATATCATCAACTGATCCTAATCCTCCCTCACGCCATGATCGAAGAACCGGACTCGCTCTAAAGGTAATCGGGCGATCGTGCCTGCTTTGTCCCACCGTCGTCGCTCCCGTGTGGTACCCTACCATTAAACTAGCTCCTTTAATGGAAGATCCTGGTGTGCTTGCTGCTTGGAAAGCACCCATAGGGTTAGCCTCTACTTCAAAGCGGCCATTTCGTTCGACTACCACCATCCCCACCATAGCTAACACTTCACCGGTGCGAGGATCGGCGAGGACAACATAAGCTTCCCTAACAAAGCGTCGTGGTCCCCCTGTGCGCCTAGCACTTAGCAACGCATCGCCAACGATGTCTTCAATGAGCACTTGTAATTCACTGTCAATGGTCAAACTAATCTGAAAACCTGGCATTCCTTCTGATAGTAAATGGGGCGTATCTTCATCTAAAAAGTATCGGGAAGGAAAACCAGATAAATAGCTTTGGTAGCTTTGTTCAATGTTAGACGTTCCCACACGCGCATTCGGTGCATATCCCTGACTGAGGAAATGGCTTTGTCTTTCTAATGGAATCCCTTGTTGATGATTAGTCACCGTTCCAAACATGTGGCTCCTTCCCATGTCACTTGGGTATTCACGTACCCAATCTGCCCCCACTTCAATCCCCGGCAAATCCATTAAACGCTCACTAACACGGGCTATTTCATCATCTGTGGCATCTTCCTTGATGATGTTGGTCGTCATCCCTGCTCCTTGGTACATCCGCACAAAAATCGCATAAATTTCTTTTTCCTCACTTGTTAAGGTGGCGACGTGTTCATCTGTGATTTCTTCAACCATCAAAGCATGCAATTCTGAATTGCTTAGACCTACTCGATCTGCTGCTGGTATTAAATCTCGTGTATAGTATGGATTCTGCATAATAAATAAATCTTGTAAATCACGAGGGGTTAACTCCGAATAATCCATTTCGATTAACTCTGCTAGACTTTCTGCGGTTTCTAACATAAGTCTCGTCGGTGTGTTTGGTACATGGCGATAGGTGATCACATTAACTGACGCATTGGTCACTAAAGGTTCCATGTTTCGATCAAGGATAACCCCTCTCGGTACATCACGACGTAAATTCGCTGTGGTCGTCAAAGCGCTAAATGCTTGAAAATCCTCTGCGTAAACCACGTGTAACATATAAACAGACGACAACATGGTGAAGCATAGAAGGATCGCAATAGCTTTTAATAAGTGTACACGAAAAACAGGCAGCTTCGCTCTTTCCATAAATCTTCGAAGCATAACCTTTACAGTACCTTTGATACCCTTTGAAATTTTTTCCTGTTCTTTCGCTTTAGCTAACGCTTCCGCTTTTTCACGTTCTTCTCTTAAATTTTTGATTTCCATTTGACTTTCACCCAACTTATTTCTCTTAACATCCTATGCCAGAATTGCATTACCTTTGAGTATAACATAAAACAAGTAAAACCTAAACAATTTCAGACACTCTTTTACAAAAAAAGAGGGCTGTTGCACCATCTAGTTAGCACAACAACACACTCAAAATTTATCTAAGAAAGTTATCCTTTCGTTCTACTTGCCAATCTCTTGATGTTAACCAAGTGAATCGCACTTACGTTTTCAGAAAGAGAGTTCTTTCCTTGTGATCCACAACCTAGTGTTAAGGAGGGCATCAAATCGTTATAGATTCCGATCGCACCATGTGAGCCAGGCGCATTAATAACGATGCGATTGGCTTTCATGCGTAAGCCGTAGGCTTTTTGAACCTCGCGATCATTCGAGTGAACAACCGCCGTATGCCCTAATCCACCAAATTCAAGGGTATTAGCACACAAATCTAGCGCCTCTTCCCGGCTCTTCGCTTTAACAACGGCAAGAACTGGACTAAGCTTCTCTCTTGATAAAGGGTATTGTCGACCAGTCCCTGCTAGCTCAACGGTGATGATCCTTGTATCTTCACTTACAGAGAATCCAGCCTTCTGGGCAATCCACTGCGGCGAACGCCCAACGATGTCAGCATTTAGCGAACAAGCATTTGGATCAGCAATAACAAGTGCTTCTAACTTTTCTTGTCCAGCAGCATCTACAAAGTAGAAGCTAGAAGCTTTCATTTTAGAAATCACTGCGTCGTAAATTTCTTCATCGATCACAATGACCTGCTCAGAAGCACAGATCATCCCGTTATCAAACGATTTTGATAGCAAAATGTCGTGTACTGCTTGATCAAGGTCTGCTGTTTTCTCAAGGTAAACAGGTACATTTCCTGCCCCAACACCTAAAGCTGGCTTTCCTGTTGAGTAGGCAGATCTTACCATCCCTTCCCCACCAGTTGCTAGTACTAAAGCAACACCTGGGTGATCCATTAGTCCTCTGGTCGCTTCAATTGAAGGAGTATCGATCCATTGGATCACATGCTCTGGAGCCCCCGCTGCCAACGCAGCATCTAGCATCACTTGTGCCGCGGCAGCACTACAAGTTTGCGCCGCTGGATGGAAAGCAAAAATGATCGGGTTTCTTGCTTTCAATGCAATCAAAATCTTAAACATGGTCGTTGACGTTGGGTTCGTTGTTGGGGTCACACCACAAACGACACCTACTGGATCAGCAATCTCAGTAATTCCAGTCATTTCGTTTTCACTAATAATGCCGACTGTTTTAACATCTTTAATGCTGTTCCAAACAACTTCAGATCCAAAGGTATTCTTAATAATCTTATCAGCTACGATTCCACGGGTTGTTTCTTCGACTGCCATTTTAGCTAGCTTTTCACTTGCTGCAAGTCCTGCTTTAGCCATGGCTTCGCCAATACGATCAATGGTTGCTTGATCCATTGTCTCCAAAGTTGACAATGATTTTTTTGCATTTTCGACCAGTATATCTACATTTGACATAATTTGACACTCCTTCTATGCTGAAATTTTGAATATTGAACCGATTTTACTCCAATTTTCTAGAATCGTCAAGAGAAAAAGAAAAAAGGCACAAAAGTTTTTCCAAATCAAAAGAAAAAAAAAGCACAAATTGGTCTGACCACTTTTATGCTTAATTTTCTTTCTAAAAAAACCTTACTCTTTAAATACCGCTCAGATCAACCGGATAACGTCTGTTTCTTGCCCTCAAAGTTAATCAAAACAATCCCGATCGCAACAAGAATTAAAGAAATCAAAACCACCATCACATCTAACGTACCGCGGAAGAAAATGAAGGAAATCAAAACACCAAAAATAGGTATGAAAAATTTATAGACGCTGACCTTGGAAATGTGATTGTGTTTCAAAATGGCAGACCACGTCGTAAAAGCAGCAGCAGAAATAAAGCCTAAATAAATGAGAAGCGGCGTGGTCATCCAAGTCAATGTCAACTGAGGTGGTCCCGAAAAAACAAGACCTAAACCGATCAAGAGCATGGATCCAAGTAACAGTTGATAGCCTGTTATGGTATAGGGAGACATGGTTCCAGCCAACTTCTTCGTATAAACAGCTGAAACCGCCGCCAGCAACATGGAGATAATCATAAATCCTTCGCCGGTTAACGAAAACGTGCCAGATGCCCCACCATTTAGAATAACGACACCTGACATCCCAATAATTAACCCTAACAGTTTTCTACCTGTTAAGCGATCGTCTTTATAAATAAAATGAGCAATGATCACCGTGAAAAAGACACCCGTTGAAGCCAGAATCGACGCATTGGCTGGATGAACCGTTCGCATACTCAAAAAGAAGAAAACGTACTGTCCAAACGTTTGCAAGAGGCCTAAAACAGCAATTTTCTTAAGACCTCTAATATTTACACCCATCTTTTTTCCTGTCGTAAAGGCGTAAACGAAAATTAAAGAAGAGGCAATCATAAACCGAATGCCAGCAAACAACATGATTTGAAACGGATCTTCCAAATTCACATCCAACATCTCATAACCAGCCGCTACTGCAGGAAAGGCACTCCCCCATAAAAAACAACAAAATAACGTCGCTAAAATTATAATTCCGCGCTTTTTCAGTAGGCTCTGTTTTTCTTTTTGAGTTTCATTTTCCAACACAATATTCGACAACCTTCCTGTAAATAGTCGTATTAGATCATACCATTATTTTGAACCATTAACAATCTCCTCGTAAAGAATTCGGTCGCCTGCTAAGCAGCTTTCCATGGCTTTGAAAGTTTCCGGCTCTTTGCGATATTCAAACCCATCACTTCGCCTCACAAGAACGTTAAATCGCACTAACCACTTCAAATAAGCTTCTACTTGCCATGCTACCCCTTTTTGTTCAAACATGCCATACTCGCCAACCAAAAATCGAACCACATCCTGCGTCTTGAACACATCACCTACTCTAAAATGTTTTAACAAAACCATCACCACGTACATCTGCCAAATAAACAATGGCTTTCTCAACGCGGCTCCAGGAACGGGCCAACCAACCACGGGTGGTGCCATGGCCAAATTAAAGCCACGTAGTAAACATTGCTCCACCAATTTCATCTCCGATCTAGAACTACGCGCCCAGCCCTTTCTTCTAAACTGCTCTTTCACCTCTACCCAAGATTCGTCCATCCAGACCCTCTTTTTGGCAGGTGACAACAAGTTCTCTAGTTTCACATCAACCAACCGCTTGCTAATCGCTTGACAATAAATCGCACTTGTCGATAAAAAGACAGGGTGCCCAAACACCGTCAACCTCACAGTTTTCGTACAAAAATGAATAAATGTATCGAGCGTTCTACCATGCATCACTGCTGGCAATCGGTAACACTTTTTCTTTTTAGTAACCACCCCTAGAAAGATCCAAACCACAGTAATCCCAATTTCAGCATAATCATCGATCCTCTTTTGAAATTCTAGATCGCTCATTGGACTTTTCTGCACTTCAAAGACGTACTTCCTCCCTTGAAATTCAAAGTAAACATCTGCAATCCGATCGATCTCAACGAAGCGTCGTTCCACATCTACAGGGATACATAACTCACGTAACCATCTAGCCAACGACTCTTTCACTAGACGGTGAGCGGCACTTTCTGGTTGCCACTGACGTTCTCCTTCCTTAAGATGAGCAAAATGCGCTCGCTTCCGTGTCCCATTTTTAAAAGCCACTTCCTTCTGACAGGTGACACACACGTACCTTTCTTTGCGATCGATTTTCGTAATTTCATCACGTGTTAAGCGACTTAGATCAATCAGTTCCTCCCCTAACAATGCCTTTTCCATTATGCTGCCTCCTAGATAAATAGTTTATGAGCAAAAGACAAGTAACGAGAAAAAATGTCGATTACTTGGCTTTTACAGGCTACCTTATACGTGTGAAAGCCAGGTAAAAGGTGAATATGCCCACTTACTTGGCTTTTATAGATGAAATTAGCTGCCTAAAAGACAAGTAAAAAGTAAAAATAACTGATTACTTGGCTTTTCAACTCGCGCCTTACCAAACTTCCCCCAGAAGTGATGGGCTTTGCTAAATTCACAAAGAACCCTTACCTTTATATACGCATAAAGCTGAGCTTACCGAGCTTGCGAGTTTAGCGAAACTTATCCCTTTAGGGGAAAAAATAGGCAAAGACTCCGCTTATGCTATATACAAACATTACCCCTTACCTCTATATACGCAAAAAAATAAAAAAAACCTGCTAAATTCAGCAAGTTTTTCGATAAAAACGTTTTCTGTTTATTTTTATTTACCTCTCATCGTCGAACAAAAACCAATCAAATTCATCTGAGACTGAGCTTACGGTGGTCGTCTCGCCTGAAGTTCTACCAAATAACCCAGCGACAAGTTGTCGCGTGTGATCACCAAAACGGTATTGTGTTCGTTCTGTTACTTCTACTTGCGCTTCGTTGACACTGTCACGCTCATGATTTGGCACGGTACAAATACCTGGATTAATAAAGCACCACCAGTTTTCACCTGCACCATCTCCTAAGCGCACCACCAAACTTTCATAGTAGTTTGAACTTGCTGGGAAGTAATGGTAACCAAAGCTGACCTCTATCTCCATCTCGACCTCAATTTCTACTAATACCTGCGCTATTGCCCCTCTAATTTCTTCAAGGTTACCTTGCACATGACCTCTCATGTCATCTCCGTCGTAGCCATTTAAAAATTCTTCGATTGCAAAAACCGCTACCCGCTTAACCACTTGATCAAAAGAATCGTCCGAATGGGCAATCACACGCAAGCGCAAGTCATGATCATTCATAGTTTGGCTTTGTTCGGCTCTTCGATCAACCACGATGATCTCTACCGCTTCTGCTGACCCGCCAAATACCATCTGAATCAAAAGTGTCACCACAACAGCACTAAATAATAATCCTAATTTCATTTTATCCGTCATTTCAACGTCCCCCATTTAAAACCTGATAACCCATGATGGCCAAAATTCAAAAAAATATACATCTAACTTTGAATTTTTTCAAGCAAAGTAAAAAAAGCACCTGATCGTGCTTCATCCATTCATCTTCAATTTAGGTTTAATTAGATGACTACCACGGCGTGGCATGCTCTTAACTGGTAGCCACCTAATTAAGGGACGTTAGCTTTGGCGAAGCTAACTAGGGTTAGTGTATCATTCTTCCTCAAAAGGGTCAATACTTTTTCTTTATTTACAAAAAATGACGGGCTATTTCATAAATGCTTCAATATCAGCAACCTCTTTAATAATATCAACCGACAAGTTATCGTAGCCGTCTTCCGTTACTAAAATGTCGTCCTCAATTCTGATTCCGATCGATTCTTCTGCAATGTAAAGGCCTGGCTCAATCGTAATGATCATGCCTGGTTCTAATACAAATTCGCGCCCACCTACGTCGTGAACATCGAGTCCCAGTGGGTGACCAATACTATGGTAGTAATACTTAACTACGTCTTCGTCGTTATCGCCAATCAATCCTAACTCACGGCACTTTACAATTAACATGTCGCGAGCGATTTTATTTAAATCTGACATTTTAATTCCTGGTTTGACATTTTCAATCACGATTTTTTCCACATCAAGCACCGCTTCGTATACTTCTTTCTGACGTGCTGTAAACTTACCATTTACTGGGAACGTACGGGTAATGTCTGCCGAGTAATGGTTCCAAGCGCAACCAAGGTCAAATAAAATTAAGTCGCCGTCCTTTGTTTGGGTATTGTTGTCACGGTAATGGAGCACCGTTGCATTAAAGCCAGATGCGGCAATGGTTCCGAATCCTTTCTCATGAACGCCAGCTCGCTTTGCTTCGAAATCATAGTGCGCTTCAATTTCATACTCAAACATGCCTGGTTTTGACGCCTTCATCATGGCTTCAATCCCTGTACGCGTATGAGCGATCGCCTGACGCATATGCTCTACTTCTTCTGCGCTCTTAATTTGACGCAAGTTGGCCAGGGTTCTAAACAGGTTATGGATTTGCAAATGTGGATATTTCGATGTCAATTCTTTTGAGAATGCCATCTGCTCACTATCTGGATGGTTGTAAGTGATTCGCTCTAGGTCGAAGTAGGCATGTCCAATGTTTTCGTTAACCACCCACCCACCTAGGGTCTTTGTTAAATCGTTCATACTAAAAATATCCGTTTCTTTAATACCAGTCAGGGCACTAGCTTCTGGCTTTTTCATGCGGTAACCTTCCCACTTCTCCTCAAGCTCCGTTACTTCATCAATGAATAAATACTCTCTAGCGCCTACGTCTGATTTCACTAGCACAAGCGCCATGTTGTAGCGGTTAATGTTGGTTAAATAGAAAAAATTGCGCCAGATCACAAATTCATGAAATTGATCGGCGGTTCGTGGCACAAGATTTCCGGACAAGACAATGGCGATGCTGTTATCTTCCATGCTATTTAAGATCGCGGATCTTCGTGACTTTAGTGTTTCAATATTCAATGTTCTCACTCCTTGTAGTTGGTTCTATTGTTGCTTAGGAGTATACCATTAAAGAATGGTTATAGCAAAAGAAATGCGCACCAAGAATGAAAAACAAGTCTTTGCCTCATAATAAGGAGGCTATAATGAGGAGGTTTTTCCGATGGAAACAAAGGAATACGAAAAGATTATTAAGGCACACGAAGTAAAGCCGACTTATTTAAAAAATGCGTCATCCGCTTTTTTATTTGGTGGGCTTCTTGCTTTAATTGGCCAATCTTTAATCTGGTTTTACGAACATGCTCTTGATGTCGATCCCAAAATTGCCCCTACTTTTATGATTATCACCCTTGTATTCGCTGCATCCCTTTTAACGGGGCTAGGCGTCTACGATAAGTTTGGTCAAGTAGCTAAGTTGGGCGGCATCATTCCCATTACTGGATTCGCTAACACGGTAACGGCGTCGGCGTTGGAAGGAAAATCGGAAGGGATTATTCTCGGAATCGCACCTGGGATTTTAAAAATATCTGGTACCATCCTTGTGATCTCGATTGTTTCTGGCTTCTTCTTCGGCATTATCCGCTACTTTCTTGTGGAAATGGGCATTGCGCCTGCTCTTGATCATTACACAGGCTATTTGCTATTAGGGGGTCTACTATGAAGTTAGGAAAATCGTCTTTCACGTTCAACGGTGTCTATTTAGAAGAAACAGCTACGATTGTTGGCGATATGGAGTCTAAAGGTCCACTTAGTGAGCATTTTGACATCCATGAGTCGGATCCTTATTTCGGTCAAAAATCATGGGAACAGGCTGAAATTCAAATGTCAACCTTGGTCATTAAGAAAGTTTTAGAAAAAGCAAACCTTCAGGAATCTGACATTGACCTTGCCTTCGGAGGGGATCTCGTCAACCAAATCGTACCAAGCAATTATACGATGCGTCAGTTCGACATCCCTTTTTTCGGAGTCTACTCAGCATGTGCATCGGGGATTCAGGCGTTAATTTTAGCCTCTACCTACGTAGCAGGACAGTTAGCAAACCGCGGACTGGCCTTTGCAAGTAGTCACAACAACTTAGCTGAGAAGCAGTTTAGAAATCCCGTTGAATATGGCGCCCCGAAAGGAGGTACCGCTCAATATACAACAACGGGAGCTGGGGTAGCTATTGCTAGCAACGTTCCATCAGACATTAAAATTGAGTCAGCAACCATCGGTGCCGTCGTAGATTATAAACTGACGAACCCTGCCGACATGGGGTCAGCGATGGCACCAGCCGCAGCCCTCACGATTAAACAACATTTTGAAGATCTGAATTTGAACCCCAATTATTACGATCTCATCGTGACAGGGGACATTGCTGACGTTGGAAGTCCCATTTTGATTGACCTGTTAAAACAGGTCGGATATGATATCTCAGACCGTCATCAAGATTGTGGCAGTTTGATTTATGCGGCAGAATCACCTACGTTCTCTGGAGCTAGCGGTGCCGGTTGTGTGAGCGTGGTCACCTTTGGTTATCTTTGTGATCTGTTACGAACAGGCAAAGTAAGCCGGGTATTGGTGGTCGGCACAGGGGCGCTGTTAAATCCTTTAATTATGGCGCAAAAGGAAACCATTCCCTGTGTGGCACATGCCATCGCCTTAACGTCGCAGTCTGGAGGTCGCCGTTAATGATCTTTTTATACGCATTTTTAGTGTGTGGGCTTCTTTGTGCAGTAGGACAACTTATGTTGGATTATTTCAAGTGGACCCCTGCCCATGTCGCTAGTTTGTTCGTTTTTACTGGTGCTGCCTTAGATGTTTTTGGTTTATACGACCGTTTAATTGTCTTGGCAGGTGCCGGTGCCCAAATTCCCATTATGAGTTTTGGGCATTCGGTGGTCCATGGTGCCATGGACGCCGCGGAAGAGCACGGACTTCTTGGTGTTGCTATGGGGATGTTTGAGCTAACAGCAGCTGGTATCACTTCTGCCATTTTGTTTGCTTTTTTGACAGCACTTATCTTTAAACCAAAACATTAATGGAAAAGCGATGACCTTTGATGATCAAAAGACTCGCTTTTTTACTTTGTTTGTGATATAATTTGAGAACCAAATTATTTGAAAAGGATAGGAATTCATGAACAGCGAAGCGATCAATTTATACGAAGCAAGAAAAAAGGGCACGTTTCATGTGAAAAACGTTCCCGATGTTGGGTTGTTAAAAAGTTTGGGACTACGAGTTGGTTCCAAAGTAACGGTTCAAAATCGTTACTTATTTGGTGGTCCTGTTTTACTGCGCATTGATGGCAATTATACCATTGCCATCGGAAAAGACATTGCTCAGAAAATTGCAGTTGGGGAGGTCTCCCATCATGGCAGAATGTAGCAACGTTAATCACAATCAATCGTCAGCCTTGAAAAAAAACAATAAAATCCTTTTAATGGGAAATCCTAACGTGGGTAAAAGCGTCTTTTTTACGGAGTTAACAGGCATCCATGCGGTTAGCTCAAATTACACGGGTACCACCGTTAGTTTTATGGAAGGGCGTTTTTCTCTTGGAGGAAAAGAATACAGTTTAATTGACGTTCCTGGTGTCTACTCCTTGGTCCCTACTTCTGAAGCGGAGTCGGTAGCGACTCAGTTCATTGAAAGTGGTGCCGAAGCCATCATTTGTGTGTTAGATGCCTCTAATTTAGAGCGAAACCTAGCGTTAGCATTGGAAATTAAAAAGCACCGGATCCCTATCATTTATACGTTGAATCTACTAGATGTGGCCAAGCGACGTGGCATCGACATTAACGTAAAGCTTTTAGAACAAGAGCTTGGTGCGCCAGTGATTGCAACGGTAGCGGTCAAAGGTCAAGGGCTAGACGATGTGAAGTTAGCATTAGAAGCCATTTTAACAACTGAGACACCTGAAGCCCTTGGATGTGCCGGTGGTTGTTCCGGTTGCCCATTGAAAGACTCGACTAGTGAGGTGTGGGACGTCGCTAGGGAAATTACGTTACGTGTCAGTAAAAAACACGATCAGGCGCCTAATTTTTTAGACCGGTTAGGCGATGCGATGATGCAACCTTTTCCAGGCATCCCTATCGCCATTTTATCGTTGATTTTACTCATTGGTGTCGTTGTCGGTGGCGGACGTTTCCTACGCGCCTTCTTCTTGTTACCTCTCGTTAACCAACTCATTGTTCCGTTCTTTCAAACGATGTTTTCTTCCTTTTTACCTGAAGGGATGCTTCTAAATGTCCTAATCGGCGAGTTCGGAATCTTTGTCATTAGCTTTGAATGGATTCTTGCCTTAATTTTCCCTTATGTTTTCCTGTTTTACGTGGCCTTCTCTTTTTTAGAGGATTCCGGTTACTTGCCTCGCATTAGTGTTCTATTTGATAATGTGATGCGGAAGTTAGGCGTTCAAGGGGGAAGTTTGATTCACGTTATTATGGGATTCGGATGTGCTGTCCCTGCTATTATTGGTAGTCGAGCCGCCACATCACGCAAAGAACGTCTCGTTATTACAGCAGCTATTTGCTTCGCCATTCCATGTATTTCGCAAACGGGGGCTTTGATTGCCCTGTTATCGGGCTACGCATGGTGGTTGGGAGTTGCCATGGCGTTGTTTGCTATCGTCCTTTTCGTCCTAGCAGCCTTTGTCGCTAGCAAGCTCGTGAAAGGAAAGGTTGACCCGCTATTGTTAGAAGTGCCTAATCTGCTAATTCCTGAGCGAAAAGCATACCTACGGAAGTTAGCCACTCGCATGAAGCATTTTATGATGGAGGCTGAAGTCCCAATGATGATTGCCATTGTTATTGCGGCTTTGCTCGCGGAAACCGGCTTGCTCGATGCCATTGCCCGTTACGCACAACCGCTAGTGAGCCAGTGGCTTGGATTGCCGGCTGAAGCAGTGGTCGGATTAATCCTTGGTATCATTCGTCGTGAAATGTCGGTAGCACCACTATTGGCGCTGGGCTTAACACCATTACAAGCTTTTGTTGGTGGGGTCGTTTCACTCATGTATCTACCATGTATTTCAGTATTTGCTATTCTCACGAAAGAATTTAAGTTGAAAACAGCCCTTATCATTACCGTTTCTACCATTGCTCTCGCCTTATTTACAGGCGGTGTGATTAATCATGCCGTCCGATTCTTTTTCTAGGAGTAACTATTATGTTTAATTTACAATGGATCACCCAGCTAACTCAAAAAATTGAAGGCTTATCTACCCAGCAAACGTTTTTTTACTGGCTCGCTTCTAAATATTACCACGGGGTCGTCAAGAAAGAAATTGAACTAGCTCGCATTACAAAAGAAGATAACATCCTTTGTATCGGCGGTGGCCTTTGCCCCTTTAGTGCGGTGTTGTTACATCAAAAAACAGGCGCTAAAGTCACGGTCATCGATAATAATGAAGCTTGTGCACAAAAAGCACAAGAGGTGATTGAGCGGTTGGAATTGCAACATCATGTAACGGTCTTGTGCGAAGACGGTACGGATCTAGACTTTCCATTAACCTCCTTCTCAGTGGTTCATTTAGCATTACAAGTTTCTCCAATGGAACAAGTCTTTGCTCAGGTGAAAGCACAAGCAACTCCTGGTACAAAAATTTTAGTTCGTAGACCTCGAAAATGTTTGAATAAGATGTATTGTCAGTGGTCTAATTCATTAATTCAGTGTTGTCAACAAATCTTCCATAAAAAAATGCGTAACATTGGTAGCACGCAAATGTATGTGAAAAAGGAACGAATCGTCTGATGAAAAAGTGGTTAATGTTGATGTTGGTTGCCACAATATTGCTTTTTTTCTTATGGCAATTTGATGTAGAAAGCCTATATCTGAGCATGAAGGAAGTTCCTTTGTGGCTTTTAGGAGCCCTGGTCGTCGTTCAAGTCATCACCCAACTTTTAATCAATTTCCAATGGTATCACATCGTGCGCTTTTTTAAAGCACCGATTTCTTTTTCACACATGTTGTACATTAATTGTCAAAGCAATGTAGCCGATGCCATCACGCCTGGAGTTAAAATAGGGGGCGAAGTGACTCGCGGTGTACAAATCGCACGAATGAGTTCTGCTTCTGCAAAAGAAGCGGCGTCCATGGTTGCATTGCAAAAGTTGTTTAGTTTAAGTGTGTTCTTTTTTATCAATCTATTTGCCGTTGGCTATGTCATCCGTGATTTACCGATTGGAAATGTTGCACTTTTGCAAGTTGTGGTCCACCTTATTTTGATCGCTTTCCTGTTGATCGCCCTTTGTCTTTTTTTGTTCCCACACCAATTAACAACCTCTCTCGAAAAACGACAAAAGCCTTCTTCAAAAGGAGGCAGGAAATTTTATCATTTTTTGCTCGTTGTACTGGAACAAATCATCACGGTTAGAAAAAGGCCTACTGCTTGGTTATTATTGGTGGGATTGTCTATTCTAGTTTGGGGTGGTTATCCCATTAAGCTATATCTTTTGGCCATTCAGTTTGTTCCTGAGGTCAATTTTATTCATCTGAGTGCCGTCGTCTTTTCTTCCTATTTAGTTGCGATGCTCCCTATTTTCCCTGGTGGTCTAGGTGGATTTGAAGCGACCATGTCCGCTTTACTTGTATCGGTTGGTTTTCATCTAAGCGATGCCCTTATTATTACCGTTGTCTTTAGATTCATTAGTTTCTGGTTGGTCGCTTTAATGGCTTTTTGTTTTATTAGTTTTTATCAATTGACAGGGAGGGTTAACGGTTATGACACAAAAGAAGCTAGTTAATCATTTGCCGAATGCATTAACCGTTTTAAACTTAGCATTAGGTCTATCTGCTATTTTGTTGACCTTTCGTGTCGGCTGTCAGTATCCGCAACGCATCCTTTTCTTGATTTTGATGGGTGGGCTTTGTGATTTCTTAGATGGTTTTGTTGCAAGAAAATTTAATGCAACTTCGGCCATTGGTAAGCAGTTAGACTCTTTTGCGGATTTGGTGACCTTTGGTGTCGCACCTGTCGTTTTTCTACATTGTATCAGCAGTGGTTCTCTGTCTATTACCATCGCCTCTGCTTGCTTTTTAATTGCAGGTGCTTGGCGACTGGCAAAATACAATACAAGCGAATTTGACGGTTATTTCCGCGGTTTGCCGATTACGGCAGCCGGCATTCTACTGAGTGGCCTTAGCCTAGTTTGTTACTACTTAGGGATCGCTTGCTTCGCTGTCGCGTTGATGGTTATCGTACTCGCTCTGATGATGATAAGTTCGTTTAAACTGAAACGAATCAGTGCTGGATAGGTTATAAAAACTAAATAAAAAAGTTTATCTATGCGGGGTGGCATATAGATAAACTTTTTTTATTCTTCAATACATCGTTCTTTGATTTGAACGATGTTCAAATTAGCAGCTGGCGACACACTAGACAATTGAACGTCTTTTTCTGTTTTATTAGTTAGCGATAGGACAACTGGGTTTTCTTCAACGACGACATAGCAGCTGTTGCTGAGTTGACCTTTTGTTGTCGGCAACGTGGCATCACAAAGAATTTCATCGTTTTCTAAAATTGCAAATCTAGGAAAGTGTTCTTCTGAGTCATCCTCGATGGCAATGTCCCAATTAATCAAGTAAAGTCCTGGCTGTTTTAACAAGAATTCTCCTGTTTCTTTTTTATAGCCGATGATGTGACCCGTTTTTCTTAGCGTACGATCAAACATGATATGTTCTCCGCTTTTGATGGTTACTTCACTTGCATGTTCTAGTTGGACTTGAATGCCAGCCAACCGAACGTCGTTACTTTGTTCTTCTAGATGCACTGCGTCACACGGAGCCATCCCAACGCTTTCTGGCTCATCGCATCTACAATGACAGCCATTCTCTCTTAAGCGCGGCCTTCTTGGTATATAGTAGTCAGTCACTTCTCTCACATAAGTACCATGACATAGCCTATAACACATTCGGCGTCTACAAATCACTTCTTTCATTTTCATGACCCCCATCGTTACATCGTATTATTACTCACTACTTTAGTGTATGCTGGGCGTTTGAACATGTGAAAAGAAAAAAAGGCTCTAAGAGCCTTGTGCTGATTATCCGTCTTCTTTAAGAGATTCGGTGAATGGCTAAGTTGGCATAGTTTCCAATCTGGATCACGTCGCCATCTGCCGGCTGATAGTTAACCAATTTCAAGCTGGTGTTAAAGATCGTTGACTTTACAATGGCCGTCCCCGTAATGACCCCGATTGGCAATGGCCCGTAAGATCTCGAAAATACGGTCGTTCCATTTAGCTCCAATGCTAGTTCAACCGCATCAACTTGATAGGAAGCCTCTATCGGGATTTCCCATGAAATTTGATAAACACCTGGTTGTTTTAATGTAAAAGTATCAAACCCCGTGCGAATCCCTGTTCCGCTTTCTGAATCAGTAGCTATAATCCCTACCGGTGTCAGCAATGAATTGTTAAACTTAATGGCTTCGGCATGATTCAAGTCATACGGGTTATCACTCTTATCCCAGCCAGAAGCTTGCCAGTGTCCATACCCCATATTAAAGAGATCTGAGGAAAGTCCAAACACAGAAAGGCCTGCTTTAACGTGGTTGCGCTCTGACAATGCCGCATCGTGGCTAGAGATGTTTTTCAACGCAAACTGCTTGCCAGTAGAAGAAGCGGCCTCTTCTTCCGTAACGGTAATGATAGCAAAAGCAGAAGACGGTGAAATTTTAACGTGCCCACTACCCACAATCACATTTGGATCTACCTCTTCAGGGTCGACAACAATGGCAAAATTACTTCCTTGATGAGAAAGTCCCGTTTGCTGTGATACAAACCAGTTCACTAAATAGACACCCGCACGCTTAATACCAAAGACACCTGTGTCTTCGTCGTATAAAACAGACGGCAAAGGACCACTCTCTGTATCATAAGTAGAAGCCGTTAGTGTCTTATCAAACTTTACAGCCTCTTCTGCTAGGATAATGGGTGGTACACCTGGTGTTAACTTATCACGTAACTCAATTTGTAAATATGGAATCATATTATTTACCCCTTTCGATCTTTTAAGTTTAATTTTGACTTCCTGCGCCCTATCTACAACTGTTGGAAACTTTGGTAATGGTAATGTTGGCAACAGGCGAAAAACCAGACAATTGAACCGTATCGTTTGTATCGTTGATCAACGATATTTCCACGGGAGCATTTTTAACGGTCAATAAGCTAGTTCCACTAAGTTGACCCACTGTCACAGGTAGTGTAGATGAGCCAATCGTGACCTGATTTGCTAATAAGGAAAACTTTACAAAAGGACGATAGTAACTCCCCTCCACTGCTACGTCCCAGTTAATCAAATAAGTCCCTTTCTTTCTTAAGCAAAACGTTCCTGTTGCTGCATGATAAGTAATGTCAGGCGTGCTACGCCGCAAAATAATATCGAAAATAACCTTTTCATGATCATCAAGATAAAGGTTATCCGCTTCTCTTAATTGTGCCTGAATGCCGCCTAACTCAGAGGGGCATGGACAATAGATTTGAGGTTTTTTTCGACACTTACAAGGCTTTTGTGGTTTAGGGCAACAACATCTGTGAGTTCTACTGCTACACTTACATCCATTTTGTCTGTGACTCATTCTTTAGCCTCCTTTGCTTAGCTCCTACAAAACACGACCAATTTCTAGTGCATCTATGACATTTGTAAATCATATGTTTCATCACTCAACTTTTGACCAATTATTTCATGCCAATTGAGCCAAAAAACCGACACCTACCACCACCCATTTAGAATAATATGTAAAAGAGTGGCTGATATATGACACCACTTTGGCATTAAAAGGAGGAATAAGTGATGACAAAAGAAGTAGAAGTTGTCATAACGGCATATAAGGTGTTTGAAGATTGGATCGGTGAGGAAGAGCTCTTTGAGTTTTTGTTGCAACCCGTTGATCCAGAATCACTGGAAAAAATCGAGTCTGAGCGTGGCTCCATCGTCGCAGCCAACGAAAAAGGCGTGATTACCTTTGAACCTCTTTCTTTTAATGAGCCTGGCATTTACGACTACGTCATCAAAGAGATAAAAAGCGAAAAAAAAGATTGGCGTACCGATGAAAGCATCTATCACCTAACCATTGATGTTTCTTTTAGTGTTAAGGGACAATGGGAAATAAACATTACCTCTCACGACGGGCTTCCCCTTTTTGTTAACCAGTATGAAAATCTAGATGAAAAAGTGGATGTAAATTTATTTGCCCAAGTTGAAACCATTGGAGACCTCCCTTTATCCGGCTCCTTTAATTTTGTTATTAAGGACGAGGAAGGTAAAACCAAAGCGTCAACAAATGAAATTGAACCAATCATATCAAGCACAACGGGCATGATTCACTTTCCTCCTCTTTCGTTTACGCAATCAGGCGTTTATTTTCTTACCGTACACCAGACCGCCACTTCAGAAATAGACTGGAAAACCGATACGCGCACTTATCCTATTGTTGTTGTTATATACCGAGAAAAGGGGGGTGCCGTACAAGCTCAAACAGACTACGTCAAAGGAATACCTTCCTTTATTAACATCTCTGCTAAAGAAGAATGGCCCATTCCACGAACGCAAAAAAGTTACTCGTCGTTATCAAGAAAAAATGGTTCTTGTGAGCGAATCACTACATAAAAAAACAAAAGAGCCTTTCGGCTCTTTTTACATCTTTACCAATCGATTTGAACGATGGTGATATTAGCAGTATCCGTTATTCGAATGCCACAAGGCGTTAGATTGATTAGCTCCGCGGTCGTACCAGCAACCGAAACTTCAATAATGGCACTGCCAGAGATTATCCCAACAGGAAAAGGAAGGTAAGAACGTGAAACTTCACCTCCTGCTACATAAAGACCTAAGCTAACATCGTGGGTATCTTCGGTGGTGTCAATGGGAATTTCCCAATGAACGGTATAAACTCCTAGTGCTTCAAAGGTGATCAAGCCGATACCGGTGGTCACATCGAGTGAAATATCACGACTTTTTTTAGTCACATTAAAAGGAATCCGTTCTTTCGTAAAAACGACAAAATCTGTGGGGTGTTGTCTAAGGTCAACTTGTCCATGAAAGTAGGTCGGCTTAAAAACGGGTGCTGGTTCCCCATCGATTTCAAAAAGAGAAAAAGAGGCTAACCGAAGGTTGCGTGAAGATAAAGTTAAGTCACTTCCAGAAACATTTTTTAACTGCAAAATCGCTGGAACTTGCTCTTCTCCTAGGTCAATAATCGCAGAGCCTGACGTAGGTGAGATTTTTACATGACTACTACTAAGATGAACGGGATACGGGCTCCCATTAGCTGTAGAAATGCTTAACTCCCAATTAGAACCCGTCGAAGAAAGTCCACTTTGAGTTGAAACAAACCACACAGCAAAGTAAGTTCCCGATATCTTAATTTCAATTTCACTAGGGTTAATGGAAGGGGAATGAGCCAAAGCACTACCACCACTCCCCAAGTGCTGATTCACGTTGAAACCTATACCAGATCCATTTCTAATAATGGTAGGAGTTTCAGGATCTGGTGTTAATGCTAATTGTAGAAATCTAATCATGCTTCCACTCCTTTGAGCAATTTAGTTATGGACTTGGTAGCGGGATCGGTGAAGAATTTGGTGGTGTTAGAATGAGGGTTTGGGTGAATTTTACATTCGCAAGGCTACTAAAACTATTATTAGTAGGTGTCACATAAATACCATCATGATCAAACATAACCGGAAGTGGGGTGTAGTTACCATTACTTCCGAGGCACCACATCGTTCCAAATGTTGTTTGTCCTTGATACCATCCTAATGGCTCAAAGTCTGATGTCTGCAGCAAATAGGTTTTTACATTGGCAGGCAATGAAATAGAGCGGGTATTTGGGTCTGGAGAAATCAGCCAAAAATTGTATGTATACCCACTCCAAATGACCCCTACTTGATAGCTGCCTTGATGACTCGGAGATGAACTAAGCGGAACTTGGGTTCCTCCTGCTGGTCCAACTCCACTATGAAATGGACTCATTTTTGTCGTGTAAATATACACATCTGAATAACTAATAAACTCATATAACTCCTGAACGTAACGATAAATATCCGTAATGTCAGAATCAATCGGCCCAATCCCAAACATCAAAATGCCTGCTTTAGCATGGGGGTGCTTGCTTAGTTTAATTGGTGCATCAGAAATGTTAAATAAAGCAATGGTTGCTTTTCCATGATCATGTATTTCTTGTTCAGAAATTAACAGTGTTGACATACCAGACGAAGCTGACATTTTAAAAGCACTTGTCCCACTCCCAATAGCTGTCCAAACCTCTCCAGCAAGCGGATCTAATTCTTCAGCTTCGTAGTCTCGTCTCTTTAATTGAAAAACTTGACCATCGGTTGACATCCCTGATACTGATGAGAGGTTCCATCCAACAATGTAGGTGGATGCTCGGAAAATATCAATGGTTCCATCTTGGTGATAGTCAAAATCAGCCTCTGATGGCAGTGGTGGGTCGAGCGGATCTTCTGCGAGAGGGGTTGTCTCACTGCTTTGAATAGCAACATCAAATAAGACGATTCCATCAGCATCAATCGATTGCTCTAAATTTTTTCTTTCACGCTGGAAATAGATGGACATATGCGTTCCTCCTCATACTGTTACCTATTATTATATGCCGAACATGAAGTAGGGTGCGCTTATCCTCTGCTTCTTTATGTTAAACACGGATAAATGCTGAATGCCGATTTAACTGCCACATCCAAAGCTCAGCGTGTTCAACTGTCACGTAGCCATCGGATCCACATTGATGCAATAATAACGTGTATTCGTCGTAACGGCTGTAGTGGCTCATTAAAACAGGCGGCACCTTCAAAGTATATCTCCCTTCAACGACCTTCTCATGGGTCACAGGATCAACATAAAAACTTATTTGATACAAATTAGCCTTTTGAACATTGCTGTGTAAAAAGATGATAATTTGGTTTGGAGTCGTCGAGTCGTCCCGTAGCTTGATCCGGCAGAACACTTCATAATGTCCAGGCTCCCAAATACGAATAACTCCCAAAGAAGCTGGAGCAAAAGTTAGTGCGTGGATGGCGTTAGATTTCGTTAAATGATCAAAAGGTAATTCATCGTTAAGATGCCACACATTAGGTGTATCCGTTAAAGATAAATGGATGTAATCCAAATTCGTCAATCGACCGAGTTTAAAAATCAGGAGGTTAACTTGTTGCTTTGTCCGAGTTGATAGCTCCATATCCTCTGCTGAATGGTTAACCAAGCGTACAGAGCGTCCCATTTGTCCAAGGCTTGCCACTTCCAAAAAAGCAAAACCAGTGGTTTGCGATATTTTTGTATGGCTACTCCCTACAATTTCATGGCCGTTATCGGTAATAATCGCATAATTAGACCCATCTTCTGACAGACCAGCTTGCGGTGCAACCCACCAGAAAATCGCATAAAGTCCCGTATAGAGAAACGTAATGAGCCCTGCATCATAAACAATCGTATCGTTATCGATGATCTTTTCATCAAAAAGGATTGACTCATTAGGTTGCAAATGTCCCCCATCATTTTTCCCTAACTGCAACATGGGGATGGGATACGGTGTCACAATCTCTAAATCAAGAAAGTCTAAAGCAGGATAACAAGGCTCCCCCATTAAAAATTGAATATTATATAGTCCAATCTCAGACATTAAATGTTCCATGGTAGGTGGATCGCCCCACAGCCCATTAATGGCGATGTGTTCAATGTTTCCCTGTGCATCTGTCACTCGTAAAATAACCTCGCCGACATACTGAGGGACCCCTGGCCGAGTTTGATACTCAGCCAGTGTCCCAACGATCTCCCACGTAGGCTCAATGTATTGAACCAATTCAAATTCATAGGTATGAGTTGCTGGGTCGCCACATTCATCCACGTAATCCATTTCTAGCTTGTAGTGTGTACCGACCTTTGTAAAGATTTCAATGTGACCATCCAATGGCGGTGGTGGTATGACTGATATGCTTGGTAATGGAGATCCCTCTGGTGGCGTTACCGTATACCGGAACGACGTCGCAATGTTTTTTGGATCAACAATGGTCACTGTCACCGAGGGGTCGAAATATCGATCTACATCTTGTTCGTCTCCAAACCGATAAATACAGCCTGTGATCGTGAACGACGGTTCAACAAAGTCAATAATCCTAAAAATATCTGACTTCATACGAGGATTAGCACCAGGTATCTCAGGACTCACAGGGGTAGCTGTATAATAGGTATAATTTAGCTCTACTCGGTAATCGCCGATCAAGTCATAAAATAAATCTAACTCCTCAAAGGTTAACACGCCATAAACAGGCAGTAAATCAGACTTCTCAATGTGTTCAAGAAGGATTTCACTTCCACTAACCGCTGTATAATAGATATCGATAGATGTAATCACATCATAGCCGTTGTCAAAGCAAACTTCAGCAAAATTTTTAAAAACGTGCTCTGGAATCGGAAAATCGCCTGGATCACAAGAAATAGTTCCATCGATGTTAATATAAGGTTCTTCGTAGACAACGACAAATTCTTTTTCAATCACTAGGTGGTCAGGGGCAGCAGGGTTCGGATTTCCATTTGGTAATTTTACGTAAGGCTGGGTCAGACTGTTTTTATACCAGCCCTCAATTTTGTACTCACCTGGATAAAAATACTCAAATGGCCCACTAAATCCAGCCACCAAAGCGTTGTAAATGTCTTGCCAGTAAAGGAGCTGATCTGGATCAAGAGGGTCTACCGTCAAATCCCAAGCTCCGTAAGCGTCCCATAGTTCATAGATTCCTGTCACATCATTTTTCCGCCAAACTTTAACTTGGGTCATGTTAAACTCTTTTAATGCAGGTCTAGTATTAGAAATCGTTGGATAGGAAGATCCTGAGGTTGGTGCTGGCGTAACCGAAATCGATCCATTGGCATTAATGGCATAGTAATAATAGAGATTACCGTTTCGAAGTAAAGATTCTCCTGGATACCTAACGTTTTGGCCACTTCCAACTTGAGCGGTAAGGGTCAACACTTCGTAAGTAATGCCTCCTACGATAACGGTTAACCGATCGCTAGGGTAAGTTGGATCAATTAATTCTCCAGAAGCTTGATGAATGTATTCGCCAGCCTCATTCTGATTTCCATAAATGATAATCTCAGGTCGAAAAGGCGGCGGGTGAGCTAAATCTCGTTCTCTAGGTAAGTCATCGTCAAAACCAATGATCTCCCCTAAGGCAATCGCTTGGATGTTTGGTGGCGCCGTTCCAATATAAAACTCCCCAGCACCCCAGATTTGCATGTCATAGATTTGCCAGATATTTCCTGAGTTTGTATAGAGTTTGAATCGTAGATTAATTTCAGGAGGGTCGTGAACGGCGATTAAATCATCGTGAGGTCCCCAGTCAGAAGTGTTCCCACTGGCAGGTCGGCCCGTTGATGGATTAATGGGATGGCAAAGCTCACAATTGTAGACCAGGTACAAATCATTACCACGCTTATCGATGTAAAAATTATTGTACTGGGCATCGTTGTAAGGCAAAACACCTCCATTTCCAACCCATGTACGAAGCATGGTAGAAGGCATCGATGATACGTTAGAAATTGATTTGGAATTATCAAAGTACTGCGCCGTACTATTCGATGAAATTTGATGTTGATAAGCCACAACGATTCCTAAGTTTCCTGTTCCCGCCATAAAAATCCCCCTAAATATTCTCTCTTTTCATCCTATTCCAATTGTGTTTTTAGCGGGTAGGTGCAAAACTCGTAACGTCGTATTTAAGCCTCCCACTTTCTCTGTTGTGATGAGCACCCAATGCAAGTTTATAACTGTCTTCAATTGGGTTGAAAACGTCACACTTTCGCCTTTTCCACGTAAGATATAGAGAACTTTTTGCATATGGAAAGCAATGTTTATGAACAAGAGAGGGGTATATGTATGATTCCATATTTACAAACAGAGTTTTTGAACACAGCCGGTCAAGGTTTAGGAGGAGAAACACCAAAAGTGATTGACACAGGCGCTCCAATTCCGTTTGACCATCAAATAAGTGCCGCTTCAACTGCCATTGAATACGATTCAGTAACCAACCAATTTACCATCAAAATGGCAGGCGCTTGGCTCGTTAATTGGTTTACAGCACAGCAATCTGGATTATCTCACGAAGGAAGTAACTTTGGTTGTGCCGTTTACCATCCCTATCCAACCTTAGACGACCAAGATCCAAATTACGGACAACTCCAAGCACCAGATATTGTTGTTGGTAGTGGACACGTTAAAATTGCACCAACTTCAGGCTTTACTATCATCAACGTGACAGACGAAGACTTGAAGACACCAATTGGAGGGGTTGTCTTTGAACTACAAAACGTTTCAAGCCACCCTGCATCCTTATCACACCGCACACAAGTAAAAGCAGGACTTGCGGTTTTCGGTATATCGGCTGATATGTTTAAAATGGCCTATGGTCAATGGCAAGCCTCAGGTTGGGATAAAGTCTTAAATCCATACAACTTAAATAACGAGGAAGCCATCAAGTTCAATCAGCCGATCCTTACACCACTTGGCATTACAGCAACGGACTCCGGCTTAGGACTCCACACTGGATTTGACATCTTCACCTTGGAAAACCCAGGTGTTTATCAAATTTCATGGGAGATTCCGATTGAAGCTACCGATATTGTAGACGAAGTTGAAATTTCTTTACAGCTAGATGGTACAACGGTTTATTCACGTTCTTACTCACCACTTCCAATCGGTGTGATTTCAGGAACGGCCATTGTAGCAACTAGCGATGGGGATAAAGCACTAAGCCTCATCAATAACCACTCAGAAGGCGGAGACATCATCCAAATTGGAAACTACTCTAACATCGCCATCCATCAAATTTCTTGAATGGTAGCACCTGCGCCAATTAAACCACCGATTTATATGTAACGATCAGGGTCCCACATGGGACTCTTTTTACGTTAGAGAACGTTTACTTCAACTTTTTATCAAAAAAACCTGTCATTTTAGCAGGTTTTTTTGATTTTTTTGCGTATATAGAGGTAAGGGGTAATGTTTGTAGATAGCATAAGCGGAGTCTTTGCCTATTTTTTCCCCTAAAGGGATAAGTTTCGCTAAACTCGCAAGCTCGGTAAGCTCAGCTTTATGCGTATATAGAGGTAAGGGGTGATTGTGAAGGGGCCAAAATGGTTGTCCAAGTGATGAAAAGTAAAGTGAATCATTAAAACAGCTATTTACTTTACTATTGATCATCATTTTTAGACATTAAAAGTAAAGTAATGTCAATTTTTGGCTATTTCTTTACTTTTGGGAGTAGTAACTGACTTAGAAAAGTAAAGTACAGGGTCGTTTTAAGAATTCACTTTACTTTTCGAATTCAAATTATCCTAGGAGGTTTTTTAATGCAAAAACAGCTGTTAATTTTAGGGGGCGTGATCGTTGGGATCATTGCCCTTTTCTTCTTGATGGGATCTACGAATCAGGGATCAGGGGCGTTGTTTGAAGTAGACGATGGCGAAGTAGAGGTGGGGAGTACGATACCCACCGGTGAAGAAGGCTTGGTCAGTGAGGCAGGAACGCCTGCTCCCAGTGGGATGGTCTTTGTAGATGTCCAAGGCGAAGTCCATCAACCAGGGGTCGTTGAGGCAAGTGCGGATGCACGAGTAGGTGATGTGATTGCCGCTGCGGGTGGTTTGACGTCTTACGCACACACACGAGGTCTGAACCAGGCAGCGCGGATTTACGATGAGATGGTGATCTTTGTTCCCCATCGGGACGATGTCCAGGTTGAGGAGGTCAATCAAGAAGGAGCTTCACCTGAAACTGGTGGAACGCCTTCAAGTTCGGGATTGATTTCCATTAGTCGGGCATCTCAAGCAGAATTGCAGACGTTGCCAGGGATTGGCCCTGCTTTGTCGTCGGCCATTGTGGAGCATCGGGAGACCAATGGGGCTTTTAATTCCATTGATGAATTGACGAATGTACCTGGAATTGGGGCAGGAAGGTTGGATAGCATCCGTGATCTCATTGAACCTTAAAGAACGTTTAGCGTTTGTTAAGCCAGCACGTCAACATTTGATTTATGGGACCTTCTGCGTGTTATTGGGAGTTTTGGTGTATAACGGCTTGTACGTTTTACTTCTGTCACTTGCCTTTTTCTACGTTAGATTCCGAAAAAAATATTGGATATTCTTTCTAATTTTCGGAGCAAGTATAGGATGGCTTCATATCCATAGTCAGCCCCCTACCTTACCGGACTTAGACGGTGTTCCTGCCACCTATGTGGCAGAGGTTGTGCGCATTCGCCGACAAACCAACGATCGTCAGACCGCTATTGTCCACATTGACAACCACCAGGTGTTTATGACCTTCCGTGAGCCTTATCCTAGACTCGTACCCGGACAAACCATTGAGGTATATGGGCGCTTAACCACCTCTACTCCACCAACGGTACCTCATCGCTTTAGCTTTCAAGAATTTTTGTCTAATCAGGGGATTCATTTGACCATGCACACCGATCAATTAACGGTTGTTAACGATCGTTTTTCAGTGTGGCAAATTCAACATCAGCTAGGCGATTGGGTTCGGAACACCTTCCCTGAACCGACGTCTTCTTATTTACAATCCTTCTTCTTCGGCTTGCGAAGCGACATGGATGAGGAAGCCATGAGCATTTATTCCGATCTTGGGATTTTGCATGTTTTTGCCATTTCCGGCGTACATGTTACTTTGCTCGTTGGCGTCCTTCGTGACGGATTGAAGCGCATTGGTCTGATCGACCTTTTCGTAGATGGCGTAGTCGTTGTTTTTTGTGTGGCTTTTATTTTCGTTGCTGGCGGATCCATTTCCATTATCAGGGCCGGATCCATGTCCATCGTCGCGATGTTAAATCGACGGCTGAAGTTAGGGCTGTCATCCTTCGACGTGTTTGCTATTGTGTTTATGGCATGTTTTGTTGTGAATCCCCTCCTTGTTTATCAAGGCGGATTCCAGTTTTCGTTTTGGATTTCTTTTGTTCTTATTTGTTCCAGACCAACCTTGCAAGGGTTGTCGCCTTTGAAGTCAAAGTTGGCCATCGTTTACTTGGCGCGCATGGCCTCGATCCCCCTTTCCGTTAGTTCTGGATTTGAGGTGAACGTGACCTCTTACGTGGCCAATTTACTTCTCGTTCCTTTGTTGATGCAGTTTATTATCCCTGCCCTATTGGTGAGCTTGTTTTTGCCTTTTCTGAGTCCGATAACTAATTTTCTATTGGACGCTTTTGAAAGGATTAACGAATTCTTGCATCCTATTTTGAATGTGAATTTGATTTTCGGCGCAGTGCCATTAGCAGTAGTTGTTTTGTTGCTTGGGTGCCTTCTTTTTAGCTGTTTTTACTATGAGCGACATCGCAAACTTTGGATTCGGCTGGCCCTGATCGGGATTTACGTTTTGATTCTGGAAGGAAATCGGATGTGGCAACCTTATTCGGCGGTGACCTTTTTAGACGTTGGTCAAGGGGATGCTGCCATTATTAGATCTCCTTATCACAGTTGTACCATCGTCGTGGATACTGGAGGTGACATGAGTCGCGTGAGAAGTCAGAATCCCAGCATCTTTTCTAATACACTGGAACCCTATCTTCTTGGCAACGGCATACGTCGCGTTGATTTCTTGATTTTGACTCATGAACATTACGATCACATTGCCGAGGCGATCCCGCTGATGCACCGGTTCGAGGTTGGTAGTCTTATTTTAAGTGAGGCTGAAGCTGGCGATCAGCTTCAGGCCATTCTTGATGAGGCTGGGCGCCTAAATATCCCGGTTCATCGGGCGACACCTAACGATACGTTCACCTGTGGTAATCAACACTATACTTTTATTCATCGTGAAATCAATAATCAGGACGTAAACGAAGATTCCTTAGTCATGGCAGTGGACATTGAGGGGTGGGGTGTCTTATTAACAGGCGACATCGGTCACTCCACAGAAGATGTGGTACTGGCTAATAATCCTTTGGAACGGGTAGATGTGTATCAAGTCGCCCATCACGGCTCTCGCCACTCCAACTCCCTTGAATTTATGGAAGCACTCAATATTAGGTACGCCGTGGTGCAAGTGGGACGTCGAAATTTCTACGGTCACCCCTCCCAAGAATTATTTGACGTAGTTGATCAATTGAGCATTCCCCTTTTAAACAACGCCGTTCATGGAACGGTACAATTTCGCTTGCAAAACGGACACTATACCATCCACATTTGGCCATGGGGAGAATAATCTGAAAAAAATTCAAATTAATGGTTGACAAACGCGCATCTAATGCGTATTATAGGGGGTAGAACATGAAAAGAAGAGATTTAATCAAGAAGCTCAAAGAAAATGGCTGGTACTTACGCCGTCGTGGTGGCAGCCACGATATCTATACAGATGGGAGATACAACGAACCTATTAGCCATCAAAAAGAGATAAGCGAACTACTTGCTCAGAAAATTCTCAAAAGAAACGGCATAAAATAGTCATTTGAAAAGCATCATACTCATAGGAGGTCATATTATGAAAATTGCATACCCTGTCATCATCAGTAACGCTTCAAAATTTTTCATCGTTTCGGTTCCTGACTGTAAAATAAATACACAAGGAGACGATCTTGTTCATGCCATTGAAATGGCGCGAGACGCTATTTCTTTATGGTGTGTCAGTGAACAAATGGATTTTAATCGTCCCTTACCTGATCCATCTGATTTATCTACGATTGATTCAGAAGAAGGCGACATTGTCACCTTGGTCGATATTGACTTAGAAACTTATCGTCGTAAACACGACTTACGTACGGTCCGGAAAAATCTCACCATTCCCCATTGGTTAAATAAAGAAGCAGAAAAAAAGAAAGTCAATTTTTCCCGCATCTTACAAGACGCTTTAATCGACCACCTCAACATCGATATCAACTCAAAATTTTGACCCTGCTACCACTCATTCCCTCACCTTCTCTTCACTTCTATCATTTACAATCCCGCATAGCCGTGTTATCATTAACATAGTATAGATTAGCTTGCCAATGATAAGAAGTATATTAGCTGATCATGATAGGTATAATAAAATGAAATTAACGCCACTCGCGTTTTTAAAGGTGATTGTTATGAGTGAAGTATTTAACATGGACTTAGCCAATATGTTGGAGGCTGACTCAGAATTTGTCGAAAGTCTAAAAAATTTGTTGGTAGAAGCTGGCATCGAAATTGACTGTGATTCACTGTCGGTGATTTTACACGAATATGAGATTTCTAAAATGGACTTTTTAAAAGGACAGATTTTAAACATTCTTGAAGGAGAAGGCCATGACATTAATGACATTGACCTAGAGTCTTTAAGCGTTGTTGTGCCTAGTTCTGAAGCCGTTCGCAAACTAGAATCAGACATTGAAAAAAACGAGGAACCATTGGATACAGAAGCTATCTCATAGCCACTCCCAGCGGAGTGGTTATTATTTGCTGTTGTTTTCTTTTATGACCTTTTTACATTTGTTATTTTCAGGTGTTTTGTAAACGTCTCTCGATGTGCTAAAAGCATTGCTTTCTACGGGTAAACGTACTATAATGAAAGATGCATAGGCACGCTTGATATAACATTTTTTACATCAAGATATTTATGAGCTGAAACTCATTCAAATAGGAGGTATTTATATGCAAGCTTGGAAAAATTTTAAAGGTACAGACTGGCAAAATAGCATTAATGTACGTGATTTTATCGTTAGCAACATGACCGTTTACGAAGGAGATGATTCTTTCTTAGTTGGTCCAACAGAAGCAACAACAAAGCTATGGGATCAAGTCATGGACTTAACGGCCAAGGAGCGTGAAGCAGGTGGTGTACTAGACTTAGACACAGAGTTAGTTTCCACCATTGTTTCTCATGACGCTGGTTATCTGAACAAAGACTTAGAAAAAATTGTTGGTTTCCAAACGGATAAACCATTTAAACGTTCCCTACAACCATTTGGTGGGATCAAGATGGCTGAAAGTGCAGCAGAAGCTTATGGCTACAAAGTAAGTCCCCAAATTTCAAAGATTTTTACTGACTACCGTAAAACCCATAACCAAGGTGTCTTTGACGTTTACACACCAGAAATTCTTGCGGCTAGAAAGTCTGGTATTATTACAGGACTTCCTGATGCCTATGGACGTGGACGTATTATTGGCGACTACCGACGCGTTGCCTTATACGGCGTTGACTTTTTAATGGAGCAAAAGTTAAAAGATCACAACAACACACGTAAAACCATGGACGAAGAAACCATTCGTTTAAAAGAAGAAATCACAGAGCAATATCGCTCATTAGGCGAATTAAAGCAAATGGCTGCGACTTACGGATTCGACATTTCAAAGCCAGCTGAAACAGCTCAGGAAGCCATCCAATGGCTGTATTTCGGATACTTAGCTGCCATCAAAGAGCAAAACGGTGCAGCCATGTCTATCGGTCGTATCTCTACTTTCCTTGATATTTACATTGAACGTGACCTACAAGATGGCATCATCACCGAAGAACAAGCTCAGGAAATGTTGGACCACTTCATCATGAAGCTACGTCTTGTTAAATTTGCAAGAACTCCGGATTACAATGCCCTCTTCTCTGGTGATCCAACCTGGGTAACAGAAGCGATCGGTGGAATGTCTGCCGATGGTAGATCGATGGTCACAAAATCATCGTTCCGTTTCCTACACTCTCTTGATAACTTAGGACCAGCTCCAGAACCAAACTTAACGGTTTTATGGTCAACCAAATTACCTAAAAATTTCAAAAACTACTGCTCAAAAATGTCAATTAAAACCTCGGCTATTCAATACGAAAACGATGAGATCATGATGCCTAGGTACGGTGACGATTACGGAATTGCCTGTTGTGTGTCACCAATGAAAATTGGTAAGCAACTTCAATTCTTCGGAGCTCGTACTAACTTAGGGAAAGCGCTTCTATACGCCATCAATGGTGGTGTAGATGAACAAACGAAGGAACAAGTAGGTCTTCGTTGGCAAAAACTTCAAGACGAAATCCTTGAGTACGATGCTGTTATGGCTAATTTTGACCAAGTGTTAGATTGGTTAGCTGAATTATATGTAAACACCCTAAATATCATTCATTACATGCACGACAAGTACTGTTATGAGCGTGTAGAAATGGCGCTTCACGATAGCAACGCACAGCGCATCTCAGCAACGGGAATCGCTGGACTATCGGTGGTAGCTGATTCCCTGTCTGCCATCAAATATGCTAAAGTACGGCCGATTCGTGATGAAAACGGTATTGCCATCGACTTCGAAGTAGAAGGTGATTTCCCTAAATATGGGAACAACAATGACGCGGTAGACTCGATTGCTGTTGATCTTGTTCATCGCTTCATGACTAAAGTTGCTCAAAACAAAACGTATCGTGCTGAAATCCAGACGCAATCTGTACTAACGATCACGTCTAACGTCGTTTATGGTAAAGCTACTGGAACAACCCCTGACGGACGTCAAAGTGGTGAACCATTCGCACCTGGTGCTAACCCAATGCACGGTCGCGATACAAGTGGTGCAATGGCTTCTATGTCTTCTGTTGCAAAATTACCATTTGAATCCGCTGAAGATGGGATTTCTAACACCTTCTCCTTAGTACCTGAAGCACTAGGTAAAACAGAGGAAGACCGTATCAATAACTTATCTGCTGTTTTGGATGGCTACGTTGCTAAAAAAGGACACCACTTAAACATTAACGTTCTTGACCGTGCCATGTTAGAAGATGCGATGGAAAATCCAGAAAAATACCCTCAGTTAACCATCCGCGTTTCTGGTTATGCCGTTAACTTCATTAAACTAACAAAAGAGCAACAACTCGACGTTATTACACGAACCATGCATGGCGGAATGTAATGAAGCTCGGCATGTGCATCGAGCAAAGCGAGAGCTGGCGGTAAAGCGCGCAGTTTCACTAGAAGCGAGCACTGTCCGACATGGCGGAATGTAATACTTAGAAAAAGTGAATACTAAAAAGAGCGGGAAAAGCCGCTCTTTTATCTTGATTGTACGATGAGGTATTGATATGTCAAATATAGGATATGTTCATTCCATTGAAACCTTTGGTAACGTTGATGGCCCTGGTATTCGATTTGTTTTATTTCTCCAAGGATGCTCTTTACGTTGCAAGTATTGTCATAATCGGGATTCATGGAGTTTAAAAGACAACGATGCAAAAGAAATGACCGTGGATGAAGTTGTCCATGAAATTTTAAAATACCGTGAATTTTTTGAAGCATCTGGCGGTGGGATCACCGCAAGTGGTGGCGAACCTTTGATGCAACTCCCTTTTTTAGTTGACCTATTTAAAGCATGTAAAGCACATGGCATCCATACTAACATTGACACAAGTGGTGGACTTGTACTAAGTGATCGCAACGTGAGCCTAATGACTGAACTATTAAAGGTGACAGACTTGGTCATGTTAGATCTAAAGTTAATGGACCCTAAAGGTCATAAAGACTTGATCGGCTTTCCTAACGAACACATCTTTGAAGTTGCCCGCTTCATCGCCGCTACAAACACACCGATCTGGGTTAGACGTGTCATCGTTCCTGGCTTAACGGATTCAGAAAAAGATTTAAAATTAACCGCCGACTTTATCAAAGAATTGGGTGTTGTTGAAAAGATAGAAGTTCTTCCTTACCATTCCATCGGTGAAGGAAAATGGGAAGAATTAGGTTACGAATACCCATTAAAAGGTCAACGAGCTCCAACAAAAGAAGAAATGGAATGGGCTGAAGCCATACTAAAAACAGGATTGGAGTAAGTTCCATCCTGTTTTTTATGTCGTCTATAAAATAAACGTCTCAATCACGTGAGCGATGCCATTGTCGTCGTTACTCTTTGTCACATAGTCAGCTACTATCTTTAGATCGGCAACTGCATTTCCCATGGCGACGCCAAATCCAGCCAATTGGATCATTTTAATGTCGTTATAACCATCTCCACAAGCGACCATATCATGACGAGTCAGCCCCAGTAACTCCAACAACTTTTCTAAGCAAGGCGCTTTATTAATGCCGTGAGGCATCACTTCCAAGAAATACGGTAAAGAGCGGCTAATGCTATAGCGATGTCCTAATTTTTCTTTGAAGATGCGTTCCACCTCAGCGAGATGGTCTGGCTCTCCTGTCATCATGTTTTTCATGGAATTGTTAACAACCGCTTCTTTAAAATCTTCCACAAGATTTAAATCCATCCCATTGATATCTACTTCCAATTGAATATACTTTTCGTAATCTTCCGTGAAGATGTCGTTGTTATGATAAGCCATAATGTTGGCATCCAATGCTTTCGCTAGGTCATAAATCTCATGACTTTCCTCAGGTCTCAAATAAACTTCATGAATGATCTTGCCTTTGGCATCCATCATATGACCACCGTTATATGACAAAATGTATCCCCCATGCTTCTCTAGTTCCAACTCCTTTGCTAGGGGTAAAACCCCTGGCGTCGGGCGACCTGAAGCCAAGACAATTTTTAACCCTGCTTCCTGTGCCTTCATTAAAGCATCTTTCGTCTCAGGTAAAATGCGGTGATCCGACGATGCCAGCGTTCCGTCTAAATCTAATACTAATAATTTGTAATTCATCGTTTAATCTTCCAACTTCCTTTTGATTTGATCCTTCAACGCTTTCAAAGCGTTGTTATCGTATTCCGCCATGTTGTTAACAAATAGTACTCGGAAGCGGTCGTCTAAATAACGTGGGATCAAATGTATGTGGTAATGGAATACCGTTTGTCCCGCTACCTCACCATTGTTGTTAATGATGTTTATTCCGGAACAGTTAAACGTCGCCTTTAATGCCCTAGCAATTCTAGGTACCACAGAAAAGACCTTCTCCATTTCCTGAGCTTCCATTTCAAAGACGTCTTTGCGGTGCACCTTTGGAATGACCAACGTGTGACCCTTTGTTGTTTGAGAAATGTCTAAAAATACCAACACATCATTATCTTCGTACAGAACATGTCCTGGAATTTCTTGTGCAATAATTTTACAAAAAATACAATCTTTCATTTTAAAACACCTCTACTCATGGTATTATTTAACCATAAGTATAACAGATATCCCCCAATGAAGAAAGGTTGTGTCCTGATGATAACGTCACCTGCTTGGAAAAAACTAGTTGAAACCGAAGCTCAGAAACCCTACATGAAGCAATTGAAAGAACAACTTTTAAACGACTACAATTCCCGCACCGTCTACCCACCTCACACAGACATCTTAAAAGCGTTGGAGCTAACCCCTTTAGAAGAGTTAAAAGTGGTCATTTTGGGGCAAGACCCTTATCACGGTCCAGGCCAAGCTCACGGTCTCTCCTTCTCTGTTTTAGAAGGCACCAAAACACCCCCTTCTTTGCGCAACATCTTTCAAGAGCTCGCCTCTGATTCAAATGGGCCAATGCCGACCACCACTAACTTAACGCCTTGGGCTAAGCAAGGTGTTCTCCTTCTAAATACAACCCTAACCGTTCTCGGAGGACAACCATTATCCCATGCCAATTTAGGATGGGAAACTTTTACCGATGAAATCTTACAGCTCATTAATCGCGAAAAAGAAAATGTGGTCTTCATTTTATGGGGAGCCCATGCTCAGAAAAAGATCCGCTTTATTGATCAAAGCAAGCACTTTATTATTAAATCCCCGCACCCTTCCCCGCTGTCATCCCATCGTGGCTTTTTCGGAAGTAAGCCTTTTTCCAGAGCAAACGACTACCTCATAAAAAACAACCTCCAACCGATTGATTGGAAATTGTAGTTTAAAGACGAGCCATTGGCTTGTCTTTTTTATCTAGAGACTTATTGCTGCCCATATCACGACTGCAACCCCACCTACTATCCAAAGAATAATAGCTGCATTTTCATCACTTTTCTCTTCTTGAGCTGTTTTAGGGCGCCTTACAAATAACTCGCCAGATCCAGGTGAGAACTCTTTAACCTCACTCAGTTTTTCAGTCAATTCCTGTATCTGCTTTTCCTTCTTCTCAGTTAACTTTTTAGCATCTCCATCTACACATCTTATTGCACTATCCATCCATAATGAGTAAGTATCAAGAAATGTTTTCCGGCATCCTAAGACCCTATAAGCCCCTGTCTTTTCAGCTTTGATCCTACGATCATTCCTGCGAGCCCTTCGAGAGCCAGCCTTCGCTAAAAAACTAGCTCTTGCATCCCAGTACTCCCAATGATGTGCCCCAATTTCTCGCACTTCATCGTAAGACTCTAAGACTTTCTCAAATGTCATTTGATGTTTACGATGTAACTCTTCATTATGCTTTGCGATAGCAAGTTTTGCCTTAAACTCATGATTGGTTGTATATGATTCTTCTTTCAACTTGGGCTTCAATAATACTTCTGCTCGACAATACATACAGAACAGTTTGTCTGTTCCTTCCTCAACATGAAGCCTTCCCTTGCACTTAGGGCATTCAATTGTAATAATCTCCATTTGAAACACGTTCCTTTATACTTATCTAAAGATACTTTTAAACTTATTATACAACACTTTATTACTAAATTCTACACAGTAGCTAGATAAGCACGCATCCAAACAGTTCATGTTCCTCCTACCCAAAAAACATCGACACAAACACACCCGCTAATACCAAAGAAATCACATCAACAAGTAATCCTAGATTAAGGGCATAGCGCATGTTACGAATCCCAATCGCTGCAAAGTAGATGGTAATGATATACAGGGTCGTGTCGCTACTCCCTTGAATAACCGAAGCTAGCCTTCCTACCAAAGAATCCGGCCCGTGAATTTGGATTAACTCACTTGCGAAACTCAAAGATGCCGCCCCTGATAAAGGTCGTAAAATCATCAAAGGCAAGGTCGCCGCTTCAATATTGAAAATCCCTAGTACCGGTGCTAACATTCCTGCTAATGTATCCAAAATTCCCGATGCTAAAAACACTTTCGTACCAACGATCATCCCGACTAAATTAGGTATGATTTCCTTAACAGAAATAATCCCTTCTTTGGCACCGTCGACAAAATCGTCAAAGGCAGCTGTCCGATTAATAAACGCCATGGCGAAAGCCACTAGCAAAAAGACTGGCACAATGTAGATTCCTACTCCCATTACCTCCTACCCCCTGACGAATGAACCTTTTTAATTCGGCTCAGGACGTTATGTATGATCAAACCAATCACTGTACTCAAAAAGGCCGTCAATAAAATCGGCATGTAAACGTCGGTCGGGTTAATGGCATTAAAGGTTGACCTTAAGGTAATGACCGTTGTCGGAATCAACGCTAAACCAGCAGTATTGATAATAAGTAAGGTGTACATCTCAAACGTCGGCTTATTTTTTTCAGGATTGGTTGCTTGTAACTCTTGCATGGCTTTGATGCCTGAACCGGTCGCTACACTGGACAATCCGAGTAGATTACTAATCATATTGGTGGTTAAATATTTAACCGCTTGATGATCTCGACCCAACTTCGGGTATAAGATCTTCGTCACTGGAAGTAAGACGAAGCTTAGTAAATCCAACATCTTCGCTTTATTAGCAACCTCTAAAATCCCCGTCCAAAAAATAAGAATACCGGCTAAACTAAACACCAATGTCACTGCTGAAGAGGCGCCTTGTAAAATCGCCTGATTAACCAAATCAACGCGACCGGTAAAAAAACTATAAACAATTCCTATAATGAATAGGGACATCCATATCTTATGTATCACAGATCACGCACCCCCTTAACGCCCACTCAACCAATTCAAAACACGCTCAAACCATGTCGCATCTTCTGTGGAAATTTCTTCCATGGCGTAGACGGCCACGGAATCGATGAGCTGGTCACCTACTAAAATTTCTAGTTGTCCCACTGCTCCCGTCTCTTCCTGGTCACCCATCACCAAGTGGGTTCTGATTTCCTCATTATCTCTAACCACGACATGGCGTTCTTCCCTTACAAAAAGTCGGTCAAAGCCCGTCATTTCTCTAATTTCATGATCAATAAAATCAAGTTCACCCGCTTCAGTCACTTGCTTTAGCTCGAAACGGTCAAAGCCATATTCAAACAAAGAGATGTGATCGTTCCAGTCGTCTCCACCTCGCAGTGTAACAACGATTAACTCAACGCCATTCTGAGCGGCAGAACTCACTAACGTGCGACGTGCAGCTTCTGTAAAACCTGTTTTTCCTGAGATGGTATGTTCGTAACGTCCTCTAACCAAACGGTGTTTGTTATTCCACACAAATTGTCTTCCACCGGCGGATGTAGCACGGTGAACCGATGTGCCAGAAATCTCCCTGTAAATGGGATTGTTCATGGCATACCGTTGAAGGAGAGCCATGTCACGAGCCGTTGAAACGTTATAGGTTGTTTCATCTAAGCCAGAAGGGTTTTGAAACAGCGTACTATCCATCCCAATCTCAGCCGCTTTTTCGTTCATCATCTCAACAAATACAGCCACGTCACCGCCGCCCACATGACGAGCAATGGCCCAGGCTGCATCGTTACCTGACCTTAACATCAGTCCATATAGCAAATCAATTAAAACCATCTGATCGCCACGGATCATGTAAAGAGCAGATCCGATTTGATAAAGATCTTCTTCTAAAATTTCAACCAATTCCTCAAGGCTGATATGCTCGATGGCGATCAAGGCAGTCATGATTTTCGTAATGCTCGCCACATACATTTGCTCATCTGCACATTTCTCATACAACACGCGCCCTGTGGTCTGCTCCATTAAAATACCACAATCTGAGCTAATACCTTCTATTGCTTCTACTCTTTCTCCTGCGACTACCCCTAATAAAATCAATGTTAATACAACGCTTGCCAACCATTTCTTCATCCCATAACCACCTTAACTATAACGACCTTTTTATCAATGTATGACGCCTACTTTAGAAAAATTACGGACACATTTTTTTATTTTAAGGGTTGCATTTTAAAAACGTATATGCTATGATAGCTAAAATTTAACTGCAAGGAGGAGCTTTTTATGAACACATCAACTCATAACAACACAACATCTATCATCGAAGCTTCTTCTTTGCGGCGGCGGTTTTTAGTGATGCATCTTTGTAAACTAAAAAAATCGCTTGATTTGTTTCAATAAGTTTAGATTTTAGTTTTACTAAAGGTGCATCCTGTTCGCTTGCTTTTTCAAGTATCCAGGTGCACTTTTTTGCTACTAGCAAACTAAAAGGTGTGCCTAGATGCCAAAAGCATGGATCAAGGTGCACTTTTTGTTTCTCAAGGCTTAAAAATTTTAAGGAGTTGGTTTAAAATGAAAAAAATGATGATGTTAGTAGGGTTAATGTTTATGGTTTTGGTGGTTGCAGGGTGTGATGATAACGGTGGTACTGGAGACGGTGAAATGCCTATCTTAAGAATGGGAACCTCAGCGGATTACTATCCGTTCCAGTTTATTGAGATTGTGGATGGCGAAGACGTCATCGTTGGGTTTGACATTGACATTGCCAATTACATCGCTGATGCTTTAGGAATGGAACTTGTGATCTATGACATGGACTTTAATACGTTAATCACAGCCTTGCGTTCAGATCGCGTTGACATGGTATTAGCGAGTATGTCCCCAACAGAAGAGCGTGCCGAAGTGGTTGACTTTAGCAATGTTTACTACCAATCTAATCCAGGATTAGTCCTAGCAAGCTCACCCTTAACTAGCTTAGAAGACTTAAACGGTTTGACCATCGGTGTGCAAACCGGAACCCTTCAAGAAGACATTGCAAATGGCTTAATTGAAGACGGTATGGACATTGAACCACTAGTCATGGATCGTATTCCTGATTTAGTACAGCAACTTCTCGTTGGCCGTGTGGATGCGATCATTGTTAACTTATTAACAGCAGAAGGTCACGCAGAAGCTCACGAAGGCCTATACGTAGTGGATGTGATTCCACCAGTTGCCTTAGGTGCTGCCATCGCCTTCCCACAAGGAAGCGACTTAGTGGAACAAGTTAACGAGATTTTAGCAGAAATGGAAGAAAATGGAACCATGGCCGCCTTAGTTGAACAATGGTTAGCAGGAACTGATTATTAAGAACAAAGACCGTTAGGAGTAATAAAACATGGATTTTTCACCCGTATTATCAGAATTACCCTTTATTTTAGGTGGGCTAACCACTACCTTAATTTTAGTGGCTTCCGCCATCTTCTTTGGCATGATTTTTGGAACCTTACTCTCTTTAATGAGATTAGGTAAAATCAAACTCTTATCAGGATTTGCTACGGTTTACATTTCCATTTTCCGTGGCACTCCCCTTATGTTGCAACTAACCCTCATCTTTTTCGGCCTTCCTCTTGCTTTTGGTATTGATTTCGGGCCCTATGGTTCAGCCATGCTAGCTATGGGACTCAATTCTTCCGCCTACATCGCAGAGATCATCCGCTCAGGAATTAGTGCCGTTGATAAAGGTCAAACCGAGGCTTCTCTTGCTTTAGGTATTCCTTATCCAAAGATGATGAAAAGTATTATTTTGCCGCAAGCCTTAAAAAACATTCTACCTGCCTTAATCAACGAATTCTCCGTTCTAGTTAAAGAGTCGGCCATTGTTAACGTGGTAGCTTTATCGGATCTCATGCGTCGTGGGATGCTCCTTGGTGCACGCTCATTTCGCTATTTCGAAGCCTTGATTGTGATTGGTGTGATTTACTACATAATAGTCATGATTATCGCGCTGATTGGAAAATACGTTGAAAGGAGGATGATGGTCAGTGATTAACGTAACAAATTTAACAAAAGCCTTCAAAAAAAACGAAGTTTTAAAAAATATTTCTACAACGTTTAACGATGGCGAAGTGGTGGCTATCATCGGCCCTTCTGGTTCTGGAAAATCAACATTCCTACGTTGTTTAAACGGTCTTGAAGAGGCCACGCAAGGTGAAATCACCTTTAACGAGGTGACGGTCACCGATCCAAAAGTTAACATTGAAAACGTTCGAGCTAAGATCGGAATGGTCTTCCAACATTTCCATCTGTTTCCGCATATGACGGCTTTGGAAAACATTACTTATGCACCAATGACGGTCAATGGGTTGAGTAAAGTAGAAGCGGAAAAAATTGGGAAAGACTTATTAGAAAAAGTGGGTCTGATGGATAAGGTAGATGCCTATCCAGCAAGCTTATCCGGTGGTCAAAAACAACGGGTTTCCATTTGTCGGGCTCTGGCCATGCAACCGGAAGTCATGCTTTTTGACGAACCAACTTCCGCTTTAGATCCAGAAATGGTGAAGGAAGTTTTGGAAGTTATGAAATCCTTGGCTGAAACCGGCATGACCATGATCGTGGTGACCCATGAAATGGGATTTGCCAAAGAAGTGGCGGATCGCATTCTATTCTTAGATGAGGGTGAAATTGTGGAAGACGCATCACCAGAAACGTTTTTCACTAATCCAACATCTAATCGTGCGAAAGAATTTTTAGATAAAATATTATAAACAGAAAAGAGGCTGTATCAAAACGAGTGCATAGAAGCATTCGTAGCGATACGGCCTTTTTTTGTCGCTGATTAGAGAAATGAGGATGTAATATCGCCAACCGCATTTTTTTGTCGAAAAGCGATATTATTTCCAGCTTTTTGTGATGAAAATATCGCTAACTACACTTTTTTGACTAAAAAGTGACACATTTAACCTGATTTGGCCGACCTTGTATCGTCAAAACTCGATTTTGACAAAATCCTGATGCATCATAGAATAGGTTGAGCTAAAATGACCCAGTAAAATTTCGATTTTGGTGAAATACTGATCACTTAGATGGGATTTAATACGATTTACGACCATTCTGTATCAGGATTTCTTGATTTTGACCAAATACCGATACATCGGTTAGATTCAGATGAAAAGTACCACCAAGTGCCGATTTTTGACACCTGAGCGATACTCAAAATTAAACTAACATTTTCATACTGCCTCTTCATTTGAATTAGTGTTTACATCAACACTTTTTTTGGATTTATTCGCGTTAGGTAAATAATAGGAACAATCGTTGACAAGGTTATGATCGCTAAGCTAATCGCATAGAACATCACAATGGTCACCCCTGAAAGCGATGCGTCATAAAACGCTAGCATCTCTTCGCCACTCATTGGTGGTGCATGACCCATCCATTCCAAGGTGCTCGTCTCAAGATCACCTAAAAAGCCTCTTCTTGGTATGGTAATTGAGGCAATTTCATCTTGCAACAACTCATGTGACAATTGATTTGCTAAAATAGTTCCAACAAATAAAGAGGCCGTTATCGCTATGGTACTAACCACTGCAACTTCTGTTAAAACTTGCCCAACGACTCGCCCCTTTCGTTCACCAAGTGCTAAATAAATACCTACTTCGTGACGACGATCATGTAAGAATAAAGTAATTAACAATCCTAAAACAAGCAAAGCTGCGGCCACTGCAACGAAAAGAATGCCATCTGCCATGTCACGCATCATCGTCATGGTACCAGAGATCGGATCAAACCGGTTGGATGTATCCTCTAGCAACCAAAGCTCGGGTAATAAAAGTTGAGCTTCTGACCTAAAACTTTCTAAATCCAACGGGTCGCTTAGAACAAAAACTGGATTGATTGGAAGCGATGCTCCTTCTATATCCCAATCGACTTCCCATCCTTGGGATTCTGTCAACCGTGCCTGGTGATACCTAGAAAACTGATCCATCTCTTGTATCACAGCATTCGGCAGGTAAATTTGATTGAGAACATTAACCGCCCGAGCTTCTGAAAAATCCCAGCGAAACACACTAGAATCAAAAGCCATCTCATAAAAGTCAACTTCATTGATACCAATAAGATCAAATAAGCCAACGATTTCCAATTCATAAACCTCATAAGCCCATCGTTCGATTGGATCACTGTCAATGTCAAGGACAAGATTTTCAAAAGCAACAACGTCTCCCACGCTTAAGTCGTTTTGCTCTGCAAACAAGCGAGAAAGGACGACAACTGAGGATCCATTAGCTAACTCATCTTCTGTAAATGTCCGACCATCTACCATTTCTACGAAGCCTTGGTGTAGCTCAACAAACTCTGGTTGGGAAGTTCCTTGAACATCAAATAGTTGTCCAAAATCTGAGCTTACGCTACCAAATAAAGGATCGACTCCTCCTCGAGTGATCGGTGTCCAAAGCTCTAATTCAAAACTTTCCAACTGTCCCCATAACGGATAATTAAAGTATTCAACATAAGGTAAGCTTCCAATTTCATGAAGGGTCTCAGGTAATAAAGGATCAAAAGATGCCCACTCCCCCCCTTCTCTTTCGATTTGAAAGTAGCGATCCCAATCGAAAGAAACGGTTGCGACAGGTCGCATATTACGCCTCAAGTTTAAATCTGTGGTATGGATGGCGCTTCTTACAGAAATAGCACCAGAAACAGCTGTTCCTAAGATAAAAATTAAGAGGAACAGCACCAAAGATTTTATCGGTGTTCGAATAATGCTGGTTAATGCTCGTTTGAAGAAACTCATGGTCATCACATCCTATTTGCTATTTTTGCATTTTTGATATTATAGCAGACTTTTTGGATTTGGCAAATATTTTTGAAACTTTAGTGTAGAAAAAAACCGCCACTCGAGACGGTTCTGTTTTCAAACTCAGGATTAAATTTCATTTCCTACATTAATATCTTTTTAGGATTAAGTTTGACCACATAAAACATAGCCAGCCAAGTCGAAAGCAAGACAGTAACTAGCCCAATACTGAAAATCATTACAGCCGTCGCGCCTCCAAATGTAATTTCAAAGTTTGCCATCATTTCCTCTAAACTCATTTCACCAGGATTGTGGCGCGATAAATTGTTAATTCCCCAAAATTGATTTTCCCCACTTTCAATCTGCCTTACAATATCTTGTTCTAACAACCTTTGTGAGGCATGACTAGCTACGCTGCTCCCAACAAAAATAGACAAACTAAGTGCTACGACAGCCAGCAACATGACCTCACTTAACACCTGTAAAATAACATTTTTTCTTTTTTCGCCTAATGCTAAATAAATACCAATCTCATGCTTGCGATCGTACAAGAAAAGAATCATAAATAAACTTAAGACAGTAACAGCCGCAATCGTTCCACCCCAGAAAATCATATCGGCTACCCATTGCATGGTTTCCATGGTCGACGTGATTCTACCAAAGTTTCCTGACAAATCTGCCATTCGCCACCAACCAGATAACAATTCATTCGCTTCGGAGATGAAGTCAGGCATATCAAGAGGATCATACATAACAAATAATGCCTCTACACCATTGGCTTCCAACTGACTCACGCGTTCAAAATCGAACGAGGGAGAGGCTTCAATGACGCTGATTGGAACATAAATTTGATTTTGTAAGCGGCGCACCTCGAATGTTTCCACTGTTTCAACGGTGATGGTCCTACCATCCACCATAATTTCTTCATAGAGTTCGTCTACATCAATCAGTACATCAAAAAGTCCAATAATCTCTAATTCAAAGGTCTCTGATTCAATGATTCTTTCGGGGTTAAGCCAATCGTTGTTATTAGTAACGTCGTCTAGATCATCATACAATCTAGATTCTAATGTGAGCACGGATCCAACCGTCAACCCATTAACCTCTGCAAGCTCTTGCGATATCAAGGCCACTTCTCCAGCTCCTACCATATCTTGCTCTGAAAAAGTCCGTCCTTCTACAATCTCGATGATTCCCTGATCTATATCCAATAAGTGGGCATGATAAACACCCTGCACCTTCCGAAAAGCAGGTTCATCTAGAAAACTCAAACTCTCGCCAAACCATTCCAATTCACTGTTCCATAGAAGATGGTTAAACGTATAATTAAAGCTTTCTACATAAGGCAACGTACCAATTTCTCTGATCACTTCCTGGCTGGTGATATTAGGATCTACTTCGCCTCCTGCCGCCTCTCGTTGCAATTCCACCATGGTTTCAAAGTCAAGGTTAATGGTTGCGATTCTTGGCATAGTCGACCAGAGGTTATGTTCCGTTTGTAAAATGGCATTCCGCACGATGGTTGCGCCTGTTAAAAGGAAACCCAAGATAAAAATAGTCACCAATAAAATCAGTGACTTAGCCCATTGCCTTTTCAGACTCGTTATGACTCTGTTTAAAATATCCATTGGCAAGCAACTCCTCTGCCTCTAGGGGCTTACAGTATCAAACAGTACGTTAATTGACGATAGCAGATGGGTTTCCCGTTGAATAAGAATGTCAATCACACGTCCTTCTGTATCAATAATGAAAAAGGGTGAAAATTGAGAAGGACCATCGAAGGTTACATGTAGGTCTCCGTTTTCTTGCCAGAAGCCATATTCAATTGTTACGATTTCTGATGTTTGCAGATGCCGCTCTGCTATTTCTCTAACCACTTCCATCATTTCAGCAATTTCAGCTTCATCTGGATCTGGAAAGATTTCTAATAGCTCAGCCACAGGCATAGATTCCATCATCTCACCGCTTATCCCATGTAAAGGTTCAAGTTGTGAATAACTTAAAAAAAGCCGCTCACCTGTTTCTGCATCAATAACGAAAGAAATTGGCGCATTAAGCTGGCCAGCCAAGCCCTCTCTCCTCGAATGATTGACAAAACCAACCCATGTGCGGTGTGAAATATGAAAATTATAATTATACGCCAATTCCATGTACATCCCATCAAGGTTTTCTCCTAATACTTCAAATATGTAATAAGCGCCGATTTCAGCAGCTTCTTCTAGGGAAATGACATCTATGCCGGTATCTCGATCATCGGAATAACTTCTACCTTCAAAAAAGGTGAAATTTCCTAGTCTATCCTCTTGATCTATCGATCCTGGAGCCGTTGTTGCTTCCGATTCATAGGGCGCTTCACCATCATTTGTACAACCAACAAATAGAAATAAGATTGGAACCAAAATTAAAATTGCCTTTTTCATAGGATGCTCCTTTTATTAACCGCAATAATGGTCATAAGTATTTCCTCCATTTTAGTCGCATTTGCTGGCTTTTGCAAGTAGTATTCAAAAACAAGTTCGAAAACATTTTTCCTTTCCCTCTATCATTTCATTTTCTTAGCCGACGCTTTGTGTAGAAAAAAACCGCCATTTTGGCGGATTTTTCTATCATACCTTCCTCATCATATCAAAGGGGTTAACTTCAAAAGGTATTTTAAATGTAACAATCTGTTTTGGATGGCGAGCAGCGTCAAGTAGCTCGCCTTTTTCGTCCCAAATTTCTTTTATCGCACACTCTTTTGTCGCAATTTTAGGTCCAAAGAATTCCACCTTCTGCCCTGGTTTAAAGTGATTGCGTTGCTCAATGGTCACCATCCCCGTCTCGTGATCGTAATCGTGGACCAAACCAATGAAATCCTGGGTTGGATGTTCGTCCCGGTTGTCGTACATTTGTTCGTCGTGTGCTGGAATTCCTTCAAAGAAAGCCGGTGCCGTTTGACGGTTAGCACATTTCGCTAGGTCTTCGATCAAGACCTCATCAAATATAAATCCATCTGGGTCTTCGCAGTAGAGGTCGATGAGCTTACGATACACACTAACCACCGTTGCCACATAGTGAATGGATTTCATGCGACCTTCTATTTTCAAGCTGTCGATTCCCATTTCAATCATCTCGGGAATGGAGCGAAGGAGGTTCAAATCCTTGGGACTCATAGAAAATTGGACATCTCCTGATGAGAAAACTGGCTTGTCATCTGAGATTAAATCAAATTCCCAACGGCAGGCCTGACAACAACCGCCACGGTTAGAATCACGGGCGGTCATATGGGTAGACAAGGTACAACGTCCGGAATAGGCAATGCACATCGCCCCGTGAATAAAGGTCTCGATTTCGATGGTCGTTTTTTCCATGATCTCGCGGATCTCTTCTTTCGTGGTTTCTCGTGCAAGAACCACCCGATGAATGCCTTCTTCTTGCCAGTAGTTGACTGCCGAGTAATTCATAGTGGATTGCTGGGTAGACAAATGGAGTTCTACGTTGGGCGCTACCCGTTTACAGGCTTCGATCACTAAGGGGTCAGCGACGATGATACCGGAAATGCCAATGTCAGCAAGGGCTGCAAGGTAGTCTTCTAATCCGTCAATGTTTTCGTTGTGAGCAATGATGTTGGTCGTGACGTAGATTTTCGCGTTGTATTTAGCGGCAAAAAGGACGGACTCGCGGATGTCGTCTAAAGAAAAGTTTTGCGCATTGGAACGTAGACCAAATTCTTGACCGCCAATAAACACCGCATCTGCTCCGTAGCGGACAGCGATTTTCAGCTTTTCCAAAGAGCCGGCAGGTGCCAATAATTCAGGTTTTTTAACGATGACGCGTTTGCCACCTTTGAGTTGTGATACTTCTGAGGTTCCCATACTAAACGTTCTCCTTGTTTTTGTAAATCGTTGGTTTATAATAAAACCCGCGATCCATTGGCCGTTTTGACGACTGCCATTTCTCGGCTTCCACGTAAAGGGCGCGCTTGACCTGCTCGTAGCGATCTGGCTCGTTTATTAATAGATCAATGGCTGCGCGGTAAAGTTCAATCAACTTGATAAAGGCCTCTTCCTCGTAAGTGAAATTTTCTAAGTAGAGCGCATCTATGCCAACGTGGACTAGCGCATCTAAGTCGTCTACCATGCACACATCGCTTCCTCCAAGAATGTGGGTGCCATGATCGTTGCAAGTAATGGGATAGTAAAAATCGCGCTCTTCGTCGTATAAATGGTTACCATCTTCGGCAATGGCGACCGACTTACCGCGTGACTTTTGAAAGGTTAAATAATTCTCTACCAATTGTCTGCGTGACGTAAACATTAAAGGCGTCCCATGAATTAAAACTTCAATCTCGGGACGTGCTGATGTTTTAATGTCAGTCACTTCATCAAGGGTTAGCTCATGAGCAAGGCGGACGCGCTTGATTCCACGATCCGACCAATAATTCACTGTCTCGTAATTGGTTAACATCATTCCATCTACTAGGTGTAGGTGCATCTCAGGTAATATCTGTCTAATCAAGCGATAGGTCCCCAAATCAGACACGCGAATGCCATTAAATGGAAGGTCTTTAATTTCCTGCAAATAAACTTCGAATGCTTCCAGTAAGGCGTTAGGCATGATGGCATCCACTAATAGATAGATTTCTTTCCCTTCACCATGCACCAGGTTAACCGCCTCTTGCAAGTCGTCTTTAGTAAACGATCCTAAGCCACATAGCATAAACCGTGCGTCACCAACCACAACGGCATCTGCCCCTGCTTCCATTAACTTAGAGACATTTTCCAAATCCCGGGCAGGGACGATTAATTCAGGTTTCTTCATTGACACAGACCTCCTTTACTCAGATCTCCGATAACTAAATGCCATGCCGTCTCCCAACGGTAAAAAGAGGGTGTCGTAACCCTCATGGTCGGCTAACCATTTGGAATAAGTGTTCAACTTGCGAACCAAATCGCCTAAGTTCTTACTTAACTCTTGTTTTGTTTTAAAAACATGACCATGAAAGAGTAGGTTATCCGAAATAATCAGACCGTCTTCTGCTAAAAAGGCTTCGTATTTCTCAAAAAAGCGTTGGTAGGCCGATTTCGCCGCATCAATAAAAATCACATCAAAAGGTTCCACACCTAAATTAGCCACATCAAAGTCTAGGGCATCAGCATGGAAAATCTTAATCTGATCCTCAAAGCCAGCCTTCTTAATGTTTTCGCATGCTTTAAAATAAGTCGCCTCATCTCGTTCGATGGTTACAATTTCAATGCCTTCAATGTGACGTGCCAACATAATACTGGAATAAGCAATGGCTGATCCAATTTCTAGTAGTCGTTTTGGCTTTTTTAAACGCAAAAACTGGAGCATGGTCTCCAGTCCGTCGTCTTTAATAATGGGTACATCTTTTACATCTGCATAGGCCTTCATTTCAAGAGATAGCGCATCATGTCGGATCAGTTTAAAGGCTGTTTCAAATACAACGCCTTCCATTAGTCAAGTCCACCGTTTCTTTCGAAAAAGTCAGTAAGGGCATCTTCTGATTGAACCCCCATTAATCGATCGACGACCACACCGTTTTCAACGTAGATAATAGCTGGAACCCCTCTTAACTCCACCCTTTCCAGTAGTGTCGTTGCCCATTCAGAATCGTCTGCCATCGCCATATCGGTTTCAAAATAGTTTAAATCGGCATCGAAACCTGGTAACGTTTCTACAATCGGTCGTAGGATGTTACAGTTTGGACAGGTTGGGCGACCGATGTAAACGAAGGTTCCTTCTCCACTATCGTCATCTAAAATAGCTTCAAATTCAGCATTTCCAATGTAGACCAGCTGAATGTCTCCTTCAGGTCTATTTAAAACAAAGGTTGCGATCAATAAGCCAACAATCAGTACAACCATTCCAATTGCGATTTTACTAAAATTTGATTTTTTCATTGTTCATTCTCCCTTGTTTCCTATCTTAATCTACCACTTGTACATCTGGATCGCACATACTTTCGCCTGCTTGATAAGATGGATCTAAATGCTCTCTACGGAAATTAGAGTGGTCCGTATAGTTAGTAAAGAAGTGGGTACGACCATCCACACAGTTAAACATGTCAGAAATAAAGAAAATGTAGTCATGTTCCACTGGATTCATCACCGCACGAATGGCATGAATCGAAGGACTGTTCACAGCTCCTGGTGGCAGGCCTATATTACGGTACGTATTATACGGTGATTCCACCTGAGTCATTTCATAAGTCACATGCGTCCGGCGTTCTGGCCAAACGTATTGGATCGTAGCACAAGATTGGAACTTTTTTTCAATATCAAGGCGGTTATGAAACACACCTGATACCATCAACATCTCATCGTTATTTTGAGTTTCTGCCTCAATAATGGAAGCAAAAGTCAAGATCTCATGAAAGGTCATTTCGTGTGCTTCTATTTCGCTGCGAAGATCAGCGATGCGATGCTCCGTCATATCAAGGAGAACATGCGTTAGTTCTCTCGGATCGTCTAAGCTAACAGGAATGAAATAAGTAATCGGATAAAAATACCCTTCTAACGGATGGATGATGTTAGCTTCTAAAATCTCATCCGTCAAAAACCAATAAGCATCGATTAATTCCTCTAAAAAAGCTTCATTACTCCAGAGTGTCATCAATTCATCTTCATTAAAACCCAGTCCTTCTGCAAAGGCATGAGCAATAAATTCTAAGGTTTCGCCTTCAGGGATGGTCACACGAATGGTTTCTTCTTCTACCACACGGCCAGCAATAAACATCCCATACATGTCAGATAAGGACATCCCTTGACTAAGGGAATAAATTCCTGCCTGGATGCCTCCCCAGTTGTTAAGGCGAACGATCCAGTTAGCCGTCATGGTACTTCTAATCAGTCCATGATGAGAAAGCAATTCATTCACATCACCTGGTAGCATACCAGCTTCGATTTCAATCTCAACGTAATGGATGTTCTCTCCTGTTGTATTGATTGGTCGATGGGTATGTTGATCGATGATCAAATATCCCGTAATTAATGATCCGATGATCAGTAAAACCACAGCCCCCAATATGATAAATAATTTCTTTTTATTCATTGTTTGACTCCTTACAAGCCTAAAAACGGACCACAAATGTCCGTTTCCCAGCCTTTACTCCACTAACCTACGATACAGGAGCATCCTCACCTTCATCGTCATGCTCTTCTAAAAACGAATCGATGACCTCTTCTACCATGTCCCATTCGGCTTCATCTTCAATCGGCTCTAAGCCTCCACCTTCACCGTTTTCGTTCATGGTGTAAGATGACACGTGGATTTGTGGAATGCCTTCTTCATCCAGGAATTCATCACCAAGTGGCATGTAAACCACGTAATTTTTCTTATATGCTTCTGAATCAAAGGTGAACAAAATTTCGCATTCAATCTCCGTTCCATCCTCATCAATAACCGTTAAAATGTTTTCTTCCATGTTCTCCATCATGACCTCTCCTTTTTATTTGCATCTAAATAGTTTTGCAAGATGACCGTTGCGGCAAGTTTATCAACGTGTTGTTTACGCTTTTCTCGGCGCACGCCACCATCGATCAACACTCGCTCCACTTCCATCGTGCTCATGCGCTCATCCCATAATACAACGTTGATTTTTGTAGCACCTTCCAGTTTCTTGGCAAACCTTCGACTGATTTCACTGCGCTCGTTCTCTGTGTTGTCCATGTTGATGGGAAGACCTAACACAATGGTGGTTACATTTTCTTTTTCTACCAGAAGGGCGACGTATTCGATGGCATGTTTATAATGATTCGTTTTAAACTGAAACGTTTCGACTGGTTGCGCAAAGGTTGCGAACACATCGCTAATGGCAATCCCTAATGTTTTACTTCCTAGGTCAAGCCCTAGTACTTTATTATTTTGCATGTGTGATAAAACATTCCATCAAAACTTCTAGTATTTCATCTCGCTCAAACTGTCCGATCTTACCACGTGCGCCATCGTGACTTGAAATATAAGCCGGATCACCTGAAATTAAATATCCCACCACTTGATTGACTGGGTTATACCCTTTTGCCTCTAGAGAGGTTAGCACTTCTAACAACACTTTTTCAACGTGTGCCTTTTGTTCGAATTCTTTTTTCAACACTTGATCCAATAACACAGTTCTATTACTTGTCATACTTCTCACCCACTCATTCTAAGTATTTAATAATGCTATTCTACCACGAAACGACTTCATAATGAAGTTTTTTATCGCTTTTAAGCCAACAATTCGCCTACTTTTGCCAAAGCCTCTTCAATTTTATTTGCCTCTTTTGCTCCAGCCGTCGCCATATCGGGACGACCCCCACCATTTCCACCACAAACCATTGCCACTTCTTTAACGATTTTACCAGCGTTAATCCCTTGTTTCACATAGTCTGGTGTGACACCACAAGCAAGGGATACCTTACCCTCGGCCTCGCTAGCAAGAACGATGACAACGTCCGGTAGTTTTTGTTTGAATTCATCGATCATGACTTTTAAATCGTTCATGGCTAACCCATCAATACGGGCGGTTAACAAATTAATGCCGTTGATGACTTCGATATGATCAGCTAGATCTGACACCTTTGAATGAGCCATTTGTGCTTTTAGCGATTCGTTTTCACGCTTTAATTCCGATAGGTCAGAGATCAAACTTTCTACGCGGGTTTCTAAATTGTTAGGTTTTGCCTTTAAGCTAGTAGCAAGCTCATTCACACGGGTTAGATAAGTACTTAAGTAGTCAAAGGCGGCTTTTGATGTCACCGCTTCGATTCGACGAATACCTGCTCCAATCCCTGATTCACTTATGATTTTAAAGAGGCCAATTTCAGAGGTGTTAGATACGTGAGTCCCACCACAAAGCTCGGCGCTAAAGTCCTCCACATCAATGACGCGAACACGATCTGCGTCGTATTTTTCACCGAAGAGCGCCATGGCGCCCTTTTCTTTTGCTGCATCTAAGGTCATCTCTTCAGCAACTACTGCCCACTTTTCAAAAATCTTTTGATTAACCATCTCTTCAACTTCTTCAATTTCATACGATTCCATGGCCGTGCGATAGCTGAAGTCAAAACGTAGGTATTCCGAATGGACAAGTGAACCTGCTTGATTGACATTCTCTCCTAATATCTCTTTTAAAGCTTGGTGGAGGAGGTGCGTGGCGGTATGATTTCTCTCCACTTCACTGCGCCTAATCTCATCAAGATGAACATATAGCGATTGTCCTAATGAAATTCTGTATTCGTTCCTCATTTTAACGTGATGAAGATGTTGACCATTTGGTGCTTTAACCACATCGTATACATCTGCTATAACCACGTAAGTATCATGAATTGGACCATCGTCAAACCTTAACTTTGCCGGCATTAATAAATCACCCGCATCAGAAACTTGTCCACCGCCCATTGCATAAAGTGGTGTTTTATCTAAAATGACTTTCCCTTCACCCCTTAATTCTTCTATTGGCTTACCTTCTTCATCTAACAACAAAAGAACTTTGGCTTCGCATTGCCAATCATCTTCTATAAACTGTGATGGATCTTTAAAATTCATTAACACTTCATTCTGTACTTGCATGTCCCCCATTTCACCACGGGCACTTCTCGCTCGTTCTTGTTGCTCTTTCATAGCAACATCGAAGCCATTTCGATCCACGTTTAATTCTCGCTCTTCAGCAAGTTCTAACGTTAACTCAAACGGAAATCCGTAGGTATCGTAGAGCATAAAAGCGTCGCGACCACTAATTGTCGTTTTGCTAGAGGTAGCTATGTCGTTAAACTTCTTCTCACCTTCAGCAAGAGTCTTTAAAAATCGCTCTTCTTCGTCTTTCATAACCTCTTCGACAAAGTCAATTTTATCCAATACAGTTGGATAGTAATCTTTCATAATTTCTGTCACAACTGGCACTAATTTATATAGAAAGGCGCCTTTCACGCCAAGCATTTTCCCATGACGAACCGCTCGACGTAGTAAGCGACGTAAGACGTAGCCGCGACCTTCATTAGACAGCATCGCTCCATCAGCCACAGCAAAGGTTACCGTGCGGGCATGATCCGCAATGATTTTAAAGGATGATTTTGACGCACCTTCGTATTTAGACCCCGATAATTCTTCTACTTTCTCGATGATCGGCATAAACAGATCCGTTTCAAAGTTGGTCTCTACTTCTTGGAGAACGCAAGCCATTCGCTCAAGGCCCATTCCTGTGTCAATGTTTTGGCTTGGTAGAGGTTTGTATTCGTGACGCTCTAATTCAGGATCCGAGTTGAATTGTGATAAAACCACGTTCCAAATTTCGATGTAACGGTCGTTTTCAATGTCTTCTTTAAGTAGACGAATTCCTGCGTTTTCAGGGTCGTACTTGACCCCACGATCAAAGAAAATTTCCGTACACGGCCCACACGGTCCAGCACCAATTTCCCAGAAGTTTTCTTCTAGCCTAATAATATGAGCCGGATCAACACCTAGTTTGATCCATGCTTGATAGCTGTCTTCATCGGTTGGGTAAACGGTCACGTAAAGGAGCTCCTTGTCAAAGGCAAACCACTTTTCAGAAGTTAACAATTCCCATGCCCACTCAATGGCCTCTTCCCGGAAATAATCACCTATGGAGAAGTTTCCAAGCATCTCAAAAAACGTATGGTGACGTGCCGTATGTCCCACGTTTTCAATGTCGTTGGTCCGAATGGATTTTTGTGCGTTAACAATTCGTGGATTTTTAGGGACAACCGAGCCATCGAAATATTTTTTAATGGCTGCTACACCACTGTTTATCCATAGCAACGTTGGATCTTCATGAGGAATCAAGGACGCACCAGGTTCCACCATGTGATTTTTCGATTCGAAGAAGTCCAAAAACATTTGTCTAATTTCTGATCCAGTCATTTTTTTCATTTAAATCACCTCAAAGATTACCACCAAGTATACCATAAATCAGGCGGTCACACCACAAAAAAACATCTCAAAATGATAACGACCCACTCATTGCATTTGAGACGTTTTTCTTATGCCATTAAAACTCACTACTTAGTACAATTTCTAAGAACTTACCAAAGGAATAAAGGGCTCGCTCCGCACGACCTGGGAAGTTCTCCATAATAAAATCTAAATCATCGTCTGGAGTGTGAAGGACATCGCCATTAAATAGTTGTGGATATTCCACTGGATGTGTAGCAAAGAAAACCATCACTGGAATGTCAAATTGAATGAATGCCAACTGATCCGACGGTAATCCAACAGCATGTGGTTTCGCCATCAGTTCCGTTTGATAGGTGTCGTTGAGTTCATCGGCTACCTGATCCACCTGGCGAGTTAATTCCGAGTCTGTTACAACGACACGATCCCATATCGCTTCCATCGAATCGCCTTCCACATAGCCAATCGCATAAATCAAGTCTGGGCCATCCATAATCACATCGGCATTAATCATGAGCACAAGGTTATCAATTTCTTCTTGTGGTAAGTTATCAACAAAGTAAAACGAACCAATCAGCCCCACTTCTTCTGCCCCAAAGAACACGTACTGTAATGTATAGTAGTGATCAATGTCCTGCATGCGATAGGCACTTTCTAATAGAAGAGCGACACCACTCGCATTATCACTAATTCCTGGGTTGCCAACCCCGTCGTAGTGCGCACCAATAATAATGGTCTGCTCGCTTCGACCTGGAATGGTTAAAATAACGTTTTGGCTTGTGTCGATACGAGTCACTTCGTCGTAATCGCCCATGCGCTCATACGCCTCCACCATCCAAATGGCCTCACCCCACCATGAAGAAGTCCGTGTGTCAATGTCAAAAGACTGAACCTCAATCTGACTGGCTTCAAACCCCATTTGAAGCAGCGTTGACTCGATCCACTGAGCCGCTTCTAACTCACGATCTGAAAAGGCAAGTCGATGCGGGAACACATCTTGCATTTGTTCCAGTACGTATACACCGATATAACCGTGTTCACCTTCTGTGACATCAAACACGCGTTCGGTTTCAACAGAAAATGCACTTGGTATGTCAACCTCTTCCGTCATGGGCCCGTTGTACCCAGGATCTTCGCTGTTACACCCCCCAAGAACAACAACCGTTAATAATAAACTTACTAAAGATAACCACTTTTTCATACTCCCCACTCCTTTTTCTTACTCCATCATGTAAAAATTATCACTGCTCAATATCATTTCTAAAAACTGACCAAATGAACCTAATGCACGTTCGATTCTGCCTGGGAAATTTTCCATTATGAAGTCTAAATCGTCATCTGGCGTATGAAGAACATCTCCCATAAAGACTTCTGGATATTCAACTGGATGAGTAGCGTAGAAAGCCATAACAGGTATTTCAAATCGCAAGAAGGCCAAGTGATCAGAGACCATATTGAGGGCGTGAGGCTTGGCGATTAATTCAGTTTGATA
>Ga0131853_10000843_pt1 | contig 55059 bp, 50 predicted proteins | sample TergutLab28metaG_FD_92764 | JGI IMG/M metagenome (GOLD analysis project Ga0131853, IMG submission 92764) | Labiotermes labralis P1 segment gut microbial communities from Petit-Saut dam, French Guiana - Lab288 P1 (version 2) (version 2) | ecosystem: Host-associated > Arthropoda: Insects >...
GCAAAATACATCAAAACTGTGCTAGGACAGTGGGGTATAAACGGGGCAGTTGTTGTGACGCGAAACACAAAAGAAGAGCATCTGATCTCCAAAGAAAAATTAACTGCAAAAATGCAGCGAACTTCCGAGCAGTTTTATAAACAACTAACTTCCGAACGCTTAATCCCACCAAGCCTGCGAAGCATTGCGGTACACAACGCCTTTCGCTCAGCTGCTTTGAGCGCTTCCGCAGAATACGAACGAGACACGGAGTTTTGGAAGCAAGATGGCTACCGTAACCGAGCTTATCCGGTCAAAGCAGGGCTGAAATATATCGCTGGCGCGCTAATGTTCAGTGTAGCAACGCGTATGACGAAAGTTTTGGAGAAGGAGGTTTTAAAATGACTTGGACATTGCCACAAATTCAGAAAACTAAACAAATGGAATTGCCTAGATGTGAACATGCACAAGAAATGCTAGATACGCTTGTTGATGGTTTAAATCAGTATAAAATAACCATAGAGCCAATAGATTATATGCTAGGGGCGGCAACTGTTACTTTACGTTTTAGGCTTGCAATAGGGCTAACAGCGCAAAAGATAAAAAGTCGCATGTTAGATATTGCAAGAATTTTACAGGCCAATTCGGTACGCTTTATCCCTGTAATAGATGGCTCGAATATGCTTGCAATTGAGGCACCAAGACCTGATAGACAGACCGTATTTTTCCGGGATTTAATACAGCATGTAGATGGCAATAGATTATCATTTCCCGTTGGGCTTGGCATAGATGGCAACATGATTTTTGGTGATATTGCAAAAATGCCGCATTTATTGATTGCTGGAGCTACAGGTCAAGGTAAATCAGTAGCAATTAATACCATTATTGCAAGTATATTATCATGTAATTCGCCCGATGATGTTCGTTTGCTGCTTCTTGACCCAAAAGTAGTTGAATTTATGCCATATGAAGGATTACCGCATCTTATCACAAAGGATAAAAAGATTATTACTGATGCTGATGGTATTATTAATTCTCTTAATAGTCTTGTAGACGAAATGGAAAGTAGATACAAAATTCTAGCAGATGCTAGATGCAGAAACATAGATGACTATATTACAAAAGGCAATAAGATGTTTCATATTGTGGCCATATTAGACGAATTTGCTGATATTTCCATGCAAGCCCAAAAAGAATTTGAAACGGCAATAACCCGGCTTGCGGCAAAAGCAAGAGCAGCAGGAATTCATCTGATTATAGGCACTCAAAGACCGTCAAGCGATGTTGTGTCATCTGTTATTAAAGCTAATATACCCGCTAGATGGGCATTTACAACAAGTGGTAAATGGGATAGCCTAACAATTATCGGTGAAGCCGGAGCGGAACAACTTCTTGGAAAAGGCGATTCTTTATTTTCGCAGACAGGTAAAATTATTAGAGCGCAATGCCCTTTTGTCACAGATGACGAATTATCTGAGCTTATTAAGCATTGGACATCACAGCAGCAAGAAAATACCGACGATGATTTTATTCTTGGTGTAGATACAACCGTTGACCAAGAATGGGATCTTCCGTGGAATAAGGACGATCCCAAAGATGTAATGATAATGTTTAAGTATTGTTATAAAATAACAACAGTATGTCGCGGTGAAGCTGACTGGATTATTAATCAGGGACTGGCCTTTGAAATTGGTAAAAAGGAGGTTGACGGGTGACATTTAACGCCCTGCCCTACGCAGCATTATTGACTCCATAATTTCATTCTCTAAATCAATCAGCGGCTCAATTGGCGTCAGAGATATGTTTGTACCGAAAATCGTGGGCGAGTTATGCAGCCAACTGTCCCTGTCCGGGCTCGGGTTATCCCAATCGTGCCAATGATGGGCATCCCAAGCTTCTAGCTCATTCTCCCAGTTATCCCAATCCATATATGCTATGGTGTAAGATTCGGCACGGTCGTTAGTTAGAACAAGGTGGGAATATTCACTTATCCAATGATAGCTTGAATCAATAAAGGTGATAATCCTTCCGTAGCTATCCCAAAACAAACGACTGAAATTGCCGATCCCAGTCCTTACCATGTCTAATGCCCTGTAACTGCCGTCTACATACTTGAATATGTGATAAGCACCTACATACCCTCCGTCAAACGTTTGTTGAAAATGAACAAAAATTTCGGGAATTCCGTTGTTGTAAAAATCAAATAATCTAAATGAATTTGCATAGCGGTATAAACGCCAACCATCTCCATATCTAATTTCCAACCACGGCGCATCGTATATGCGGTTGCTGTGCCTGTCAAAAAAAGCTTGACCGTCTGATTCGTGAAAACCGATATATATTTCGGGCGGAATGTCCGTTGTGATTAGTTCGCCCGTTTCAGCGTCCCAACCTATCATAAAGCGGCCCGCCCCATCAGGCACGCTGAAATGCTCTGTCGTAAAAAGCACATCATTAAAAATACTGGTCATAGTCATCAAAAACTCTTCGGCGACTCGGCGTCCATATTCGCTTATTTGCGCCCGCGGCGGGTCAAAAGGCGGCATGGGTTCAAGAACTTCTGCGCTTGTATCAGCTTCGGGCGGCGGCTCTTTGTCTGCCAGATGCTCCGCTTCGTTTAAGTCAGATTCAAGTTCTTCTGAGTCCGATTCAAGTTCTTCCGATTCTCGATAGCTGATATTATCATTAAATGATTTGGCATAATCAAAAGACTCTGTTTGAGAACAAGCAGACAAGACCAATGCAACAAATAACATGATAATTATTTTCATAGCTTTCACTCCTAAATCAAATCAAAAAGCTCACCTGAAACCACCTCGGCCAAGTCCTCCGGCGAAATCTCTACTTGAAGTCCAACCCTCCCGGCGCTTAAAAAGATTGTTTCGTGTAAGACAGCCGTTTCTTCAATGAATGTCGGAAACGGCTTTTTCATTCCGATTGGCGAACAGCCGCCGTGGATATAGCCTGTCAACGGCTCGAGGTCTTTTATTTTTATCATCTCAATATATTTGTCACCGGTGGCAATTGCCGCTTTTTTTAAGTCAAGCGAGGACTCTACAGGCACAACAAAAACATTATGCCCCGTCGTTTTGCCTACGGTTACAAGCGTTTTAAACACCCTGTCTAGCGGCTGACCGATTTTTTCGGCAACGGAAATACCGTCGATTTTACCGTCTGATTGCTCATATTCATAAGCTTTATGGGCTACTCCCTCTGATTCAAGCTTTCGTATTGCGTTTGTTTTAGTCATGAATTAAGCTGCTCTCCTAATAAATCACAAATTTCCGATAAATACTTATTTTCAAGCTCACCAAAGCGATCGAGTTCAGGGCTGTCAATGTCTAAAACGCCGAAAACTTCGCCATTTTTGAAAATCGGGATTACAATTTCAGAGTTTGATGCGCTGTCGCAGGCGATATGTCCCGGGAATTTGTGGACATCAGGCACAATTTGCGTTTTTCGCTCAAAAACTGCCGTTCCGCAAACGCCTTTACCAACCTGTATTCTAATACACGCGGGCAAACCTTGAAACGGCCCTAAAACCAGTTCACCATCTTTCATTGTGTAAAAGCCCGCCCAGTTAATTCTGTCCATATAACCATTTATGACAGCCGAAACGTTCGCAAGGCTCGCGATAACGTCTTTATCGTCTTCAAGCACACGCTTTGCCATATACGCCATCAATTTATAGTTTTGCTCCGGGTCTTCTTGTCGTTTAACTCTGTACATACTGCTCCTCCTAAAGAAATAGCCGAAAGCCGTTTACCGACTTCCGGCTATTGATTATTTATCTTTTACGACTTTGGTAGAACTGCTTTTCTTGATAAGTTTATGCGGCCTTTTTCGTCTATTTCCAAAACTTTAACAGTCACTTCGTCTCCGATATTAACAACATCTTCAACTTTGTTCGTGCGTTCATGCGCAAGTTGGCTTATATGAACAAGCCCTTCTTTTTCCGGCGCAATTTCAACAAATGCGCCAAACTGCATAAGCCTTGTAACTTTGCCTGTGAACACTTGCCCAGGCTCCGGAACCATAACGATTGCATTAATAATGTCAATTGCCCGCTTAATTTTATCACTATCTGCACTGGCGATAAAGATTTTGCCATCGTCGCCTGTGTCGATTTTATCAACGCCAGAATCTTCCATAATTTTCTTAATAACCTTGCCTTTAGAGCCAATAACTTCGGCCATTTTATCCGGATCGATAAGCACAAAGCCCATTTTAGGCGCGTATGGCGAAAGTTCCGTTCTCGGTTCAGAGATTGCGTCTTTCATCGTGCCGTTAAGCATGAACATGCGTGATTTTTCGGTCTGCTCAAGCGACTGTTTAATAATCTCAGGCGTTAAGCCTTCAATTTTAATATCCATTTGGATTGCCGTGATGCCTTTTTCCGTTCCCGCGACTTTAAAATCCATATCTCCAAAGAAGTCTTCAAGTCCCTGAATGTCGGTCAGCAAAACAAAGTCTTCATCCGATTCACCGATTACAAGCCCTACAGAAATGCCTGCGACAGGGCGTATAATAGGCACACCCGCTGCCATAAGCGACAGAGTGCTTGCGCAAATGCTCGCTTGTGAAGTTGAACCGTTTGAACTTACAACTTCTGAAACGAGACGGATTGCATAAGGAAATTCCTCCTCAGAGGGGATAACAGGCACAAGCGCCCGCTCTGCCAAAGCGCCATGACCGATTTCGCGACGGCCCGGCCCTCTTGAAGGACGCGTTTCACCAACAGAATAACTTGGGAAGTTATAATGGTGCATATACCTTTTTAAAACTTCCGTTTCATCAATGCCATCAAGTTTTTGAGAGTCAGCCATTGAGCCGAGAGTAGTAATAGTTAAAACTTGCGTCTGCCCGCGTTTGAAAATTGCTGAACCATGCGTTCTCGGCAAAATGTCAACTTCGCTTTGAAGCGCGCGTATTTCGTCAAGTGCACGGCCATCGGGACGTTTATGATCTTTTAAAATCATACGTCGAACGGTTTTCTTCTCGAACTGATAAATCGCGTTGTTGACGAGTTCTTCAAGATTAACATCTACACCCGCTTCAAGCATCGGAACGAGCTTTTCGAAAACTTCCGCTTTAATCGCTGAAACTTCTGCGTCGCGCTCTTGCTTCTTATCTTTGAAAACAGCTGTTTCCATGCGCGCAGGCGTTATAAAGTCAACAATAGGGTCATAAATATTTGCGGGAATCGTATGCTCTTCATAGCCATGTTTAGGCTTGCCGACTTCTGCGACGATTGAGTTTATAAATTCAACGATTTGCTTATTAGTCTCTTGAGCCAGCATAATTGCTTCGAACATTTTATCATTTGGTACTTCGTTAGCTCCCGCTTCAATCATCATAACTTTTTTGGCTGTGCCCGCAACTGTAAGATGCAAGTCGCTTTTAAGCCTTTCTTCCATGTTCGGGTTGATGATTAATTTGCCGTCAACTAAGCCAACGTTTGACGCGCCGATAGGACCGTTAAATGGAATGTCAGAAATGGAAACGGCGATGGATGCGCCGATCATAGCCGCGATTTCAGGGCTTTGGTCTTGGTCAACTGACAGAACTGTCGCGATAACTAAAACATCGTTTCTGTAATCATCCGGAAAAAGCGGTCGCATCGGTCTGTCGATCAGTCTGCCTGTTAAAATCGCTTTTTCTGACGGACGGCCTTCGCGTCTTATAAACCCTCCCGGTATTTTACCAACTGAATATAATTTTTCTTCATAATCAATGCTTAAAGGGAAATAGTCAATCCCTGTGCGCGGTTTATCCGAAGCCGTTGCAGTAACGAGCACGACCGTTTCGCCATAGCTTATGATAACCGAGCCGTTAGCAAATTCCGCCACTCTGTCTGTTTGGACGGTAAGTTCTCTGCCCGCCAGTTCTGTCTTAAATGTTTTGTACATTAGAATCCTTCATCTCCTTAGTATCCTCTACATTCTTCGCTATCTCTTGCAAATATTGCAAAAAAACGCCGCCTGGGCGTTCTCTCGCAAGCTGTATGAATATTTTTACTTTCTTATGCCAAGTTCCGCAATAAGTTCACGATATTTAACAACATCACGCTCTTTAATGTAGTTTATGAGCCCTTTTCTTTGACCAACCATCATAAGAAGCCCTCTTCTTGAATGGTGGTCTTTTTTGTGTACTTTTAAATGCTCTGTCAAATGGTTAATCCTCGCTGTTAAAAGAGCTACTTGTACTTCTGGCGAGCCTGTGTCGCTTTCGTTTCTGCCATACTTTTCTACGATCGCTTTTTTGTCAATCATTTTAAAATCCTCCTTGATAAATATTTAACCCCCAATGCCCGGGACTAGGTCGGAGCTTCCAACAGCCTGCGCATGGGTTTTATTTACGAAACCATATAGTACCACAGGCTTAAAAAAAACACAAGGAGTTTTTTTAACATTGTTCAAAAATTATTTTTTATAACAAATTGTGACATAAAGTGATTGACAGATTATGGAAGTCGTAGTATAATTATATATACATTGAGTGCGTTTGATTGAATTGTTCATATTATTATGCCACTATAATGCAGAACGCGGTTATACATTGTAGTTGGTATGGTACCTAAATCCAGCGCAGAATATACGTAATGGAGGTGATGTCGAAAGAGAACCTCAACTCCAAACAAAAGAGGCCGTTTGACCACTTTGCACGTCAGCAAAGAGGCTGAAAATGGAGAACCGCAACTCCAGAATAAAAGAGGCAGCAAATTATTACATAGTTTTCATATTTGAAAAACTTAATTACTAAGGAGTTGAAAAGTTAAATGGTGACTAAAAAAAATTTGAGATTTAGATTTACCAGCTTATTCCTGACTTTAAGTATGATTTTGCCGGCCTTTTTAAATGTCCAAACGGCATTTGCTTATCAAGGGCAGGAGGAACAGACGCTAATAAGCATGGAAGCAGTCCCGCTTGAAGCCAGTATAGCAGTGCTTGAGGCATTTCAAAACAACGAAATAGAAACAATGCAGGATGCTGTTGATTTTCTGCTTCTCGACCTTGCCGGCGTAAGTTCATTAGCCTTTCGAACCGGTGCGGGCGGCGTTATTGACAGAAACAGTCTCGCTGCAAGCGTTGGCATCTTAGACGGCGTTAACTATCAGCCTGATGCAATACTAACCCTCACTGACTTTATTCGTATGACGCAAAACGCAATGCCGCTTTTTGACGCAATGCGCAGGGTTCCAATGGAGCCGTTTTTTGTAAACGGTAAGGCTCAACCTATTTTCCCGATGGGCGGCAATACTCTCGGCATTACAAACTTTGATACGACCGGAGAAGGCGTAGCCCGTTTCGTCGTTTTTGTTGAGACAGACCTTGACACCGACGGCGATGGACAGCTTGATCTGATAAAAGTTTTGGTGCAGATCCCGAGGGCGGCAGTAGATCAAGGAATGATCGTCGGCACGATATATCATGCACAGCCCTACAACGAAGGAACTATCGGCGGAACCGATCATCCTGTCGCTTTACGCAATGTGGGACAGGCTTGGCTTGATGAACATGGTACTTTTTATCATCATATGCTTCATGGGCGAGCTGAGCCTCGCGTTGCAGCAGGTGTAAAAACAACAGCTGAAATGGTTGCGGCAGCATCTGTTGATTGCGGCTTAAGAGATTTAACTCATGCAGAAAGATGCGACTGTCCTTGGAAAAGCTGGAATTACCTATGGCAGCCAACAGGAGGGAAAGACCAACCTGTTAATGTGCTTTGGGGGCGTCCAAACGGAAACCAAATGGGCAGCCGCACAGCTTATGATTACTTCTTAACTCGCGGTTTTGCACATGTTACTTCCGCGGGACTTGCTACCCTTGAAGGGGACGGCATGTCTACATATGGGGCAGATATTGAAATTAACGCCTATAAAGCAGTAATCGACTGGCTTAACGGTAATGCCCGAGCATTTGCTAGCAGAGACTGCAACATAGAAGTTTTTGCGGACTGGTCAAATGGACTGGTAGGCATGCACGGCGTATCATATGGCGGAACAACCCCACTTGGGTTGGCAACGACCGGCGTAGAAGGCCTTGTAACTATAGTTCCTGAAAATGGTATTATTTCATATTATGATTACCAAAACTCGCAAGGCGGGCATAATTGGAGCGCGCAGTATACTCCCGGAATGGCCGGTTTTATTTTGAGCGCTATGGGCCGAGCTGATTGGGCAACCAGTGATTTCCGTCTCAGACAATTAGGATATATGCAGCAAATGCTTTTAGAGGCTCTTGAATTAAACGGCCAATTTGGCGAACATTGGGCGCGCAGAGAGTACACCATTGATGGGTGGGACGGCTTTGGCAAAGGTTGGGGGCCAAGCATGATACAAGCATCCATGCTGATCGTTTCCGGCGGGAATGACCCAAACGTTATGCCGCAGCAATCCATCAAGATGTTTGAGGCCGGCCAAAGAGCGGGTGTGGAAGTCAGACACATATTTAACCAAGGCGCTCATGCTTCTCTCAACAATCATCTTGTTGGCGATATCGTATTTCAAGATTTGCTTAATAAGTGGTTCAGCTATCACCTATTCGGGCATGATAACGGCGTTCTTGATATGCTGCCGCCCGTTCTTGCACACAACAACGTAACAGGCGAGTTTGAATCTCACGATGCTTGGGGAACCGGGCCAAACTTCATCTTAGACAACAGACATGTCGGACGAGCTGATTTCCCGGAACTTAATTTAACTGCACAACCTGTAGCATCTTTAATATCTGACAGCCTTTTAGGAGATGCAATATATCCTGATTCTGATTCCTTATTGCCTATATTACCTGTAATAATTGAAGAAGATGAAGATTTTGGCATAGAAGGCTTTGATGCTGGTATGCTTTCAGTACCATTTAACGAAGATCCTGACAGGTTTATCCTTATCAACAGCGCAAACGGCGGTACGCCTTGGGCAACCCATCTTGAAGGGCACACAGCGGGCAGTATGCTTTGGTCTACAGTACTTGAAGAAGACATGACCATACAAGGCGTAACTCAGCTTAATTTCAGAGCAGCAATTATGTCAGCAGGGTCAAACGTATTAGAGACAAACATTACTAACGCTGCCATAAACAACCCGCCAGGACAAGCAAGAGTATTTGCAAGACTGGTTGAAGTTGCTGCACCCGGCACATACATTACTTCTTTTGGCACAAATATCACCGGCAACAACCCGGGCACTACAGTAGTTCAGACAAACGGCCTTTTCCGAGGTGGCGGACTTGCTCCTTTCAATGTTGTAAGGCATAATCGCGTCACAAATCTTACACATAGAGAAATCGCTAGAGGTTTTATGAACCTTGCGAATCCGGGAGCGGGTTGGGAAAGTTATACCGCTTCGCCTGAAAGTCGTATTAACATAGCCGAAAACTTAGGCGTGTTCCATGATTATACCCTTTATTTTCAGCCAAATGTTCACACTGTCAGCGCAGGCAACATGCTTGTTCTTATACTTGGCACAGGCCACGTCGCCGGAAGCGCTCATGTAGGGAACCGTAACTATACAGGTGTTAACGCTTTCACCTTCGCAGTAGACACAGCCGTTTCAAATGTTGTTGTCCCATTGTCAGAGGCAGTAGTAATTCCTTCTAACCCTATCAATATTGTAACAAACTATGTAGAAGTGAACGATATTACAGCGACTGCGGCTGCTCACCCAACGGAGGCAGCACCTGGAGATAATGTAACAGTAACAGTAACACTTACAGGTACAGCGGCGGCGGCGGGCACACATACAGTTGGTTTGACCGGTTTCTATGGCATTACAGTACCGCTTATAACAACAAAAAATGTTGCGATTGGTCAAGTGATGGAAGAATCGGATGCGTTTTTATTCACCTTCACTATGCCGGCATCGGCAGTAGATAGCCTTGAAGTAACGCATACTTTTGAAGCATCAACCATTACAGCGGATTTCATAAGCATTTGGGAGACCGGAAGAAACTCGAGAATTTGGGAAATCACCTTCTTCGTATCTGAAACATTTATTGATGGTGAATATAACCATTTCGAGGCCAGTATTCAAATTCCGGGCGCTAATGCTAATTTGAGCGGTGAATATGCGTTTAAAGATGGATCTCTAATGGGTCGAACGCTTATATTCGATATTAGAAATAATGGCGGAAACATCATAACTTTTGAAATTAATTAGTGCAATTTACAATAAACTTGCCCCTTCGTAGGCATAGTAAAAAGGCTGTATCAAAACGATTTTAATAAAATCGGGCTGATACAGCCTGCTTTTTTACAAGACCTGCTCTGAAACCTGCTTTCGTTAGATTTTTTGAGCGTTTTTTCGATAGACGAAAAAATTTTGGCGACGCAAAGCCAAAGCTTTTGCTAGGAAAAATTTTTGAAGTATAGCGGAAAGTAAGCCAAAAATATTACGGAATGAGGTTTCAGAACAGGTTTATTGCTTATACAATTAAAATTCCGAAAAATAAAAGCAATCAGCATTTTTTTCCATAAGCTCAACTTGGCTGAAAACAGGCAATTCTTTAAGGTTACACAGCCCGTCCATTTGATGTTTACAGTTATTTGCACAGTTAATTCGCATGCTCATCCCTCTTCCAAAAACGTTGTATGTTGTATATTTACCCTCCATATACAAAGTAGAACACGCTTGAAGCTGCTAAAAGTTCGCCGCCTTGCTAATGCAAGGCAAGAGATTCATTACTTTTGCCTTCAGCAAAAGCCGCCTTCGGCGGTCAGGCTTCTTCCCGATAACTTTTGACAAAGGCAGAGATCAAAATTTAATCGCAAAACCGTGTTGTATTTTGTATAGAGAGGTTAGTAGTATTTACAGTTATTACAATTTTATTTCACATATTTTGATAAATAGACATTCACCAAAAAGTCTGATACAATAGCATTTACCGACTTTATTTTCAGACTTTTGTGGAGGAAATACATAAAATGACAAAAAGATTTCTAATCGGAGCACTGCTCCTTTCACTATTATTAACAGTTCTGCCAACTCATACATATAACACATACGCGGCGAGTACACGGCGTATATTTTTCGGCGGCGCTTGGCATGAACACAGTCCTCGTTCTATAAACCTTGTCGTGGGTGGGAGTACACTTAACAACTTGCCTATGGCCCCTATTATTTTTGACGGGCATACGCTTGTGCCTGCGCGTCAAGTTTTTGAGCCTCTCGGCGCGCGCGTTGATTGGGATCCTGATAATTACGTTGTCAGCATTGAATATAACGGCAATTTAGTCGCGCTTGGTCAAGACAGAATGTATGGTTATGTCGGCAACGACCTGTTCAGGCTTCCGATTGCACCTAAAATTATCAGCGCAGACGGTCAAAACGGCCAGCTTATGATACCCGCAAGATTTGTGTCGGAAGCGATCGACCTTTCAGTCGAATGGAATGATGACACAAGCACAGTTTCAATTTCAGAGAAGCCCCAAATACCGAATCAAAACTTAAATCAAAATTTAAGCCAATCTCAAGGCCCTAATACAAATTTGACAAGCGCGCCGAACAACACAGGGCTTGCGAGAGATGTATCGCCATCTGTTATAACCGAAGAGCATCATCCGCAAACAAGAATTTTAAACATTGACCTGCCGACGACACAAAATGGCTATTCATTCGGCATTCAAGCGGCGTCTGCAATCAGCAGAGTTGAAACAATGCTTTTAAACGATAATAGGCTTGTCATCGACATTTTCAACGCTGAAATGGCGCTTTACAGAACTTCCCACGATACACCAAACACGCCGGCAGACAGAATACGCGCGGCGCAGCATGAGCTTCCGGGGCTTAAGACGAGAGTTGTCCTTGAGCTTAATTCGCCTGTTGACTACATAGTTTCAATTTCGAATGACAGACGGCAAGTGACTATAAGCTTTGTGCATTCAAACATCACAAACGTCAGCTTTTCAACTGATGGCAATAATGATTTTATTTACATTGACTTTGACGGCAGCCCATCCTCGAGCCTTCTTGCTCTTGCAAACCCTAGCAGGATTTTAATTGACGTGCCGACGACTATGCCTTCAAGTTTAAACATTTTTGAAGGAGCGCTAAACGGTCGCTTCGTTGAGTCTAAAAGATTGGAGCAAACAGGCGGCAGTTCGAACAGAATAATCCTTAATTTAAGAGAGGATGCAAGATACGAAACGCAAATAATAGGCAACAGGCTTATCATAACAATTTCAGAGCCAACATACAGAAATATTTTCGTCGATATCGAGCGTTCCGTCATAAGAATCGCTAAAACAGGCAATGCAAGCATCAATGTAAACTCTGTAGGGCGTCAGGATTTGTTCCATATCGGGCAGTATGTGTTTACGCTCCCGGGAGACTTTTCATCGCTTTTAGGCTTTGGCAGAATGCCGATTAACACTCAGTTTATCGACTCTGTTTACATTCAAAACAATGCCGCAGGGCAGACCGAAATTATTGTTAACCAAAACCAAATTCTTGCGTATGAAATAACAGAAAGCGCGAACTTTATTTATATTACACCAATGTCGCCAAGACAAAGGTACAGGCATGTCGTTCTTTTAGACCCCGGCCACGGAGGAAATGACCCAGGTGCAATTGCAAACGGTCTCGTTGAGGCTGAGCTTGTGCTTGATATAGTGCTTAGGACGATGCAGCTTTTTGAGAGGTCAAACAGTGGTATTAAGGCTTACTCAACACGCATTGATAATACACGCGTTGACAACGTGAGAAGAGCTACAATGGGTAATCAGGCAGCTGACTTATTCGTTTCGGTACATTTTAACTCGGTTGACCTTGTAAGAAATCCGGGCTCAATTAACGCAAACGGAACAGAAACGTATTACTTACCGCGTGACGGCACTCCAAACCGCCAAGTCGCAGAAGTGTTCCATAGAAACTTACTAAGCTTTTTGGGCACAGCCGATAGAAGAATAAGAAATGAAGAGTGGACAGTTTTAGTAAACTCGACAATTCCGGCCGTGCTTCTTGAAATTGGCTTTTTAACAAACCCAACGGAAGCTGCAAATATAGCCGCTCCCGGCTTTAACCAACGCGCCGCAGAGGCAATTTACGCGTCGATCGTTGAAGTGTTTAATACTTATCAGCTTAGGAATTAGGTATAGAAAAGCGGCTCCAAGAGCCGCTTTTCTATACCTATAAGTTCTCCCTCAAAACCCTAAACACTTCATTAATATCAAGTGGCTTACCGATATGACCGTTCATTCCTGCTTTTAAGCATTTTTCAACATCCTCGCGGAATACGTTCGCGGTCATAGCAATAATTGGTATGTCTCTTGAGCTAGGTGTATTAAGCGACCTAATTCGCCTTGTCGCTTCATATCCATCCATTTCAGGCATTTGAATATCCATAAAAATGAGATCGTATTTAAGTTCATTTTCGCAAAACATTTTTAGCGCCTCCACGCCATTTACAGCGCAGTCAATCTGAATTTTAGTTGGCTCAAGCAAAGCTAAAAGTATTTCACGATTAATTTCAACATCGTCAACAAGAAGTATGCGCTGATTTTCCCAAGCAATGTCAGCATGTGATGTTTTGTCATCTTTGGCTTTCTTTTCTCTTATAATCCCTCTTTTAAGTTTGGCGGTAAACGTAAATACAGAACCTTTGCCCGGCTCGGATTCTACTTTGATCTTGCCGCCCATATGTTCGACTATGCTTTTTGAAATACTAAGCCCGAGTCCTGTTCCTCCAAAATTACGCGACGTACCGCTGTCAACCTGCACAAACGAGTTAAACAAGCTCTTCTGTTTTTCGTGGCTTATGCCTATTCCCGTGTCTGATACTCTTACCTCTATTTCGCAAATACCGTTTCTTTCGCCTAAAAGTGTCATACTAAGCGCTACTTCACCGCCATCAGGTGTAAACTTAACAGCGTTATTTAAAAGATTGATAATAACCTGCGCGAGCCTTTGGTTGTCACCTATTAGCGCTTTTGGTATATTATCAGCAATATTAAGATTAAATTTTTGGCTTTTTTCGGTCAGCTTAAAGTGGACGATATTCATTGTTTGGGTTATCATATCGTCAAGGTTGAACTCTATCTCAGAAATTTCAAATTTTCCCGATTCAATTTTTGATATATCGAGTATGTCATTTATTACACCAAGCAAATGGCTTGACGCGACTCTTATTTTATTAATAGCCGTGTCCTTTTCCTTTATGTCTTTAGAGCTTTCTGCAATTATAGCCATACCAATTATAGCGTTCATCGGCGTTCGCATTTCGTGGCTCATATTTGATAAAAAGTTGCCTTTTGCATCTGCGGCAAGGCTTGCTTCGTTTTTAGCGTCTCTAAGGCTGTTAAGTGTTTTGGCATACGCTTTGCAGACTATCCATATCAGAAAATTTAAAACAACGCTCGTTGTCAAAAACAAAATATGATGTATCGTCGAAAAAACTTCGCCTAGCAGCGGGATATTAAACCCAATGACGATAATCCCAATCAGCGCGCCCGAGTAAATTGTGTAATAAAGAAGCGCCTTTGGACGCAAATATGTTAGCGAAATCATAGCAATGCCGTTCATGTAGGTAAACAATAAAAAATCCCCGCCCAAGTATAGCGAACCAAAAATTAATATAGAAATAGAACTTGAACAGGATAAAAATGAAGTAGCCGTCTTGCTAAGTTTACTTCGCTCAAGCGCGATATATAACAAAACTAAAATAGCGCTTAAAATCGTTCGAATTACAAAATAATCCAACCCAAAAAACAGCATATAATAAATGGAGGTTAAAATAGCATATGTGCATAATATAATGAATATTTGAGGGGCATTTGGGTTTTTAGCCTTTAACCCAAAAATATATTTGTGCATAAATTTTGCCATGGTTACAGGCCGCCCTCCTTTAAAATATTCGTTATTATATCATAATTGTAGTGTATTAATCAACTTCCATTATTGTATTATTGTCATCAATAATGAAAAACTAATCCTTGTTTTTACATCAACCGAAACACACGCAGATTTAATTTGAATAGCAATACTTCATTATGTTGCGCAAAAATTAAAACTATGCTATAATTTACGATTATATATTAAAATTGTCAGGGGGAAACTTTATGCCGAAAAAACCAATTGAACATTTTAAGGATATTTGCGCTATACCTCATGGTTCTTATAATGAAAAGGAGCTTAGCGACTATATAGTTAAATTTGCAAAAGGCCTTGACCTTGAAGTTAGGCAGGACGAAAAGTTTAACGTCGTTATTAAAAAGCCGGGTACAAAAGGTTATGAAAACGCTCCTGTCGTTATGCTGCAAGGACATATTGATATGGTTTGTGAAAAAAATGAAGGAACGGAACATGACTTTTTAAAAGACGGCATTAAAGTAATTGTCGAAGGTGACATTATGCGCGCCGATAAAACAACTCTCGGGGCAGATAACGGCGTTGCTGTAGCTATGATGATGAGTGTTTTAGAATCAAAAGATATTCCGCATCCGCCTATCGAAGCTGTTTTCACTTCTCTTGAAGAAGTTGGGCTTTTGGGCGCAGCTTTTATGAACACGGATGACCTTAAATCATCTATTTTAATTAACCTTGACAGCGGCGTTGAAAGCGAATTTTGTGCAAGCTGCGCAGGCGGCATCAGAGCTGACCTGACACTGCCGATTAATCGTGAAAACATAAGCGGCCTTGAATACTACGAACTTAAAATCTCCGGTCTTAGGGGCGGCCATTCGGGAATGAACATCCACGAAGAGCGCGGCAACTCTAATCTGCTTCTTTGCCGTTCGATTAACTCACTCTTTAAAAAGATGGATATTTATGTAAATAAACTTTTAGGTGGAGATAAAGATAACGCAATACCACGTGAATCAACCGCAATTATCGCCATTAATCCGTCTGATGCGGCAAAGCTTAAAGATGCAGTAGAACTTCTCGATAAAACTTACAAAACCGAATATAGAGTCAGCGACCCGGGCGTTTCGATTTGCGTTAATAAAATAAGTGACGCAGGAGCGGTTTTTGATAAGCAATCAGCTTCAAAAGTTGTAAGCGCCGTTTTATCTCTTCCTTGCGGCGTTATCGCAAAAAGCATGGACATTGAAGGACTTACGGAAACTTCAAACAACATCGGCGTATTAAAATCAGAAGAAAATCAAGTTAAAATCGTGACTTTTATGCGCAGCGCATCAGCCAGCAGGCGTGATTTCGCGTTTGACATGGTAAAAGCGGTTTGCGACCTTTATGGCGGAACAGCCGAAATACTAAGTTCTCACGCTCCTTGGGAATTTGACCCTGATTCAAAAATCAGAAAGCTCGCGATTGAAACTTATGAACAGCTTTTTGGCTCTGCTAAAATGAGCGCGACCCATGGCGGGCTTGAATGCGGCGTTTTCATCGACAAAATGGGTAATTTAGACAGCGTAGCATTTGGGCCAAGCATGTTCGACGTACATACACCGAACGAATATCTTTCAATTTCTTCGTTTGAAAGAACTTGGGAGCTTCTTAAAGCGATTCTTAAAAAACTTAATTAGGATGTTGCCCATGACCCATGAGCAAATTTTTGAAAATTTAATTAGCCGAGTTTCAGAATACCACCCTTCTCCAGATTTTGACATTTTGAGGAAGGCTTATCGTGTTGCACTTGAAACTCACGGTTTACAGCTTAGAAAATCGGGTGATCCTTATGTCGTTCATCCGATTTCTGTCGCTTATATTTTAGCGGATTTGGAAATGGACATAGAATCAATCGTAGCAGGCATTTTACATGATGTAATAGAAGATACGCCATATACTTACGGGAATATGGTCGAAGATTTTGGCGCGGAAGTTGCAGACATCGTTGACGGCGTTACAAAGCTTGATAAAATCGAAGAAGATTTAAAATTAAAGCGTGAAAAAGCTGCCGAAGAAGCAGAAAGCACAGAAAAAACTGCCAAAAAGAAGAAGAAGCAAAAAGAAGAGGAACAGGCTGAAAATTATCGCAAAATGTTTGTTGCAATGGCAAAAGACATCCGTGTTATACTCATTAAAATTGCAGACAGGCTTCATAATATGCGCACTATGGAATTTATGCCGCTTGAAAAACAAAAAATGAAATCGCAAGAAACTATGGATATTTACGCGCCGCTCGCCGGCCGGCTTGGCATTTCAAAAATTAAAGGCGAACTTGAAGATTTATCGTTTAAGTATTTAAATACAGAAACATATAATGACCTTTTTGACAAAGTATCAAAAAAGGAAAAAGACGGAAAAACGTATGTGGATAATATTATTTCTGTTATTAAAACAAAACTGAACGACAGCAAAGTAAGCGCATCGGTTGATGGCAGAGAAAAGCGCCTTTACAGCATTTACCGAAAAATATCCTCCGATAACAAAACGCTTAACGACATCCATGATCTTTACGCAATACGTATTGTAGTCGAAACCGTCGGGGAATGTTATGCAGCGCTTGGCATAGTTCACGGCGTGTTTAACCCGATTATAAAAAGGCTTAAAGACTATATTGCCACTCCAAAGCCTAACATGTATCAATCCATCCATACGGTTGTTGTAGGCCCTACCGGAACTCCCTTTGAAGTGCAGATTAGAACAACCGAAATGCACCGCACCGCAGAATATGGCATAGCGGCACACTGGAAATATAAGGAAGGAAAGGCATCCGGAAAAGCTGCCGTAGATGACGCAAAGCTGCCGTGGCTTAGCGAAATGCTGGCTTGGCAAGGTGATGTGCCTGATAATGCCGAATATTTAGGCGAACTTAAATCTGACCTTGACATGCACGCCGACAGCATACAATGCTTTACTCCAAAAGGCGAAGTGATGACGCTCCCATATGGCTCAACGCCTATTGACTTTGCGTATTTAATCCACTCTGAGGTCGGAAATAAGATGATCGGCTGTCGGGTTAACGATATTATCGTGCCGTTTGAATATAAAATTCAAGCCGGAGACAGAGTTGCCGTTTTAACGAGCCAAAATTCAAGAGGCCCAAGCCTTGACTGGGTAAATATAGCAAAAACAAACGGAGCACGGACTAAAATCCGCCAATGGTTCAGAAATCAAAATAAAGAAGAAAATATAGTTCGCGGCAAGGACTTGCTTGAAAGAGACGCTAAAAGGCGCGGCGTTTTATTATCAGACCTTTTGACACCTGAAAGAAAAAGAGTTCTGCTAGATAGATACAGCTTTACGGATTGGGATGCGCTTTGCGCCGCAATCGGTCACGGCGGTCTTCGCGAAGGGCAAGTTATTAACCGCCTCTATGAAAGCTTTAAACGCGAGCAAGAGAAGCTTAACATAGCGCAAGCAAAAATCCCAACGAGCAAAAAGCGCGCTTATACTAATAAAGCAGGCGTTACAATTGACGGACTTGACGGAATTAGTATTTACTACTCAAAATGCTGCGGGCCTGTTCCCGGCGATGAAATCATCGGCTTTGTCACGACAGGCAACGGCGTTTCAATCCATAGAACTGAATGTGTTAACATAGTGAAAATGAGTGAATCGAACCTTCCTCGGCTTATTGACGCTAAATGGACAGCAAATGACGGAGACAAAGTCGAGCTGTATAGCGCTTGTCTTAAAATAAGAGGCTTCGACAGAATTGGCTTTGTAAACGATATCTCAAAGTTTTTGTTGGATGAAAAAGTGCCTATAATGGACTTTTCAGCTCATTCTAGTGAAGGCGCGGCTGTTTTTTATGTCGTAATTCAAGTCGAAAACAAAGAGCGGCTCGATAAAATTACTAATAAACTTTTAAGCATACAAAACGTCACAACTATTGAGAGGTCGTCGAAGTGAGGGCGGTAATTCAAAGAGTTTTAGAAGGCGAAGTCAGCATTAACGGCATAACAACAGGCAGAGTAGGAAAAGGTCTTGTTGCACTCGTTGCCTTTTCTGCTGAAGATGATGGCAAAACAATAGATTATATGCTTGATAAAATAATCGGTCTTCGCATTTTTGAAGATGAGAACGATAAAATGAATATTTCACTTAATGATGTCAATGGCGGACTTTTGATAGTTCCTAATTTCACAGTTTACGGCGATGTAAGAAAAGGCAAACGCCCGAGTTTTATAAACAGTGCGCCGCCTGATTTAGCTAGCGAAATATTCGACCGTTTTGTAGAAAAAGCAAATAAACTTTTGCCAAACCGTGCAGCATCAGGCATCTTTAAAGCAGATATGCAAGTTAAAATACTAAACGATGGACCGGTTACGATTTTACTTGATTCCGATAAATCATTTTAGGGGATATATAATGAACTTACATGATGGTTCTCCTGTTTTGGAGGTCAAAAATTTACAAACATATTTTTATACAACAAGAGGAGTTGTTAAAGCAGTTAACGATGTTTCATTCAGCGTCAAAAAAGGCAAAACACTCGGAATCGTTGGAGAGTCGGGTTGTGGCAAAAGCATAACAAGCCTTTCAATTATGCGCCTTTTACCCGCTTTAACAGGCAAAGTTGTCGGCGGGGAAATTATTTTTAAAGATAAAAACTTACTGGAGCTTTCAGACAAAGAAATGAGGTCTGTTCGCGGAAATGACATAGCTATGATTTTTCAAGAGCCTATGACATCACTTAACCCAGCTCATACGATCGGGCGGCAAATTTCAGAGGCTATTAAGCTTCATAAAGGCGCATCTGACGCGGAAGCAAAGGCAGGGACTCTTGAGCTTATGAACCTAGTTAAAATACCGAATCCTGAAAAGCGGTATGACCAATACCCTCATGAATTCTCAGGCGGGATGCGCCAGCGGGTTATGATTGCAATGGCTTTAAGCTGTGAGCCTGAAATTTTAATTTGTGACGAACCTACGACGGCGCTTGATGTTACGATTCAAGCGCAAATTCTTGACTTAATAATCGAGATGAAAGAAAAATTTGGCACAGCTGTAATGATGATAACCCACGATTTGGGCGTTATCGCTGAAATCGCTGACGATGTAATAGTTATGTACGCAGGCAAGGTTGCGGAACGCGCTTCGGTGGATGATTTATTTGAAAACCCACTCCATCCTTACACCGAAGGGCTTTTAAATTCAATTCCAAAGCTTCATAAAGCGCATGAACGGCTTAAAAGCATTAAAGGCATGATGCCAAAACCAACGGATCTCCCAGTCGGCTGCTTGTTCAGCACAAGATGCGACTATGTAAAAGACATTTGCCACAAAGAACGCCCTGAAGAAATTTACATGAGCGGCAGGTCAGCAGCTTGTTGGAAATACAGCGAGAGGTGGGGGAATTAAATGGTCGAGCAACCAATGGCTATTCAGCCGCTTGTCGAAGTTAAAAATTTAAAAAAATGGTTTGAGACCTCTGACCACTTTTTGTCTGTCAAGAAAAACTATGTTAAAGCAGTAAACGGCGTCAGCTTTAAAGTGAATAAAGGTGAAACTTTAGGCGTCGTTGGTGAATCGGGCAGCGGCAAAACAACTCTCGGCCGTTCGATTTTAAGACTGACAGAGCCAACAGGCGGCGAGATTTTGCTTGAAGGACAGGACTTTCTTAAATTTAACAAACGCGAACTTAGAAAAAACCGCGACAGCTTAAGCTGCATTTTTCAAGACCCGCAGGCATCACTTAACCCTAGATTAACGATCGGTGATGTAATAGCGGATCCTATGAGAATCCAAAGGAAACCTGCAACAAAACAAGAGCGTTATGAAAAAGTGCTTAAGCTTTTAGACGTTGTAGGACTTAATCGTGATGTAATGTGGCGATATCCTCATGAATTTTCGGGCGGACAAAGGCAAAGAATCGGCATAGCGCGGGCTCTTGCTTTAAGCCCAAAGCTCGTTATTTGTGACGAGCCTGTCAGCGCGCTTGATGTTTCGCTTCAATCACAAGTGCTTAATCTAATGGCGGATATCCAACAGAGTTTAGGCGTAACGTATATATTTATATCCCATGATTTAAGTGTTGTTAAATATGTTTCGGATAATATCGCCGTTATGTACCTCGGTAAAATCGTTGAAATCGCGCCCAAGGAAAAGCTTTATGACCACCCAATCCACCCATATACCGAGGCGCTATTATCAGCGATACCGATTCCCGATACAAAGGTTAAGCGTAAAAAAATTATTTTGCAAGGGGACATCCCGAACCCGATGAACATTCCGTCGGGCTGCTGCTTCAGAACGAGATGCTCCGAAGCGAAAGATATTTGCGCCGAAAGCGCGCCCGAAATGAAAGAGTATTCCAAAGGGCATTTTTATGCCTGCCACCTGAGGTAAATATGAGTCCCAAAATATACTTGATATTAGCATCTTTAATGTTCGGGAGCATAGGTGTTGTCACTCGATATTTGCCGTTTGGATCAGAAATGATTTCACTTGCAAGGAGTTTAATCGGCGGCCTTTTCGTGCTTCTGTTTGTTATCATCGCAAAGCGCAAAATTGATTTTGCCGCGGTTAAAAAAAACTTGACTTTGCTGATTTTATCCGGCGCAGCTCTCGGCATAAATTGGGTGCTTCTATTTGAATCATATCAAAACATCAATATTTCAACAGCAACTGTTTGTTACTATATCGCGCCTGTTATCGTAACCGTAGCATCGCCGATTTTTCTGAAAGAAAAGCTTAGCTTTTGGAGTGTAGTCTGTGTTTTAACCGCGCTTTTGGGGCTTATATTCGTAACAGGAGTTGGGACGGAAACGGCAGACAATTTCCTTCTCGGTGTAACATACGCGATATCTGCGGCTGTTTTATACGCGGCGATTATTATTATGAACAAAAAAATCACCGACCTCGGCGGGATAGAACGAACGCTTATCCAACTAGGCGTTTCAGCGGCTATTATGCTACCGTATACAGCGATTACAGGAGCGTTCCTAGCAGACGGAGCATCATTTTGGTCAATATTAGTTTTACTTTTCGCAGGTATTGTTTTAACAGGAGTCGTTTACCTTTTGTTCTTTTCAGCCATTGACAAAGTAAGTGCACAGGCGATTTCTGTTATACTTTATGTTGATCCTATTACGGCTATCATTTTGTCATCAATCATTTTTGCCGAAAGAATGACTTTAATGCAGATTTTTGGAACAATTTTAATACTGGGCGCGACTTTTGTTAATGAAGTCGCACTTAACAAAAAGCAAATTACGGAGGAAACCGCATGAAACTTGAAATAGTAGTAGTAACAGTACTTAGTGAAAACGTATACATTTATTATGATGAATACACAAAAGAAGGCGTCGTAATAGACCCTGGAGGAAACTCGGAGAAAATTATTAAAGCGATTGACTCGCTTGGCGTAAAAGTGAAAGGTATTCTTTTGACACACGGTCATGGCGACCATATCGGCGCGGTTGAAAAGGTGCAGGCACATACAGGCGCGTCAGTTTTTGCACATATAGACGAGAAATTGCTCCTTGAAAACAGCAAGCTTAACATGTCTTATTACATGGACGATAACCCTATCGTCGTTTCGGACAGCAAATGGCTTCATGACGGTGACGAGTACGCATTCGGCGGCTGTACTCTTAAAATTTTACACACTCCGGGACACACTCCGGGCGGAGTTTCGTACTATGACGACTTCGAAAAAGTCGTTTTCACAGGCGATACATTGTTTTTAGGCGACGTAGGACGGACGGACTTTGAAGGTGGAAGCTTTGAGGTTTTAGAAAGATCTATACGCGAAAAACTTTACACACTGCCTGATGACACAACAGCATACCCAGGCCACGGGCCAAAAACTAAAATCGGCAAAGAGAAAATTAAGAATAACTTTGTGAAGGCTTTATAGTATCACCAAATGTACTATATCCCACATAGAAATTTCCCCATTCTTTGGATGAGTACGAGGCCGGCAGACGAAGAAAATGTGTCGGCGGTTCAATTCCGCCTCAGACTAATGTAAAACCCTTACGAATATGGGGTTCGTAAGGGTTTTACATTAGTTATCGTTATCCTTTTACTTGAGATTTTAAGTCTATTGAAACAAAAAGGACTAATCCTGTTCAGATGTTTCTTCAACCTGCACATTTTTATTGCCATACTTTTTAATCCAAACGATGACGCCTGCGGCGGCTAAAAAGCACGCGCCGGCCATAATCATGAAGAAGTAGTGATAGCCTTGAATACCGGGGTTGTTATCGAGTAAACTTCCCGCTACCAGCGGCACTAAAACTTCGGGTAAATAACCGATTGTAGACATAAGCCCTATCGCGATGCCTGATGCGTACATCGGCACTTTGCCTTCTTCAAGCATAGGGAAAACAAGGCCATAATTTGCGTACATTGCAAGATATATTACGATAACAATACCGATGAATGCTGCTATGCTCGCAGGATTTGCAGGTAAAAACAGTATTGAAACAGTCATTATGCCCAAAACTACCAACGAAATAAGACGAACGAGCGGGTTGCCGACTCTGACGCCTGCCCAAGCTGCGCCGATTGAGCCAAACGGGCGGCAATATTGGTTGATGAGCGTTACAGTCGCGGCTATTGCAACGCTTCCACCTAAAATTTCTGATGTAAAAGGTGTAAAGTACCAATAAGCCATAATGTAAGTATACGACATGAATAAAATGAAACACCCAAGCCATACTTGTGGCATTTTGAGAACCTCTATGAGTGTTTTAAACTCAAACTTCTTCCTTTCGGCCACTTTTTCAGTGTCAGGAACTGTGAAAAAGATTAAAACGCCGTTCACAATCATAAGCGCAGAATAGAAAATGATTATACCACGTATACCTGCGAAATCGCCCATCCTTGCCGCTGTGAATGTAAACACAAATAATGCGGCGGGGAAAATAATCGCGTTAACGATGCCTCGAACGCCTTCAAAAATGCCAAATGCACGACCTTGTTCTTCCGCGTTTGCAAGTGTTCTAATTGCTTTAATTAAAGCCGGCCAAAATGTCAAAAGGCTCGTTATGCCCCAAACGCCGTAAATGATCAGAAGCATTGTAAAATTGTATGTAAATAAATGAACAATGCCAAGGATGCCTGTCGCAATCAAGGAAAAAATTACCAGTTTTCGCGCGGAAAACATGTCGGCAAGCGCTCCGCCTAAAATGTACGACACAAGCCCCAAAAGACCGTATGCGCTTCCGAGCACGCCCATTTGAACATGTGTCAGGCCAAACATTTCGACATACACATCATAGTAGCTAAGCCGAAAGTATGGCAACGTAAAAATTGCCGCACCTGAAATCGTAAGTAAAATGAGCTGAAAAAAATTCTTCTTTAATTTGGATTGTTCTTTTGTCTGTTCCATACTGATGCCTCCTTAAATAATTTTGCCGTTTTTGATAACGATATTAACATTGTCAACATCGTCAATGTTTTCATCCGGCTTACCATCAATAAGTACTAAATTAGCTTTTTTGTCGGCTTCAATTGTGCCGACTTTGTCGCTTATGAAAAGCATTTCCGAGTTCACTTTTGTTGCTTGGATAAGTACGTCAAGCGGTTTGATTTTAGCGTATTTCACTCTAGCTTTAAGCTCGAATGTATTATCTCCATGCGACCCTACGTAAACTCCGGCATCCGAGCCAAGCCCCATCCGAACTCCGGCTTTATAAGCCTTAATCGTAGACTCTACTTGCAGTGAGAATATTTTTTTCGATTTTTCTATATAATGCTTTGGATAGTCGCCCTCGGCTTCAGCCCAATGAGAAAACGGCGTTAAAGTCGGCACGAGATATGTGTAATCATTATTTAGCATCATATCAATTACTTCATCCGTAACGATCGAAGCATGCTCAATCGTGCGAACCCCCGCTTTAATCGCGTAAATCATGCCCGTTGTGCCGTGCGCGTGGCATACGACAGGCGTTCCTTTAAGACTCGCCGCTTCGCAAAGGGCGTAAACTTCATCCTGCGTATAAATTGGCGCGCCAGGCTCTCCGCCGGGGTTCATTACAGCACCTGTACTCATGTACTTAATCCAATCCGCGCCGCGTTGTATCTGCTTGCGCACGTTTTTCATAATTTCGTCACGCCCGTCAGATTCGACGTACATTCCTTTGAAATAGTCATTGCCTGATTCCGTCGGAGAAATAATTAGCCCCGCCGCAAGTACATCCGGCCCTTCAACAAGTTAGTCTCTAATCGCCCTAGCAAGGTCGATTATAATATTATTTCTGTCGCCGCAGTCGCGAAGCGTAGTAAAGCCTTTTTTCAGACAAGTTTGCGCTAAATTTACTGCGCGAAGCGCTCTGTACGCGTCGGGCTGTTCATTTTCTTCCCAAGTGTTCATGCCGCATAAATCTAAATGGACATGTGCGTCAATAAATCCGGGCAAAAGAGTGCGCCCTTTCGCGTCTATTTCTATATCGCCCGCCGCAGTGCCGGCAGGTACTACTTCTGAAATCAGCTCCTTTTTGATTATTACATCAGCTAAGCTTCCGTCAAAGCCGACTGTCAATTCGGGTAAAACACGCGCATTTTTAATGACTAACATGATTTTAGTACCCCCTAGTTTATAATCCGTTTCGCTTAACTTTATAATCCCACTTTTTCGCAAACACTGTTTTGTCGTTTTCTGTTGTGGTCATTTCACCTGTTATATAGAAATTTTCCATATCCGACGTTTTTGTAATCGTTATATCAGAGTTTGTCCACCAGCCTTCGCGGCCGAGACGCATATTTTGAGTTATTGTATACTTAGCCGAAAGCGGGTCTCTGTTGCAAAGGGTCAGTTCGCGCTTTAAATTATGCTCGACTGTAATATCAATGTCATCAAAGCGATAAACGCCTTCGCCAAACACTCCGCCGACGCCGTTTGTGATACAAGTCCATGTGTCGGTCAAAATGTCGTATGAAATCATTCTGTCGACATACCCTTCCGACATCCAAGTAACCGGAGTTTTGCCTGCACTCTTAGGCTGCATATCGGGCTCTTTATTATCACTGCCGACATAATTCGGAAGCGTAAACTCTGCCGAATTTAAGTCAATAGTGAGCGCCGCTTCTTCAGGCATCGGCCAAAACATAGGCCAATAGCTCGTTGCAAGTGAAAGCCGAACTTTATGGCCTTTTGCGAATTTATGCCCACAGCAGTCAAGTTTCACATACGCTTTAGCCTTTTTACCCGGCTCAAGATACACAACTTTATCATGCCCTTCTAAATGCGTAAGATTCATTACGCCGTAAGAAACGCGCTCAGCCGCACCATCCGGCGCAACATCGACTAAAGACGCAAACAGCATCGCGTTTGGTTTATCGCTTGAAAGCTCCACTTCGAAGTAAGGATATCCAAGTATATTAAGTGGTTCAGAAAGCGGTTCGCTGTCAAATACCATAGACATTCCATTGTCGATTCGCTGATCGGGAGGCGTTTCACCCGGTACGCCCGCGCCCATCCACTCACCTGATAATAAACCGTGATTTAAAGGCGTTTTTAATACGACTTCTTCGCTGCCGCCTTGCTTTTCACAAGTGAGTTTACCTTTTGCCAACGCATAATTTTTCGCTTTAATATCTTTCGATGGCCAACCTTCTAAGTTTACCCAACGGCCTTCACTAACAGGCTTGGTGCTAGATGGAGGCATGCTGTCCTCAATCCATGCCATAATTTTAGGCTCATCCATTACGGAATTGTCAATACCTTTAAGCCAATAATCCCACCATCTGACGGCTTCGCCTAAAAAGTTCATTGCCGGAGCGGGTGTGCCGTCATGCGCATAAACATGAGCCCAAGGCCCCATAATCGCGCGGCAAGGCACGCTTAGGTTTTCCAAAATCCGAAATACCGGATTAATGTATGAGTCCGCCCATCCGTCTATCGCCAAAACAGGCACTTGAATGTCTGAATAATTTTCACAGACAGAACCATGCTTCCAATATTCGTCCCTCGTCTGATGCTCCATCCAGTTTGCAGGCCAAAGCGGCATTTCATTAAGCCGTTTAAGCCAACTGCCACGCCAGCTTTCGCCGACAGTATTAGGATCGAGCGGCCGCGCTTGATAAGCGAGCATTATTGCACCCCACCAGAAGTTATCATGAGCAGACATCCGCCTTTATAGTGAATGTCATCATTGTATCTGTCATCTGTGAATCCTACTGCGATAACAGCTTTAAGAGCGGGTGGGCGGCGGGCGGCGACTTGAAGTGAGTTAAACCCTCCCCATGATTTGCCCATCATGCCTACGCTGCCGTTGCACCAAAGCTGCTTGCTTATCCAGTCGATTATTTCAAGAGCATCATCTTGCTCTTGTTTTAAGTATTCGTCGTACATAAAGCCGTCTGAATCGCCGGAGCCTCGCGCGTCAACGCGAATTACATTATAGCCGTTGCCTGAAATAAATCCGTGCATAGGATTGTCGCGCATACGCGTGCCGTCCCCTTTGCGATACGGAATATATTCAAGTACGGCAGGAAGCGGCGCATCCGTTTCGGGAAGCCACATACGCACAGCCAACTTCGTTCCATCGCTTAAAGTAATAAAGTCATGGTCGATTACTTTAACTTTAAACGGAAAATCGGTGATAATTTGCTTTTCTTTAACCATATTGTTCATAATGCTCATGCTTGACACTCCTTTTCATTTAATTTTCATATCTAAATCAAACATATGTAATCGCGATAACATATGTTTAAAAAAATATCTCAAAAAGAACTTTCTTGAAACATCATTCAAAAACCTTACAAATTAAACGCATAGCATAGTTAAATTGCTCGCTTGCGATTTGCTTGTCGATATATTCATCTTCATCAATTAAGCTGTTTAACATACCTTTGAAAGTGTAAATGATTAGATCGCTTGCCATTTCAATTTCATAGCAATTATCGCGCCCTAAGCTAATGCAGCGCATAAGCAGATATCTGTCTCTTAAATGAATATTATCTCCCGTTAACATAGGATGCCACATAGGCTCAAAATCATGAATATCATCGCTTAAGGTTTGGTAATAAACTTCGACAGCTTTTTTAAACATATCTCTGTACTTATTAAAAAACACATATTGAAAGATTTTTGGCTGCTTAAACGAATACCTGATAAAAATGTTCCAAGTTTTAAAATATGTTTCAAGGTTTAGCGGATTCGAGCTTAAAATAACAGCAACTTCAGCGATATAAGGCTTCAAAAAGCGCAGGGATGCAAAAACAAGAAGCTGTTCTAAGCTGTCAAAATGACGATACAAAGACGCACTGCTGCAGTGCAATTTTCTTGCCAAATGCCTAATTGTGACAGTCTCAATGCCGTCAGCTGCAATTAGATCACAAGTCAGAGCTATATAAGCTTCTTTAGATAGTTTTGGCATATGACCTCACAGAATGTTATCGCGGTTACAATTGATTATACACATTATAGCAATAGAGAATTTTGTTGTCAAGCCCAATTGCAAAAAGCAGCAGTCAAATGCAAAAAATACATTTTTAAAAAACACTTGAAATGTTTCTTCCTTTAGTGTATAATAATTAAACATTGACTATAAATATTACGAATATATTAAGTATTATTACGAAATATTATGGATTTAGGCACAATTATTGCATGGTATTAGATAAAAGGAAGTATTAAATTTGATAGAGCTTTTTGGTGTAACGAAAATATATGAAAATGGCGCAAAGGGCGTTATTGACCTTTCTCTTAAAATTGAAAAAGGTGAATTTGCGTTTATCGTCGGTGCGAGCGGCTCAGGAAAGTCAACGTTCATCCGTATGCTGTTAAAAGAGCTAGACCCATCCGAAGGGCAAATTTTTGTTAACGGTCAAAATTTGGGGGATTTAACTATTAAGCAAATCCCTTATTTCAGGCGCAGCTTGGGCGTTGTTTTCCAAGATTTCAGACTGCTTAAAAACAAAACGGTTTATGAAAACGTTGCTTTTGCAATGCAAATAGTCGAAGCATCAAGCAGAGAAATCAGAAGGAATGTCCCGGCTGTTTTGTCTATGGTTGGGCTTCAAAAAAAGGCGAAAGCATTTCCGAACCAACTTTCCGGCGGAGAACAACAGCGGACAGCCCTTGCGCGCGCAATCGTTAATAAGCCAGCGCTTTTAATCGCAGACGAGCCAACAGGAAACCTTGACCCTGCAACAGCTTGGGAGATTATGGGCATACTTGAAGATATAAACTCACGCGGCACAACGGTTGTCGTCGTTACACATGCTAAAGATATCGTTGACCAAATGCAGAAAAGAGTTTTGACACTTAACAACGGCGTTCTTTTAAAGGATATTGATCAAGGCGGGTATAACGATGAAATTTAGAAGTTTTAGATACTATCTTAAAGAAGCGGTAACAAACTTGTTCAGAAACAGCGTAATGAGCACTGTGTCTGTTTTAACTGTAGCAAGCTGCATTTTTATGTTCGTTCTAATGTTCGCAATTGCGCTTAACATCGACTTTATGCTGCAACAGCTCAGCAATACGCTTGGTTTTGTTGTCGTAATTGATGATGGCGCGACAGCCTCTGAAATAGAATCACTTTATATAGAAATTATGAACACCGCCCATGTTTCAGACGTTAGATTCATTTCGGCAGATGAAGGGCTTAGAGATTTTATGGAAGCGCTCGGCGCGGACGAGGGGCTTTTCGACGGTCTTGGGCTTCATGGCACTAACCCGCTACCGCATATTTTCGAAGTTAGAGTTAACGATCCTAGGTATATGGAAATTGTTGTTCGAACTATAGTGCAAGTAGGCGGCGACACTGTAGAGGAAGTTAACGAACAGTCAGAGCTGGTTAATACACTTATCACAGTTAACAGAGGCGTAAGAATTGCAAGTGTTGTTATTGTTTTTGTTTTTGTCACAATTTCTGTAATCATAATCATAAACACAATCAAACTCACTGTAAATAACAGAAAAACTGAAATTGGAATTATGAAATATGTCGGCGCAACAGATTGGTTCGTACGCTGGCCTTTTGTAATAGAAGGAATATTAATTGGTGTAATCGGTGCGCTTGCCGCAGACATTATTTTCTCGTATTCATATTCTGCTTTTATCAATTCAGATTTTAGATTTTTTGAAATATTAGGCGAATTTGCCGCTTTTAGGCCGTCATCAGAAATGCTGCCGCTGATTTCAATTGCTGCAATACCAATGGGTATAGCGATAGGCGCAGTCGCGAGCATTTTGTCGGTCAGAAGGTACTTAAAGGTTTAATACAAGTTTTAAGGCTTAAAGGTTTTTAAGGAGGAATGAAATTTGAAGTCAAAAATAAAACAGCTTTCTAAATTTACCGCACTTTTAGTAATAACGATTGTAATGTCACTTACGGTCATCCCGGGTGAATCTTTAGCAAACGAAACTTCTCAGCAGCGCCAAACGAGGGTTCGGTCCGAAATGAATGCCGCGAGGGAAGCGTTTAACAGAACGAATGCACAAAGGTCAAGCGCTTTGTCTGAAATTGAACATGTAAACCGCGAACTTGATGAACTGTCCGAAAGCCTTGAATGGATTTCAGATGAGCTTATCAAAGCGGAAGTTTCTCTTGAGTCGGCCGAAGTAGAGCTTGAAATCGCGACAGAGAACCGCGAAGAACAGATGGAAGTTTTAAATGCCCGTCTCAGATTTATGTACATAAATCAAAACGTTGGGTACTTGGATATTCTGCTTAACGCAAACAGCATATCAGACTTTTTGAACAGAATTGATCATATATCTAGGATTCATGAGCATGACGCGGCAATTTTAACAAGGCTTATCGAAACAGAGGAAAGAATTGATAATACTGTTACTGAAATAAGCGAAAATTTAAGCATGATAAATGCACTTCAAGATGCACGCGAAGAAAGAACAGCTGAGCTTGAAATAGTTCTCGAACAACGCAGAGTTTTTATCGAAGAGCTTGAAGCGGATGCAACAAGATATGAAGCGCAAATACGGAATCTTGAAGCAGAGGACAGACGTATTACGCAGCTTATAGCCGATGAGACAGCAAGGCTTGCAAGGCAGCGATCTTCCGGAGTTGCCACATTTACCCCATTTGAAGGCGGTCGGTTTGCTTGGCCTGTTCCTGCGAGCAGTCAGGTTTCATCACCGTTTGGATACAGAACTAACCCTATAAGTCGTCGTCGTGAGCATCATAACGGAATTGACATACGCGCGCCTCATGGCTCAAACGTTGTAGCGGCGGCTCAAGGAACAGTAATCTTTTCAGGTTGGATGAACGGCATGGGCAATACTGTAATTATTAACCATGGTGATATATCAACTCTTTACGGTCACCACTCAAGAAACCTTGTATCGGTCGGCCAAACAGTTCAAAGAGGCGAAGTTATAGCAAGAGTCGGAAGCACAGGTTGGTCGACAGGCCCACACCTCCACTTTGAAGTGCATGTAGGCAGCAGAAGAACAGACCCGATGCCATATTTCAGATAGCAGATATCAAACAGCAGAAAATGTTAAAGACCAAATATAATACCGATAAAAGCTGCGACTCCTATGAAGATTGTGGGGTGCAGCTTTTTTAGTTTGGGAAGCTGCGTACAGGTTAGAATTATCGCAAATAAGATAAATGATGCAAAATCAACGCCACTGTCCGTTATTAAAATTAATCCCAGTAAAATTGCGCCTGCTGCGGCTATAAGGCCTGTGACAGCCGGGCGCAGGCCTTTGAAAACTGCTATGACAGTCGTGTTTTCGCTATGCTTTTCAAGGGTGGGCGTTAAAAATAACAGGAGCAAAAACGCGGGCAAAACTACAGCAACAGAAGTTAAAACTGCACCCGGTACATCAGCAACAATATATCCGATATACGTTGCCATGTTAATGCCAATTGGGCCGGGAGTTGCCTCGCTGACGGCAATCATATCGGTCAGCATAGAAAGGCTGAACCACTCAGGATGGTTATTTGACATACGAATCAAAAATGGAATTGCCGCCATACCGCCACCGATTGCAAACACGCCAATATGCAAAAATTCTAAAAATAAAATTAAAATGACCGGCATATCATTCACCATACTTTCTACCATAAAGTAAAAAACCAAAAAGTGCGGAACCGATAACTACAAAAACGGGAGAACCGCCTAAAATTACAAATAAAAATGCTGCAATAAAAAACAATGCAGGCAATATATTTTGCAAAATACTGCTACCAAACACATTGCTTTTAATCAGCTTATAAACAGCGGCAAAAATGAGCGCGGCAACAGCGGCGCGAATACCTGCAAATGCGCTTAAAACAATCGGATATTCCATAAAATCATTAAGTAAAGCCGCGATAATTGTAATTATAATAATGGACGGGCTTATTACGCCGGCTGTTGCAAAAAAAGCGCCCAAAACGCCGTGTCTTTTACGCCCGATTATCGTTGCGGTGTTCGCCGCAATAATTCCCGGCACGATTTGGCTTATCGCAAAATAGTCAATAATCTCTTCTCTGCTTGACCATTTATGCTTTTCAACCACTTCCCGCTCAATAATCGGAAGCATCGCATACCCTCCGCCGAACGTGAAAAGCCCGATTTTAAAAAATGTTGTGAAAAGTTTGAAAAGTTCTGACATGACAAACGCCCCTTGATATAACGTATCGACATGTTATTGTATGCGGAGGCGATTGTGTTTGTTATACTAATCTCAGATTAGTATAAGATCATATTTTACTTATTCAACCATCGAATTAACCTCACTGCCAATTAAAAACGCGGCTGAAATTATATTGATCCAAATCATTAATATGATTATGCCGCCAAGGCTGCCGTAGATTGAAAAGTTCGCAAAATTTAGGATATAAAATGAAAAGAGCTTCGTTGCTATCGCCCAACAAGTGACTGCTAAAATCGCGCCGGGCAATACGTTTTTGAAGAGAATTTTTTTACAACTTGCGACTTTATAAATGACTGCTGTTGTAAAAATGAGCATTAAAAGTGAAATGAACTTTGAAAAGACAAAAATGATTGCAGATGCGATTGATAAAATGAATACAAAAACAAGCAGAACGCTTAATAAACGAACAGTGACTAAATGGCGGGTTTCGGAGATATCGTATGATTTATTTACTCCACGTATGACGGCATGAAAGCCTGATGATGCGCTAAAGAGAGCAATTAAAATTGAAAATGATAAAAGCCCGATGCTTCGGCTGTCAATTACTTCAAAAGCAAAAACGCGAGCAATGTCTAAAAGAGGTTCGGGCACAGCATCTCCGATATACGCAAGAAATGTTTCACTTTCGATGTGCAAAAAGCCCAAAACCGAAAAACAGAGCATTATAAACGGGAAAAACGCGAGTAATAACTTAAATGATAATTCATTCGCGGCCGACATAATGCTGTGACGGACGGATTTATCTGCAATTGCCTTAACATTTCCGATTATTTCCCCGATAAAAATCATCCCAGTCCAAATATTTTGTCAAATTTATTAAGTATCGTAAAATTCCCGCGAACTTTTAGCTGACCTACCATAAACGCCCTTTGCGCCGTGATGCCCCCGCTCAATATATTAAGCCAAACAGCTGCGTCCGACAAAACTGTAATATCGGCATTGTCAAAAGTTCCTTGCGTGAACGTACATTCTGAATTGTGAATGTGTATATAGCCGTCGAAACCTCCGAGACCGCTTATGTTAAGCTGCATAACTGCGTTAATGCCCGCGGCTTCCTGCGAATTAAAATTATTCGCCAAGCTCTTTGTCTCTAAAAGAGCAGAAGGACTTTGCTTAACGACTTTTGCCGGCGCGGCTTTTTTAACAGGCGGCAATATAATGTCGGATTCTTCCGGCTCATCCTCAGTATTTTCAAGTATTTTCGAGAAAAAGCTCGTCAAAACTTCGATATCTTCCGCTTGCTCTTCGCTAAGCTCTTCGAGTTTATAAAGCGGATTTTCATCCGCAGGCTTTTTAGAAGCGGCCTGTTCAAGAATTTCAAGCTCTTTGTCGTCCAAATTGTCAAACAAATCAAAGCTCACAGGCAAAAGCTCCGCTGTCTCTTGACTTACAGAAATAGCTTCATTCAGCATCGAAGTAAAAAACTTACGGCTTTGGGCAATAATTCTATAAAAATCTTCGGCCTGTCTTTCGAGTATGCTGCGCTCGTCAGAATCTGCAATAACAGCCAGTTTGGCGGTTTTATCATCAATTGACATTCTGATACTGTCATGCGCTTTAAAATGCGCCAAAACTTTACCAACATGATCCAGCGCCGTGCGCGTGTTGCCATTTTGCTCAACGATAACACTCATGCAGTTTTTGCCGACCAAAGCATCGTCATAATCATGATATAAGTACTCAAAAAGCGTTAAAAGCGCAGACGATGGCGAAAAAATATGCGAAACCGTGCTGAAAATCACACCGTCAGATGTCTTTATACTGTCAGCAATTTGAGCCGCCGCATCCGAAATTACACCTTTATAGTGAGGCAGTTGGTCATCAAACAGGTCAGCCACATGAACATCAACACCAAGCTCGCCCATTATTCCACAAATAACGTCTAAAACCGAATCAAGCCCAAAATCAAAACCGGCCGGCGCACTTTTGATAATCGCTATTTTCATAATTATAACCATTCCTTTCGGATATTACGCATCATCTCATGTATATCTTAATCCCATTATATCACATTTATACAACAGCGGGCAAGTTGACCTTATGTGTTTTTGTGGTATAATTGAAAAGAGAGGAAGTGCGTGTGCTATGACTGATGCTAAGCAGAGAGCCGCTGCGAAAAAATTTGCAGAGGACTGGAAAGGTAAAGGTTACGAAAAAGGGGACACAGCACCTTTTTGGCTATCTTTGCTTCGTGAAGTTTATGGGATTGAACAGCCGGAACAGTTTATCTCGTTTGAAGATAAAGTTCTTATGGACAAAACCAACGGCTTTATGGACGTAATCATTCCATCAACAAAAGTGCTTATAGAGCAAAAAAGCTTGGGGATCGATCTTAGCAAACCAATAAAACAGTCAGACGGCACATTGCTCACACCATTTCAGCAAGCAAAACGCTACATAGTAGAATTGCCGTTATCACAGCATCCACGTTGGGTGGTTACATGCAATTTCAGCAAATTTTTTGTGTATGACATGGAACGGCCGGGCGGTGAGCCGGGAGAAATTTTACTTGAAAATCTACCTGTGGAGTTTTATCGTCTTGCATTTTTAACCGACAGTGGTAATGAACGCCTAGAGCGTGAAATGGAAGTTTCAATCGCCGCAGGTGAAATTGTTGGCTTGCTTTATGATGCCTTTGCAAAACAATATGTTGACCCAACAAGCGAACGTGCACTTAAAAGCCTAAACGTGCTGTGTGTTCGTCTCGTTTTCTGTTTGTATGCCGATGATGCGAGCATATTTGGGCGTAAAGCAATGTTCCATGATTATCTTGCGCAATTTGAAGCAAGGCAGATGAGGAAGGCACTCATAGAATTATTTGATATATTGGACACGCTACCTGAAAACCATGACCCTTATCTTGATGAAAATCTTGCCTGTTTCCCTTATGTAAACGGTGGTTTGTTTGACGAAAAGGATATCGAAATTCCACACTTCACAGACGAAATTAGAACTCTGCTTTTAACTAAAGCTAGCGAAAATTTCAACTGGTCGGAAATTAGCCCTACCATATTCGGGGCTGTATTTGAAAGCACCCTAAACCCGAATACAAGGCGTTCGGGAGGAATGCACTATACGTCACTCGAAAACATACATAAGGTAATTGACCCATTGTTTTTTAATAGCTTGAAAAAAGAATTTGAAGAAATTGTAAGTATTGTTGTTGAAAAAACCAAAATGTCAAAGCTTCGTGAGTTTCAAAAGAAACTTGCTTCGTTATCGTTCTTAGACCCCGCCTGCGGCAGTGGAAATTTTTTGACAGAAACGTACATCAGACTGCGTCGTCTTGAAAATGAAGCTATAAGCATTTTGCAACGAGGGCAAATTGCTCTTGGCAGCGCACTTGACCCGATTCAAGTTTCTATCGGTCAGTTTTATGGCATAGAAATAAACGACTTCGCTGTAACAGTTGCGAAAACGGCATTATGGATTGCCGAAAGCCAAATGATGAAGGAAACCGAAGCTATCGTAAATATGGATCTAGACTATCTGCCGCTAAAATCTTATGCGAACATAATAGAAGGCAACGCAATGCAAATCGACTGGGAAACAGTCGTGCCAAAGCATAAACTTTCATACATCATGGGCAATCCGCCGTTTGTGGGGTATTCAAATCAAAGTGCAGAGCAAAAAGCAAATATGCTTGCTGTTTATGTTGATAAAAGAGGAAAGTCGCTCAAAAATTCGGGGAAAATTGATTATGTTGCCGCTTGGTATTATAAAGCAGCACAATACATGAGCAGAACTCAAATCCACACAGCATTTGTTTCCACCAACTCAATAACGCAAGGTGAGCAAGTTGCGGCTGTATGGAAGCCGTTGTTTGATATGTTTGGCCTTCAAATTGATTTTGCACACCGCTCATTTAAATGGGATAGCGAAGCATCGGACAAGGCTAGCGTTTATTGCGTTATTATTGGATTTTCAAATGGATATATGGGTGAGCGTATAATTTATGATGGTGAGATGCGGACGGCTGCTAAAAATATCAGCCCTTATCTTGTTGACTCACCAAACATTTTTATTGAAAGCAGGAGAGCCTCAATTAGTGAGTCACCTGATGTCGTATGGGGAAACAAACCTGTAGACGGCGGAAATTTGATTATTGAGGAAGGCATATATTCTGACTTTATAGAGAAAGAGCCTGGAGCGATAAAATTTATAAAACGTTTCGTTGGCGCAGATGAATATATAAACGACCTGAAACGCTATTGCCTGTGGCTAGTAAACGCCTCGCCAACAGAAATAAGCAAGTTGCCGAAAGTCATTGAGCGAATTGAAAAAGTTAGAGAAATGCGACTATTAAGCACAAAAGATGCAACAAAAAGGAGCGCAGATACACCTATGCTCTTTCAAGAGATTAGACAGCCAGAATCAGGATACATCCTTATTCCATCTGTGTCATCAGAAAAACACAGATATATACCGATTGGATTTATGGATAAAGATGTTATAGCAAGTAATGCAGTTCATATTATTCCCAATGCCACTCTATATCATTTCGGCATATTGACATCAAATGTCCATATGGCATGGACGAGGGCAGTTTGTGGTCGCCTTGAAACTCGTTACCGCTACTCTAAAGACATCGTTTACAACAACTTTCCGTGGCCTGATGTAACAGACACGCAAAAAACCGAAATTGAAAAACTTGCACAAAGCGTTTTAGATGCAAGAGCCGAATATCCCGACAGCACTCTTGCCGATATGTACGGCGAAACTTCTATGCTTTTTCATTCGTCTTTGCTTAATGCGCATCGTAAGCTTGACCGCGCTGTTATGAAGCTGTATGGCTTTCCGATTAAGGATTTCAATGAAGCGGATTGCGTTGCGGCACTGATGGAGATGTATCAGAAGTTGGCTTTAGAATGTCAAGCAAAACCCTCTCAGCCGCTTCAACAGTAAAAACATTATCCGGCACGTCAAGGCCCTTTGCTTTAAGCTCAGACATTAAAATGCTTATCTGCGGCGCAGAGAGACCGATTTCTTCAAGTTCGCGGCCCCTTGCGAAAACCTTTTCGGGCGTATTATCATCAAACATCCGCCCTTTTTCAAGAACAATTATCCGCTCTACCAACTTCGCGATATCTTCCATGCTGTGGGAAACGAGTATAATTGTTATACCCAGCCGTTCGTGCATTTGTTTGATTTGCGAAAAAAGCTCCTCGCGCCCTTTTGGGTCAAGGCCGGCTGTCGGCTCGTCAAGTACAAGAATTTTAGGGCGCATAGCTAAAACGCCGGCGATTGCCACGCGGCGCTTTTGCCCGCCGGACAGCTCAAAGGGCGAACGCTCATGAAGGTCAGCGCTTACGCCAACGACATCAAGAGCTTCTGTAACCCGTAAATCAACTTCATCCTGCGAAAGCCCCATTGTTTCAGGGCCAAACGCAACGTCTTTACGCACGGTCATTTCAAACAACTGATGCTCAGGATATTGAAAAACAAGTCCGACTTTTTGCCTTACGGCTTTAAGCTTCTTTTTATCCGAGTTAATGTCTTCCCCATCGATTAAAACTGACCCCGAGGAAGGCTTCACAAGCGAGTTCAAGTGTTGTATAAGCGTACTTTTGCCCGAGCCCGTATGACCGATAAGGCCAACAAACTGGCCATCGGGAATTGCAAAGCTAATATTATCAATCGCCACCCGCTCAAAAGACGTGTTTTGGTTATAAATATGTGTTAAGTTTTTTATTTCAATCGGCATGGAGCTTCAAAACCTCCTGAACCATCTCATCAATAGTCAAAATTCCATCCGGCAGGTTTACTCCGCGCTTCTTAAGACCCGCCGCCAATTCGGTCACTTGCGGCACATCCAGGCCGGTTTCTTTCATTTCATCTATTTTGCTGAAAACTTCTTTCGGAACGCCTTCCATTACAATTTGCCCATCCTCCATAACGACAACTTTATCTGCTTGCACAGCTTCCTCCATAAAATGGGTTATTAGTATTGTCGTAATGCCAAATTCTTTATTCAAACGCTTTATAAGGCTTAAAACTTCTTTGCGCCCTAGCGGGTCAAGCATTGCAGTAGCTTCGTCAAACACGATACAATCAGGCTTCATAGCAACAATACCTGCGATTGCAACCCGCTGCTTTTGACCGCCTGACAGCATATGAGGCGAAGCGTCCGCATAGTCGGTCATTCGAACTACCCTAAGCGCTTCGCCAACCCGATCTCGTATTTCGGACGGCTGTATGCCTAAATTTTCGGGGCCAAAAGCGATATCTTCTTCAACGACACCCGCGACTATTTGATTGTCGGGGTTTTGAAACACCATCCCGACACGCTTTCGTATTTCAAACGTGCTTTTTTCATCTTTTGTGTTAAAGTCATATACAAAAACATTGCCTTCTTTTGGCACTAAAAGCGCATTCATGTTTTTAGCAAGCGTAGACTTGCCTGAGCCGTTTTGCCCCAAAACCGCAACAAAACTGCCTTTTTCTATGACAAGGGTTAGGTTTTTTATCGCCTCAAACTCAATATGCGCTTTTTCCTCTTCGGCATATCGTGAGTATAAATATGTGATATTTTCGCATTTTATTATGTTCAAAAGATTGTTGCTCCTTGTGTGTTTAGCTTCTCATCATCTCATCAAATATCTGGCCAAGCGGCAGCTGCTTTTGCACTGCTCCTATGTCATAAGCAACTTTTGGCATGCCGTAGACAACTGACGTTTCTTTATCCTGACCTATTGTTTTGCCGCCCGCGTTTTTAATATGCAAAAGCCCTCGCGCACCGTCAGAGCCCATCCCGGTTAAAACTACGCCTGTCACGTTACCACGCATTATTTTCGGTATTGATTCAAATAAAACGTCAGCCGCAGGCATTACGCAGTTAACCTTATCCCCAACAAAACATTCAACAGTAAGCTTTTCATCTCTTTTTGATAGAATCATATGCTGATCAGCCGGGGCGATTAAAACAAGCCCTTTTTGCAAATAGTCGTTATTTTTCGCTTCTCTAACTTCCACTTTACAAGTCTGGTTAAGCCGTTCCGCGAACAGATGTGAAAAACCTGTAATAATATGCTGCACAATAAGTATAGGCGGGCAATCAGGCTCAAGCTTCGTTAAAATCTGCTCAAGCGCAACTGTACCCCCTGTTGAAGAAGCTATCGCAATAATTCTGTTTTGACTTGTCACTGTTCTGGTCGCGGCGGCAAAATTAAGCCGCGGCGCCGGCGAATCAAATTCCGTTATCAGTCTTTTCACATTGTCACCAAAAGCCTTAAAGCTTCCTATTGGCTTAATCAAAAACTTAACCCGTCCTGCTTTAACAGCAGGAATGGAAATACTGCTTGACTTCGATGTTAAAATTATAAGAATGTTATACTTGCTCGTAAATGCTGTTAAATTCAGCAAGTTGCATTTATTAAAATCGTAATCCCAAACAAGAACGTTAAAAAGTGTTTTAGAGAGTAAAGATTCAACCATATGCGGGTTCATGGTAAAGTCAGATGAGCTGATCCCCGGCTTTAACTGGTCAGCGATAGAGCGATGCAGCTTGATGTCAGATGTAACAGTTAACAGCCTTACGCCTCTTTGCAAATGGTCTCCTCCTTTAGATTTTATGCCTATTATATTATAGCAGTAAAATGCTATATTTGCAAGTATCCCCAATTACTTGCAAATATAATGCAACAATAGTATAATGAATTAATTACAAAGGAGATTTCAAAATTATGTTTATAGATCAAGCTAAAATCAGCGTAAAGGGCGGTAACGGGGGCAACGGATGCGTATCTTTTTACCGTGCTAAATATATAACCCACGGAGGGCCGGACGGCGGCGACGGCGGCAAAGGCGGAGATGTCATTTTTGAAGCCGACCCAAATTTAACGACACTTGTTGACTTTAGGTATAAAAGGTCGTTCAAAGCAGAACCGGGCGCAGACGGCACAGGACGCAATTGCTCAGGTAAAGCGGGCAAAGACGTTTTAATAAAAATACCGGTAGGCACGATTATTAAAGAAGCGTCATCGGGCAAAGTAATGGTTGATATGCGTGCGCCGGGGCAGAAAATGACTTTAATCAAAGGCGGTAAAGGCGGTAAAGGGAACCAACACTACGCAACGCCAAGAGCACAAGCCCCCAAATATGCTCAACGTGGTTTTGCGTCAAAAAGTTATGACCTTATTTTAGAACTTAAACTTATTGCGGATGTTGGAATTATAGGCTTCCCGAACGTTGGCAAGTCAACCTTACTATCAATGGTCACAAACGCGAATCCGAAAATCGCTAATTATCATTTTACTACATTATCGCCAAACTTAGGAGTCGTTCGCACACGAGACCGAGACTTTGTTATGGCTGATATTCCCGGCCTTATCGAAGGGGCAAGCGAAGGGGCAGGGCTTGGCTCACAGTTTTTAAGACATATTGAACGCACAAAAGTTTACATTCATGTCGTTGACGCAGCCGGGCTTGAAGACACTGACCCTGTAGAAGGCATTGAAAAAATAAACAACGAACTTAGAAGCTATAATGAAGAACTTATCACTCGACCGCAAGTTATAGCGGCGAATAAAATGGATATTTTACCCGAAGCGGATGAAAACCTTGAGCGAATTAAAGCAGAATATGAGCCTAGAGGATTTAAAGTCATCCCGGTTTCAGCCGCGTCAAACAGTGGACTTAACGAGCTTATAAGCGCAGTAACTGATATACTTGAAACGTTTCCGGAAGAAGTTGTTTTCGAGGCAACTTTTGAAGAATATGACGATATACAAATTAAAGAAGAACCGATTACCGTTGAAAAGCTTGAAGATGGTCTGTTCGCGGCATATGGCCCAAGCGTCGAGCGAATGTTTGGATACACCGCTCTTGAAACCGAAAAGGGATTCCAATTTTTCCAAAAATATTTACGCGAATCAGGCATTGAAGCAAGGCTTAAAGAGCTTGGAATTAAAGAAGGCGACACGGTTAATATGTATGACTTGCAGTTTGAGTATTTTGAGTAGGCAGAAAGTTTATTTTGGAGGAAATTTCATGAAAACATATTATTATTCCGGTTGGTTTAATGAATCTTTGCCTGAAAGATATTTGGAATCTTTGCTTAATGATATTACTGATAGAAAATCCCTTGTTCTAGTTTGGGGATGTTGGGGAAAAGACGAACTTATTGATTTTGTAAAAGATAGTTATCTAAAACCCAGCGGGATTATTTTTGAAGAGTATCACTTAGTGGATAACCGTATAGCAAGAGAAGAAGGACAAAGGTTGATTAGAGAGGCTTCGGTATTAATTATTCTAGCCGGCAACACAGAACCGCAAGCGGAATTTTTTAAAGAGTATGAACTGGCAGCGCCCATCAAAGAAACTAATGCAAATGTAATTATGAGCTTTAGCGCAGGAGCTAAAAATGTATCTTTAAAATGGATTGCCGCAAAAAGCCTTGGCTATGAAGTGGAAGCAACAGTAATTTATGGTGGACTTGGTTTAAACGATTTTTGTTACGTGCCCTACTTTACACTAGACATGGGTGAGTTGGTTGAAAATGACCTGCTGCCACTATCACAAGAAATTGATATATATGCTACAACGCCCGAAAGCTTTATCCGTGTAAAAGACGATGAAGTTACGACTTTTGGTGATGTATATTTAATTTCAGATTCAAAAATAAACAAAAGGAGCTTTTGAATGATAACAACAAAACAGCGCGCTTTTTTGCGCGGCATTGCAAATAAAACAGCCGCCTCTTTCCAAATTGGTAAAGGCGGCGTCAGCCCGGAAGTTGTTAAAGCAGTTGACGAATATCTTGAGGCGAACGAGCTTGTTAAAATAAGCGTCCTTGAAAACTGCGAAGACCCGCCGAAACAAACGGCAGAAATTTTAAGCGGACGCACAAGATCAGATGTCGTACAAGTGGTCGGGCGAAAAATCATACTTTTTAGGGTATCAAAAACAAAACCTGTGGTTGCACTGCCCAAATAAGCAAAACGAATATTAAAAGAGCTAAAATATAAAACGGCAAAACGGTTATAATCCCCGTTTTAGTTAGAATATAGCTGAGCATTATTGATATACAGGCGATTATTAAAATTGTCGACATGAGTTTTCTCCCCCTTTTGGCTTTTTATGTAGTGGGGGTTAGTTAGGAGGTTGCTATGGCAGAGATTGATTCGCGCATAAGCAAAGTGGCAGAAAAAGTTTTGAACGCAGCTAAAGATTCTTTAGGTGATAAGCTTGAGAAAGTAATTTTGTTTGGTTCATACGCCAGAGGCGACTTCGATGATTATTCCGACGTTGATTTTTTTGTTTTGGCTGATGTTCCTCATGAGGATACCCCCTATTGGCGGGAAAATATCGACAATCATATTCCAAATTTTTTATTTGACTATGATTTATTAGTTTGCGTTCATCTAACAAGTAAAGCTATGTTTGACAGATTTTTCGACGTATTACCGTTTTATCAAAATGTAATTAGAGAAGGGATTGTACTTAATGGATAAGGGCTCTCCGCATGAATTATCAAGATATCGGTTAAGCCAAGCAAAGAATTGTCTCGATGTTGCTAAGGTCAATATTGATTCGGGTTTCTATAAAGATGCAATTAATCGCCTGTACTATTCAGTATTTCATAGTATGCGCGCTGTTTTAGCATTGTGCAGCTTTGACTCTAAGAAGCACAAAGGTGTAATTTCTGAATTCCAAAAGCAATATATTAAAACGGGTATATTCCTGAAAGACTTTACAGATATAATTAAAAAGTCATTCCAAATAAAAAACAATAGTGATTATGAAGATTTTTATATAGTTATTAAAGATGATGCGCTAAAACAGCTTAAAGGCACTCAAGTATTTTTTGAAGCAGTTTCGAAATATATAGACGAACTTGGAGGTAACTAACATTGAACACAATGCAATTATTTAACTGGATAGCAAGAGGCGCGGCAGTTTTAATCGTTATAGCGCTTCATGAGTATATTAAGGCAAGAGTGTCAACAAGTCTTGGGGATCCTAAGCCTAAAATGCAGGGAAGGCTTACGCTTAACCCTATGAAACATTTCGAGCCTATCGGCTTTGTTATAATGCTTGTGTTCTTTTACGGATGGGGTAAGCCGGTTGAAACGACAGCTACTTATTATAAAGACAGAAAATGGGGTACTGTTTTAACATACAGTGCGCCGCTTATAAGCTGTTTTGCAATCGGGTTTATCGCCGCTGCGCTGTATGGGCTTTTGTCGCCTTTATATCTTGAATTTATTGTAACATCAGGACTTGTAGGCGTTAATAACCCGGCGTTTACATTGCCCTTATTAATGCTGCCGATAACAGTTCTATCTTGGACTTCACTTTACAGTTTTACATTTGCATTTTTCAACCTAATACCCGTCCACCCGCTTGACGGCAGTAAAATTTTGGCGGCTTTTTTAAACCCAAACCAAGTTATAAAGCTCATTAACCTTGAGAAAGTATTGCTGATTATCGTTGTGCTTTTAGTCGTCAGCGGCATAATCGGAAATATTTTTACCCAGCCTGCGCTTGCTTTGCGCAATTCGATTGCCTTTTAGCGCGCATATATGATTGATGTTAAATTAACCGCCTTTGAAGGCCCGCTTGATGTTTTATACCATTTAATACAGAAAAACAAAATCGACATTTACGATATACCGATTGCGCTTTTGGCAGATCAATATATTGAGTTTATCAAGGAATTAGAAACTGACAAAATGGATTCAATGAGCAGCTTTGTTGTAATGGGCGCGACATTGCTTGAAATTAAGTCACGGCTTTTATTACCTGGAAATCAGCTAGATGAAGAAAACCCGGAGGATTTAAAAAGCGCACTTATTTTAAAGCTTGTGGAATACAAGAAGTTTAAAGAAATTTCTGCAAAAATGATAGAGCGCGCAGGCTTTGATGACTTAATGTATTTTAAACCGCCTGATAAAGACTTTTTAAGTGCAATACGCGATGCGGAAAAAAATAATAGAGGACAAGCATCCGATTACCTTGTAGACATTAGTCTTAAATTCCTGTACAATACATATACCGAGCTTTTAAGACGTAAAAAAGCATCGGTTAATGAAGCGACACATGTTGACTTTGAAAAAGTCTCGAAGGAAATTTTCACGGTCAATGATAAAATTGACATGATAATCGACATGTTAGGCAATAAAAAAGGTGCGTCTTTTGGCGAGCTTTTTGGCAAAAACGCTGTAAAAGAAGAGAAAATCGTTACATTTTTAGCAGTTTTGGAGCTGATAAAGATGAAAATGGTTAATATCCGACAGGATATTATTTTTGGAGATATCGAACTTGCATTGATCCCCCGGTTTAAAGGGGGTTCGCGTCACCAAAGTGATGAAATGCTTTAATTGGCGGCGCAATAGCTTATAACTAAGGAGCGATTTAGATGAAACTATTTATTATCCCAAAGCCTGTTTTAAGCAATCAAATGGATGTTGTTGCCTATGTTTTCCGCTATAAAAAGGTAGATGCTAACTTTATGACGCAGCCTTCACGCGAATTTGACGATTCCACGAGCTCATTATGCTTATCGCTTCTTGAATCCGTTGGGCTTGACGGCTTTACTAACGGCGTGCAGATTTTTGTGCCTATAACCAAGCTATCACTTCTAATGGAAATCGAAAAGCAAATTTTTGAGCCGGCTGAGAAAATTATTTTCTTGTTAGATAACAGCATTACAACCGAAGGCGTTTTTGTAAGCGGCATGAAGCGGCTTAAAGACTTAGGGTTTCGCTTTGCGCTCGAAGGCGTTAAGGACTATACCGGCCTTGACCCTGTGCTTGAACTTTGCGACTTTTTGTTCATAGGCGCAAATACGCAGGATTATAACGATATAGCAAATAATATTTCAAGGACTCATAGACATATTAACATGGTTCTTGCGGATGTTGACGACATGAGCGCGTTTGAAAAGATTAAATACGGTTGGTTTAAACTGTTTGAAGGCAAATTTTTCAGCGTTCCGACTGCTAAAGAATATAACACAATTTCGCCGATCAAAGTTAACAGCATACAGCTTATGAACACTGTCCGTAATGAAGACTTTGACATTGAAGATATCGTTAAAGTCGTAAGTCAAGACCCTTCTTTGTCTATTGCGCTTTTGAAATTTGTTAACTCACCGTATATTGGCGTAACGCAGCAAATTAAAACGATTCAACATGCAGTTGCTATGCTTGGGCAAATCGAAGTTAGAAAATGGGTTACGACAGCGACAACTGAAATGCTTGCAGGTGATAAACCTGATGAAATTACGAAGCTTTCGCTTATGCGCGCAAAATTCGCTGAAAACCTTGCGCCTCATTTTGAAATGGCAATACATGCTCCGAGCTTGTTTTTAATGGGGCTGTTTTCGATTTTGGACTCGGTTCTCGAAATGCCTATGGAAGAGGCGCTTAAAATTATTAATGTTTCTGATGAGATTAAGCTTGCGCTAGTTTCACTTAAAGGCAAGTATGCAAATGTACTGGAGCTTATTTACAAATACGAAGCGGCAGACTGGAATGAAGTGTATCGGCTTATCATACTTCATAATGTGAATGCCGAAGATGTGTACAACTCGTATATGAACGCTGTACATTGGTATAAATCAATAGTTTCAGATAAAGAAATGGCAGAACAAGAATAGAGTATAAGAACAGGAATAGAGTATAAATGAACATTGCAATAGGTCAATATTACCCGGAAAATTCGGTCATCCACCGACTAGACCCTAGGATGAAGCTTATAGCCATCACGGCATATATCGTTTCACTTTTTACAGTGACGAGCGTTTTTGGATATCTTTTCACATTTTTGTTTCTGATTTTTATTATAATAATGTCGAAAGTGCCGCTTCTATACGTTTTAAGAAGCCTAAAGGCAATCGCGTTTATTATAATTTTTACGTCGATTTTGAACATTTTTTTCACACAAGGGGAAAATATTTTATTTTCCGTTTGGTTTGTAAACGTAACTATGGAAGGGCTTTTAGCGGCGGCAAGAATCGGCACAAGGCTTATTTTGCTCGTTGCAGGTTCAGCGCTTCTAACTCTTACTACTTCGCCTATTAAACTGTCGGACGCGCTTGAGTATTACATGCGGCCGCTTAAAAAAATAGGCGTTCCCGCTCATGAAATAGCTATGATGATGACTATTGCGCTTAGATTTATACCTACGCTTGTTGAAGAGATGCAAAAAATTATGAAAGCACAAATGGCAAGAGGAGCGGATTTCGAGACAGGCGGCCTTGTTAAAAAAGCAAAGAGCATAGTGCCTTTAATCGTTCCTCTTTTCGTATCAGCGTTTCGCCGTGCTGACGAGCTTGCACTCGCTATGGAGTCAAGATGTTACCGCGGTGATATTAACAGAACGAAAATGAAGAAAATGGCGTTTGAAAGCCGTGACTTTGCTGCGGCTGTCATCATTATAATTTTTATTGGGCTAGGGATTTTAATTAATAATATGTTTTAAATGTGCCGATAAATGCTCGGCTAAATGTATTAAGGTATAATTAGAAAGGAAAACCACATGAACCTATCAAAATTTCCAAGAAGAAAATACTCGCACGGCCCGACCCCGATTGAGAAGCTTACTCGGCTCAGCGCAGCTTTAGGCGGGCCGGATATTTATATTAAACGTGACGACCTTTTAGGCGTCGCGGGCGGTGGGAACAAAATACGAAAGCTTGAATTTTTAATGGCGGACGCGATTGACTTAGGCGCGGACACGATAATTACTTGCGGCGCGCCACAATCCAATCATTGCCGGTTGACTTTAGCCGTATCTAACAAGGAGGGGCTTCCGTGCCATCTCGTTTTAAAAGGCAACTATGATAAAAATGCAAGCGGCAACAATTTGCTTTTTGAGCTTTTAGGCGTAGAAGGCATCGTTTCTGTTGCGGGTGATGCCGATTTAAACGCCGAAATGGGAAAATTAGCAGATGAGCTTAGAAAAAAAGGCCGCAAACCTTATATAATTCCCCTTGGCGGCACAAATGAAATTGGCACACTTGGATATATATCCTGCGCACAGGAAATTATGCAGCAGACGTTTGAAATGGGAATTAACATTGAACATGTCGTCGTAACAAGCGGAAGCGGAGGTACACATAGCGGGCTTTTAAGCGGGTTCAGAACAATGAACAGCGATATCCCCGTTACGGGCATCAGCATTTATCACGAAGCAGAACAGCAAACTGCCGCTGTTCACGCGCACTCAAGGCGTGTCGCAGACAAATTCAAAGACTTTTCATATGTTCCGTTAGAGGAAGTTGTTGTTTTAGACAATTATGTCGGCGGAGGATATGCTAAGCCTACAGACGCGATGATCGAAGCTGTGAAACTCGTCGCTAAAACAGAGGCGATTTTTTTAGACCCTGTCTACACAGGCAAAACTATGGCAGGGCTTATTGATCTTGTGCTAAAGGGATATTTCTCATTTACAAAAAGCTTGTTGTTCGTTCATACAGGAGGTTCGCCCGCGCTTTACAACTTCACCAAGGAGTTTTTGAATGATTAATACAGAGCATTACGCGCTTAATACGCTGTATTTTGTTCTTGCGCTTCTAATAACGCTGCCAATTGCGACTGTTAAGTTTTACAGCAAAAAAAACTTGCCCGGAATTTTATTTTGCGTCATTATCGCGTTATTTTCACATATTTTAGGGCAGATAGCGCCTGTTGCAGGCGGGGCGGTTATCGGTATTTTACTTGGGATGATTATAGCAAGTTTCCTAAAGCCCGGACGTTTAAAGGATACTCTTACACCCGGAATTAAAGAAACTTCGAAGCGAATGTTGCAATGCGCCGTCGCACTTTTAGGCTTTCAGATGAATTTTAACGAAGTAGCAGAGCTAGGACTTCAGTCGATAGCTCTGATTGTTGTTGTAATTTTTGCTGCACTTTTAGCGGCTTTTTTTGCAGGCAAACTTCTCAAAGCTGCAGATAAAGAAAAAACGCTAATAGGCATAGGGACAGCTATTTGCGGAGGTTCTGCCATTGCGGCCGCATCACCTGTTATAAAAGCATCCGACAAGGAAATCGCAACGTCAATAGCAACCATATTCCTATTTAATGTCACGGCGATTTTCATATTTCCGGCAATAGGCAACTTAATCGGCATGAGCGATGTCGCATTTGGCATGTGGGCAGGCTCGGCGATTAACGACACATCATCCGTCGTGACAGCCGCATACGCATATAGCGCCGCCGCCGGAGATGTTGCAACTGTCGTCAAACTGTTCCGTGCGCTTATGATTATACCCGTTACATTCTCTTTAGGGTTAATCCAAGCAAAAAAGGACTCCTCAGATAGCAAATTTGATATCCGAAAAGCCCTCCCATGGTTCGTTATAGCATTTTTATTAGCCAGCATAGTTAACACAACAGGTTTTATACCAAACAACATAACAGTATCTTTCGGAAATACAAGCCGCTTTTTAATAATTTTGGCATTGACCGCAATAGGCCTGTCTACCAATTTAAAAGAGATTATAAAAAACGGAGGAAAGTCGCTTTTACTTGGTTTTGTTTGCTCGGTCACCATTGCAGTTTGCGCTTACTTGCTAATCTTTATTTCGCAAGTATAAACTAAGAGCCTGATTTTTAAGTTATTGCATTATTTCATCAAGAATCTCAATTGCATCTTGTATTAATTGGGGGCAAACTTCAACTATTAATCCTGTATCAATAGCCCTTTGCTTTTCGCCTTCCTTGCTAAAATCAATTTGCAGTAAATCACGGCATGTAACACTGCCGTTTCTTTTTATAAATTTGTCGTTAAATTCTTTTGCTTTTCGCGCAGTTAGCGCTTTGCCTTCCAAATCTCCAGGCTCCGAGTGACCGTACTTAAGTCCAATAACCATAAGAGCTCCGCTTACTACACCGCATAAGTCTCCACGACCGCAGCCTCCTCCAAACCCTGCTGCCATTCGCATTACATCTCTTTTGTTATACCCAAGCTTTTCAGCCCAAAACCCTGCCACTTGTTGGGCACAGTTTATTCCACCACTAAAGTTTTCAAGAATTTGCTCGTTCAAATTAGCCATTTTTAAATACCTCCTTATTATGAAGTGTAAAATATTAATCTGACAGTTATGTAATAATAATTTTAAAATTTATTTATCAAAGTTACTTCTATTGCAACAGCTTTTTTTTAATCCTGATGTCGTCCCCAAAAAAATAAAATATTTCATAATTTCCAATGAATCTTGAAAACAACCTGTCAGAATAAATTCTTTGCAAGTCAATCTCAGAAAGATTAGTCGAAATTACCGTTGATTTCTTCGTAATCATACGGCTGTTGATAATGTTAAAAAGCTCCGTGCTCGTTATGACCGTATTAAACTCAGAACCTAAATCATCAATTATTAAAAGATCAACATCTATTAGCATGCCGATCGCTTCTGCCATTTCTGTCGTTTTATTATCCGAAAATTTATACGCTTCGATCTCTTTAAACATATCAGGCGCAGTGACGTAAATAGCGTAATGCCCTGCGTCCATCACATCTTTAGCTATACAGCGGCACATAAACGTCTTTCCAAGACCCGCCCCGCCGCTGAAAATTATATTCGTTCCTTTTGTTAAAAAATCCTTTGTAAAATTATTGCAAGCTGTAAAAATTTTCTGCATATTAACACGTGGTGAAACAGGAAAGCCTTCAACCTTTTCATCAGAAAACAAGCCAAAATCAAACATATCAAAATTTTCATCTTTAAGCGTTTGCTTAAGATTTGACAGCTCATAATGCTTATCAACCTGTTTAAGCTTAAAGCATTTACATTTTTTGCTATTATTATATCCTGTGTCTTTGCAAATATGGCATTCATACTGTATCTCTAAATAATTATCCGGTATGTTGTATTGTTTAAAAAGTTTCGCTTTTTCGGCTTTAAGAGCAGCCGATTTTTCACGCTCAAGGCGTGAGGTTAAAAGCCCGTTAGGGGACAGCGCGGATTTTGCAGCTCTTATACCCGTTAAGCTAATCTCCTGATCAATTTCTAAAATTCGCGGAACTTTTTTGTAAATTTTATCTTTCCGCGCCTCAAGTTCTAGCCGTTTTTCAGCCTGCACCAGATCATATTCCCGCATTATTTCTCTGTGAATTAACCCACTGTTCATATTATAATCACCATTATATCATCCACCAAAACCCGATAAGGGCAATTTTTTGCGCCTTTACACCGAAACGTCCATCTTTATAGAGTCATGACAGTTATAGTCAATGAGTTTGATATCCTCTATCGTAAAATCATAAAAATCTTTAATTTCCGGGTTAAGCCATAGTTTTGGCGGTGAGAACGCTTTATCACGCCTTGAAAGCTGATTTTTTAAGCCTTCTATTTGGTTTTCGTAAACATGCGCATTGTTAATTACATGCGTAAACAAGCCCGGCTTATAACCTGTCACTTGTGCAAGCATATGCACTAAAACCGCATATTGCGTTGTGTTAAACGGCACGCCAAGAGGCCAGTCGCCTGAGCGCTGAACCAACATACAGTTAAGCCGTCCGTCAGTTACATCCCACATAGTCAGAAAGCAACATGGGTAAAGCGCGCCTGTGTCTAAATACGGAATTTGCCATAAATCAATTAACATGCGTCTGCTTTGAGGGTCATTTTTAAGTGTTTCAATCAAATTATCAATTTGCTTAAACTTTTCAACAACATATCCATACGAAGTGCCTATTGTACCGTCACCCATTATCCATTCATCCCAAATATGTACGTTTTGGCTTTGAAGCTTTATGACGTCATTGCTTTGATCTTTAAAAATCCACAAAAGTTCTTTAACCGCGGTTTTGAAAGAAACTTTTTTTGTCGTCAAAATAGGGAAAGTCTTCTCAAGGTCAAACTGCATAATTTGATGCGGTAGTTTATATGTTTTATTTATCGTCCTGTTAGAATCAAAGTACCCATTATTTATAATGTTTTCAGCGATATCAAGGTATATTTTATCATAACTATTCATTCTGTAAAAGTCTCCAAAATCCAGTTCAAAACATCTTCTTCAGGTGCGGCATTACCCATATGGCTTAATACTTCACCGTTTTTATAAATAAGCATCGAAGGTATACTTTCTATAGAATTGTCGTTTGCTATATCACCGCAGTCGTCGACATTTATCTTCACCGATTTAACCAGCTTTCCCGCCTTTTTTGAAACCGATTCAAATACAGGCGCAAATTCCTGACAAGGCCCACACCAGTCAGCATAAAACCCTACCAAAACAGGTTTATCCGAATTAATTACTTCTGATTCAAATTGCTCGTTGTTTTTTATAAAGTTCATTTGGTTCCCCCGCACTTATACCAACATTCCATCTTTTTCAAGATTGTCATATGCCTCTGCAATCTCCGAAGCATCAAAATGAGGTTTAATCTCATGAACATCATCAACTATATCTTCTTTTGATGCGCTCCATTTGTTCTTAATATTGAGATCTCTTATATATATTATCGTTGAGTCCAATTCTAAATCTTTTGCTCTTTTATCGCCAAACAGCTCTATAACTCTGTTAATATTTTTCTCATCCTCAGGTGAAAGTTCAACATCTAAGCTCTTACCTCTCTCACTTAAACTTAACTCATACCCTGAAAACTTCCCGTATTCATAGACATTTTCATTAACAAAACCTTCGTAAGTAAGTATTCCTAAGTCGCCGGATACTTCAGCAGCATACGGTCCATATGTATAGATGTCAAATTTATAACCTAATTTCATCTTAAAAACTCGTTGAAGTATAAATACCATTTTCATAACAGCTGTTTTGCCCAAATCTTCCTTTTTATTTACAATTCTTAAAATAACTTCTTTTCTATAATCAAATTTCATTATTGTCTCCTCCTTTTAAATCATCTCTCAACATAAAATCTAGTTATATTAGGTTGTCCAATTGATTTAACAATTTGAGACTTTGTGCTTAAACCATAAACTTTTCCCGTCTTATCATCGATTATTTTAATGTCGTATTTTTCTGATTTATACCATTTTGTCGATACTTCTTTATCAATATAATAATTCTTCTCTTTATATTCGCACTTAAGCGCTTCAATTTCATTTTCAATTTCCTCTGTTAAAGCACCTTGCCATCCTTTTTCTTTTCGATAGTGAGTTCTGTTAATAATATGCTCACCGTGCTTCCCGCCTTTTCCTTCTTTTAAAGCTCCATAAACAAACCAATCATCAAATTTTAAATATTCTTCCAAGTTTTCTTTTGATGTCGGAGGCAAAAACACACCATTTTTTAACCCAGAGGCTTTTAATATTTCACTTAAAGCATTACTTATATGAAAATCAAAAATTCTTCTGACCTTATGAAAGTAAACTTGTGAAAACATTTGATATCTTGCAATAACAAGGCTTTCAGCTACATGCAAGCCTCCGTCTTCAATTGCTAAAACAACGGCACCTGATTCCTCTTGCCCAAGAGTAATGCAATTTACAAGCATATTTCTATCATATATTCCATAATTAACACCCAAGTGTAACGAATCTCTTAATAAATAATCTGCTCTGTCCGCATCAATTTGCCCTGATATTAACTCTTTAAATACTACTAAAAAGCTTCCACGGTTTCTTATAGTCTTGTCACCGAGTAGCAATAGCACTTCATTAACGTCAATGCCATAGGCTCTCCCTAAATGATGGTTTTTTATTATATCTTTAAACACGAACTTAATCGCTGCTATGCTATAATGCTCATGTTCATATTTTTGCAGTTGATCGGAAGCATCTTCAAAATCAGGATGATCTTCCGGGAGCACAGGCATTATACCCTCCCCGACATGCGAAAACGGGGAATGCCCAACATCATGCAATAGCGCGGCCAATCTAAGAGCCTTCCTAATTCTTTTTGTTTGATCAAGTTCTAAATTCAGTTTATCCAAATTGCTTTTCTTGCTAACAAGATTGTCAAACATATCAGAAGCCATTTGCATTACACCTAACGAATGTTCAAATCTCGTATGGCAAGCTCCGGGATAAACCATATCTGTTAAAGCTAATTGCTTAATACGGCGCAGTCTTTGAAAATGAGGATGACTTATGATCTCCCTCTCTTGGTCGTCTAATTTAATAAAACCATATATCAGGTCTCTTATTTTAATTCTTTTACCGTAATCAATATCCAAAAATACTCCCCCTACACATCCAAGTTAGTGACATACCCCGCGTATTCGTTAATAAAATCACGTCTTGGTTCGACTTTGTCACCCATCAGTTGTGTAAAAACCTCGTCCGCGGCTATTGCGTCTTCGAGGTTCACTTGGAGTAAAATCCGCTTTTCGGGATCCATAGTTGTATCCCATAATTGCTCCGCGTCCATTTCGCCGAGGCCTTTGTAGCGTTGGATCGGTTTAATGCCTTCGCGTCCGATTTCTTCAAGGATTTTCGCAAGCTCATTATCCGAATAGGCATAGTATTCATTTTTGCCCTTCTCAACTTTATAGAGAGGCGGCTGTGCAATATAAATCATACCCGCTTCGATTAACTGCGACATATATCTGTATAAAAATGTCAGAAGTAAAGTTCGTATATGTGATCCGTCAACATCCGCGTCCGTCATAAGAATTATTTTATGATAACGAAGCTTCGAAAGGTCAAAATCATCTTGAATCCCCGTTCCAAACGCTAAAATCATCGCTTTAATTTCTTCGTTTGATAAAATTTTATCAAGCCGTGCTTTTTCAACGTTCATTATCTTACCGCGAAGAGGCAAAATAGCTTGAGTTTTAGGTGTTCTTGCACTTTTAGCAGAACCACCGGCTGAATCACCTTCGACAATATAAATTTCACATAAAGCCGGGTCTTTTTCAGAGCAATCCGCGAGTTTGCCCGGAAGCCTGCCATTTTCAAAAACAGATTTGCGGCGCACAAGTTCACGAGCTTTTTTAGCGGCATCTCTAGCGCGCTGTGCCATCACACCTTTTTCGATTATAGTCTTACCGATCCCCGGATTTTCTTCAAGGAAATACGTTAAATGCTCGCTGATTATTGCTTCAACAGCTGTTCGTGCTTCCGAGTTGCCAAGCTTTGTCTTAGTCTGCCCCTCAAACTGTGGGTCGGCGATTTTAATGCTTATAACAGCAGTCAGGCCTTCGCGAACGTCATCACCCGATAAGTTTTTATCGGCATCTTTCAAAATACCAAATTTGCGGCCATAGTCATTAATTGTTTTTGTAAGGCCGGATCTGAAACCAACTAAGTGCATTCCTCCGTCCGTTGTGTTAATATTATTTACAAAAGTATATGTGTTCTCGAAAAAGTCATCGTTATGCTGAAGCGCAATTTCGACATTAACGCCGTCTTTAACAGCTTCAGTATAAAAGACTTTGTCGTAAATTGCCGTTCTTTTTTCGTTAATATGTGTAACAAACTCTTTAATCCCGCCGTCATATTTATAAGAACGCTCTCTAATTTCTTCAAAACGCAAATCCCGAAGGTTGATTCTAAGGCCTTTTGTCAAAAACGCCATTTCTTGCAAGCGATGCTTAAGCGTATCAAAATTAAACTCTATATCTTCAAAGATTTCCGAATCAGGCTTAAAATATATTTTAGAGCCGCGCTCGTCTGTGTTATCAACTATGGTCAAAGGGGTTAAAATATCACCTCTTGAGTAACTTTGCTGATAAATTTTACCTTCAGAGCAGACACGTACCGTTAATTCTTCTGAAAGAGCGTTAACTACCGACGCGCCAACACCGTGAAGCCCTCCGGATA